>Ga0073932_1004081_pt1 | contig 18075 bp, 12 predicted proteins | sample DewCreD2012metaG_FD_76967 | JGI IMG/M metagenome (GOLD analysis project Ga0073932, IMG submission 76967) | Hot spring sediment bacterial and archeal communities from British Columbia, Canada, to study Microbial Dark Matter (Phase II) - Dewar... ... | reverse complement strand
CTTCTTGTTGACATCCACGCTGGACGGGGAATGAACACAGCGAGCGACTGGGGCCGCGGCACTGGCCGCGGGCAGCGCCTACGGTGGCGGGGCCGGTGACGATTTACGGGTCGGGGTTTGGGGTCAATCCACCGGCGGTCCACGCAGCTTTATCACCTCTGTGACGCCCGATGCTCCGTTCGGCGTGTCTTACGACCACATTCCATCCGGCAACCCTCAGGGGAGTTGCATGGCAGCGCTGGAGACGACAGGCAAGGACCGGAGCAGGCAGCGCCAGCAGCCCGATTCGCCGGCTACAAGCCAGTCCGTGGGGTTGCGCCGGGGTTTGCGATGTGATCGCGACGCCGCAGAACAGTGTGCATACCCGGCAGAGCACCAACTGCGCGGCGGTGATCGTTCCAACGCAGCAACCGATTCCAATGCTGTACGGGGAGCCCAACCGTCACACCCAAATTGGTAACAACGTTTCTCAGATTGCCGTGGAAACGGCGATTCGCAACCGCTTGTGTGTTCCGCAGTACTTCGGCGGCGCCGGTACGTATCAACGCCGGCGCGGATCATCCAATAGTATAATGGGAAGTTTACCGATTAGTAATACAGGATGTTTCGTTCATGCCCTGGTAATAGGATTAACTTCTGCACGGTTAGGGTATAGCGGGCGGCCTGCAACAGACGGGTCGTGAACGAATGGCGAAGGGCTTAGCCGGACACCCGCCTAGTCACGCCAACGCGCCGCCTGCCGGATGCGGATGTTAAGCGGTCTCCTGCAATTACTCATGGTCGGCGTCTGGTCGTGACATTCCTGCTTCCTCTTGGCGCGCCTGGGAGAGGGCCGATGCCAAGAGCCCGGCCGGTACGGCCACAACCCCAAGCCCAACCATGAGCACAATGAAGGTAAATACACGGCCGCCGGCCGTGATCGGATACATATCACCGTACCCAACCGTGGTAAGCGTTGCCACTGCCCACCAGAGACTGTGGAACACAGACTTGAATACCTCAGGTTGCGCCGGATTTTCAAAGTAATAGATGCCCACGGCGGCAAAATAGAGGAGCAGGCAGGCGACAACGAAAAACAAGACGATCTGCTCCCTGGCGATGCGGAATGCGCGGTGCAGCCGTTGAACGGCTTTGCTGTAACGTGCGAGCTTGAGAACGCGAAACAGCCGGAGCAACCGGACGGCTCTCAGGGAGCGAAGGTCCAACCCGGTCGTGATGTAAAACGGCAGGATGGCTGCGAGGTCAATCAGCCCAAAGAAACTGGTAATGTAACGAATCCGGTTGGCGGCTGTTAGCATCCGGAAAAGGTACTCTATGGTAAAAATGGCGACGGTCCCAACTTCAATCCGTCGCAGCAAAGTGCGCGTCGGGGCGGAGAGATCGGGAAGCGTGTCAAGGGAGAAGGTCACGAGCGACAGGACAATTAGAGCCCCTGTCGTGTAATCGAATGCCCGGGCGGCTGTTGAATCATTTCCATTGATCATCCGCTTCAGAGCATTCCGTAATCCGCGATTGTTCCGCTCGATCGGCGTGCTAACGGTAGCGGGCGGCCCGCTTGAGCCTGCGCTCTGCGATGTGTGTCCTTCCGTTGACATGGCTACAGCCCTGCGGTCGCCGCCAAAACTGCGCCGGCTTTGAGGGCGTCCGGCGTGGTGACAATCAGAGGAGACCGGGCCCCGTCCCTCGTTACAATGAGCAGGCTGCGATCGTAGTCGACGTCGAGATCGAGAACCTTGTCGAGGCGCACAGTCGTGGTGCCCTGATGAACCAGGAGGATTCTCTTGTTCGTGATGAACAGGGTAGCTTCCTTGTCTGCCACCAGTCCTCGCACGTTGTACCTCCGCCCTACGCGCTGGAAGGACCGGATGTTTCTCTCCTTGAGTATCCTCGCGGGTGCTTCGTGGTGGCAGACCTCGGACTTCGGCATCGGCGTGCTTGGCTCGATCACAGGCAGCTTGCCCTCGCGGATGCTTCGAACCTCGCGCAGGCGGCGGACGACCTCCAACTCCGCCCGTAACGCCTCCTTCGCAATGACGAGGCGGCGCCTGATATGGTCCAGAGCGGTCTGCTCCGGCTCCGATAGCTCCGCGTCTCCGATAGCCATCAAGTAAACTTCCCGGAATGCATCTGCTCTGGCCTCGGCAACGAACGTTTCGTTGAGGCTGAGTAGCGTTTCGGCCTGCGTCAGGACCTCGATGTCTTCGTCGCTGACCGACCCGTCTCTTACAATGGCTAGCGCCAGCCGGAGATAAGCCATCTGCGTCTGACAATTCCGATCCGCAAGTGTGAGCCAGCGGTCTCTCAGCGCTTCGGAGATTTCCCTTTGTCGGTCTTCGTCAAGAGGACGGCCGGGACCCAGGATGAGTTCCAGTGTCTTGCCAAGTTGACTGCCCGCACGGTTGTGGCGCCATGCCGCAATCGCGGGTACGGGCCAGATGAGGAGGAGTGCCGCGCCCGGCACGGTTGCAATACCTCTCTGGAACCCAACAAGCGGGTCACTGGCGGCCAAAAGCATCAGTCCGGCTACAGGTAGAAGCAGATAGATCCAGACCGGCCGTTCCGATCTGACCTACTCCGCCTGGAGCCTGGCGGACGAGGCATTGATCCTGCTGGAGGCAAAAGTGACGCCCGTATCTTCGTATAGGACAACGGGTTCGTTCACCGTCCGGGATTGTCTATAAGACGGCGTGGAGGACGGAGCGTATTTTCGCACATACAGCCCCCCTCGACCCGCGTGAAAGTAGGCCTTGCCCTGTGATGTGAGACCGATGCGAGCGCCGGTTACACCGGTTGAAACCCCAAGTCCGCTCTTCGAGAGGTTCAAACGAACCGGTCCCATGCGGAAGGATTTGCGAAGATAAAACGCCATAGACGGTTTGTCCTTCCCACGCCCCGCCTAAAACGCCAGCCCAGTGAGGGCACGCCAGAACTGTTGCTGCAACCCGTTTCCGGGGAGCATTTCGTGAACTTGGCCCTTGCCCTCCCGCGGCCGCACGCCAGCCAAAACAAGCCTGGATCGCACCGCAGAGAGCCGGCATCCATTCGGTCAGCACGGGTCCAAACCCGCATCTCCGTTTGGGTTACTCGGACCTGTCAAGTATACACCAACCGACGGTCTCGGATTGCCGGCTGGATCAAGAACGAGATCGCGGAAGCTCAGCCGTTCGTCAAACTTACGAGCCAGGACCAACCCGCCATCGGAGGTAAGGTGCAACGCCTGAGAGTCGCCCCTGAGAAGGCCGCTGAAGAGCATCTGAAAGGGCTGGTCTTGTTCGTCACACATGGAATGCCGTCTTCCAATGGGACCTTCACGGTCCTCCAACCCCAATGAATATTGATGCTGACGTGGCTTCGCGGGTGGCCCGAACGCAGTGCTGGTTAGCGCTGAGGCGGGCGATCCTTTCGAGCCGCCTGCCCTGGCGAAATCTGTTGCAGTCGTAAATTGTAATTCCCGTAGCGCCATATTTTACGCTTGGAAGACGGGTGCAGCCCGATTGCATGAGCCGATTCGCCACCGGCCGGCGTCTTCTTGTCAATGTCCCAATTCACGCCAGGACCGCCACCGGCAGTCAGCGCGGATCAAACCTCCGGCCTGCGCAGCCTCTTCGGGCGCTGGTTGCTGATTCTGCCCGGCGAGGGACGCCGGGTTGCATGGTCGTGGCTCTACCTCGTCTCCGTCTTCAGCGCCTACTACATCATCCGGCCGATTCGGGACGAGGCCGGCGTGGCGGGAGGCGTTTCCAACCTGTCCTGGCTCTTTACGGGCACACTGGTCGCCACGATTGCCCTGAACCCGCCTTTCGGCGCTCTGGTCAAGCGCTTGCCGCGGCTGAAGTTCATCGGGATCACCTACCGGTTCTTCATCCTGAACTTGTTGGCGTTTCTGGTGCTTTTCAGCGTCTCCAAGGACAGCGCGAACATATGGGTGGGCCGCGCGTTCTTCATTTGGACTTCCGTCTTCAACCTCTTCGTCGTTTCCGTGTTCTGGGCGTTCATGGTGGATCTGTTTACCACGAGCCAGGGAAAGCGCCTGTTCGGCATCATCGCCGCGGCGGCAACCGTTGGCGGCATACTCGGAGCCGGCGTGACCGCCACGGCGGTGCACCGCCTCGGCGTGCCCACCTTGCTCCTGATCGCGGCGGCGCTTCTGGAGGTGGGCGTTTTCTCGGCCAGGCGGCTCGGCCGGTTGACGCCGGGGCTTCCCGCGCAACCCGCAGGAGGCGACCGCGAGGCCGGCCCGGAGACCCCCATCGGGGGCAGCGTAATCGCCGGGTTGGTCAATGCTCTGCGCTCCCCGTATCTCCTTAGTGTTTGTCTGTACATGCTGCTGTATGCGATCCTCTCGACCTTTTTGTACTTTCAACAAGCCGCCATCGTCGACCGGACGTTCGCGGACCGCGCCGCTCGCGCGGCGTTCTTCGCACGCGTGGATCTGTTGGTGAACGTGCTTACGCTCGGCGGCCAGTGCTTCTTGACGGGCCGCGTCGTTTCACGGGCCGGAGTGGCGCTGACTTTGACCTTTGTGCCCGCTTTGACCGCCGTGGGCTTCCTGCTGCTCGGGATCATGCCGGCGGCGGGCCTCGTGATCGGGTTCGCGACTCTCCGGCGGGCGGGAAATTTCGTCTTCGCCCGGCCTACGCGCGAGGTGCTTTTTACGGTGGTCAGCCGCGAGGACAAGTACAAGACAAAGAATTTCATTGACACCGTGGTTTACCGCTTCGGGGATCAGGTGGGCGCCTGGTCGTCCAGCCTCGTGACTATGCTCGGGCTTGGCGTGGGCGCCATCGCGTGGACTGCTGTGCCGCTGGCGCTGGCCTGGGTCGGAAATGCCTGGTGGCTGGGCCGGCGGCAGGAGAAGCTGGCCGCGGCCGCCCGGGATGAAGAGCGGCAGGTTCTCGTGCCGGAGGTTGCCTGACGCCCGGGGGACTGGTACGCCGCCATAGGAGGACGCATGCACACAATGACGCGCCGGAATTGGTTTATGCTCGCGGCAAGCGCTTCGGCGCTGGGCGCGGGAAACATGTATGCACAGAAACGCCTGCTGACCCGGCAGGTCCCGTCCAGCGGGGAAGCCCTGCCGGTCATTGGCTTGGGGAGTTCGGCCACCTTCTCCCAGGTGGCGCGATCCGAGGACGTGGCGGCTCTCAGGGACGTCATGCGCACCCTCGTCGATAACGGCGGCTCTGTCTTCGACACGGCGCCCAGCTATGGGGCGTCGGAAGAGGTGGCGGGGCGCATCGCCGCCGAGGCGGGCTTCACGGACAAAGTGTTCTGGGCCACCAAGGTGAACGTCGCCCGGCAGGGAAAGGCCGAGGTGGCGGCCGTGCGGGCGCAGATCGATACGTCTTTCGGCAGACTCAAGAAACCGGTGATGGATCTGATCCAGGTCCACAACCTGGCCGATGTTCCGACCCAGCTCGGCATTCTCAAGGAACTGAAGGCCGCCGGGCGCGTGCGATACATCGGGGTGACAACTACCTCCGATCAGCAGTATCCGCAGCTGATCGAGATCATGAAGAGCGAGCCCCTGGATTTCATCGGAGTGGACTACGCCGTCGATAACCGCGGGGTCGAGACGGCCGTCCTTCCGCTTGCCCGCGACCGGAAGATTGGAGTGCTCGTTTACCTGCCGTTCGGCCGCTCCCGCCTCTTCCGCCGCGTGGGCGACCGGCCTCTTCCGGATTGGGCGGCGGAATTCGACGCTAAGACTTGGGCGCAGTTCTTCCTCAAGTTCGTCTTGGGGCACCCGGCGATCACCGCAGTCACGCCCGCGACGAGCCAGCCGAAGAACATGCTCGACAACCTCGGCGCCGGAATCGGACGCCTGCCGGACGAGGCCATGCGCAAGCGCATGGGAGAGTTGGTGGACGCCTTACCCGCGGGTTGACGCGAAGTCCGGCTTCGCCCGAGCGCCAGGGCCGCGGCGGGCGCAATCAACTGGTGACGATCAACGCTCCGCGCCTGGGGCGGAGGAGGGCGCGGTCCCGAGGCCTTGGGATGCGGGGATGCTCCCCGGAAGGACGGCCGGCGTTCCCCGCGAACTCAGCCCGGCGGCTTGCCCGGGTCAGGGGTCGCGTTCTTCGCCGGCCGGCGCAGCAGCCAGAGTCCGGCGGCCAGCGTCGCCAGAGCGATCCATTGAGCCGAGGAGAGCGGGCCGTCCCAGGGATTGACTTGCTCGTGATCGCGCACAAACTCGATGGCGAAGCGCGCCGACGAGTACAACGTCAGGTAAAGGCCGATGATCGCTCCCGCGCGGTGCGGCCGCAGAAACCGCCAGTAGAGGATCGCGAAGATGAATGCCTCCGCGGCTGCTTCATAAAGCTGGGTGGGATGCAACGGCACGTTCAGCGGCGTGCCGAACAACTCGTGGGAAACAGGGTTACGGAAGGTGACCGCCCACGCGCGTTCGCATTCCACGCCCCAGCAACAGCCGGCTGAGAAACAGCCGATGCGGCCCACGGCATGCCCGAGCGCGATCCCCGGGGCCAGCACGTCGGCCGTCGCGAGACCTGGCATCTTGTGGCGCCGGACAATGACATAGGCAGTGATCACGGCCAGAATCAGCCCGCCCTGAAACACGCCGCCCGCTTGGAGTGTCGCCAGGGAAAAGATCTCCCGCGGGTTGTCCCGGTAGTAGCCGAAGTCATCGATCAGCATCAGGAGCTTGGCGCCAATGATCCCCGCCAGGGCGCAGGAGATCCCCAGGTTGACCACCTGCTCCGAACTCAGTCCCGACTTGCGGGCCAGGCGCGCCGCCAGCCACAGGCCGAGCAGGAACCCCGTGGTCACCAGTACGCCATACGTCGGAATAAAGAAATCGCCGATCTTGATGAGCTGGGGAAACATCTCAGGTTGTGCGCGCCTTTCCGCGGGACAGCCAGACGTCGAGGAGAACCAGTCCCACTCCGATGCTGATGGCGCTATCGGCGATGTTGAAGGCCGGCCAGTGGTGGGAGCCGGCGTGGAAGTCAAGGAAGTCCGTAACGGCGCCCTTGACCAGACGGTCGTACAGGTTGCCGGCCGACCCGCCGAGCACAAGCGATAGGCCCAGCCGGGACACGCGGCTGGCCGCCATTCCCGTAGGGGAGCGCTGCCAGAGCACCACGATGATGAAGCCCATCACCAGCAGGGCAACGCCCGAGAGGAAGAAGGACCGCCATTCGTGGTCCCCTTCCGAAAACACGCCGAAGGCCATGCCGCGGTTTTCCGTGTAAATGAGATCGAAGAAACCCGGGATCACGCGATACACGTCCGCGGTGGTCATATAGGTTTCCACCAACAGCTTGGTCAGCCGGTCCAGGAGCAGGACGATCGCGGCCAGGCCGAAAGCTGTAGCGCGGGGCGACATTCAGCGTTCCATAGTCTCAACCACGGCGGCGGCGCAGGCGGCGCATACGGTTGGCAGGTCCGGATTCGCGCCGGTATCGGTCGTGTATTTCCAGCAACGCTCGCATTTCGCGCCCTCGGCGCGGGCGATGTGGATGGACAGGATCTTCTCCTCGTGACGCTGGAGCACCACCTGGGAGACAATGAACAGCGACGGCAACTCGGCGGCATACTGCTCGAGCAGAGGATACAGGTCTCCATTCACGCTCAGGCGGACGCAGGCTTCGAGAGGAGCGCCAATGAATTTCTCCTGGCGCGCCGCCTCCAGGCTCTTGAGCACCTGCTCGCGGACCTCCATCAGCCGCTCCCAGTTCTTGGCGAGTTTTCGGTGTTGTGCCCCGAGTCCGGAGATCAGTTCCCCGGGCTCGGGGAAGAGCGACAGATGGACGCTCTCCGCGGCCCCTGAAGGCAGCCGCATGTGCCCCCACGCTTCTTCCGTTGTGAACGTCAGGATCGGGCTGAGCAGGCGCGCCAAAGCGTAGTTGAGCCGCCACAGCGCGGTTTGGGCGCTGCGGCGCGCGCGAGAAGCGGGCGCGGCGGTGTAGAGACGGTCTTTCAGCACGTCGAAGTAAACGGCGCTCAAATCCGTGGTGGCGAAATCGTACACCGCGTGGTACACCTTGTGGAACGCCAGATCTTCGTACCACGCCCGGCATTGCTTCACAAGCTTCTCGGCGCGGAACAGGATCCACTGGTCGATTTCCAGCAAATCGGCCGCCGGCAACGCATCCTTCGCTGAGTCGAAGTCGAACAGATTCCCAAGGGCAAAACGGAAGGTGTTGCGCAGCTTTCGGTATGCTTCCGAGAGCCGCGCCAGGATCGTGTCCGAAATGCGTACGTCGTCGGTGAACTCTTGCGAGGCGACCCAGAGCCGCAGCACCTCCGCTCCATACTGCCTGACGATGGTTTCCGGCTCAATGATGTTGCCCAGGGACTTGGACATCGCGCGCCCTTCGCCGTCGAGAGTCCAGCCATGGGTGGCGCAGGCGCGATAGGGCGAGCTGCCGCGCAAGCCGACGCCCACCAGAAGCGAACTGTGGAACCATCCCCGGTACTGATCCGGCCCTTCGATGTAAAGGTCGCAGGGCCAGGGCAGGCCGCGCTCCTCGTTCAAAACCGCCAGGTGGCTTGATCCCGAATCGAACCACACGTCGAGAATGTCGCTGCCTTTGCGGAAGGACTTGCCGCCGCACCTGGCGCAGCTCGCCTCCGGGCTTAGAAGTTCCGCCTCGGAGAGCTCATACCATACGTCGGCGGTGCGCCGGCGGAAGAGCTCCACAATGGGGTCGAGATACCGGCGGTCCGTGAGCGCCTCCCCACACTGGTCGCAGTAGAAGACGGTGATCGGCACCCCCCACACGCGCTGGCGCGAGATGCACCAGTCCGGCCGGCTTCCGACCATCGTGGAAATGCGCTCCAGCCCCCAGTTCGGAATCCACTTGACCTGCCGCACGGCCTCCAAGGCTCTGGCGCGGAGTTCGTTCTTCTCGAGACCGATGAACCATTGCTCGGTGGCGCGAAAGATCGTCGGATTGTGGCAGCGCCAGCAATGCGGATAGCTGTGGTCGAGGCGGGCTTCCGCCAGCAGCGCGCCGCGCTCACGCAGAAGGCCCGTGACAATGGGATTCGCCTCCCATACGCTTCGGCCGATAATCTCTTCCGGCAGCCGCCCGGGCGCTCCTTCGGCATGATAAAGGCGGCCGTGCGCATCGACCGGGCAAAAAGTGGCGATTCCGTATGCCTGGCACGTCAGGTAGTCCTCCTGGCCGTGGCCGGGAGCCGTGTGGACCGCGCCGGTTCCTTGATCGAGGGTGACGTAGTTCGCCAGGACGCCCGGAACGTCCCGCTCAATGAAAGGATGGCGGAAGATACACCCCTCGAGCGCCGAACCTTGGAAACTGGCCCGGACGGTCGCGTCCGGCCAGCCGCACTTCTCCGACGTGACTTTCAGCAGATCCTTGGCGATGATGTAGACGCTGTCCCCTCGCTCGGCCGCCACGTACTCGTAGCTCGGGTGGAACGCGACCGCCATATTGGCCGGCAGCGTCCAGGGGGTGGTCGTCCAGATCACCACGAAAACGCGGCGGCCGGCCAGGGAGGGGTCCAGCCTGGCCGGGTCCGAGATCAGCTCGAAGCGGACCCAGATGGACGGGCTGGCGTGGTTCTCATACTCGACTTCGGCTTCGGCAAGGGCGGTGAGGTCCTTCATGCACCAGTGCACCGGCTTGAGCCCCTTGTAAACGTAGCCGCGGTCCAGAAAATCGACGAAGGCCTGTGCGATCACCGCCTCGTACTCGGCGCTCATGGTGAGATAGGGGTTCTCCCATTCGCCGAAAACCCCCAGACGCTTGAACTCGCGGCGGTGCAGGTCGACGTACCGCGCGGCGTACCGGCGGCACTCCTCGCGGATCTGGGCTGGCGTCATCGAGGCCTTGCGCGCGCCGAGTTCCGCATCGACTTTGATTTCAATCGGCAAGCCGTGGCAATCCCAGCCCGGAACGTAGGGGGCGTCAAAACCGGCCATGCTGCGGGACTTGACAATGAAGTCCTTGAGAATCTTGTTAAAGGCTGTGCCGAGATGGATGTTGCCGTTGGCGTACGGGGGGCCGTCGTGCAGCACATAGACGGGCCGCCCGGCGCGGGCTTGCCGGATCTTCTGGTACAGTCCGGTCTGCTCCCAGCGGGCCAGAATCTTGGGCTCCGTCTGCGGCAGGTTGGCCTTCATGGAGAAGTCCGTGCGCGGCAAGTTGACGGTTTTCTTGAGGTCGACGTCTTTCAAAGCCATTTGGGGTAAGGAACACTATTATCGTACAGGACAGACGGATCGGACTGCTCTCGCCGCATGAGCCTGTGGCGGGAGTGCGCTTCGGACAGGACGGCGCCACGGCTGACGGCCGGCAGCGGCCGCGCGAAACAGAAGCCTGCCCCCGATGAGCCGTGCCCGGCGGCGCCTGCCACCGCTCATCAAAACCCAGCAGCCGGCCGAGATGAGGTGTGCAATTTGATACCCTGATTCCCACTGCAAATCCGATAAAACCGAACCTTAAAACACCTTCCCTGGCGCTCTCCTGAGAGCAGCCGCTCCTTCTTCGCGGCGAACTCTCTCGCGCGCGAGCAGACCCAACCGGCGCGCCCCGAAAACCGCCCGCCGGCACGGCAACTCCACGGCTTCCGCCCGCCGGGAGGAACGCGGCGAAAGGGCTATAATGATTGCTCCGATGCCCACTGACTGGTTCCCGCTCTGGCTCAGTCTGCGCGTAGCGGGCCTCGCCACCCTGGCCTCCGCGCCTTTGGCGCTCGCCCTGGCATGGCTGCTCACCCACAAACGCTTTCGCGGCAGGCAGATCCTGGAAGGGGTCATACTGCTCCCGCTCATGCTTCCCGCGACGGTGTTGGCCTATTACCTGCTGGTCCTGCTCGCGCAGGGGACTCCTCTGGGCAGGCTCTATCAAGCTCTTTGCGGCGCTCCGCTCCTGTTCACCTGGCGGGCGGCGGCGCTGGCGGCAATGCTGCACACGACGCCGCTGCTTGTCCGCTCCTGCCGTGACGCTCTCGAGGCCCTGGATCCTTCCTTGGAGCGTGCCGCCCGGGCCTGTGGCGCGCCCTGGTGGCGTGTACTCCTTTCCGTATCGCTGCCGCAGGCGAGACGCCCGCTGCTGGCCGCCCTGGTCCTGGCCTTCGGCCGTGCCCTCGGCGACTTCGGCGTTACCCTGATGATCGCCGGTAATCTGCCGGGCCAAACGCAGACGATGCCCGTGGCCATTTACAGCGCCGCCGCCTCAGGCGATGCTTCCTCCGCCCGCGCCTTCGTGCTGATTCTATCGTTCGTGATTCTCGGGCTCCTCTGCCTGGCGGCACGCCTGGAACCGAAGAGGGCGCTGCGGTGATCCAGGCTCGTATCCGCAAGTCCTTATCCCGCGAAGGAGACACGCCTGCCTTCGCGATGGAAATCGACTTCAGCGCCTCCGGCGCCGTCACGTGCGTTTTCGGACCTCCCGCCTCCGGGAAGACACTGCTGCTCGACCTGCTTTCCGGCCTCTCCCAGCCCGGCGACGGCCGCATCCTGCTCGGCGAGCAGATCGTCTTCGACAGCGCCTCCGGCATCCACCTGCCGCCGCGCCGGCGTCCCTGCGGCTATGTTTTTCCTGCCCCCGCCCTTGTCCCGCACCTGACACTCCGCCAGAACCTGCTCTTCGCCGCTCTATGCCGCAAGGCGCCGCGCCTCGAGCGGCATCGGAAAGTCGAAGAATCCATCGAGCGCTTCGAATTGACCGGCGCCGCCGCCCGCCTGCCGGGGGCGGTCTCCGCCAGTGATCGTCTTCGCTGCGCCGTCGCCCGCGCGCTGATCTCCGAGCCGAAACTGCTCCTGGTCGACGAGCCTTCGCCCGAACACATGAGCCGCGAGGAACTGATGGAGGCGCTACGGCGGATCAAGGCGGAAGGAGCGCCCGCTATCCTGTACGCCACCCGCCGTTTGGAGGATTGCCTGGAGCTCGGCGGCGGCATGCTCGTGCTCGAATCGGGCCGCCTCCTGCAAGACGGCCCGTGCCGTGAAGTCCTCGAACAGCCCGCCGGCGCCGAGGCGGCCCGGCTCATCGGCGGCTTCAACCTGCTCCCCGTCTCCATCGCCGCCCTGGACCCGGTCCGCAACAGCAGCCGCCTGCGGTTGGGCGAAGCCGATCTGACCGGTCCGTACTTCCCGGGCCATCTGCGCGGCGACCGCGTGACCCTTTGTGTCCGCTACGGCGATCTGCGGACCGTCCCCGCCTCCGGCAAGCCCGGACCCAACCAGCTCCGGCTGCCGCTGATGAGGGTTTCCGAGGACCGCCAGGCGGTGCGCCTGCACTTTGAAGGCGGCATCACGGCCGAGATGCCGCTCGCGGCCTACCGGGAGCAAAGCCACGTTCGCAACTGGCTTGTGGAATTCCCCGCGGATTGCCTCCGCGTCCTCTAAGGCCATGCGCCGCTACTACATCACGGACCGCCATCAGGCCGGAGGCGCGCACGCTCTCCTGCGCTGCATCCAGCGCGCCCTGAACTCCGGCGTGGAGCTGATTCAAATTCGGGAGAAGGATCTGGAAGCGCGCGAGCTGGCGCGGCTGGTTCGTTCGGCGCTCGCGCTGCCGAATCCTTCCGGCGCCCGCATTCTGGTGAACGATCGCGCCGATGTGGCATTAGCCTGCGGCGCCCACGGCGTCCATCTGCCTTCGGATTCGATCGCTCCCCGCCGGCTGCGCGCCATGCTCCCGCCCGCATTCCTCGTGGCCGTCTCGTGCCACAGCGTGGAAGAAGTGGCGCGGGCCCAAGACGAAGGCGCGGATCTTGCCGTCTTCGGACCTGTCTTCGCCACCCCCTCGAAACTGGCGTACGGCCCGCCGCAGGGCCTGGGCAAGCTCCGGGCCGCCGCCTCCGCCGTCCGCATTCCCGTGTTCGCTCTCGGCGGAATCACGCCCGAGAATGCCTCCCAATGCCTTGCCGCCGGCGCCGCGGGCATCGCCGCCATCCGCCTGTTTCAGTCAGATCTTCCTCAGCCGTTGTGAAGTTCGCGTCCGGCAGTAGATCGCCAGCCGTTCGTTGAAAGCCGGGGGAGCCCTCATTGCCGCCGTCGACGCCCACCACTCGTTGCCGCTCCGGACGCGCAAACGAAGGCATTGCCTGGAAGGGAAATCAGGTTCTACTGGATTCTACCCGCCATGTCGCCTTGCCCTTCGTGGATCTCCTGCAAGCTCGACACCCGGATCGGGTCGCGCCGGCGCGACGCCAGCGCCTCCGTCACCGCCCGCGCCGCGCTCATCGTCGTGATGCAGGGTATCCGGTTCGCAATCGCCGCCCGCCGGATGGCCCTTTCGTCGGCGAAGGAGTGCGCCCCCGCCGGCGTGTAGATTACAAGCTGAATGGCGCCCTGCTTCATCAGGTCCACCGCGTTCGGCCGGCCCTCGTTCACCTTGAAGACGGTCCGGGCGCTGAGGCCGGCTGCCTTCAGCGCCGCCGCCGTGCCTCTCGTCGCCACCAGCGCGAAGCCGAACTCGGCCAGACGCCGCCCGGCCTCCACGGCCGCCGGCTTGTCGCCATCGTTCACGCTCAGAAACGCGCAGCCGCTCGCGGGGAGCGGCATCCCCGCGCTGAGCTGCGCCTTCGCGAACGCCTCGCCGAAATTCTCCCCCACGCCCATCACCTCTCCCGTCGAACGCATCTCCGGCCCCAGCGCCGGATCCACGCCCGGGAACTTGTTGAACGGAAACACCGGCGACTTCACGAAGAACCGCCTCACCTCCAGGCAGCCCGACGTAACCCCGCCGGTCAGGCGCCCCACGTCGCGGAGTTTGCCGCCAAGCATGAGCGCCACCGCCACTTTCGGCAGCGGCACGCCGGTCGCCTTGCTCACGTACGGAACCGTCCGCGAGGCGCGCGGGTTCACTTCCAGCACGTACACCCGCCCCCTCTGGATCGCGTACTGCACGTTCATCAATCCCACCACCTTCAGCGCCCGCGCCATCTGCACCGTGTACCGTTCGATGGTCTCACGCGCCTCCGCGCTGATGGCGATGGCGGGCAGCACGCAGGAACTGTCGCCCGAGTGGATTCCCGCTTCCTCGATGTGCTCCATCACGCCCGCGATCAAGACATCCTCGCCGTCTGAAAGCGCGTCCACGTCCACCTCGGTCGCATCCTCCAGGAACCGGTCGATCAGCACCGGCCGGTCCTGCGAGAAGACCACGGCCTCGCGCATGTAGCGGCGCACCGTCTCTTCGTCGTAGGCGATCACCATCGCCCGCCCGCCCAGCACATAGCTCGGCCGCACCAGGACCGGGTAGCCGATCCGCCGCGCCGCCTCGCAGGCCTCCTCGATGCTGGTCGCCGTGCCGTTCGGAGGCGACGGAATCCCCAGATCGTCCAGCAGCTTGCCGAACAGCTTTCTGTCTTCGGCCAGATCGATGTTCTCCGGATCTGTGCCAATGATCGGCACACCCTGCCGTTTCAGCGGCAGCGCCAGCGTCAGCGGAGTCTGCCCGCCGAACTGCACGATCACGCCGTCCGGCTTCTCCGTGTCGCAGATGTTCAGCACCTCTTCCAGCGTGAGCGGCTCGAAGTACAGGCGGTCGCTCGTGTCATAGTCCGTCGACACGGTCTCCGGATTGCAGTTCACCATGATCGACTCACAGCCGAACTCCCGCAGCGCGAAGGAGGCATGGCAGCAGCAATAGTCGAACTCGATCCCCTGCCCGATGCGGTTGGGCCCGCTGCCCAGAATCATCACCTTCTTTCGCTCGTCCGGCGCGGCCTCGCACTCGGACTCGAAGCTCGAGTAAAGATACGGCGTGAAGCTTTCGAACTCCGCGGCGCAGGTGTCCACGCGGTTGAACACGGCCCGGATGCCGAGCTCCTTGCGGCGTTTTCGCACCGCCAGCGGGTCCGCGCCCCAGAGCCGCCCCAGCAGCGAATCCGAAAGTCCGTCACGCTTCACGCGCCGGAACGTCTCCGGCTCCACCGACTCCAGCCTCCGGCCGACCATCTCCCGCTCGAGGTCCACCGCTTCCTTCACCTGTTGCAGGAACCAGGGATCGATGAACGTCATCTCCCGCACCTGCTCCACCGAGTAGCCGCGCCGGAAAGCGTGGAAGACGTAACCCAGACGCTCCGGCGTCGGGGTGATCAGCTTCTGGGGAATGAGCGCGTCGTCGTAGGTCTCCGCCGCCGCGGACTTGCCCGTCTCCAGGCTCCGCATGCCTTTGGCCAGCGCCTGCTTGAACGTCCGGCCGATGGACATCACCTCGCCCACCGACTTCATCTGCGTTCCCAGCGCCGGCTCGGCCCCCGGCAGCTTCTCGAACTGCCAGCGCGGAATCTTGACCACGACGTAGTCGATGGTCGGCTCAAAGCACGCCGGCGTCTTCCGCGTGATGTCGTTCGCGATCTCGTCCAGCCGGTATCCCACCGCCAGCTTGGCCGCGATCTTGGCGATGGGGAATCCCGTCGCCTTGGACGCCAGGGCCGAACTGCGCGAAACCCGCGGGTTCATCTCGATGATGACCATGCGCCCGTTCTCGGGGTTGATGGCGAACTGCACGTTGGACCCGCCCGTGTCGACGCCGATCTCGCGCAGGCAGCGAAGCGCGCCGTCGCGCATCATCTGGTACTCGCGGTCCGTCAGCGTCTGCGCCGGCGCCACCGTGATCGAATCGCCGGTGTGCACGCCCATGGGGTCGAAATTCTCGATCGAGCACACGATGATGGCGTTGTCCGCCAGGTCGCGCATCACCTCCAGCTCGAATTCCTTCCACCCCAGCACGCTCTCCTCGATCAGCACCTCATGGACCGGCGACAGCGCCAGCCCGCGCTCGAGTATCGTCACGAATTCTTCGCGGTTGTAAGCGATGCCGCCTCCGGTGCCGCCGAGCGTGAAGCTGGGCCTCAGGATGACCGGGTATCCCAGACGCTCCGCGTAAGCCAGCCCCTCTTCCGGATTGTTGACCAGCTTCGAGTCCGGAACCTCCAGGCCGATCTTTCGCATCGCGTCCTTGAAGAGCAGACGGTCTTCGGCTTTCTTGATCGATTCGATCTTGGCGCCGATCAGTTCCACCCCGTACTGCTCCAGCACGCCCGCCTCGGCCAGTTCCACCGAGAGGTTCAATCCCGTCTGTCCGCCCACCGTGGAAAGAAGCGCGTCCGGCCGCTCCTGGCGGATCACCTCCTCCAGGTACTCGCGGGTCAGCGGTTCCACGTAGGTGCGGTCCGCCAGGTTGGGATCGGTCATGATCGTGGCTGGATTGGAGTTCACCAGCACGACTTCGTAGCCGTCCGCCCTCAGGGCCTTGCAAGCCTGCGTTCCCGAATAGTCGAATTCACAGGCCTGCCCGATAATGATCGGACCGGAGCCTACGATCAGGATGCGGTGTATGTCGTTTCGTCTCGGCATCCCCGGCTTCTAACCTCGCTTGAATTCCGTCATCAGTTGGATGAAATCATCGAACAGGTACAGGGAATCGTGCGGCCCCGGCGCCGCCTCGGGGTGATACTGCACGCAGAAGGCCGGCGCATTGCGGAACCGGAAGCCTTCGAGGGTCTGGTCGTTCAGATTGATGTGCGTCAGTTCCACCTCCGATGCGTTCAGAGAATCCGGATCCACGGCGAAACCGTGATTGTGCGACGTGATCTCCACGCGGCTGGTCCGGCGGTTCAGCACGGGATGATTGGCCCCGCGGTGTCCGAACTTGAGCTTGTAGGTCTTCCCCCCGGCGGCCAACCCCAGGACCTGGTGCCCCAGGCAGATTCCGAAAACCGGCGCGCGTCCGATCAGCTTGCGCACCTGAGCCGCCTGAAACTGGAGCGGCTCGGGATCGCCCGGGCCGTTCGAAAGAAACACGCCGTCCGGCCCGAGCGAGAGCACGTCTTCGGCGGCGGTGACCGCCGGAACAACTGTCACGCGGCAGCCCGAGTGCACCAGCCGGCGCAGGATATTGCGCTTGATGCCGAAGTCGTAGGCCACCACATGGTAGCGCGGCGCGGCCCGCTCCCCCACCTGCTCCGAGGGCGAGCACGGCGCGACCCCCTCCTCCCACCGGTAGGGCTCGCGCGCCGATACCCGAGTGGCCAGTTCCAGGCCGGCCATCGAAGGAATGCCGCGCGCTTTTTCGACAAGTTCTTTCGCGTCGCCCCCGCCGCAGGAGAGCACTCCGCGCATCACGCCCCGGCTGCGCAACAGGCGCACCAGGCGCCGCGCATCCACGTCCGCAATCGCAGGAATATCGTGAGCCCGAAGAAACTCGTCGGCGCGTTCCTGGGACCGCCAGTTGCTGGCCAGCGGCGAGAACTCGCGCACCACCAGGCCCTCGATGAACGGACGGGCCGACTCGCTGTCCTCCGGCGTGGCGCCATAGTTGCCGATCTCGGGGTAAGTCAGGACCACAATCTGACCGGCATAGGAGGGATCGGTGAAGATTTCCTGGTAGCCGGTGATCGAAGTGTTGAAAACCACTTCGCCGGACCGTTCCGTGGGCGCACCAAATGCCCTGCCCTCGAAGACGGTTCCGTCTTCCAGGGCGAGGATCGCATTGCTCAACCTGGTTTTCCTCCAGAGGAAGGGGTAATTTCTATTGAAGCACGCCGCAGCCCGTGGTTCAAGGGCGCGCCGGAAGGGGCCCCTCCCCGCAGCTCCGCGCGGAAACACTCAACGCACCGCGACGGCAATCATATCGGCGCTTGCCATTCTTCCCGCACCGCCCCTCCTGGCAGCGCTGAGCGCCAACTCGGTCTACCGCAACGCCCAGCCGCCGCATGCAACTTCAAACCGGGAATCGATTTGAAGAAGATGAACCAGACCCTGGATGAGTTGGAAATCGAAGACTACCTGAGGAAGAACCCCAGGTGATCATCCCCGACGTCAACCCCCTGCTCCACGCCTACAACGGGAAATCGGCCGAACACGAACGCGGCCAGGAGTGGTGGGAAAACACTCTGGCCGGAGCTCAGGCCGTGGGACTGGCGTGGGCGGCGATGCTTGGTTTCATCCGGATCATGACCCAGCGCGGAGTCATGCGGAACCCCAAGCAGCCTGGCGAGGCCCTGGGGCACCTGCGCGGCTGGCTGGAGCGCCCGCAGGCCGAGATCCTGACGCCGGGGGAAGAACACGCCCGCATTCTCTTCGGCCGGCTGGAGCAGTCGGCGTCGCCAGGAAACTCACGACGATTG
>Ga0073932_1004076_pt1 | contig 18105 bp, 14 predicted proteins | sample DewCreD2012metaG_FD_76967 | JGI IMG/M metagenome (GOLD analysis project Ga0073932, IMG submission 76967) | Hot spring sediment bacterial and archeal communities from British Columbia, Canada, to study Microbial Dark Matter (Phase II) - Dewar... ... | reverse complement strand
GAATTTCCACCTCGCGATTGAATACTTCCTGGAGCAACAGCTTCATCACCGCGATCAGGTTGGCGATCGAGATGTTGCGGTCGATCAGCAAGCCTTCGAGTTGGAAGAAGGTATTCTCGTGCGACGCGTCGATAGTTTCGTAGCGAAAGCAGCGGCCCGGTGCGATCACGCGGAGTGGCGCGCCGTACTTCTCCATCGCGCGGACCTGCACAGGCGAGGTGTGCGTGCGCAGCAGCCTGCCGTTGCCCAGCCAGAAAGTATCCTGCATGTCTCGGGCTGGATGCATCGGTGGGATGTTGAGGGCCTCGAAGTTGTAGTACTCGCTCTCCATCTCCGGGCCGGTCACGACGATAAAGCCGAGCCGGCTGAAGGCCTCTTCGACCTGGCGCTGGACGATAGTCACCGGGTGAAGAGAACCAAGCGGCTCGCGCCTGGCAGGAATCGTAGGGTCGTACTGGGCCGCCTTGGCCTTCTCCGCACTGGCGGCTGCCTGCTCCAGTTCCTTGCGCCGCAGGGCAAAGAGCTCTTCGAGGACCTTCTTGGCCTGATTGGCCAATTGACCGACCTGTCCGCGCTGCTCGGCCGGCAATTTGCCGATGCTGCGTAGGATGTCATTCAGAGCACCCTGCCGGCCGAGGAACGACGCCTGGACAGCCTGGAGCGCTTCGATTGTGCCCGCCTGCTGGGCATCGGCTTGTGCTTTCTGTCGCAGATCGTCGATCTGCGTAGCCATATCCTGTATGCCAGAACTCATCCGGTGCTTCCTCCGAGAATACGGTAAGATAGGCGGGGCGACAGGGGTTTGCAAGCGTGCCAGCAGCCGAGTGCCTGACAAGGGGGCATCGGCGATCTGTACTCAAGCAGCCGTCAGGCAAGGACTAGCGTGCGCCGTCGAACGGAAGCCATAGCGGCCGGATACCTAGGGGTACTCACTGCACAGGAGAAACGCCGCAGGCTCATCTTCTTCGATCTTTGGGAACCGACCCAAGGCTTCGAGGAAACGGTTGTCAGCCTTGTCGTCGTTGACACTGCTGACTTCACCGGCCATCACCGGGCCGCTGCCGCGGACGGCCCAAAAGTCGTGGTAGATCCTCTGCGGGATCGTCACGCTTTCGCCCGGTTCGAGGACGAGAACCTCGCCGGGCAGGAGCTTGCGAGCAACGCCGTCGGTGTTGAGTTCGACCGGGCGGGACTGGTCGAGCCCCTGCATGTCGTCGGCCCAGTAAAACCGCAGGGCCAGTCTGCCGCCGCCGCGGTTGATGATGTCTTCCATCTTCTGGAAGTGGAAGTGCATCGGGGTTACCTGGTCCTCGCGGACCATCATGACTTTTTCGCAGTATGTCTTGGACTTCGGATCATTGGGGATGCCGTTGCGGATGGTGAACAGGATCAGACCCATCCTGTAGAACTCTCCGGAGCCAAAGTCGGTAATGTCCCAGCCGAGGCCCGCCCGGCGGATCTCTCCGACCGCAGCGGCATTGCGTTGCCAATCATCGGCCTTCCAGCAAGCGAACGGCGGCAGCAGGAACTGGCGCTTGCCGAAGAAGTCACTGGCTTCCCGGATGAGCCGGTTGATTTCCGAGCGTTTCATTCGACGGGCCTCCCTGTATCTTGCTTGCGCGTCCCATACTATACCCATGTCTGTCGGGTTGTCAGGAGGTACCGAAAGATGCGCAAGCGGGCGGCCGGATAGACGGCTGCAGCGGCGGCAGGCCGACCTGCGGCCAGAACGGCGTCGCCGGAGGGCCTATGATTTCGGTGAGACGAGGTACACGAACTATGGACTGGTTTAACATCTACTACGGCATCTCCAGCGCAGGCCGTACTCTGCGGGCCGTGCTGACAGCGCTGGGCCTGATGCTCCTTCTCTTCGGGCTTCTAATTCTGCTGGTGCCGTGGTTGCTGCAGTTGATTGTCGGCAGCGCTTTCATCGTAATGGGTGTAACGATCCTGGGATTCGCCTGGCGACGGCGTCGGCCGCCCCATGAACAGGGTGACGAACCTGACGTGGTCGATGAATGGCGATAGGTCGCGGCAGGCAGGGCACGCCAAGGGCTGGTGATGACGTTGTTCGTACCGGACGGGTTCCTCACACGCCTTACCGAGGGCTACTATCTGGCCGCGATCGTACCTATCTTCACCTCCATTTTCTTGCACGCGGGCTTGCCGCACTTGGCCGGTAACATGCTCTTTCTGTACATCTTCGGCGACAACATGGAAGACCGGCTGGACCCCCGGCGTTACCAGGTGTTCTACCTGGTGGGGCGGGACGGCCGGCGTCGTGGTTCAGGGGGACGCGGCGGCCAGTGCAAGCGCGCCTATGATCGGTGCCAGCATCGCAATCGCCGCATTGTTCGGCGGCTGCCTCCTGCTGTTCCCGTAAGCGCTGGTGTTGGCGCTCTTTGCGGTGCTGTTCTTCTTGTCGATCATTCCCTGGCGGGCGGGGTGGTTTCCGAGGGTCTGGATTCCGGTGCAGGTAGTCAATGGCAGCATGGCGATCGGTTGGACTGCTGCATAGGGCGGGATGGAGTGGGGGCGCACGAGAGCGGGTTCCTGGCCGGGGCGGGGCTGGCGTGGGTCCTCAGGGGGAGAAGGCGGGCGAGCATCGACGTACGGCGGTGAGACGGCAGAACATCCCTTCACCGCTGGGCGTAGAAGTGAGCAGGAAACGACCCTTCGGACACGAGAGAATCCCATGAACCGGAGATCTCATACACCGATTGAGGCGGGCACTCTGGAGGTCGTGGCGGAACAGGAAGCGTGCGGCGATGGGCACCCGTCGTCGGTCCTGCGACGTATCCTGCTACCGAATTGGCGGCAGCGGAAGAAGATGCTCCGGCTGGATGCCTGGATCCTCGTGATCGGCTCGTACCTTCTACTCGCGCTGGCGTTCCTCTGGCCGCAGGACTTCCGGACCAAGGCGCCGCTCTACAACCTGATCGGCTACGGCGTGTTTATGACCTGGACATTTGTCTGGCACCTCGGCGTGCTGCTTGCGCTCGTGGGTGTGCTGGCGGCGTGGCAGCGGGCTTGGCGCTTGGCGCTGGCGACTGTCCCACTGCTGCTGGTCTCCCTGGGACCGGAGTTGTGGCACTTCCTGCCCAAGTCCCCCTTACCCATCAAAGGCGAAGCGGTCACAGTCATGAGCGTCAACCTGCTCTACATGAACTACGACACTGCCGGGATCATCGAGGAGATCAAGGCAGCCCGGCCCGACATCCTTCTGCTGCAGGAGTACTCGCCTGATTGGCATCGGGAACTCCAGGAGTCGATCGGTAAGGACTACCCGCACATCACGGTTGCGCCGCAACCCGATCCGTTTGGTGCCGCTATATACTCCCGCCGGGCGTTCAAGGATAACGTCGTCTCGTCGCTCCGGCTGGCCGACGTACCAGCCCCGCAGATGCGCGCCGTTGTCGAGATCGGCGGGCGGGACGTTGCGATCTACAACGTTCACCTGCTGCCACCGTACGGACTGGGCTACACCTGGCGGACGCGATGCCAGTTGGCCGACTTAATCGACATACTGCGAAACGAAGGCCTGCCAATCATCCTTAGTGGTGACTTCAATTTCACCGAACGTAGTCCGAATGCGGCAGGTCTGCATGAACTCGGGCTGCTGGACACGCACACGGTGGCTGGGTTCGGACGTGGCAGCACGTGGCCCGTGCACAGCTTCTACCGCTATGTTCCAGGCATCCAGCTGGACCACATCTACGTGCGCGGCGACCTAACGTGCGACGAGAGCCGCACGGGAACTGGCGCCGGTTCGGACCACCGGCCGATCATCGCGACGATCGGGTTTGCAGATCGCTAAAGCGACCCTAGTACATCACTGGCGCGAAAGTGGTTGGACCTTAAGGTTGTCGAAGTATGTGACACTATCGGCCTTGGTCCAGAGTCCCACCTTGCCGGCTCGCGCGAAGGTCTCATCTGTCACGTCGAGCATCTTGTTGCCGTCGTGGTATATCTCGAACCGGTTGCCTTGCGACTTCAGCCGGAGTGTGTGCCATTCATTGGCAGTCGTCTGGAGAGCGGCGGTCGCCAGCTGCGTGCGCTTGCCGTCCTGCACCTTGTAGAAGCGGATGTTGTCCTCGAGGGCGTTGGCGCGGGTGATGTAGTAGTTGTCCTTGTCCTGCAGACGGACGACGATGCCGGCTGCCTGGTCGATCTCGCCGGAAATGAGCTTGTACTGCACGGAAACGTCCACGTCGCTTGTCTGGAGATCCTCGTAGATGCAGAGAGGATAGCGGTTTCTTGTGTTATCTGTGTCTCGTTGGGCGAGGACCTTTTCGCCGCTGGCTGCTGCGCGGTCCAGGTGGATGACCCACTCGGGCGGTGCGCCGGGGCCGGTCTGCGCGGCAGTGAAGTCTGCAGGCAACTGGCCCACAGCCGGCTCCTCAAAATCGAAGGTCAGTATCCGGCTGTTCGATGCATGGGGCGTGCGCGGAGAACTTTGCGCGCAACCCGCCAAACCTATTGCCGCAATGAGACAGCTTGCGTGCCACCCGCCGCGCATTATGAGGGTTGACATGAATGCTCCTTTTCGGGTTCCGGTTCGCTCTTGTTGTGAAGGTTCCAATGGAAACGATGCTACGCGTCTATACAGCCAGCAGTTATGATCCGCCTGCGGATTGCCCGGGCGGGCGGATCGTGCCACTGTAGGAAGCGTGCGCGCCAGCGACAGAGGATTTGACCGCCGAAGCGGCCGGTAGTCAACCGCAATTATCGCGATTCACAAAAACTGAATATTGAGCGGTTCGAACCTCTAGAGATGTGGAAACTGTATTGACAGTTCCATGGAGCCGAATAGAATGCGTCACGTATGGGGCTGGCGGAGTATCGGGGAACTGGTCCTCAACCGCTGGTGAACCGGGGCTTGCATCCCGGTTTCAGTTGCAGTCAACACCCAGGTTGTGCCGTGTGATCGTGAGAGTTTCGTGCACTTCGCGCAAAACCCTTCAGTCGCGGACATCCGAAATAGGTCGTGCTGCAATCCCTGTCGCTGCAAGTTTGAGTAAGGAGCCAGAAGCGTGGCTACCGGGACAGTGAAGTGGTTCAATGACGCCAAGGGGTACGGGTTCATCACGACAGAGAACGGCACGGACGCATTCGTGCACTACGGGGACATCCAGGGAGAAGGGTTCAAGTCTTTGGCTGAAGGCGACCAGGTCGAGTTCGAACTGAGCCAGGGCCCTAAGGGTCCAAAGGCAATCAAGGTCCGCAAGGTCTAAGACGGATCGAATCGAAAAGAGCCTTCGAACGCCGCGCCTATCGCGGCGTTTTTTATTGGGCATCGGCGTACGCCCGATCAGAGGGAATCTCACACGTGGGCCCGACGGGGGTGGGGAAGGACCGCTACAATTTCGACGTTGATTCCGCCTTCGCGGCAGAATCCAGAGGCCTGACTGGGGCTGCACCGGGGCCGCAGCGAAGCGGAGGAGTACGAGAATGACAGGATTACGGAGCTTGGTGGTCAGCCTTCTGGTGGCTGTAGCCACACCTCTGCCTGCGGAGACCATCCGAGTTGACAGCGCCGCAGGCCTGAGGGAAGCAATTCGAAAAGCCTCGCCCGGCACGCGGATCGAACTCGCTCCGGGCGTGTACAAAGGCGACTGCCGGATTGCAGAGGTAAGGGGCAAGCCGGATGCGATGATCGAGATCGTCGCGAACGATGCGGGCAAGCCGCCGGTATTCGAAGGGGGCCAGGTAGGGTTCCGGCTGATCGACTGCTCGTATGTGCTGGGCGACGGCATCGTAGTCCAGCATGCGCGCCTGAACAACATCCAGGCGGGCGACGGCAGCCACCATATCATTCTGAAGGACATCGTCTCGCGCGACATCAAGGTGCAGTCGAATTGCGATGGCATCAAGATGCCGGGACTGGCTGATTTCTTGCTATACAACTGCCGCGTCGAGAACTGGGGCAGCGAGGGCTCGGCCGTCGACATGGTCGGCTGCGCGAGGGGCTTGCTCTACAAATGTCACTTCTCGTATCCGAAGGTCCAGGGGCAAACCGCAAACGCCATTCAGCCGAAAGGCGGCACGCATTCAATGGGCTTCTACCGATGCACGTTCGACGAGGCCAGCCACCGGGCGGTGCAGTTCGGCGGGGCAACCGGCAAACAGTACTTCTTCCAGGGCAACTACGACCTGGGGTACGAAGGTTCCGACATGGTGGCGATGGGGAACGTCATCCGCGGCGGGGGCTCGGCTGTAGCATTCATCTCGTGCACCAACTGCGAGTTCTCGTACAACACGATCATCGCACCACGCGAGTATGTGGCGCGGATCCTCAAGGAGGGAGGCACGAAGCAAACGGCGAACAACACGTTCTCCCGGAACGTAATTGTTTATGGAAAGCTGAGCCAGATACTCAACCACGGCGGACCGAAGGATGTGTATCTTGAGTCCTGCACCTTTGATGACAACTATTGGTACAACGCGCTGGACCCGACCCGCAGCATCCCAAAACTGCCGGTGGCGCAGAAGTCGCCGGTGACGGGATCCGATCCGGCGAAGCATGGAAAGGCCTGGCCTGCGATGGAATATGGAGCGGATGCTCCCGGCATGGGCAAGGCATGGGCTGGCCATACGGGAAAGTTCGCTTGGGCCTGGGAACAGGCACAGATGCTGGAACGGATGGAGACCACGCAACGAAGTCAGCAGGGGCCGGTTCCAGCAACGGGCAGCAGCGATGGCAAGTAACATGAAGCACGTCTTGCTGGCATTGTCATTGGCGATTGGCTGTGCGACGGCAGCACACGCTGCAGATCTGACGGCCGAGGTTCAACTGCTCAACAACACCGGTCAAGACAAGACCAGCTGGCCGATCTTCCTAACAGTCTACAAGGTGTTCGGCTCGAACCTCGATCTTGCCGCCATCAACCCGGAAGGCTTCCATGTATATGACGCCGGCGGCAAGGAGATTCCGCACATGCTGCGGCAGATCCCGCCGGACTTCAGCATCGGCAATGACGAGATTATCTTCGTGGTGCCGAGGATGGCAGCGGATGAAGCACTGATGTTTCGAGTGACGAATACGAGAGAGAAGGGATTGGCACGGATGATCGACCTGGTTGCCAATCCCAACAACCTGCTGCCGAACGACACCCCCAGGCTCGAGGCTGCAGCCAAGGATGTTGAGCTGCGAGCGGCATGCCGGGCGTCGTCGGAGCACCCGGGCTTTGAGATCGTAATGCCCGTCGGCACGAGCTTCACAGCCACCATCCCCGAGAGCGTCACCTTCCGCAAGGACGGGCAGTACCACTTCAGCTTCTGGGCAAAGACGGAGAATGTCGCCTACACCGGCTGGGGGTTCTGGGAGGAGGGCGTGACGGTCTCGTTCGAGCCGGTTGCCTTCCGCGGTCGGGACAGCATTGCCCTGCGCGGCAGTCGGGACTGGCACTGCTACTCGTTCGACCCGGGTTCGCGGGACGACTGGGGAATGGCTAGCATGACGAGCATGGCGCAGACAGAGACGGTCAGGAAGCACGGCGAGGACGTGCCGGCCGAGATCTGGCAGAAGGCTGGCCGGGCAGCACTCACGATCAAGGGCAAGCAGGCTGACCAGCCGTTTTTGAAGGGTAACAAGACTGGCAGACTCTGGCTCGACGAGATCCTCCTGTTCGAGCAACCGGTGATCACCGTCAACCGTACAAAAGGGCTGGAACGAGTCGCCAAGGACGGGGCGATCGTGTTCGGCCGGCCCGTCAACATGCCGCGGATGGGTGTCTTCGCACACGAGGCGATCGATTGCATCGAGACATTTGCCATGCCGGGCGAGCGAAGGGCCGTCCGGTTCGGGATACACGCGGTCCAGCCGCTGGAGGACGTGCAAGTTTCAGTTTCGGACCTGCACGGCGACCTGGAGACACTCTCGGACAAGCAGGTGAATCTCGAGATGCTTGGGGAGTATGTAGAGGAGTACAAGCCGCTGGCGCACTTGCCAGCCGGCAAGGCAGCGGAATACCTGCTCGGCCTGGACGTACCATACTGGGGATCGCCCGGCACATACGAAGGCACGATCACCCTTCGGGCCGGAGGTGAGACGCTGCGAGAAGTACCGCTAAAGCTGGAGGTCCTGCCGCTGCGAAAACCGCGAGAGGGCTTCTGGATAGGGGGGATCTACAACACTGGCATGGGCCTGGAGCGCGACCGCGCCCTCTACGAGTGCTACGCGAAAACCGGTTTTAACTACATCCTGTTATTCGACTATCTTTTCCCCTACAGGAACGGCCGGCTGGATTTTGATGCGGCCTGGCAGCAGGTGCTGGACCTGGCAAACATCGCCCGCGTGAACGGCGGAATCGGGCTGTACCGCGAACCGAACATAAGCGAGGACCAGCCCCGCTTGTGGTACCAGATCGCCGCGGGAAAGCCTGAATACCAGGGCCCGTACAAGATCGGCACCGATCCGAGGTTCCGGGCGCAGTACCAGCGTCTTGCGCGGGAAGCCTACGTCTTCGCCCGCCGGCACGGCTGGCCCAGCCTTCTGTTCATGGTCAGCGACGAACCCAGTGACAAGCGGGACTTCGATCCGAGCATGGGCTGGCTGCGGGAGATGATCCCGGGGGCGATTTCGCTGGCGGACGTGCAGTTCAAGGACATGATCAAGACGTGGCAGTGGTATTCCCTGCCCGTGTTCGACGACCCTATCGACTGGACCGGTCCGTTCATCTATGACTACTGCCGCCAGCAGGGCCACTCTCTCTTCGGCTTTTGCGGCACGGGCTGGGCCCTCGACGTCGCCCGGTATCAGCCGGGGCTGATGCTGGCCTCGTCGGATGCGCGCTACTGGCATTTCTGGCACCTGCGCGGGCCCTTCGAAAAGAAGGACGGCAAGGTGGTGCGCAGCCACGCCGTCGCGGCCATGGGCGAGGGTTACAATGATTACCTCTACTACACGCTGTTGGAGGCACAGATCGAGCAGGCGCATCGGTCCCGGGAGATGTACCAGCCGACTGGGTCATTGCGTATCGCTAATCTTCGGGCCGCAGAGGGATACCTGAAAGGCGTGTTCGCCTTCGCCTCAGCCGACCACGACCAGCACCTCATGCCCTACAACGGCGTGCCTGAGACGTGGGGGTACGACCGCTTCTACGACGACTGGCGGGTAAAGATGAAAGACTTCCTATTGAAGGTGCGCCAGCAGCCATCCAGCCGGCCAAGCCGACTGGAGCGGCCGCTGCAGCACCTCAGCCCGGAGAGGTAGCGGTCCGTGCCAGGGGAGTGGACTCAGGTTGCGCGCCGGATGCGCCAATCACTTCTCGAACAGGAACGACACGAGACGCGGGGGCTTGGCTGTGTCCTCTTCGTGCCACCACTCCTGGAGGTGCTGGAGCGTGAGCCGGTTGCGTTCGGCTGCTTTCAGAAAATCGGAGATGTGGTGCACGAACGCGGGGATGGCGATCCGCTGCTGTCCACGCTGGAAGGCGGCCTGGACGCCCTTGTACTGGCGGAAGGGATGCAGTTCGCAGATGAACAGGCATCCTCGCGGAGCCAGAACGCGGGAGGCCTGGTCGAAGACAAACGACAGATCGGCAACATGCTCGAGCACGAGGTTGCATGCGACCAAATCGGCCACACCATCCGGCCAAGGCCACGGCTGCGTGATGTCGGCCAGGACAAAGCCTACATTGGACGCATGGGATTTGGTCCGGGCCTGCGCCAGCATGGCTTCGGAGAAATCGGCGGCGCAGACACGCGTGCCGATCCGCGACAGCAGAGGGGTGTTCTTGCCCGTCCCGCAGCCGATTTCCAGGATGCACTCGCACCGCAGGGCGGCGAGGCTCTTGCGGGTGACAACCTCGTCCAGGTCGCGTGTCAGATTGCGATCGGAATCGTACGTGGCTGCCCAGGTGTCGTAGGTATCACGAATGTCCATGGCCGGCTACCCGGGGAATCAGCCGAGATCGAAATCCTGTATCCTCTGGTTGGCGATGCGCTGGATGTTGAGGCGGATCACGTCGCGGTGCAGCGAGCCGCAGTTCCACAGGAACAACTCGTCGCGCCAGTCGCTCAAGCCGGCCAGCCATGTGCCGCCGGTTCGGGCGGCACGGATGCCGCCGGCGCCGGTAAAGTTCCGGGTGTACATGCCGTTAACGGTCCGGACGACAGCGGACTTGCCGTCGGCATAGATGATCCAGCGGACCAGCCCGGTCCGCCGGATGGTCACCGCCTCGACCGCCTGGCCCGGGGTGATCTCCTGCCGCTCGAAACTGCGGGGGTCGTACTGGCTGATCCGCCAGAGGCTCCCGCTCTGGGTGCCGACCCAGATGTCCTCGCCATCGACCTCCACGCAGGTTACGGCTGCATCGACAGGCACGAACCACGTCAGGTCGGGCGCCGTGGCAACTCCGCTGGTACTGCAGTTGACCAGCCAGTTATCGGCACCGAACCAGATCCCGCCGCCGGGGTCTACCACCGTCGAGCGAACGAACCGCACAGACCCGCTCTTGCCGGCGGTAAGGATCGACCAAGGCGCACTGGGCCGATCCAGATCCCAACAGAGCAGACCCACGTCGGACTTGCTCGCCCAGCATCGCTTGCCTTGCAGGATCGCCGAGTTGAACCCGCCGCCGCCCTGCTGCGGGCCGCGGTATGGTTCCTGGAGTGTGACTGTCGGCTTGCCGGTGGCGGCCTCCATGACCACCACGCCGCGCTGGCAGCCGACCAGCACGCAGGTCTGGCTGTGCAGGTCCCGGCAGACTCGTACGGACCGGCAGCCACCCATGTCGGCCGGGAGCACCGTCGTCCAGGCGGGCTTGCCCGTCTCCGGCAGTCGCCAGCAGATCACGTGCGAGCCTGCGGCAGCGACCAGTCGCTCGGCGGAGGTGGTCGCGAAGATCTTGAGAAGTGCCTCGTACAACTCGACACGGAGCTTCTCCGGCAGGACCTGCATGACATGCTCAAAGGTCGTGAAAGCAACCTGGCCGGCCACCTTCTGCCGGAGTTTGAGCAGGGCTTCGCCGACCTTGCTTTCGCCGCAATCGCTGGCCTTGCGGGCGAGGTCTTCGAACTGACTGAGCAGCGCGTTGTGCAGAACCTCTTGGCCGGTCCCGCCACTAGCCGGCTGATAGAAGCTGATGGCGGCCTCGCTGATCGGAATGCACTGGACGATCATGCCGGGCACGATCGCCAGGCCGACCGATAAAAGCGGCCGTTCCAATGACGCAACGAAGTGATCCGCCAGCGTAGAGGCCATATCGAGGGAGAGGTTCTCGGCGGTCGAGCGGCTCCGGCAGAAGACACGCGCGGCGACCAGCACATGTTCCTCGAGGAACTTCTCGATATCCGCCGCGTCGACCTCTTGCTTTGAGCGGCTGAGAAACTGCCTGATGAGGGCGTTTAGGTCGTTGGCGTTCGGCAGGACCGCCACTCGCATGGTCGCGGTACAAGCGATTTCGTGGCCATCGGCGGTACGGATGGGGCCGGCCTTGACTACCAGTGTCACGGGACCAGCGCGGAACATGGTAAGAGCATCGGAGTACTGGCTGGCAAGTTCGGCCCCGGCCGGGATGACGGCCACACGGTTGTCGGACCGCCTGGCCAGGGCGAGCCAGCCCGGCGGGACGGTGGTATCACGACCGACGAAGCGACTGGCCTCCTTGGCCTGCAGGTGCAGGGCCACGAGGTTTGCCGACTTACTTAGCCTTTGCTGCAACTCGCTCAACGGCTCTACTCCGAGTGAACCAGTCACTTGGCGATCCAAGCAACAGACCGTCTAGTGTACCCCAAAGGCAGAAACGATACCACTTGACCCGTGGGCCGGCATCTGGAAAATACTGGCCGTTGCCGGGCTGAGGGCCAGTTGCTCCGTGCCCTCGTACACCTTATTATTGGTCTGTACCGGATTGCAGATCAGTACCGATCGCTGTTGGTTTGTGCCGACAACGACATAGATCAGGATAATACCATGGCAGTGATGAAAGCAGTGGAGCTTCGCAAGGGCCGCGTCATCAACTACGAAGGCCGTATGTGGACGGTCATCGACATCAAACACAGCGTCCAGCAGCAGCGTGCGGCCCTGATGCGAACGAAGATCAAGAACTTCGTAACAGGGCAGGTGCTGGAGATCCGCCTGGACCCTGAAGATGTCATCGAAGCCCCCTATCTTGAGACCAAGGAATACGAGTACCTCTACAACGAGGGTGACAGCCTGGTGCTGATGGACACGCAGACCTATGACCAGGTAAGCGTGGACAAGGAAATGCTCGGCGACAGCGTCAAGTTCCTGACGCCCAACACCAAGATGTCGGCTGCGGTAAGCGAAGGCAAGATCATCACGGTCGAGTTGCCGCAGGTGGTTGAACTGAAGGTCGTGGAAGCCCCACCGGTAGTCAAGGGAGCCACCGCGACGAACCAGCCGAAGGACGTGGTACTGGAGACGGGCGCCCGCGTAAAGGTGCCGGCGTTCATCTCGCCGGGGGAGGTCGTTCGCATCGACACCCGCACGGGTGAGTACCTGGAGCGGGCGAAATCGTAGAGCGGCAGGACCAGTGGCCGCCCGCCGGCGAGCCGCAGGCAATCGACAGAACAACAACGGCTGCCCGGTATTCAGGCAGCCGTTTGTTTTTTCGCTTGATTGCCGTAGCGGTGGGTCTACTTGGGAGGCTGGGCGGAGTGGTTGGCCGTTCCTGGGCCCACCTCGTGAATCTGCCGCACGGCTGAGAGGAACCGCTCCTCGGCCAACCGGACGGCCTCGTGCGCTTCGGCCTGCAAAGCTGGGGGCACCTCCAAGGCCACCCGGCCATCTGCCTCCTTCACGCTGGCGACGATACCCTTTTTGACCAGCTGGTACATTCCCGACTCCGGTGCGGAATATGACGCGGTGAAGCCCTTCTCCTGGAACACACTCGCCAGCATCTCCACGAACTGGTGCGCTATGCTCGCGGGCATCTCCATGTTGATGGGCTTTTGCGCCTCGAGCATCTCGTCGGGCCAGTCGGTCACGCCACGTCTGCCGGGACGTCCCCTGAACAACGGCACCAGACCGATCGGCGCGATCACCGTGGTGATCAGCGTCATGAAAATCGAGACCCCGAAGATATCCTGTTTGATCACGCCCGACGCCAGGCCCACACCGGCAACGATAAGAGCCACCTCGCCGCGCGGCAACATGCCCACCCCAATTCGCGCCGCGCCGCGCAAATTGAACCATGCCAGGGCGGGCAGACCGCAGCCGATGATCTTGCCGAGGATGGCCCAAATGGTAATCACCACCCCGAGCAGCAACGCACCGGCCATGGCATTGAAGTTCACCAGCATGCCCATCACGGCAAAGAAGATCGGGACGATGAAATCGTTTACACCCACCAGATCATCCATCAGTCTGTGGGCCATCTTCGTGCGCGACAAGCCCAAGCCCACCGAGTAGGCGCCGATGATGAAGGCCAGACCGAAAATCTCGGCAATACCCGCACCTAGAAATGCCATAGCAAGGGCCAGACCGACTCGCGCGCCGGAGTATCTGACGCTCTCGATAGCCCTCTCGATCAAAGGCGCCAGCACAAGTACGACAGCCGTAATGCCGACCCATACGCCCAAGGCTTTTGCCGTGGTGACCGCCACTGACGCGGCATCGACTTGTCCGGTCTTGGCAATCCCCAGCACAATCGCCAGCACCAGGATGCCCAGAACGTCATCGACCACGGCGGCACCCAGTATCGTGACGCCCTCGGGTGTATCCAGTCGGCGGATGTCCCCCAACACGCGGGCAGTGATGCCCACGCTGGTCGCGACCATGATCGCCCCCATGAACATGGCCGACGGCGACCAGAACGTCGTGCCAAGCATCACCGCCACCGTCCAGGCCCCCAGGACAAAGGGTACCACCACGCCGCCGACCGCGCAAACGGCCGCCGGTCCGAGGTTCGCCATGAACTGCTTCAGGTCTGTGTGAATACCCGTGACAAACAGCAGCACGATGCTGGCCAGGACCGCGATGGTCCAGAGCACCTCGCTGACGGGCCACGCATCTCCGGTCGGCATGGGGAACAGCGGCATCCAGTGCCCGTGAATGGGCACCATCAAGAGGTGGCCCAGCACGAATGGACCGATAAGAATGCCGCCCGCCAATTCGCCCAGCACGCCCGGGATACCGATGGATTCGAAGATCCAGCCCCCCACCTTCGCCACGGCCAGGATCAATGCCAGCTGCAGCACGATCACCAGCACCTTGGGGGTCAGCTCCGTGCGCAAGTGCCCCAGGTTTGGATCGAATACCATATGGTCGCCGCTGGCCGCATCGGCTCCATGTGCCGCACCCGTCGCGTGGACATCAGAAGCGGCTGTCTGAACGGCCTGGTCGGAAGCCACAGCCGGCTGCGCCATTAACTTGGGGGCCACAACCAGGATCGGCAGCAATATCGCTAGCGCGGCCACCCACACCCAGGGATACCTGTACTGCCGATGCATCAGTATTCGCTGAAGAAGGTCCACGAACTCACCTCGAATGTCATGTCTGCCGTGCAAGCGCCTCTCAGTCGCGCACGCCACAGATCCAACACCCTAACCTATACCAATGTACCTGCGCGAATTTCACCTACTGCAGATGCTCCAGGTCTGGTAAGGATAACCGCTACCCGGGCGTAAGGCCAACAGCACCGCCGGCCATGGAAATACGGAAAGGTCAGATGCAGGACAGTAGAATCTGCTATTCGCAGTCAAAAATACGCCGCAAAGCGCAGGCCCACTACGATCGAGTTATGCAGATCCTCATTGCTGCCGGGGTCGAGGATGAATTGCAGGTCAGGGCTCAGCTGAATGCACTTGTTGATATGAATGTTGTAGAAGGTCTCGATGGCAATCTCGCGCTCCATGCCCCGCTCGACGTGGCCCAGTGCTTCGCTCAGCGAGGCTTGCCCAATACCGGCACCGAGGACATCCTCGTCCCGGCTGGGAACCAAGCCCTTGTAGGACAAGCCGTAGGAGTAGAAATTGGAGATCGTGTTCACGTCGCCGTGCGCGTAGCCGTAGCGGAAAAACAACCCGAGGCCCTGTTCATTGTCGCCGATGGGGTTCTCCCTGAAGACCAGTTGATCGAAGCTGACGTACGCCCCCCAGTCGCCGCTGCGGATGCCGGGTTCGCCGGTGCGTGCCAGCGGCAGGAACGTCTCCTTCGGCGTCGGATCGTACCAGTAGCCGAAGCGGTACGTGCCGGGATAGACCGTGTTGCCCCGCTTGAACGTCGGCGCGAAGCCGGACTCCTGGATCAGGAAGAAATGCGCCGGGCCGTGGAACGTGGTGTCGAAACCGGTTCGGCCGCCCCGAGCCTCCGCGTCAAAAACGCCGATCTGGCTGTAGAACCACTCTGTCGGAATGACAACCGCCTGCACGCCCAGGCCATAGTCGGACCACGGAACGGTCGGGTTGTTAATCAGGCCGTTGTTGAGGAACTGCGTCACCTCGTTGTTGGCGTAGCGGTTGGTGTCGAAGTCGCTCGTGGGATCCTGCTTGCCGAGGCGGAAAATCAGCTTGTCCTCGAGAAACTTGTGCTCGTACCAGGCGGTGGAGACCTGGAAGTCTCCCGCGGTCTGGGCATCCCCGTTGACCCCGAGCAGGTCACCCACCTTGGTCTCACTGACCCCCTGGCCGAAAGCGCCCTCCAAGTACACATTGAACAGGCCGCCCTTCCACAGGCCGGCCCTGTCCGTGTCGAGTTGCAGGATCACGTCGTAGCTACCGGTGTGGCGGTGACCGTTGTGGGTATCAAGACCACCCCGAGCGTTGCCCTGCCAGACATGCGTGTAGCCGATATCCAGCGAGACGCCCTTGACCGAGAGGGTTTCCTTGGTACCGTCCCAGCCGCGTATGACGGTGTTCATATCCCACCAGCGTTCGACACGGCCAGTGCCTTCGTCAGCCTGGGCAGCCTCGCTGGCAGCGGGCGTCTGATTGGTCTGCCCGGCTGGCACAGCGGACTGCGTAGCGGGCGCAGTAGCTGGCGCGTTCTTTGCATGGGTCCATGCAGCGAGATTGTCGCAGAAGACAGCAGCCATTACAGCCAGCGTTGCACAGCGTCCAGGGCGCATTTGACCTCCACGCATCGCCAAAGAGAACCAGCCTCCCAGCTAGGCAAGAGCCTGAATCTGATTTCAGACGCAGGCTTTTTGCTAGGCACAGTTCGATTGGCAACCCATCAGTCGCCCTGCTCCGGGGCGCCGACAAACACCCAGTAAGTGGGATGGTAGACCAGAGGCATGCTCTTGCCATTCCTGTTGGTGGCGGCTCCTTCGACCTCGGCAGTTATGCCCCACCAACCGGCCTGGAGCAGGCTGAAGGTCGCAATACCGTTGGCGTCGGTCTTGACGGCATGTGTAATGTACTCCTCGGCAGGCAACTGGTCTTCAGGCACAGGCTGCTCATTGTACATCTCGAGCTCGACCGTCGCACCGGGAACGGGTTTGCCAGCCTTAAGAAGTTGCACCTGAAAAACCATGTTCTTCCGCAGACCGTAGGGCCGAGTGAGCGGCACGAACTCGGCGGGCAGGTTCAGGGGGCGGTCCCACCCCTTCTGCACCCGGGCATGCAGGGTCGTCTTGACGATCGCCTGATGGGCACCCCCCTCCTCGACTGTGGGCTGGCCGATCAGTCCGATAATATAATCGCCGCGTTCGACCGCATTTACGGTCGCCTGCCAAGCGGCGAACTCCTTGCCCTCCTGCCCTTTCATCTTTGTCGGCATGAGGTCGGCCAACAGGTTCTGGCGCTGCCCCTCGGGAGAGACCGCGAAGAACTCCGCCGGCTTGCCTGCGTCAGCGAGTATGTGCTCGAAGGGATGACCTACCCAGTACGTCACCTGGGCCGTACTGCGAGGCTGGACGTCCACTTTCTGCGGCATGAGCACGTGAAAGTGCGCGATGCTCGCCGGAATGCAGATTGCCACTACCACCACCACTGCAACGGCCTTGGCCATGTGCGCCATGGTTCGTATCTCCGTAACTGCATATGTGGGAACCGGAACGACTTGCTGCCGGCAGCATAGTAGCACGATTTTATTGTTCGTGCCACTACTATGCAAGAGAAAGGGTATGGCGTGTCAGACATTGATTCAGCCTGCCGAGGGTAACGCCGGTTTGGTGACCACAGCCCTCGCTCAGGCTTGTGCCACCGGCCCGCCCCCCTGAGCCTGTGTGTAATGACGGGGGCGCCGAAAGAACGCGATGGCAGGCTGGCCAAGGCGGGCCTGTAAGCCGGATTCTGTCCTGTGGCAACCGCCCGCGTACGAGCGGTCCTCCCAGAGGCGATCATTCCTCTAGGCCGATGGTTGCCCATCGGCTCGAGCGCCCTACCCGTCGCTGGGTGACGGCCCGGGCCGGGCCGTATCCGATCGAGTCGGAACTCGCGACCTATTTGGACTTGCTGGCGGTGGGGTTTGCCCTGCCATCCCTGTCGCCAGGAACGCGGTGAGCTCTTACCTCGCCTTTTCACCCTTGCCTGATCCCATCTGGCGACGGGCCATCGGCGGTGTGTTTTCTGTGGCACTCTCCCGCAGGTTTCCCCGGGTCGGCGTTACCGACCACCGTGCCCTGCCCAGTCCGGACTTTCCTCCCGGCCGGCTGCGCCCTCCGGATGAACCAGATAGGCTGGCCAGCCAAGCGATCGCCCGGCCCGCCCTGGCCAGCCTGCATCGCATCGCTATTATATTCGATGGCGGCCGCTATTTCCGCTTGTTACACAGACGCAAACACTCAGGAGGTCAGAGTTTCCAATGGCAGAAGTCAAGCCCATAGTCGTCGCCGCAGTTCAACCGGCCAGCCGCAGACGCGTCTTCTCGGCCGAAGCCGACGCCTGTCTCGCCAGGTTCGCCACCGTCATCCATCTCGGCCGCGAGGCCAACTTCACCGCAGATCAGATGGCCGAGGCTCTCGCCGACGCCGATGGCCTGCTGACATGCTGGGGCACACCCAAGGTGACGGCCGCCATCGCGCGTCAGGCGTCCCGCCTCAAAGTGATCGCGCATTCCGCCGGCTCTTTGCGGCCGATCATCGATCGCGAGATTCTCGAGATGGGCATCCAGGTGACCTGCGCCGCGGGGGAGATCGCCAAGGCCGTCGCCGAGTTCACCATTGGTATGATCCTGACGGGCATGCGGTTGGTGTG
>Ga0073932_1004071_pt1 | contig 18127 bp, 15 predicted proteins | sample DewCreD2012metaG_FD_76967 | JGI IMG/M metagenome (GOLD analysis project Ga0073932, IMG submission 76967) | Hot spring sediment bacterial and archeal communities from British Columbia, Canada, to study Microbial Dark Matter (Phase II) - Dewar... ... | reverse complement strand
CCTTTTCTGCCCCTGGCTGAAGTGCGCCCGGGCATGAAAGGCGTGGGCAAAACGGTATTTTCGGGCGGCCGGATTGAAGAATTCCAGGTGGAGGTCCTGGGCGTTCTCGAGAACGTTGGGCCGCAGCAATCGGTCATCCTGGTGCGGCTGTCAGGCGGTCCGCTGGCCCAAACCGGCGTTTTGCAAGGCATGAGCGGAAGTCCTGTGTATTTCGACGGGAAACTGGCCGGGGCTGTGGCGATGTCCTTTCAGTATTCCAAAGAGCCGGTTGCGGGCGTGCGCCCGATTGAAGAGATGCTGCGCGACAGCCGCCCGCCCGCCGAGCCGCGTTCGGCGCGCGCGCTGCTCCCGCCGGAAGGCGGACTGCTTTCGTTAGTTGCCAAGCCGCCGGAAATCCCGGCTGCCGGCGGGCGGTTAATCGACATCGCTACGCCGGTGTCCTTTTCCGGCTTTACGCGCGCGGCGGTGGAGCACTTCGCGCCGCAGTTGCGGGCTTTAGGCTTGGAGCCTTCGCAAGGCATCGCCGGAGGGGCGCCCGCCCGCCTTGCCTCAGGGGACCCCAACCGGTTGAAGCCGGGCTCGATGATCAGCGTGCAGTTGATGACCGGAGACCTCTCAATTGGGGCGGACGGGACGGTGACGCACATCGACGGCAAGCGGGTGTATGCGTTCGGGCACCGTTTCCTCTCCGTGGGAGCGACGGAATTGCCGTTTGCCCGAGCCGAGGTGCTGACGCTGCTCCCGAACTTGGCCTCGTCGTTCAAGATTTCGGCGGCGCGGGAGTGGATGGGCACGATGTTGGTGGATCGCTCCACCGTGGTGGCGGGGGAGCTTGGACGGCGCGCCTCGATGACGCCGGTGGCGATCAAGCTGACGCGGAGGGGCGCGGATCCGGCGACCCGGCAATACCGCATGGAGATGGCGAGCGACCGGGCGATCGCGCCGTTCCTGTTCCAGATGGCTGTGTTCTCCGCCATCGACGCGAATGAGCGCGGACTGGGGGCGGCGAGCATCGGGATCAACGGCCGAATTGATTTCGGGAAGAACGCGCCGCCGGTGCAGGTCCGGAATCTGTATGCGGGCGATTACGCGCTGGGGGCGCAGGTCTCTTTGGCTGCGGCGCTGCCGTTGTTTTACGCCCTTCAAAGCGGCTTCGACTCTCTGAAGCCTTCCGCCATTCACTTGGAGATCGAGTCGTTCGCCGAGAAAAGGCAGGCGCAGATCGGGCAGGTGTGGGCTTCACGGGCGGCTGCCCGCCCGGGCGAAAGCATCGAGCTTTCGGTCGCCTTGGTGCGGGACAACGGGGTGGAAACGATCCACAAGGCGCGATTTGACGTGCCTCCGGGGATGCCGCCCGGTCCGCTGAACTTTACCGTAGCCGACGGAACAACCACCAACTGGCTCGAGTTCCGGGGACTGCTCGGTTCGCAGCCGCGTTCGGCGCAGCAGTTGGTTTCGTTCCTGAACGGGCTCCGCGAGAATACCAAGGCTTATGTGCGGGTTTGGCGGGCGGAACCGTCGTTTCAAGTGCAAGGCGAAGAATTGCCGAATCCTCCGGCTTCCATCGCCATGCTGTTGGGCAAGGCGCAGGCGTCGCTCGGAGGGACGGCGATGCGTAACGCCAAGATTGCAGAGATTCCGATCGACGCCGCGGGTTTTGCGGTGGCAGGATCGAGGACCATACAGGTGGAAATCAAGGAATGAGAGCCGTTTTGCCGGTCATGGCCGCGACGCTCGCTTGGGCGTCCGGTCCCGCCGCTTGGGAAATGACATCCTACGGCGATTTCATCAAGGGGCGGTTCTCCGGCGTTTCGCTGGCGCGCGACGGGCGGCTCATTCTCGCTCCCAGGGTGGATGCGCTATTCGCCACGGAGCAGCCGACCGTGTGGAGCTTGGAGCGCGCGGGAGACGGCCACATCTACCTCGCCACGGGGCACAAAGGGAGGGTGTTTCGGGTGGACTCCTCGGGCCGGGGTTCGCTTTTGTGGACCGCGCCCGAGCCGGAGGTGTTTGCGCTTGCCGTGGACGCCAAGGGCGCTCTGTATGCCGGTAGCTCGCCCGGAGGCAAGGTGTACCGCATTCAGAACGGGAAGGCCACGGAGTATTTCAATCCTGGCGCCCGCTACATCTGGAAGTTGGCCTTTGGGCCGGATGGCGCGCTTTATGCCGGCACGGGCGATCAGGGCAAGGTGTTCCGGATTACCGCGGCAGGTAAAGGCGAAGTCTGGTATGAAACCGGTCAGAACCACGTCACCGCGCTGGCCTTTGACCGTGAGGGCCGGCTGCTGGCCGGCACTGAGCCGAACGGCATCCTGTACCGGATTGAGGCGAAGGACAAAGCGTTCGTGTTATATGACGCCAACCTCCCCGAGATCCGCTCCCTTGCGACCGCGCCGGACGGAGCCATTTATGTGGCCGCCCTCGGAGGCGCCGTGGCGGCTCGATCAGGCGCCGCGGCGGCGGCGACGGGCGCCGGGCAAACCGCCACGCCCGCGCCTTCCGTCTCCACCTCCATCACCGTGACGGATGCGCAAGCCGGCATTGAAATCAAGCCCAAATCCGACGCCGCCAAGACTCAGACGCCGCAGGCTCAAGTCACCACGCAGGTGACGCCCGTGGTGGATGTGAGCGGAGTGGAGAAGTCGGCCCTGTACAGGGTGAATCCGGACCACACCGTGGAAACGTTGTGGAGTTCGCGGGAAGAAAACGTGTACGATCTGGCCCTGGACGGCGACGCGGTGTATTTTTCGACGGATCAACAGGGGCGCATTTACCGGTTGACCTCCGACCGCAAAGGCGCCCTGCTGACCGACACCGGGGAGGCGGAAACCTTGCGCCTTCTGCGCGCGGCGGACGCTTTGTATGCCGCCACCGGGAGTATGGGCAAGCTGTTCCGCCTCAGCGCCGCCGCCGCGGCGGCGGGTTGGTTCGAGTCGCCGGTGCACGACGCCGGCAATGTGGCGCGTTGGGGAAGACTGTCGTTCCGCGGCGAGACGCCCGCCGGGACGAAGCTGGCTTTCCGCACCCGTTCGGGGAATTCCGTTCGCCCGGACAAGACCTGGAGCGCCTGGTCCGAGCCGATGGAAGCCCCCGATGGCGCTCCTATCGCGAGCCCGAACGCCCGGTTCATACAATGGCGCGCGGAATTCAGCGGCAGCGGCGGGGCGTCGCCCGTGCTCGACAGCGTGACCGTCTCGTACTTGCCGCAGAATATGCCGCCGGTGATTCGAAGCATCACCGTCGCGCCGCAGAGCCCGGCGTCCGCGCAGACGGGGACTCAACAGCAGCAGCCATCCTCGGCTGCCACTTACAGCATCACGGTTACGGACACGGGTGAGGCGGCGTCATCCACAAGCGCGGGGACGCCGACGCAGACGCCGCAGCGCACAGGCTCTCCACAGTTGAAGATCTCCTGGCAAGGCGAAGATCCCGACGGGGACAAGTTAATCTATTCGGTTTTCTTCCGGGGCGAAGACGAGCGGGAATGGAAGACGCTCAAGAGCAACATCACGGACTCCCAGGTGGTGATCGATTCCGACGTGCTCGCCGACGGGCGCTACTTTTTCCGGGTGACGGTTTCCGACCGGCTTTCTAATCCTCCAGGGGCGTCGCGCGAAGCAGAACTGGCGAGCGCGCCGGTGCTCATTGATAACACGCCCCCGGCGGTGAAGATGGGACAGCCGAGAGCCGAAGGCGCCGGATACGTGATCGAGGTGGAAGCCGCCGACGCCGCTTCGCCCTTGAGGCGCGCGGAGTATTCGATCGACGCCGGTCCGTGGACGCCGCTTGCTGCCGAGGATGGCGTGATTGACTCGAAGAGGGAGACGTTCATCGTTCGGACGTCCGCGCTGGCGCCGGGCGAGCACCTCATCGTCGTTCGCGTTTATGACTCGGCGGGCAACTCCGGCTTGGCCAAAGTCATAGTTCGCCCGTGAGACGGCGCACCGTCTGGTGGAGGACCGCGGCGCGGAGTTCGGACATGGTCCGGCCGAGGATGGGGTGGCGCAAGTTCGGCGCCAGCTCGGCCATCGGCTCGAGGACGAAGCGCCGCAGGTGCATGCGCGGGTGGGGGACGATGAGCTGCGCCGTCTGGATCACGAAGCCGCCGTAAAGCAGGATGTCGATGTCTACGGTGCGAGGTCCCTTGTCGATCAGCCTCCGCCGTCCCAAAGCTCTCTCAATTCTCTGAACCCGCCTGAGCAGTTGCATCGGGAAGAGCGTAGTCTCAATCTCGGCAGCCAGGTTCAGGAAGTCCGGCTGGTCGAGTTTGTCGACCGGAGCGGTCTCATAAACCGGCGATACGCGGACCACCGCCAGCCGGTCCGACGGCAAAGCCTGCAAAGCCTCCCTAAGGTGCTGCGCGCGGTCCCCCAGGTTCGACCCGAGCGACAGGTAGACGGTCTTCACAGCGATCAAAACAGGCTGCCCTGCGGGCTGATGCGGCCGCGGCGCGCCACGCCGAAATGCTCAAAAGCCCGCCCGGTGGCCACCCGCCCGCGCGGCGTGCGGTCCAGGAAACCAAGCTGCATCAGGTAGGGCTCATAGACTTCTTCAATGGTGGCGGCTTCCTCATCGATGGAAGCGGCTATGGTATTCAAGCCCACAGGTCCGCCTCCGTACTTTTCAAGGATAGTCAGCATGATTTTCTGGTCGATTTCATCCAACCCGAAACGGTCCACTTCCAGAAGATTCAGCGCGGTTTTCGCCACGTCCAGCGTGACGCGGCCCTCAGCGCGCACCTGCGCGTAATCGCGGACCCGCCGCAGAAGCCGGTTGGCGATGCGCGGAGTGCCGCGGCTGCGGCGCGCGATTTCCTGTGCGCCCTCAGGCTCCACTTCCACTTCGAGCAAGCGAGCCGAGCGCTGTACGATTTTGGTCAGTTCGGCGACGTCGTAGTGATTGAGGCGCAGCACCAATCCGAAGCGCCCGCGCAGCGGCGCGCTCACCAGGCCCTGCCGGGTGGTGGCCCCAATGGCGGTGAAGCGTGGCACCGGCAGGGAGTGGGTGCGCGCGCCGGGACCCGCGCCGATGAGGATGTCCACGCGGAAATCCTCAAGCGCGGCGTAGAGCATCTCTTCGACGTCCGGCATCAGGCGGTGGATTTCGTCGATGAAAAAGACCTGCCGCGCGCGGATGTTGCTGAGCAATCCGGTAAGATCGAGTTTCTTTTGCAGGACCGGACCGGAGGTTTGGTCGATGCTCACGCCCAACTCGTTGGCAATGATATTGGCGAGCGTGGTCTTGCCCAACCCGGGCGGTCCGTACAGCAGCACGTGGTCCATCGCCTCGCCTCGCTGCCGCGCGGCTTCGATGGCGATGGCGAGGTTCTCTTTGAGCTTCGGCTGTCCGGTGAAGTCGGCCAGTTGCCGCGGCCGCAGCGAGGCTTCGAACAACAGGTCGCCTTCCTGCGGCGCCGCCGAAACAATCCCTTTCTCGCGTGGCATCGGACCCTGATTCTTCAGGTTAGCGCACCAACTCCAGCGCGCGGCGGAACAACGCCTCGAAATCCGCCGGGACTCCGCCAGCCTTCGCCTTGCGCAGCGCCGTTTCCGCGGCGGCGCGGTTGCAACCCAGGTTGATCAAGGCGGACATTACGTCTTCCTCGACCGGCGTGAGCGCCTCGCGCTTCTCGCCCCCCTCCGGGGGCGCCTCTCCTCCCCGCAGCATCTCGAGCTTGTCGCGCAATTCCAGGACGATCCTTTCGGCGGTCTTTTTGCCCACGCCCGGGATGCGGACAAGGTGATTGACTTCGCCGCGCCGGATGGCTGTGACGAGCTCGGCGGTGTTCAGCCCCGACAGCACCGTGATGGCGAGCTTCGGTCCGATGCCGCTCACCCCGATGAGCTTCTCGAACAAGACCTTCTCGTCGTTCGAATGGAAGCCGAACAGGGACAGGGCGTCCTCTCGGACGTGCGTGTGAATGCGCAATTCCACCGTCCTTCCGGCGTCCGGGAGCGCGGAAAACGTCGACACCGGAATGTTCACTTCATACCCCACGCCGCCCACTTCGATCACGGCGCTGTTGGGGTGCTTTTCGAGCAGGGTTCCCCGCAGGTAAGCGATCATAGAAACGATCATTATGGCGCGCCGGCTGTTCTTTGTCGATCAGGTCCGTTCCGGCCACGCGGAAATCACCGGCGAAAGCGCCCGCCATCTGACCCGGGTGCTGCGGGTGGAAGCCGGACACAAGTACGAAATCTCCGACAATGTGTCGCTGTACCTCGCGGAGGTGGAGAAGGCGCGAAAGGAGCAAGTCGTGTTCCGCGTGCTCGAAAGACTCGAAGCGCGCGATCCTGGTCCGGCGATCACTCTCTGCGCCGCGCTGGTCAAGTTCGACCACTTCGAGTGGATGATCGAGAAGGCTACGGAACTGGGCGTCTCGCGCATCCTGCCCGTCGCCGCCGCGCGCAGCGAGAAAGGGTTGGACCAAGGCGCCCGCAAGCGCCTGGAGCGCTGGCGGCGCATCGCGCTCGAAAGCTCGCAGCAGTGCCGGCGCGCGCATCTGCCGCAGATTCTGGATCCGGCGGCTTTTGGCGCGGCGCTTCAGACGGAGGCGAGCCTGCGGCTGTTTCTGGACGAAACGGGCGGGGGCGGACCCATTCTGAAGGCGCTCTCTCCTGCCCCCAGCGCCGCCGTGCTTGTAGGTCCGGAGGGTGGGTGGACGGAGGCGGAACGAGGCGACGCTCTGAACGCCGGATGGAAGGCTGTGTCGCTCGGATCCAACATTCTGCGTGCGGAGACGGCGGCGCTGGCGGCGCTCGCCGTTATGGGGTGCTCTCTCCGCGGATGAGATCCTCAAGAGTCTCACGGGCGCGGACCAGCCGCCACGTGCCGCCTTCCACCAGAGCTTCCGCCGGGCGCGGGCGGGCGTTGTAATTGGAGGACGCCACCATGCCGTAGGCGCCCGCCGTGCACACCGCGAGCAGGTCGCCCGGCAAGGCGTTGGCCATGCGCCGGTCGAGCGCCAAAAAATCCCCGGTTTCGCACACCGGACCCACTACGTCAGCCACGATTTCGGGCCAGGGCGAGTGCCGCACCGGCAAGATCTCATGCCACGCTTTGTACAACGACGGGCGGATCAGGTCCGTCATCGAAGCGTCCACGATCACAAATTCCTTGTCATTGTTCCGCTTGCGGTAAAGCACGCGAGTCAGAAGCACGCCGGCGCGGGCGACGATGGAGCGCCCCGGTTCGAGGAAGAACTCAAAGTCGCGCCCGGCGAGGCGCGAGCGGATTCCCTCCACATACGAGGCGATGTCAGCCGTTTGCTCCCCGGCGTGATACGGCACTCCCAAGCCGCCGCCCAAGTCCACGTAACGGATGGCATGCCCGCGGGCGCGCAACCTGTCCGCGAGGCGGATCATCTTCTCCAGAGCGTCGAGCAGGGGGGCGGCGCTCGTCAGTTGGGAGCCGATGTGGCAGCTAATGCCTTCCAGCGCCACGTTCCGGAACGCCCGGGCGCGTTCATAGACCGCTTCCGCTTCCGAGATGTCGATACCGAACTTGTGTTGGCGCAGACCGGTGGAAATGTAAGGATGGGTTTGCGCGTCCACGTCCGGGTTGATGCGTATGGCGGCTGCCGCTTTCTTCCCCAAGCGTCCCGCCTTGGCGTCGATCAGCGCAAGCTCGGCTTCCGATTCGCAGTGAAAACTGTGAATGCCCTCCCGCAAGGCGTAATCCACCTCCTCCGCGGTCTTGCCGACGCCTGAGAACACCACACTCGAAGCCGGCGCGCCGGCGCGCAGGACACGGAACAGCTCGCCGCCGGATACGATGTCGAAGCTGGCGCCCGCCTTCGCCAATAGAGACAGCACCGCCAGGTTGCCATTGGCTTTCACGGCGTAGCAGATGCGGTGCGGAATGCCCTCCAGTCCCTCGTCATATTGACGAAAAGCGCCGGCGATGTCCGGCGCGGAGTAGACATAGACGGGCGTTCCGGCTTGTTCGGCGATTTCCGCCAGCGGCACGCCGCCGCAGTATAGAGAATCGTTCCTGTAGTGGAAAGAGGGGCTTAGAAATTCCATCAATTACATCACCTTAAGAACGACAATCGTCTGATCGTCGAATTGCGGGTGACCGCCGGCGAAACGGTCAAGGTCGGAAAATACGGCGTTGACAATGGCCTGCGGGGGCTTGTGGGCCACTTTGCGGAGGAATTCACCCAACCGCGCGCGCCCATACTCCTCCCGCTGAGGGTTGTGCTGATCCTGAAATCCATCTGAGTACAGAAGGACGACGTCGCCGGACTGCAACAGTTCGCTGTGGGAATCGTAATCGCGGTTTTCGAGCAAACCGAGCGGCGTGCCCTCGATCGAGATCTCGCCCACCACGCCCTTGCGGCAAAGAAGGGGAGGCGAGGCGCCGGCGTTGGCTACGGTCAATTGCCGCTCGCGCGGTTCCCAAAGCAGGACGATCAGCGCCACATAGTGGGCGTCGACTTTGCGCTCGAGGAGCAGGTCATTGAGCGTTTGCAGCAGCAACGCCGGTCCGCGCCGCCTTGGCGCCAGCGTCCGCAGCAGCCCGGTGACCAATGCGCCGTAGAGCGCCGCGGCGGCGCCTTTGCCGCTCGAATCGCCGAAAGCGATGAGGCTGTGGTCGCCTTGATCGAAGAAGTCGTAGAGGTCCCCGGATACCTCGCGCGCCGGGCGCCTCCCAAGCCCGATTTCCAAACCGGCTATTTCCGGCGCGTGCCGGGGCAGCAACAGCGACTGGAGCTTATAGGCAGCCTTGAGGTCCGAGTCGAGCCGGGCTTCCCGCTGAGCGATTTCTTCATAAAGCCGCGCGTTCTCCACCGAGATGGCGATCGAGGGCGCCAGCAGCGAAAGCATCCTGGCATGCTCTTCCGTGAAATAACCCAGCCGGTCGCTCTCCAGATCCAAGACGCCGACCACGCGATCCTGGACAACGAGCGGCACAGCGATCTCGGAGCGAATGTCTTGGTGGGAGGGGATATACCGCGGGTCGGCGGCGGTGTTCAGGACGCGTATGGTGTCGCGCGAAGTGACCGCCGCGCCAGTGATGCCCAACCCGAGCGGGATGTTGTCCAGCTCCACCCGTTTGTCGTAGCGCACGCTGAAGCGGTGCTTCAGGACACCAAGCTTTTCGTCCACCAGCAGGACGCTGAAGGCGTCGTAGCTGATCAGCTTTCTGAGCGAGTCCGCCACTTTGCGGAGCAATTCTTCGAGCTTGAGGATGGAGGCGAACTCTCTCGACAACCCCGTTAGCGCCTGCAACGTCTTGTTCTGGCGCTCGACGCGCCGGTACAAGCGGGCATTGTCGATCGAAAACGCCACCCGCGAGGCGATCAGGCGCAACAGCGTCTTGTCGAACTCGCTGAAGGCGTTGACGCGCGTGGATTCGAGATCGATGACGCCCACCAGGCGCCCGCGCGCCACCATTGGCACGGCGAGTTCGGACCGCACGGCGTCGAGTCCGGAAAGATAGCGTTCATCCTTGCGAACATCGTCCACCAGAACCGGCTCGCGCGTGGCGGCCGCGGCGCCGGTGATGCCTTCCCCCAGTTTCACCACCAGGCTGTTCATCAGTTCGGGGCGGTGGCCTATGCTGTAGCGGATGGTCAACCCCTGCCTGCGCTCGCTGTAAAGCAAAATGGCGAACAGCTCGTAAGGAATGACCTTTTTCACGATTTCCGCCACGGAAGCCAGCAGCCGGTCCAGGTCGAGCGTCTCCGACGTCGCCGCGGACACTTCGAGCAGGAAGTCGAGCAGTTCCGCCCGGTCTTTGAAGCGCGTCTGAGCTCGGGGTTGCGGCATCCTCGGCACTCTATGCGGAGGCGGATTGAAGAATCGCCACGCTCGCGCTCGCGCCGATGCGGTTGGCGCCGGCGGCTACCATCTTCCTCAGATCTTCGAGCGTGCGGATGCCCCCGGCGGCTTTCACGCCCATCCGGTCGCCAACGGTGGAGCGCAGCAGAGCGACGTCGTGCGTGGTGGCTCCGCCCGGTCCGAAGCCTGTCGAGGTCTTGACGAAGTCCGCGCCGGCTGCTTCAGCGCAGCGGCAGCCCGCCACTTTCTGCTCGTCGGTCAGCAGCGCGGTTTCGAGGATCACCTTGACGATCGCTCCGCCGGCGTGGGCTGCCTCCACCACCGCCCGGATGTCGGCTTCCACTGCGGACAGTTCTCCGGAGCGAAGCTCGCCGATCTGAATCACCATGTCGATTTCCCGGGCTCCGCCGCGGAGGGCGGTTTCCGTTTCGGCGCGCTTAATCGAGGTGGCGTTCGCTCCCAGCGGGAATCCCACCACGGTGCAGACTTTCACCTTGCTCGCTTCCAGCTCGCGCGCAGCGAGCGGAACCCAGTACGGGTTCAGGCAGACGGAGGCGAAGCCGTACTCGCGCGCCTCGCGGCACAGCCGCAGGATATCTTCCTTCGTAGCTTCGGCTTTCAGCAAGGTGTGATCGATCAGTGAGGCGACAGAGGAGTCAGCAGGCATAATGAAGGATTGCCTTCCCATTGTACCCGCCCGCGCGGGTGGACGATCATAGAACCATGACCCGACGAAGCCTGTTATTGTCTGCCGGCGCTTCCAGCCTGCTGAAGGCGGACTACCGGACATCGGCCGAACCCGGCGCAAAGCCTGACTACGAAGCCCCGCTGTTTGACTTGCACCGGCACTCGAAGAGCCCGGTCAAGGTGCGGTCCATCGAACTGCTCAAGACCGGGCGGGTGTTTTTCGTTCGCGCCACCTCGGCCGACGGGGTGGTGGGCTTGGCGCGTACGAAACAGATCGAAGACTACGTGCCCATCCTGCTGAACAAGGCGGCTCCCTTTTTCACCGGCAAAGACGTACGCGACCTGGAAATTCTGATCGACGACATTTACCGGGCGAATTACAAAATGGCGGGGCAGCCGTTTTGGGCGCCCATCGCTTACGTCGAGCAGGCGCTGCTCGACCTTTTCGGCAGAACGGTGAAAAAGCCCGTCGGGGAGCTTTTGGGCGGCGTCAAGCGGAAGCAGATTGCGGTGTACCTGTCCGGTTCGGGGCGGGAGACCACCGCCGAGCAGGAGGTGGAGGTGCACCGCCGGGCGCTCGAAATCAGCGGCGCGAAGGCGGTGAAGTTTAAAATCGGGGGGCGGATGTCGCGCAATGCGGACGCCTATCCGGGTCGTACGGAGAAAATGCTCGAGTTGGCGCGCAAGACCTACGGAGAAAAGGTGACGTTGTACGCCGACGCCAACGGGTCGTACAACGCCGCCAAAGGCATTCAGGTCGGGAAACTCCTCCAGCAGTTGAAATTTGCTTTCTTTGAGGAGCCTTGCCCGTGGGAGGAGTTCACGGAAACCAAGCGCGTGGCCGACGCCCTGGAGATCCCCATCGCCTTCGGCGAGCAGGATTCGAGCTTCTGGAAATTCCAGTGGATGATTGAAAACCGCGCCCTGGACATCGTCCAGCCGGATATCAACTATTGCGGCGGGTTCATCCGCGCGGCGCGGGTGGCGCGCATGGCGCAGAAGGCGGGCATGACCATCGTTCCGCATAACACCCAGACGGGCGCCGCGGCGGTGAATATCCTGCAATTCGCAAGCACCATTCCGAACATCGGTCCGTTCATGGAGTATCCCTTCCGCGGCAAAGTCGAAAACGAAAGCTGGTTCTCGCCGCATTTCATCATCAAGAACGGGATGATCGACGTTCCCGCCGGACCCGGCTTGGGCATCGAGATCGACCCGGACTTCATCAAGAAAGCGGAAGTGGTCCGCTTGGCCTACTGACGTGGATTCCGCCCGGCTCACGGCTTTCAAGATCTTGCGCCTTGTGGAAGGCGGGGGGTATGCTTCCGAGCTATTGCTCGCCCGGGCCGCCAAACTCGACGCCCGGGACGCCGCACTGGCCACGGAACTGGTGTTCGGAGTGCTCCGGCGGCGGTTGCAGTTGGACTACTTGATCACCCACTTTTCAGGGCGGCCGAGCGACAAGCTGGATGCCGAAGTGCGGTTGGCGCTCGAAATGGGCATTTTCCAGATCCGCTATCTCACCCGCATTCCCAAGCACGCGGCGGTCCAGGCAAGCGTGGATTTGGTCAAGCAAGCCCGCCTGCGGTCAGCTTCCGGGTTCGTCAACGCGGTGCTGCGGAAGGTGGACCGCTCACCCGTGTCCTGGCCCGGCCGGCCGGCCGAACTTTCGTGTCCCGAGTGGCTGCTCGAAAGTTGGGAGCGGCAGTACGGCGAGGCGGCGGCGTTGAGCATCGCCAGGGCGTTCCTCAAGGCGCCGGCGACAACCGTCAATCCGGACACGGGCAGGATTCAGGACGAAGGCGGGCGCGGCATCGTCGCGCTGCTGCAACTCGAGCGGGGCATGAAGCTGCTGGATGTGTGCGCCGCGCCGGGCAACAAGACGGCGCAAGCGCTGGCGCTCGGGGCCGACTGCGTCGCCTGCGACAAGCATGTGCGGCGGCTGGGGGCGCTTGCCGGATTAGGCGCCAAACTCGTCGCTGCCGACGCCACCCTTCCGCTGCCTTTCGCGCGCCGGTTCCCGCGCGTGCTTGTGGATGCGCCCTGTTCGGGCACCGGAACCCTGGGCCGGAATCCGGAAATCAAGTGGCGCTTGAAGCCGGAGAAGGTTTTGGAAATGCAAGCGCTCCAACGCGCCATTCTGGCTCACGCGATCGAACTCCTGGAGCCCGGAGGAAGGCTGGTCTACGCCACTTGTTCGCTCGAACGGGAGGAGAATGAAGACGTCGCGGGAGCCTACCATCCGGTGGAAATCCACCGCTGGCTGCCGGGGCAGGGTCCTGGGGACGGATTTTTCGCGGCTGTGATAACCTGTGGATAACCGCCCAATGATTGAGATTCTTCCCTCTATCTTGTCGGCTGATTTTGCGCGCCTCGGGGAGGAGATTGCCACGGTGGAGCGCGGCGGCGCCACGATGTTGCACGTGGACGTCATGGACGGCCATTTCGTTCCTAATATGACGGTCGGCCCGCCGGTGGTGAAGTCCATCCGCAAAGCCACGCGGCTCACCCTGGACGTCCACCTGATGATCGCCAACCCCGACCCGTTCGTGCCGGTTTTCGCCGAAGCCGGGGCGGATCTGATCTCGGTTCATCAGGAGGTTTGCCCTCATCTGGACCGCACGCTGCGGATGATCCAGGATGCCGGCGTCCGCGCGGGAGTGGTCCTCAACCCCTCGACCCCTGTGTCGGCGCTGGAGGATGTGCTGGACATCGTCGACTTCGTCCTGGTAATGAGCGTGAACCCGGGTTTCGGCGGTCAAAAGTTCATCCCCAACTCGCTGCGGAAGATCCGGAAACTGGATGCCCTCAGAAGGGAACGTGGATTGCAATTCGCGATTGAGATCGACGGCGGAGTCAGCCTCGACAACATCGCGGAAATAGTGAATGCGGGCTGCGACTGGCTGGTGGCCGGCGCAGCCGTGTTTCACAGTGTGGATCCCGCGGACACGGTGGCGCGCATGAAAAGAGCCGCCATGGAGGCGGGATACTTGCGGGTGTGAGCCCGATGCGAATGGTGTGAACGCTTATGAAGCATTTACGAGTTTGCCTGGCGGCAGCCTTGGTCCTGACCCTGTTGACTTCCTGCGGCTTCCGCCGGAAGCGTTACGAGAATCCGATCACCAAGGACACGCAGCAGCCTGATAAAGTCCTCTACGACAAGGCGATCAAGGATATCGAAAAAGGCCGTTATGAGGTGGCCCGGCTCACTCTGAACACACTGATCAATACCTACGACACAAGCGAATACTTGGCGAAGGCGAAGCTTGCCATTGCCGACAGTTGGTTCCGCGAGGGCGGCTCCACCGGTCTCGCGCAGGCCGAGGCGGAGTACAAAGATTTCATCTTGTTCTATCCGACCATGGAGGAAGCGGCAGAGGCGCAGGAGAAAGTCTGCATGATCCACTACCGCCAGATGGAGAAGGCGGACCGCGACCCCAAGCACGCCCTGCGCGCCGAAGACGAATGCCGGCAGCTTTTGATCCAGTTTCCAAACTCGAAGTTCGCGCCGCGCGCGCAGCAGCGGCTCCGGGAAATTCAGGAAGTGATCGCGGATCACGAATTCCGCATCGGCGCCTTCTACCACGGCAAGGGAGCGCACCCGGCGGCGGCGAACCGCCTCCAGTCGGTGACGGACCATTATCCGCTGTACAGCAAGGCGGATGCCGCGCTTTGGCAGCTTGCCGATTCCTACGGTCAAATGGGGCCCCGTTTCCGCGATAAGGCGGGCGCCGCTTACGCCAAGATTGTCCGGGATTACCCGCTCAGCACGTATGCGGACCAGGCCAAGAAGAAGCTTCAGGCGCTCGAAATGGAGATTCCCGAGCCGGATCCCGTGGCGCTCGCGCGTATGAAGTACGAGTTGGAAAACCGGGAGAAAGCGGGACTGATGAGTCACGTGTGGGGCGTGTTCAAGAAAAGTCCCGATGTTCGCACTGCTGCGAAATCCGGCCAGCCCACGATGACCGCTCTGCGCCCGGGAGTCCCGGTGAGCGTGCCTTCGCCTTCGGCGGGAGGACCGGGCGGCACGACCGATGTAACCGCGACGACCATTGCCGATTCGAGCCCTTTGGACACCCAACCGGATGCTCGCGCCACTCCGCCGGCTGAGGCCAAGCCCACTGAGACGGCGCCTGCGAAACCAGAAGCTAGCACGAAGAAAAATCAAAAGAAAAGCAAGAAGTGAAACGCCGCATCCTGCTCGCCGACGACAGCCCGCACGCCCAGCGGATGGGCGAGCGGATTCTGCGGGAAGAGGGCTATGAGGTGGTGTCGGTCACCGATGGAGAGACCGCTCTGCTCCGGGCGCAGGACTTCGATCCAGACCTGATCATCGCCGATATCTCTCTCCCAGGCATTTCTGGGTACGACTTATGTAAAGAAATTAAAGCCAAGAAGGACTCTGTCTTTACAAAAGTCATACTTACGGCTGGACTTCTAGAGCATTTTGACGCCGAGAGGGCTGTGCAAGCCGGCTACGACGGCAGCCTGAGGAAGCCGTTCGAAGCGTCGGCGATGCTCGAGTTGGTGAACTCGTTAGTGGAAGCCGGCGTGGTTGCCCGGCAGATGTTTTCTGAGGAGGAGGCAGCCAGGGTGGTTCGTGTAGAAACCGCGGATCCTGCGCCGCCACGGTTGTTTATCCCTCTGCCGTTGCGAACGGAACGGCGGGGACAATTTACGCCTGAGCCGCAGCCTCCCGCCCCTGCCGAACCGGAGCGTGCTCCGGTTGTCGCGGCATCGGGCGCCATCGACCCAGGATTGGTCCGCGCCGCAGTTACTATGGCTGTCGAAGCGGCCATCCCAAACCTCATCGATGAAATTACGGCGAGGGTGTTGGAGACTCTTGAAAAGGAATAATAGACTGTATAGCCCATGCCGGATAACAGTTTCGACATCGTGTCGGAGGTGGAACTCCCCGAGGTGCAAAATGCCATCCAGCAAGCGCTCAAGGAGGTGCACACCCGTTTCGACTTGAAAGACAGCAAGTCCAGCATCGAGCTCAATGAAAAAGAGCGGAAAATTCTCTTGCATAGCAAGGATGAGTTCAAGCTGCGGGCGATCATAGAGCTTCTGGAGCAAAAGCTGGTGAAGCGGAAGGTGCCGCTTAAGGCGTTGAGCTACGGACCCGTGATTCCCGCCGCCGGCTCCACGGTGCGGCAAGAGATTGCATTGCAGCAAGGCATCCCCATTGAGAAAGCGCGCGAAATCGTAAAACGGATCAAAGAAAGCAAGAAAAAGGTGCAGGCGTCGATTCAGGGCGATTTTGTGCGGGTTTCGGGGCGGGACCGGGACACTTTGCAAGAAGTGATCCAGATGCTACGCGCCACGGACTTCGGCATCGACATGCAGTTCACCAACTACCGGACGTTTTGATTCTCGCCCGTGCCGCGCCGGATCGAATCCCTCATGCTGCCCGGACCTGCCGGGCGCCTGGAAGCGCTCCTTGAGGAGCCCGGCAGCGGTGCGCCCTCTGAAATCGCTCTGGTGTGTCATCCTCATCCGCAATACGGCGGAACCATGCACAACAAAGTGGTCTTCCGCATCGCCCGGGGCTTAAGGCGGGGCGGCGCCGCCGTGCTGCGCTTCAACTACCGCGGCGTCCATCTCAGCGAAGGGAGCTACGCGCACGGGATGGGCGAGTTGGAGGACGCGCGCGCGGCGCTGGCTTGGCTTCGGAACCGCTATCCCGGCATCCCTGCTATGACGGCTGGCTTTTCGTTTGGCGCCCGCATTGCTTTGCTCTTGGCGTGCGAGGATGGCGGTCTCACGCGCGTCATTGCCGCGGGGTTGCCCGCTTCCTATCAGCCGCGCCTGAATCTGTGGGCTTGCCGGATTCCCAAGATTTTCATCCAGAGCGCGCACGACCAGTTTGGCGCCCTGGAAGCCCTGCGTCCGTTTGTGGAAAGCCTTCCCGATCCGAAGGAACTGCACGTAATCTCAGCCACGGACCACTTCTTCCACGGCGGGTTGGACGCTTTGGAGCAGGTTTGCGTGAACGTCCTGCGTCCCGGGGCTGGAACGGTTTCAAGCCATTCCAGCCCTGAGGATGAGACGCCTTCCCGTTAGAACAGGAGCTTCAATCCGAACTGAATCTGCCGCGGCGAGTTCGCCTGCGTGCTGATCTGGCCAAACTGGTTCGAAGTCACGCTGGTGTTCGGACTGCCGAAGCGGACGGTGTTCCAAGCGTTGAACGCCTCAGCCCGGAACTGAAGCTTCCATTGCTCGCGCACCTGGAACTCTTTGAAAACCGACATGTCCCAATTGCGCACGCCGGGCGAGCGAAGGTCCGGCGAACTCGGCTGCGTATTGCCGAACGTGAACGCCGGCGGCTGGGAGAAGACGCTGGTGTCGAAGTAGCGGCTGAGCCGGGAGTGGATGGATCCGCTCAGCTTGCCGCTCTTGCCGTTGTTGTTCGCCAAGCCGCGGGGATTGAAAATGCCCGCGACGTTGTTGGCGCTGATCGAAAGCGGAGTGCCCACCTGATAGGTGGTGAATCCGTTGATCTGCCACAGCCCCAGCAAGGCGTTCGTCCATTTGTTCCAGGTGGCGCCAAAACGCCTGCCACGCCCGAACGGCAATTCATAGATGTAGCTCAAAACGAACCGGTGGGCTATGTCGTAACTGGCCAGAGAGCGCGAAGCGCGTATGTTGTAGCTATCTACATGGCTAAGCCCTTCTTCAATGGCTTTCGCCCATGTATAGCTGCCCTCAAACTGATATCCCTTGGAGAAGCGCTTGCTGAAGCTGCTCTGAAGGGCGTGGTAGTTTGACGACGCCCCGGTCGAGTAGAGGGGAATGACGTCGGTGAACTGCGGGTAGGGACGCAGCAACTGCGCCCGGCTAATTCTGGGAGTGGCGAGCACTCCCGAGTTCACGATGCCATAGAACGGGTTGTCCACCGTCTGGTTCAACTGCGAACCGAGCGCCATGTACTTCGGATCGAGCTGGTTGAGGCTCAGCCCGCTTTCGTCGTTGCGCGACAGTTGAAGCCCGCGCGTGCCGACATAGGCGACTTCGAGAAGAATGCCCGCGGGGAGGTTGCGCTGGACATTCAAGTTCCATTGCAGCGAGTGAGGCGTCAATGTTTCACGCACCGGCGCCTGGATATTGGCCCCGGCTTGCGTCAGCAGCCCCTCGGAAGCGCCCGGCGGGGCGGTAAACCCTCTGGGGAACGGGTTCGACAGGAGGTAGTTGGGCGTGATGCCATCGATGGTCGAAACCCAAGGCGACTGCGAACGGAAGCCGAAGGGGCCCACCGTGCCGTGGGCCTGCTGCAAGGAAATCGCGAATACATCGCCGAAACCGCCGCGGACGACGGTCTTCTGATTCATCTGGTAGGCGAACCCGAAGCGGGGCGCCAGGTTATTCTTGTCCATGATGTACTGCGTCCGGGGACGCCCGTTGACGCCGACAAACACCAAGCCTCCCGTGAGGTTGGGGAAGCCCGCCACTTTGCCCGCCAGCGGTGAGATGGCGAACGGGTCGAAGTAATTCATGCGGTTGTAGCGTTCGGTGCGCGGCGTGTCAAGGTCGTACCGCACGCCCAAATTGAGCGTCAGCTTGCGGGATACGCGCCAGTCATCCTGGAAGTAAAGCGCCGTGTAAATGCTCTGCGCCGCGGCGTCCTTGAAGTTCTGGATCAACGACCCGCTGCT
>Ga0073932_1004069_pt1 | contig 18132 bp, 12 predicted proteins | sample DewCreD2012metaG_FD_76967 | JGI IMG/M metagenome (GOLD analysis project Ga0073932, IMG submission 76967) | Hot spring sediment bacterial and archeal communities from British Columbia, Canada, to study Microbial Dark Matter (Phase II) - Dewar... ... | reverse complement strand
TCCAAGTCCTATGAACGCACCCCCGAAAGCGATCAGGCCTTCGTCTATATCGCAATGATCCACCTCATGGTCAAACGCCTGGCATGACTGTTTTTGGACACGCTCTGAGGAAACAGTCTATCTGTTCCGATTTACGATTGCAAACGTTTTCGTTGTGTCGCCGCGCAGGCGATAAAAACCGCTGGGCCGGCAGCACTTCTCGCTCACCCTCCGGGGCATAGGTCCGTCGGACGCCCCCTGCTTTCAACAGCCGCACCATTGCAAGCCTAGCCCATTGCTTCGACAATGCCTCGTGCCTGGCACGGCCCCGCGTGTATCAAGCCGGATTGCCCGTGGTCCTATGGAATCCGCTGCCATACGCGGATCGCTGCTCGTTCAGAAATCGGCCGGCCCCTCACGGAATGCCCCAAATTGCCCGAAGTTCTGCAGGTCTTGCCCATGCCTCGTCTTCCGCACGCCAGTCCCGAGGAATTGAACCTCGATCCCCGCCGGCTGGAGTCGGCCTTCGACCGCCTGGAAGAGTGGACCAGCGGGCCGCGCCCGGACATTCCCGGCGGGGCCATCCTGGTGGGACGCGGGGGCAAGACCTTGCCACCGCGCTTTTTCGGCCGGCAGACACAAGCTCCCAGCGGCCCGCCGATCCGCCAGGACGCCGTGTTCCTGATGGCGTCGCTGACCAAACCGATCGTGTACATGGGTGCCCTGATGCTCGTGGAACGCGGGCTCTTGAACCTGAGCGACCCGGTCACGCGCTACATCCCCGAGTTCGCCGCCCACCATAAAGACCCGACCCTGGTCGTGCACCTCTTCACGCACACCTCCGGCCTGCCCGACATGCTGGAGAACGACCGGGAGCTGCGAGCCAGCCACGCCCCGCTGTCGCGCTTCATCGAAGGAGCGATTCGCGACACGGTGCCGCTGTTCCCTCCCGGCACCGACTTTAGCTACCAGAGCATGGGGACGCTGGTGGTGGCCGAGATCATCCAGCGGATTACGGGCCAATCGATCCACGAGTATTTGCAGCGACAGATTTTCCAGCCGCTGGGTCTGGAATCGACGCGCCTCGGATCGCAGGGATTGGACGAAGCCCGGATCGTCGAGGTGCAGACGCCCGACTGGCATGGGCCAGACTTCGGCTGGAACAGCCCCTATTGGCGGCGGCTGGGGGCACCCTGGGGCACGCTGTTCAGCACGCCGGAGGAGTTCGCCGTGCTGTGCCAGTTGATGCTGCAAGGCGGAGCGGTCGGAGGGGTTCGGCTGCTCTCCCCGGGGGCGGTCCGGCAGATGACCACCAGCCGCCTGGACGACCAGGCCGACCTTCCCGAGCGGGTGCGCCGCGGATCGCCCTGGGGCCTGGGATGGAAGATCAATGTGCCGGGCAGTCCCGGGGCGCTGTGCGATCTACTGAGCCGGCAGGTGTATGGGCACACCGGCTCGACGGGGAACCTCGTCTGGCTCGATCCTGCCAGCGGGGCCTTTTGCATCTTGTTCACCACGGCCGAACGGGCCCGGGCCCCCTAGCGGCTGGTGCATCTGGCCAACGCGGTGGCAGCCGCGGTGCTGTAAGCGGGTGCGTGGCTCGGACGAGGGCGGCGGCGGACCACGCAGGCGGACCGTGCGTCGCACCGCCGCAAGGCGGCATGCGGCACGTCAAGGGCCCACGAAGCGCCGCGGCTCCAGCACCTCTACGCCTTCCAGGTACGCAGCCACGGGATGCTGGGCATAGCGCGGCGAGGAAACGTGTCGGACAATCTCCTCGCACAGGCTCCGCGGGCCGACGATCTCCACACGGAGCTGCGAATGGCTGGCGAACGGTTCCTCATAGACGACTTTGCGCCCCGCCCCCCGGCAGGGCACCGCCGTATAACCCGTGGCCCCCAGCTCCACGAACCGTTTGAGCATCTCTTCTTCCAGGGCGGTGTCGAGGATGACGACCGCTTTCCACAGGCGGGTGAAGGACATGGCCTTTCAAGCTCCTGTCGTGGAAGCGATAACTGGCCAGGCCTGCGTGATCGCTTTGGCGATTTCCAGATAAACGGGAATCCCGACGGTCACATTATAACTGAACGTCAACCCCAGCGAAGCCGCCAGAGGCAGCGTCGGGCTGGCCTCAGGGATCGCCAGCCGTTGCACGGCCGGCACGGCAATATAGGAAGCCGCACCGCACAGGACGGCGAACAGCACATACGTCCCCACCGGGAGCGGCTGCTGGAGGAGCGTCGCATAGGCATGGGCGATTAGGATGCCCGTGATGGCAAACACATTGGGTGCCACGAGTCCGAAGGCGATGAAGGAGAAGCCCGTCGACTTCAGGTCGCGGAGGCGCTGGCAGGCAGTCATCCCCATCTCGAGCAGGAACAAGCACAAGATGCCCTGGAACATGGTAATGAAAAACGGATCATCTACCGCCGTCACGTTGGCGCCCTGCAACCGGCTGACGAACCCGATGACGATCCCGCCAAACAGCAGGAACAAGCCGGGATTCAGCAGCACCTCGTGCACCAGGTGCCAATTGATGCGGCCATGACGAGGTGCTGCCTGCTGCTGCGGCCGAGGTGCGTGGGCCGCCTCTTCCACGGGAGGATCTTCCGCGACCGCCACGGCAACCGCCCCCTCGGCCGGCTCCGACGCATGGGCGACGGCGCTGCCTGCCGCCGCCTGCCGTTGGCCGACGACCACCCTGGGGCCGCGTCCGCGTCCGCCGGCAGGGTCGCCTTCGTGCCAGTCGGGCTCCGAAGCGCCATTTGCCTGCGACGCTGGCCAGACGTAACCCGGTTCGTCCGGCATATTGCCGCGGGCATCCATCCCCTGATGCCGCAGCCGCGAAACCAGGTACAGGGCCACCAGACACCCGGGAATCTCCATCACCGCCAGCATCACTGGCATGTATTGGGAGTAGGCGATGCCCAGCCCCGTGAGCACCCCCACGCAGGTCACGAACGTCCCAGCCGAATCGGAACCGTAATATCCGGCCACCGTAGCGGCATCCACCCGCCGCAGGTTCGTCATCGCCCTCAGCGCCAGATAGGCCGCGAACGCGATCATCGTGTTGGTGAGAAACCCGACCACCATGAACCCGCCGGCTTGCAGGAAGTCCTTCCAGCCTAGGGACGCCAGCTCTTCGCCTCCGTGCCAGCCGATCGCGATCAGCAGGTACATCGTGATACCCTGATAGACCGGCCGCGGGAAGTCGAAGGGCACCTTCAGCAGCGGGACGAGAAATCCCATGTAGAAAAAGAGCAGCAAAGGTTTGAACAGATTATGCAGCACATTATACACGATATCGTGCAGAACCGAGTGGGTCATCGTTCTCTGGCTCCGAATGCGAGGTAGGACGGTCCTGCTTCCACAATCAGGGCCGTGCAGCGCAGGCGACTCGAACCAGCCTCCCCCATCCCCGCCCCATCGCGGTGGCCGGGGCCGATCGCTGGCAAGCATCGTTGGCGGCGCCCAGGCGAGCACCGCACATCCTGTAGCTGTACTCTAGAAGGCTGCCCTGGCCGGAAAAAGGGGCAGGCGGCGTTACAAGTTGTTAAGATAAACCACTGTTTCCCTACCTCTGGCAGCGCCTCGCGAGATAGCAAGACTGCACAAGATTACAAAAACGTTATGTCTAATAGCGCGCAGTGGTTTACCAGGCGACGCAAACAGGGTTCGCCGTACGCCGCCAAGCCACCTCGGCATGCTGGCCAGGCTGCGTCCGCATGCTTGCGCGGCCCCGTGCAGGGGGCCGACTTCGCACACCAGGGGCACAGCTCACTTTTCCGCTTCGAGTTGCCATCGGGCCTGGTCGATCGCTTGGCGTTGCTCGTCGGTGACCTCGGGCCAGCGCAGGTCCAGCGAGCGGATCGTGTGCACCAGGATGGCCGCGACCAACGCCCGGGTGACCCATTTATGGTCCGCCGGGATGATATACCAGGGCGCCCAGGGCGTGCTGGTGGCGCTCAGGCAATCCTCATAAGCGGCCATGTATTCGTCCCATAAGGCCCGTTCCGCCAGGTCGGAGGCATGGAATTTCCAGAGCTTCGTCGGGTCGTTCAGCCGCGCCAGCAGGCGCTGGCGCTGTTTTTCGCGCGACAGGTGCAAGAAAAACTTCACGACCGCTGTGCCGTTGCGGGTCAGATGCCGCTCGAGCTGGTTGATGTCGTCGTACCGCGCTTGCCAGAAGGCGCGTTTGTGAGGATCCGCCCCTGGGATACGCTGCGCCCGGACGAGCTCCGGATGCACCCGGACGATGAGCACCTCTTCATAGTACGAGCGGTTGAAGATGCCGATTTTGCCGCGCTCAGGCAAGGCTTTGACGCAGCGCCACAGGAACGTGTGGTCCAGCTCCTGGGCCGAAGGGTGCGCGAACGAAGTGACCTGGCACCCCTGCGGGTTGACGCCCGACAGGACATGCTTGATCGTGCTGTCCTTGCCGGCCGCGTCCATGGCCTGAAAAATGACCAGCAAGGCCCAGGAGTCGGCGGCATACAGGAGCTCCTGGGCTTCAGCCAGCGCCGAGACATCCTGCGACAGGAGCTGCTCGGCCGCCTGTTTGCGCTGGGCCTTGGACAGCCCCTGGCCCAGATCTTCGCCGCTCCAGGCGGGGTCGTAATCCTCCAGACGCACCTTCGTGCCCGGGGCCACCCGAAAGCGTTTCCACACAAGCCGTGGCTCTGGCATGCTCCCGCTCCTCGGTCCCGTGCCGGCAGCGTCCCCTTGCGCATGGCGTGGCCTGCGTGCGGCTTGCCCGCGCCGCGGCGATCGTGCTGCGGCCCTCTCCAAAAACCCGCGCTGCCGCCAAGCTTCCGCCGCAGCCAGCGAAAACGATTATATTAAGGGCCGCCGGAGCGTGCCCCCGTGGCTACAAGCGCAAAAAGCTGGGGCGTTTGCCGCCGTGGGGCCCGTGGCTGGGCGCCGCGCCGTCCTGGGCGCGTGCCGGCGGAAGCGCCGCCGGGGGTGGCCCGCCTCGGGCAGCGACCAGAACCCAACGATACCCGCATCTGGAAAGGGGCGATATGGCCACCTGGATTCTGATCGGACTGATCGTGATCGTCGGGCTGATGGTGGTCAGTGCCATCGGCATCTACAACGGCCTCGTGAATCGCCGGGTGCGCACGGAAAACGCCTGGTCGCAGATCGACGTGCAGCTCAAACGGCGCTACGACCTGATCCCCAACCTGGTGGAGACGGTCAAGGGCTATGCCGCCCACGAACGGCAGACGCTGGAAAACGTGATCCAGGCCCGCAACATGGCGGTCAGTGCCAAGACGGTCGCCGAGCACGCGCAAGCGGAAAACCTGCTCACCGGGGCGCTGAAGAGCCTGTTCGCCGTCAGCGAGGCCTATCCGGACTTGAAAGCGAACGTCAACTTCCGCGCCCTGCAAGAAGAACTCACCGCGACCGAGAACCGCATCGGTTTCGCCCGCCAGCATTACAATGACACGGCGGCCCAGTACAACGCCGCCCTGCAGCGCTTCCCGGGCAACCTCGTCGCCGGGATGTTCGGCTTCCAGCCGGCCGACTATTTCCAGCTCGACGCCGGCGAGGCGGAGGCGGTCCGGCGGGCGCCGCAAGTGAAGTTCTGAGCCGTCCCACGCAAAGCGCGCTGGCGTGCACCCACCTCTGGACCGGTGGCAGGCTGCCATGACCGACCTTGTGACGTATGAAGACCTGATCGCCGCCAACAAGCGGAAAAGTGCGCTTCTGGTCGTGCTGTTTGCGTTGTTCGTGGCCGCGGTAAGCATGGTGCTGGGGCTGGCGATCGTGGCGATGCTCCAGCCGCGGGCTCTGGCCGCGGTGGACTGGCGGCAGGGATTGCTGGTCGGGGCCGTGGCGGCGGGCGTCTCGCTCGTGATCGCCCTGATCGGCTTTTACCGGGGGCCGGAGATGATCCTGCACGTGAGCCGCGCGCGGCCGATCCGACATGAGGACGATCCTGAGCTATTCAACGTGGTCGAGGAGATGGCGATCGCGGCGGGCATTCCTATGCCCAAGGTCTATGTGATCGACGACAGCGCGCCTAACGCCTTCGCCACCGGCCGCGACCCGCAGCATGGCATCGTCTGCATCACCACGGGGCTGCGGCACAAGCTGAACCGGGAAGAGCTGCAAGGAGTCATCGCCCACGAGATCGCGCATATCCGCAACTACGACATCCGCCTGATGATGCTGCTGGCCGTGCTGGTCGGCACGGTGGCCATGCTGGCCGACTTCTACTGGCAGGTGCTGCGCTATGGGCCGCGGGTGCATCGGCGCGATGGCCGGCGGGACGGCGGCGGGATCCACCCGCTGTTGTTCCTATTGGCGATCTTGCTGGCCCTGCTGGCCCCCCTGGCCGCGCAGCTCATCCAGCTCGCCGTGAGCCGCGAGCGGGAGTACCTCGCCGATGCTTCGGCCGTCGAACTGACCCGCAACCCGCTGGGGCTGGCCAGCGCCTTGGCCAAGATCGACGCCGACCCAGATGTGCTCGAAGTGGCCAATCAGGGTACCGCGCACCTGTTCATCGCCAACCCGATCAAGAAGTTCGAGGCCCGGGCGCGGACCATCTTTTCCAGCCACCCGCCGATCCAGGAGCGCATCCGCCGGCTGCGGATGCTGGCCGGCTAAGGCGTCGTCGGCAGCGAGGCGATCCAGCGCTGGATCAGGTCGACCGCCGCCTCGTCCACCCGGTAGGTGGCAAGCTGCGGCATCTGGCCGGTTCCCACGCCCCGCCGCTGCATCCGAACCAGCAGCACCGACCGCTCGGGATGCCCCGGGGCGACCAGCCGGGCGTCGGGCAGGTCGAATGTGTGGTGCAGCGGAACCACGTCGATCACGTTCATCTTTTCCCGCGTGGCGGTGTAGCTGAGGTCCATCTGGGCATTGCCGCCCCCGGCCTGCACGTGGCACATGGCGCAGTTGGCGTGCAGATAGGCGCGGGCCCGCGCTTCCAGCGGCTGCTGCTCGTCGTACGGGTCGGCCAGCCGCGGCCAGGGGTCGTCCTCGTGCGGCGGCAGCGCGCCGGAGGCGAGGGACGTGGCAGGCCGACGTGCCCGATCCGCTCCTGGTCGCGGGCGAGGCGGGATCAGCCCCAGGTCGGCCAGCACCTGGAACTGATGCGCCACGACCCCGCCGTAGTCGTGTTTGCGGTTCATCTGGGCGGTCGACAGCCCCAGCACGAAATTCGCAGCCCGGCTGTGGCAGACCATGCATTCGACCCGGCTAGGATAGCGCCACGTCTGGCGGGCCTTGCGCACCTGTCCCGACGCAGGGTCTGGCACGTCGATCGCCAGCTCGACCTCCAGCCCCTCGGCCTGCACCAGCTCGGCGTCGGTCTGCGCCTCGTTCCAGCGGTAGGAGTAGCCGGCCCATTCCCCCTCTTGCCGGGTCAGGAATCGCGTTTCGATCCAGCGGCGGCTGGTCGGATCGCCCTGCACCGTTTCGATGGCGAACGACTTGACCAGGACCGTGCCGTCCGGGAAGTTCCAGCCGTGGCGCTCGGCCAGGTTGATCTGAAACTCCTCCAGCGCCGCTTCGGGAATGGCGAAAAACCGCTCTTTGTGGGCACCGTCCGACCACAGCGGCGCATTGACGGAGTAGGGGATCGCACCCTCGACCATCTGATGTCGGGCGACATCCGCAAACAGCCCACTTTCGCTCAGCCGCCGCGGGAAGGGCAGCGGCGGCGTTTCCTGAGGCGGCGTCGGCTCCAGCGTGTAGATGCCGCCCTGCCCCTTGCCGCGGTGATCGAGCACCAGCAGCTCTCCGCGGCTGTCCAGCCCGAAGCCCGAGATGTTGAACGTCGTATCGGCCAGCAGCTTGTGCCAGGTCACCCGGGTACCGTCATGGCGGATGCCCCAGATCCTGCCGGTGGAATGGTCGCCATAAATATAAGCTCCGTGCAATTCAGGAAGCTTCTGGCCATAATACACGACCCCGCCGGTCATCGAGCGGGCCTCGCTATGGTGATGCTCGGCAGCCGGCAGGGCCAGCGGATGCGGGCCCATCTTGCGGTTGGCATAAAAGATATGGCTGCCCTCATATACGCTCCAGCCATAATTATCTCCCTTGCGCACGAAATAAACCTGCTCCCACAGGTCCTGGCCATTATTGCCCACCCAGATGTGTCCTCGCCGCGGATCGACGGTGATCCGCCACGGATTGCGCAGTCCATAGGCCCAAGTCTCCGGAACGATCCCCTCCTGGCCCACGAACGGATTGTCGGGAGGAACGGAGTAATGCCGCCCTGGATCGGGACGATCGACGTCGATCCGCAATACCTTGGCGGTAAGCTGGGTCAGGTCCTGCCCGCGGAGATTGGTATCCGAGTCGCTCGTCCCGTCGCCCGAGGTGATATACAACATTCCATCCAGGCCGAACTCCAGATCGCCGCCGTTATGGCCATTCGACTCCCAGGAAATGATCTCCACCGCGGAATCGGGGTCGATCGTGAGCGTCGTGCGGTCCATCACATAACGCGTCACATAAGTCCGTTTCGGACCGCCATCGAGAGACCCGTTCCAGCCGATATACACATATCCGTTGTCTAAAAAATGAGGATGGAAGGCGATGCCATAGGCTGTGCCTCGACCAGGCGTGGCGAGCACCTTCTCCAGCCGCTCGGCCCGCGGGTCGTCCCGGAACTTGTACACGGTCGTGGCGTCGTAGGGCTGGTCCTGGACGATCACCAGCAGCCAATCGGTCTGCGGCACGCGGTCCACGGCGATCGGATAATTGAGCTTCAGTCCGGGAAAGGCCGGCCGCGGCCGGTAGGGCAGCGGCGGATCGGGCGAGCCGATCACCCGCGAGCTCCGCACGCCGGCGCGCCGCGGCAGGCCACCGCGCGCTGGCCCCGCCGCGTGCGAGACGAACCGCAGAAAGGCATAGTCCTCCCGCCGGTGGAAGTCGGGCCGGGTGAGCGGAGCACAGGTCGACAGCTCCGGCGCTTGTCCCGCGGCGTAGTCGTAACGGCACAGGGCGAATCGCCACACGCTCCCCTCGGCTGGCCGGTCCCCGGTGCGGGCAAAGTCGCTCCAGGGGATGCGTCCCTCCACCGACCAGCCCTCGTCGCGGTCGTCCCGCCGCTCGAGCGTGCCACGCCGCAACACCGCCGTCTCCCAGGCGAACGTCCCGTCGCGGCGAGCCTCCTCGAACCGCACTCCGCGCCGGGCGAAATAGATATCCAGCTTCGTCCCCGCGGCGTTCACCTGAAACTCGTAATACGGCTCGCGCTGCGGGTCGGGCCAGAAAAACAGTTCGAACACGTCGTTGAGCCAGGTTCGCCCGTCCGGCTCGAGGATGTCGGCGAACAGATCGTGGTCCTCGAGATCTGCAAAGAAATAGAGGAACTGATCGTCCCAAAGCAGGCGTGCTTCCGTCGCCGTACGGGCTCGACCGGGCGCCTCTCCGGCCCAAGGTTGACGAAACGGGCCGATCGGCCGGGCCTGCTGCCATGCCGGCTCCTCCGCCCGCCCATCGATCACGATCGGCCCGGCAGCCCGGCGGCACTCCCACACCTCGGCCGCGTGAACAGCCCCGGCCCCCAGGAGCCCCAGGAGCAGTTCCAGCCCGATACCCCGACCGACCAGCCGTACCCAGCGCGATGCTGCCATAGCGTCCTCGCAAAGTGGGTCCGGATGCGGCGGCGTGCCCGTCCGGCCCCAGGCGGACTGTCGTGCGCGGCGGGCACCACCACACCGGCCTCCACGGCTACTGTAGGACCGCCGCCGGCGCGATGCAACAATCCGCGACCCGCAGTCTCCTCCCATCGAAGCCCCCGTTCAAAGACCAGGCGCCATGCCCGCCTTCCCACCCGGGCTGGGCACCTTGGGGGCGGCGGCGTACAACGATCTGCATCGGTCCGCAAGCGACCTCGACGCACGCGAGGCGTCTTGGACATGCCGCCCGGGTTCCTCTGCCATCCCGTTCGAGCGGTGGCGTGCCTCCCTGACGACCGCGCAGCGCTCCTCAAGAAAGACTTGTCGCATGGCAACCCTCATGACACGTCGTGCACGGACGAAGATCGTGGCCACCGTCGGGCCGGCCTGCGACGGCGTGGACCGGCTGGTGCGGCTGATCGAGGCGGGCGTCTCGGTGTTCCGCATCAACACGGCCCACGGCACCAGCGCGGAGCGCGACCGGCGGCTGGCGGAAATCCGCGAGGCGGAGGGGCGCGTCGGGCAGCCCGTGGGAGTGCTGGTCGATCTGGCAGGCCCGAAAATCCGCCTGGGAGAGCTGTTCGCGGACCCCACCGTCTGCGAGTTGGGCCAGGAGTTTCGCCTCGTGACGGGGGAGCGTTCCTCCCGGCCGGACGAGCTGACGGTCAACTACCCCCATCTCGTGGACGATCTGGTCGTCGGGGACACGCTGATGCTGGCCGACGGCATGGTGAGCCTGGTGGTGGTGGCTCGGCAGCCGGGGGAGGTTCGCTGCCGGGTGACCAGCGCCGGCACCATCCGCAGCCGGCAGGGCATCAATGTGCCGCGGGCGCGGATCAACGTGGCGTCGCTGACCGAGGCGGACATGGTCAACGCCATTTGGGCGGCTCGCAGCGGTGCCGACTTCGTCAGCCTGAGCTTCGTCCGCAAGGCGGTCGACGTGCTCTTGCTGAAGGAGCTGTTGCGATCGCAGGGAAGCGGGGCGCTGGCGATCGCCAAGATCGAAAAGCCCGAAGCGGTCGAGCAGCTTGGGGAGGTGGTCGCCGCGGCCGACGGCGTGATGGTGGCGCGGGGCGATCTGGGCGTGGAGATGGACGTGGCCGAAATCGCGGTCGTGCAAAAGCGGATCGTGCAGGAGTGCCAGCGGCAAGGCAAACCGGTGATCGTGGCCACGCAGATGCTGGAGAGCATGCACCACAACCGCCGCCCGACGCGGGCCGAAGCGACCGACGTGGCCAACGCGATCCTGGATGGGGCCGATGCCTGCATGCTGTCCGGCGAGACGGCGATCGGCGAGTTTCCCGTCGAAACGGTCGAGATGATGAACCGGATCATGCTGGCCACCGAGCCGCTGCTGAAAGAGCGCGGCCTATCGCCGGATGTCCAGGCGCACGATGTGCATCCGATCACGGCGGCGGCGGTCCGAGGCAGCGCGCTGATCGCGGACCAGCTCGGGGCCAGGCTCGTGGTCGTGGCCACCCGCAGCGGCGGCACGTGCCGGCTGCGGAGCAAGCAGCGCGACTTCATCCCCACGATTGGCGTCAGCGACTCGGTGTCCGTGCTGCGGAAACTTTCGCTGTTCTGGGGGGTGACGCCACTGGCCGGGGCGCCCGTCCACGACGGGCCGAAGCTGCGGGCGTTCATCGACCACTGGGGGCGGGAGCAAGGCATCATCCAGAAGGGGGACCGCCTCGTCTTCGTGACCGGCACCAATTTCTACCCGATGGCCCAAAACGTCCTGGTCATCCACGAGGCGGAATGACCGCGGAATGACTAAGGCCTCCTGGGTCGGCTATGGGGGTTATTGTCAAAAATATTTTTTTCGCATAGTTACTTCTTTATCTTGAGGCTAACTGGGGGATCTGGACTGGGCGGTCCCATGGTCCCACGGTGCCAGCAGCCATCGAGCGACCCCCACCCTGGCTGGCGTTGCCAGGCCAGGAACATTTCCTAGGTCCAAACTGGCCGACCTTCATCCAGTTTGCCGAGCGGCATTTCCGCACGGGAAAAGCGTCAGCACGTCCAGCCCGTGACGGCGAATGCGGCAAGCGATGGGCCGCGGGTGGCTTGGCCTGGTGGTGGCTTGGCCTGGTGATCGTCTCGCCGCAGTGCGCCGGCGCGAGGGAGGGGGCTTTCCGGGGGGCTTAAGCCGTGGCGGGCGATCGTGGCGGCGGTAGGGACTGGGAGGGTGCAGCCGGAGAGAAATCCGCTAAGCTATAAATGGGCTGCTTTGCCGGGCGGGCTGCTGGCCGCCGCTGGCCGGCCAGCGGCAACCGGCGTAACACGCCCAGGTGGCAGGGGCCGCGTGCTGCTGTGAACCGGGTGGGTGCGCGCTGGACGAATCCTATCGCGTTCATCCGCCTAGCGGACGCAGCTTCGTAGCGTACCGATTTGTCCTTGAGGAACGAACTGGACGCCGTTGACGAGGGTGGAACCATGAACCGACCGATCGCATCGATGCTCTTGGTCGTCGGGGGTCTGTGGCTGGCTGTCGCGGCGAGGCCCCTGTGGGGATGCCCCTTTTGCTCCGCGACGTCGCAGACGTTCAGCGAAGAGCTGGCCACGATGGACGTGGCGGTGATCGCCAAGCTGGTGAAGCTGCCTCCCGTGAGCGACAAGGTCGGCGAAGAACTGCAAAAAGCGACCTTCGAAGTGGTGGAGGTCCTCAAGGGGCAAGCGCATCTCCGCCCCAAGCAGAAGATCGAGACGCTGTATTTCGGCGACGGCACCGTGGGCCGGTCGTTCCTGGTGATGGGCATCTCGCCGCCCGACGTGATGTGGTCCACCCCGCTGCCGCTGACCGATCGGGCGATCGCCTACCTCAAGCAAGTCATCCGTCTGCCCAAAGACAACACCCAGCGGCTCGTGTTCTTCCAGAAGTACTTGGAAGACGAAGACGAAATGCTGGCCCGCGACGCCTACGACGAGTTCGCCCGGGCACCGTACGCCGAGGTCAAAGCGATCAAGTCGCACATCGACCATGACCGGATCGTGGGTTGGATCAAGAACCCGGACATCCCGGCCAGCCGCCGCCGGCTGTACCTGGTGATGCTGGGCATCGTCGGCAGCGACAAGGACCTGCCGATGCTGGAGGAAATGCTCCAGTCGAGCGATCGCAAGGCCAAGTCGGGTCTGGACGCCCTCATCGCTTGCTACCTCACGCTGAAAGGCGAGGCCGGGCTACCCCTCATCGAGCGGCTGTTCCTGGCCAACCCCCAGGCCGACTATGCCGACACCTACGCCGCGATCATGGCCCTGCGCTTCCACGCTACCGAAGGGGGCGTGATCGAGGTCAAGCGGCTGGTCAAGGCGCTGCACTACATGCTGGACCGGCCTGAGCTGGCCGACCTGGTCATTTCCGACCTAGCCAAATGGGAAGACTGGTCGGTGATGGACCGCCTGTTCGAGCTGTACAAAACCGCCAATGAAAAGAACAGTTGGGTCCGGGTGCCGGTGGTGAACTACCTTCGCGCCTGCCCGCTGCCCCGCGCGAAGGAACTGTTGCAAGAATGTGAAAGAATCGACCCCGCCGCCGTGAAACGCGCTAACACGTTCTTCCCGGGGGCTCCTGCCGCGCCGACCCCAGCTCCCAATAAGGCGTCGCACCTTCTGCCGGGTCTGCCTGCCAGCGGCGACACTTCCCGGCTGGCTGGGCTGCCACGCGAACGGGTACCCATCCGTGGGCAGCTTGCCGAAGCGGAAATCGCCCGAGGTAGCCCCTCTGAAGACGGGGACTCTCTAGCTGCGGCGATCAACCCTGGGGCGGATAGCGCCCTGGCCGTGCGCATGTCGCCGCCGCCGGCGAACCGCTGGCTGGTCTTGGGCGTACCGTGTGCTGGAGGGCTGCTGCTGCTGGTCGCGCAGTGGTCGCTGCTGTGCCGGCATGATGCAGGCCGATAAGGGACGTTGGCTCTGGCGCGACTCTCGTGCCAACAGGCGCGGCAAGCGAAGGTTTCGCGGGCGGCGTCTGCGGCCAGCGGGCCAGGCGACCCGGCCGGGGCGACCAGCGAGCTAACAGGGGGCGGGGGGAGCCATGTCGCAGGCGGCACTTGTCGAAACGCAACCGGAGCTGATGCCGTACCGGTCCGTGTGCCGTTCGGCCGTGCTGGCTGTGGTGCTGGTGGGTCTGGCCCTGCCCTTGGTGGTGCTGGCGGCGGTTTCTGCCACGATCGTGGTGGGCGACGCCGTGCCGCTGGGGACGGTCGGAGGGACGTTGGGGTTGGCAGCAGCGTGGCTGGGCTGGTCTGCCTCGCGGACGATCCGGCGGTATCCGACCGAGTACACCGGGGTACGGCTTGCGCGGGGTGGTTTGTGGGGGGGGCTGCTGCTGACCGCGGTCGGTTTCGGCCTGGCAGGCTACACCCACGCGACGGAGGTACCCGAAGGCTATCAGCGCGTGGGTTTCTGGGAATTGCAGCCTGACCCGGAACAGCCAGAGTTGCCGATTTCACCGCGGGCGCTCGAACTGGCCGGGCAGCGGATTTTCATCAAGGGATACATGCATCCGGGCGTGGCCAGCATGGGGCGGGTGGACCGCTTCATCCTGGTGCCGGACATGGGGACCTGCTGTTTCGGCGGCCAGCCCAAGCCGACCGATATGATCGAGGTGTACGTGCCCGACCCCAGCCGACGGATCGCCTACGCACCCCGGCGGATCAAACTGGCCGGCACGTTCCAGCTTACCGACCGTCCGACACAGTCGCTGGGGCTGAGCGGCGTGTGGTACCACCTGGTGGCGGACGAGGTCCGCTAGGACGTCTGTCGTCGCCCCCTCGCGTTCCCCTCGGCACTATTCGCCGAGCTGCGAGCGGCGACGCAGGATATGGTGGTAGTGCTGGGCGAAGCGGTGGGCTTCGTCGCGCACATACTGCAACAGCCGCAGGGCGAAGGCGTGCCGGGAGAGGCGGAGCGGCTGCGACTGGTCGGGCCGGAAGATCAGCTCTTGCTGTTTGGCCAGGGCGAGGACGGTCGGTGGGGTCAGGTCCTGGTCGCGGAAGGCGGCCAGCGCCGCGTGGAGCTGCCCCTTGCCGCCGTCGATCAGCACCAGGTCCGGGAACACCTCCCCTTCCTCGGCCAGTTTGCGGTAGCGGCGGGCCACGACCTCGTGGATGCTGCGGTAGTCGTCGATCCCCTGCACGCCCACGATCTTGTACCGCCGGTAACCGGGCTTGAACGGCAGCCCGTCGAGGAACTGCACAACACTGGCCACGGTCTGGCCGCCGCCGAGGTGGGCGATGTCGATCCCCTCGATCGTGCGCGGCACAGCCGCCAGCCCCAGCACTTTCTTCAGCCCCGCCAGGCCTTTCTTGGGATCGACATAGAACACTTCGGGCTGGGCGTGGGTCTCTAGATCGCCGCGCCGGTCCAGACGTTCCAGAAGCCGGACTTCGTCGCGGAGCCGGGCGGCCTCCTCGAACCGCAGCTCCTGGGCCGCCTGCTGCATCTCGCTGCGCAGCTCGTCCACCAGCCGCTGCCGCCCGCCCTCCAAGAAGCGGATCAGCCGCTCGATGTCGCGGCGATAGGCTTCCTTGCTGATCCGCAGATTGCAGGGAGCGGTGCACTGGTTGATGCTGGCCAAGAGGCAGGGGCGGAACCAGCGCCAGCGATCGTCCTGCTCTTCGATGTCCAGGCTGCACGTGCGAAAGCGGAAGATCCGCTGCAAGACCTGCACGGCGCCCCGCAGCGCCCCTGCATTGGCGAACGGTCCGAACAGTCGCACGCCCCGGTCGCGCGGCTTGCGGGTCACTTCGACCCGCGGAAAGTCCTCGCGCGTCGTGATCTGCAGGTAGGGGAAGCTCTTGTCGTCCTTCAGCTCTTTGTTGTATTTGGGCTGGATGTCCTTGATCAGGCGGGCTTCCATCAGCAGGGCATCCACCTCGCTGTCGCACGGCACATAGTCGGCATCGGCGATCTCTCCCACCCACTCGGCGGTGCGACGCTCGACCAGCGCTCCTTTCAGGAAATAGCTGCCCGCCCGACTGCGGAGGTTCTTTGCCTTGCCTACATAAATCACCCGGCCGGCCGCATCTTTCAGGAGATAGACACCCGGGGTGCGCGGGAACTGCCGGACCTTGGCTGCCGCATGGCGGAAGGCGGCCCGTGCGGGATCCGCTTCGTCGCGGACCACCGCCTCCAGAGCTGCATCCAGCTCCGACTCGTCGATGGCCAGTTCTGCCACCTGCGCGGACACCCCGTCCTCCTCGTCGGCTGGCAGCTCGTCCGCCGCCAGCACGGCGTCGCTGGGCTCGGCATCACTGGGTTCGGCGTCCCGAGCGTCCTCGGCCTGGGGCGATCGGGCCCCGCGGTCCTTCGCGTCGTCCTGCCCTGGATGTGCCATATCCGCGACCTCCACGATCTTCTGCACCAGTTCATTGTAGGTCGCCCAGGTCGGTCGGGGACCCTCGCCGCCCCCGCGCAGGTCAAGCGCCGGGCGGCCGATCCTGCAGCAAGGAACGTTCTTCCGCCGGGCGGCCAGACCTCGCGGCGGCTAGACCTCGGCCGCCAAAGCCCTCAGGTCGGCTTCCATGCGCGCAAGCTGCTCGTGGACCGCCTGCGCGGAATCGTCCAGATGAGCCATCTGTTCGGGGGGGACGGAGGCGAAGAGGTAGAACTTGATCTTCGGTTCGGTCCCGCTGGGCCGCACGGCCACGAACTGCCCCGGGATGGCCAGGTCGAGGATGACCAGGTCTCCCGGTGGTGGAAGACGCTGGCCGGGCGGTGGCGACAGCGGCTGCGGCGGGCCGCCGCGCGGCCGGACCGTCTGCGCCTGGTAGTCGCGGACTTGCTGCACGTGGATTCCCGCCAGCGACTGCGGCGGGCTGGTGCGCAAGCGCTCCATCAACTTCTGCATCCGGGCCATGCCCGAGGAGCCCTCCATCGCCAGGTTGATCTGCCGCTCGGCATGGTAGCCGTGCTGCCAGTACAAGCTTTCCAGCCGGTCCCACAGCGATTTGTTCTCGGCCTGGACGCGGGACGCCAGTTCGGCCAGCAGCATGCAGGCCACCGCCCCGTCCTTGTCGCGGACGTGCGTGCCTGCCAGGTACCCGTGCGATTCCTCCGTGCCGAACAGGAAGTAGTCCGGTCCGCCTTCGTCGATCTCGCGGGCGATCCATTTGAACCCGACATGGAGCTGGTCGCGGACCGCCACGCCATAGCTTTCGGCGATCTTGCGGACCATGGGCGTCGTCACCAGCGTGGTGACCACGAAATGCCGCGGGGTGAGCTGGCCGGCCGCCTGCCGCGTCTGGCAGACATAATCGGTTAGCAGGGCGGCGAGCTGGTTGCCCGTGAACACCCCCCAGGGACCTTTCGGATCGCGACGCCGCGGCGCCGCGCAGCCCATCCGGTCGCAGTCGGGGTCGGTGGCCAGCGCCAGCGCATGCCCGGCCGCGGCCGCCCGCGAAATCAGCATGTCGAACACGGCCGGGTTCTCGGGGTTGGCCACGTGCCCCGGCACATTGGGGAAATCGCCGTCGGGCTGCCGGTGGGGCGCGTACACTTCCACGTCCGAAAAGCCGTCGGCCGCCAGCACCGGCACGACCGCCGCCTCGCCGACCCCGTGGAGCGGCGAGTAGAGCAGCGCGATCTTCCGCGGGCCGGGCGTCGCACAGCGCACGACCGCGGCGACATACGCGCGATCCACCTCTTCAGTACAGAGGATCACCCGGCCGGCCGCCACCGCCTCGGCGAACGGCACGCGACGGATGTCCTCCACCGCCATGACCCGCTCGACGATCGCCTTGTCATGCGGGGGCAGGACCTGTCCGCCCGTGGACCAGTACACCTTCACCGCGTTGTCGCTGGGTGGGTTGTGGCTGGCCGTGACCATGATCCCGCAGTCGCACGCCTTATCACGGACCAGGAAGGAAAGCTGCGGCGTGCTGCGATAACCGTCGAGGAAAAAGACGGTAAAGCCGCTGGCCGCCATCACCCCCGCACACAGCTCGGCAAACTCGCGCGAGCGATGGCGGCTGTCGTAGGCGATGGCGCAGCGGAGGCTCGTCCCGGCCTCCGCCGCCGACGCGGCCTCCTCCTCCCCGCTCTCGCCGACGGGCGGCAATCCTTTGACCGCGCGGACGTAGTCGGCCAGCCCCTGGGCGCTTTCGCCGATCGTCCGGTCGTTGATCGCGTTGCAGCCGATCGGGTACATCCGCCCTCGCCGGCCGCCGGTGCCGAACGGGATCACCGTCCAGAACACATCGTCCAGCGTCTTCCACTGGCCGGCCGCGATGTGCTGGAGCACCTGCGGCACATACTCGCGGTAGCGCGGCTCGGTGAGCCAGCGACGAAGGTTGGCGGCCGCGGTGGGCGTGAGCTGCGCGGCATCCACGGCGTCCTGCACCTGCTGCAAGGCCGATGCGATCTCCATGCTCCGATTCCTCCCGGCGTCGACACCTCGAAAAGGGATGCGTCTCGTGGTTCAAACCGTCCGTCGGCTCAGTTCATGCACCCACCGCACGAGGGCCACGGCGTGCTCGACCGGCGTTTGCGGCACCACCCCGTGCCCCAGATT
>Ga0073932_1004067_pt1 | contig 18134 bp, 13 predicted proteins | sample DewCreD2012metaG_FD_76967 | JGI IMG/M metagenome (GOLD analysis project Ga0073932, IMG submission 76967) | Hot spring sediment bacterial and archeal communities from British Columbia, Canada, to study Microbial Dark Matter (Phase II) - Dewar... ... | reverse complement strand
TCGTGGGGCGAGGAGGCCGGGGCGTTGGACGACAAGGCCATCGAGCGGCGCATCCGGGACAAGCTGCGCCCTCACCTCGAACTCTTCCCCGGAATGGATCTGGCGCGCGACGTCCGTGTCCGTCGCGGCCGGCTGCTCATGCAGGGCGCGCCCAGCACCCTGGCCTATGCCCTCGAACTGCTCGAACAGTGGAAAAAGGACGGCCGGCCGCCCGTCTGCCCCTGGTTCGACCGGGTGGACCGCAGTCTGGACCGCAAGATCGCGTGGGACGGGCGCGGCTTGACGGCCGGTTCGCTGATCAAACGGCTGCGTTCGTTGGGCGAATTTCCCATCCTGCTGGTGGATTCGCCGTCGGGCGACCCGCCCCACTTCAAGCTGACGGAAGAACAGTGCGAATTGCTGGCCCCCGGACAGCACTCGCTGCGCGAACTGCTCGACGAACTGGCGCTCCGTGCGAATGCGCAGTGGGAGATCCGCTGGGGTGTCGTGGTGCTGTACGCCGCACCGCCACAGCGAGCACCGCCCAAACGCCAGGATCGCCCAACGATGGATTCGAAATGAAACACTCCCGCTTCCTCTGACACCTTGGCGGTTCGCGTCGCTGCCGTCCCGCTGGCGTCCTTGGCCCCTTGGCGGTTCACCTCGTCGCCGTCCCGCTGGCGGTCCAACTTGACGCCGCGGTCGCCGCAGACTAAGAGAAACGAACCTTCGTCCACACGAGGAACAGCACCATGATCCCAACCGCTTCCGAAGCTTGCGGTTATGCTAGGGACTGCGTCGTATCCCTTTCCATGAGCACGGCACAGGCGCGCAATCGTTTCGTATTTTGTCTGGTCGAAGAGCTGCTCAAGGATGGCAGCGAGATCCTTCGTGCGAACCGCGTGGACCTTGCGGCCGCCGAGAAGGACGGTCAGCCCGCCCGGATCGTCCGTCAACTGGCCTTTACGCAGAGGCACATCGAGTCGCGCATCCAGGCGCTGGGCAAGATTGCCGGCTTGCCCGATCCGCTGGGCGTGCTGGAAGGGTACCGGCAACTGCCGAATGGGCTGTGGGCGGGCAAGATGTGCGTGCCGATCGGCGTCGTCGCGTTCATTTACGAGGCATGGCCGCATACCGCGCTCAACGCCGCGGCGCTGTGTCTGAAAGCCGGGAATCCGTGCATCCTCAAGGGCAGCAGGGAGACGCGGTGCACCAACCAGGCGTTGCAGCGGATCGTGGAGCGCGCACTGCACACCGCCGGTCTGCCGGTACGCTCCGTCCAGCTGATTTCGCACGTCGATCCGGAGTGGATGCGCCAGTTCGTGACGGACACGCGCATCGACCTGATCATCCCCTGCGGCGGCCCGAACCTAGTGAAGGAGATTTCCGAAACGGCCCGGGTGCCCGTGTTGAAACACTATCGCGGCGTTTGCCAGGCGTTTGTTCATTCGGCGGCTCGTCTGGACAAGGCCGAAGCGATCGTGGTCAATGCGAAATGCCACGCCCCGGAGAATTCGAACGCGCTGGACAGCCTGTTCGTCGACGAAGCGATCGCGGCGGAAGCGCTTCCGCGGATGTGCGGCGCCCTGAAGAAGCGCGGCGTCGAAATCCGGGGCGACGAGCGAACCCGGTCGCTTTTCCCGGAAGCAAAGGAGGCGACCGAGCAGGATTTCGCCTCCGAGTTCCTCGACCTGGTTCTCGCCGTGGCCGTCGTGAAGGGCTACGAAGACGCGATCGAACGCATGCGCAGGTACACGTCCGGGCATACCGACCTGATCCTGACCGAGGACCAGGATTTGGCGCTGCGCTTCCTGCGCGAGATGGACAGCGGCGTGGTGCTCGTGAACGCCTCGACGCTCTACAACGATGGCGAGGAGTTGGGGTTGGGCGCCGAGATCGGCATCTCGACCGACAAGCTGCACGCGCGCGGCCCGATCGGGCTTTCCGAACTGACCAGCCGAAAATGGGTCGTGCTGGGGGATGGGCAGGTCAAGACGAAGTAGCGGGCCGTTCAGACCCGGAACCCCGCCGCCGCTTCCACCAGCGCCGCGAAGAGCGCCTGCTGCGGCGCGCTCACGGTCATCCGTTCCGGATGCCACTGCACGCCGATCAGGTATCGGCCGCCTTCGCCCAGTTTCGACCCCGGCGCGGCCTCGATCGCCTCCACCATCCCATCCTCGGCCCATGCCGTCGCCACCAGTTCCCTGCCCACCCGGTCGGGACGCAGCGCCTGATGATGGAACGAGTTCACCGCGAGACGTTCGCCTCCCGCGCCGGTCACACGGGCCAGCAAGCTGCCCGGAGCCACCCGAACCGGATGGCGGAAACCGTAGCCGAGATCGCAAGCTTCCTTCTCCCGGTCGCGCGCGGCATGCGCCAGCGGCACCTGGCCGGACACCTCGCGCCACTCCGTGCGGATGTCCTGGACCAGCCCTGCCCCGCGCACCAGCCCCATCAACTGCTGGCCGCCGCAGACGCCCAGCACCGGCAGGCGGGTCTCGTTCAGGAGGTGGGTCGCCAGGACCCAGTCGAAGCGCGCGCGCCGTTCGCACGTCAACTCCTCGGCGCGCTGTATCCGCCCCCCGTAGTACTGCGGCACATAGTCGTCGCCGCCGATCAGGCAGAACCCGTCCAGGTTCGGCAGCAGTTCCTTGAAGCGTTCCGGATTCGCGCACGGCGGCAGGATCAGCGGCGAGCCGCCCGCCTGTTCAACGGCATCGATGTAGGCGATCGGCATTTCCAGCCGCCCGAACGGAGGCCGCTGAACGCCTTCCACGCCGATGTTCAATCCGATCGCAGGTCGTTTCGCCATCGTCGCTCCTCGGTACCGCATGCGTTGCCGGCCCATGGTCCCCCAGCGTGACGAAAGGGCCTGGCGGCGTCTCCCGCAGGGGGGCGCGAGCCTATCACCCGCTTCGCCGCAAGACGCGGCCGGGCCGATCTTCCAGCACGCGGCCGTGTTCCGCAACGGGCTTGCCGTTCACGAAGACCCGGACGATCCCGTCGGGGAAACGGCCCGGGTCCTCGAACGTCGCCCGGTCGCTCACCGTCGACGGATCGAAGACCGTCAGGTCGGCCCACGCACCCGGGACGATCCGCCCCCGATCCCGCAAACGGAAGGTGTCGGCCGCCAGCGAGGTCATCCGGCGAATCGCCTCCTCCAGGCTCAGCAGCTTCCGCTCGCGGACGTAGCGCCCCAGCACGCGCGGGAAGGTGCCGAAGGTCCTCGGGTGCGGACGCGATTCCCCGGTCGGGCCGGCGACATCGCGCGCGGCCGCGTCGCTGCCGATCGTCACGAAGTCCCAGCGCAGGATGCGTTCCAGATTCTCCTCGCACATCGAATGAAAGATCCCCGAACTCCGGCAGCGGTCGCGGATCAGGATGCGCCGCAGCGCCTCGAACGGCCGCACCTTCCAGGCGTCGCCCAGCGTCTGAAGGCTGCGCCCCGCGACTTCGGCGTTCAGTTCCTCATCCTCCGTTCCGGCGACCGTCAGGCGCGACCAGTAGCTCGGGTGCGGCTGACGCTTCTCGATCTCCGCCTCGATCCGCCGCGCCGTCGCGGCGTCCCCGATCCGTCCCAGTTCCGCCTCGATCCCGCCTTCGTAGACCCACGACGGCAGGATCGCATCCAGGCGGGTGGCACTGGCCGTGTACGGATAGCGGTCGGCCGCGACGTCCAGACCCTGCGCCCGCGCCTCCTGCAGCGTCGTCTCGACCCAGTCGATCTTGGCCCAGTTCTGTGGATAGGTCGTCTTCAGGTGACTGAGCTGGGTGCGCGCGCCGCTGTCTCGGCCGATGCGCAAGGCCTCCTGGATGGAATCCTCCAGCTCGTTGCCCTCGCTGCGCAGGTGGGTCGTGTAGATTGCACCGTGACGCGCGCAGATCCGCGAAAGCGCGATCAACTCCTCCGTGCCGGCGAAACAACCCGGCGAATAGATCAGCCCGGAACTCATCCCCACGCAACCGGCCTGCAGGGCGGCTTCGATTTCGGTCCGCAAGCGGCGCCACGAGGACTCGTCGAGCCGCTGCGCATGGCCGTTGACCGCCGCGCGGGCCGAACCATGCCCGACCAGAAAAGCGCGGTTGATCGTCGAACCGGCCGATTCGAGCGCCGCGAAGTATCCGTCGGCGCCGCGCCACGCCAGCCGTTCGCGATCCAGGCCGCAGTCGTCGGCCGCGCGTTCGTACTGTTCGCGGAGCGCGCCGGCCAGCGGGAAGGGCGAGATGCCGCAATTGCCCGAGATTTCGGTGGTGACGCCGCTCAACACCTTTCCCGCGGCCCGCGTATCGACCAGCGGCTCCAGTTCGCCATGCGCGTGAACGTCGATGAAACCGGGCGACAGCACCAGACCCTTCAGGTCCAGCCGCCGCCCGGCGCGCGCCTTCCTCTCTTCCGGCAACCGCTCGGCCACTTCGTCGATGCGCTCGCCCCAAATCGCCACCTCGGCCTTTCGCCGCGGCGCACCCGTGCCGTCGATCAGGGTGGCGTTTTCCAGGACGATATGCCAGTTCGAATCAGCCATGCGCAGGACCTTCATTCGCCGGAAGGAGCTTCGCCCCTCGCCCGCCCTCGACCCCCTCCCCGCGTTTGCCGGACGACTACGGCGGCCAGCGCCCGCCGAGCGCCCGCAGCGCGCCTTCCATATCATCGGCCAGAGGCGCTTCGAGATGCAGTCGTTCCCCCGTGCGCGGATGATCGATCTCCAGTTTCCACGCATGCAGCGCATGGCGGTAAAGCCCCAGCTCGGGCATCGCCGCCTCGCGTCCATAGAGCGGATCCGCCAGGATCGGAAAGCCGGCCTTGGCCAGATGCACGCGGATCTGATGCGTTCGACCGGTGTGCGGGCGGGCGAGGACCATGACGAACCGCTGGCCTGAGGCTCCCGGCTCCCGGTCGCCGAAAAGGGAGCGCGAGCGAACGCCACCCCGATCCGCTGCCTCCGCCGCCCTCCCCTCTCCGATCTTTCGCCCCCGCTCCTCCTCTCCCGCGCCCCGCTTCCCGCTCCCCGGCGCGCCAAGCCGCTGCAGCACCTCGAAGTCCGTTCGGGCGGCGCGACCTTCGTCGGCGCCGCGCACGACGGTCATTTCCGTCCGCCGCACCGGATGCCGGCCGATCCGGCCGTCGCACACGAAACGCTCCCGCAACGGCACCCCGTGGCAGAGCGCCACATAGGTCTTGCGGACGCTGCGCGCCATGAACTGTTCCTGCAGCGCCCGGTGCGCCGCGTCGTTCTTGGCCGCGACGATCGCGCCCGTCGTATCCGCATCCAGCCGGTGCACGATGCCTGGCCGAATGGCGCCGTTGATGCTCGACAGGTCGGCACAATGGTGAAGCAGCGCGTTGACCAGCGTTCCGGACGTGTGCCCGGCGCTGGGGTGCGCGCACATCCCGGCCGGCTTGTTGACCGCAATCACGTCCGCGTCTTCATAGAGGATGTCCAGGGGAATCGCTTCCGGCCGCGCCTCGATGATTTCCGGCTCGGGCCATTCCGCCTCGACGCGTTCGCCGCCCCGAACCTTGTGGCTCGGCTTGGCCTCTTTCCCGTCCAGGAGAATCGCGCCGTCTTTCAGCAGACGGGCCAGGAAGGAACGCGAACGACCCGGAAAGGCCCGGGCGAGCGACACGTCCAGGCGCTGCCCGGCGAAGGACACATCCAGCGTGACTTCGCCGATCTCCTCGTTCGCCACGGCCACCTGTCCCGTCCCGTTGAGGGCCCACCGCGTCAACGAACGTTGAGCGGCTGGTCTTTCTGGAAGTGATATCGCAGCTTCGTGTACCGCGCGGCCATTTCGTCGCAGTAGATCTCGTCCTCCTGATCCTCGCCGCTCAGGACCTTGGCTTTCTCGAGCGTCTCCAGCGCTTCGTCGACCAGTTTGAGCAGCCGGCCATACTCGTCGCGGTACTGCATGTCCTGCTTCTTGTGCGCCTCTTTCAGCTTGCCCATGGCCTCCTGGATCAGCGCCTCGCGCTTCTCGGCGTTTTCCTGCCAGGCCTTCCACTTGGCTCCGTCCCACTTCTGCCGCTGGGGGAAACGATGCGGCTGGCGGCTTACGGCCGTCAGCTCGGCCAAGGCGTTGGCGATCGCCTGCGTGCTCTCCCCACGCTTGGCGAATTGATCGACCAATATGCGCGTAACCTGCAGATTCCTCCGGCCGTCCTGGCTACGGGTGGGTCCCCGCTTGGCGATGGCCATCAAAAACGCCTCCAGCGTCTTGCCCTGCAGGTCCTTCTCGAAAGCGCCCAGCAGCAGCTTCCAGCTCGCCTCGTCGGAAAGCGCCATCAGCGTGTGGGCCGTCGCCACTCGAACCTCCTCGCTGCCGTCCACGATCAGCGGCTCCAGCTTCGCATATTCGGCCGCATCGATCTTCATCGCCGGCAGGGCCCGCACGGCCTCCGCGCGGACGGCCGCGGAAGCGTCCGCCAGCGCGCGCACGATCCCCTGGCCCGCATCCCGATCGCCCTTGCGCAGGGCCAACGCCTTGGCGATCTCCAGGCGCACTTCGGCGGCAGGATTGGCCAACTGCTGCAACAGCTTGGCCGTCTCCGCCTCGTCGCGAACCTTGACGAAACCCTTCAACGCCGCCTCCGCCAGCGGCTTGTCCTCCTGCTGCGACATGGCGTTCAGCAGGTGCTCGATCGCCTCGGGCGTGGCACTCATCTCGATCCCGTTCAAGGCCATCGCGCGGAACGGGTCCTTCTCCTCGCGCGCCACCTTCATCAGGCGCAGACATCCGCCGCCGGGCGCTTCGTAACGGCCCAGGCCGTACAGCCCGGCCAGGCGGATCTCCGGGTCCTGCGCGTCCACGCATTCCAGCAGGACCGGGACCAGCAGCAGCATCAATCCGGCATCGCGCTTTTCGAGGACGTGGTCCGCACAGCCCTTCAACTCGGCCGCCACCGCACGGCGAACGTCGTCGGGACCTTCCTTCAAAAGTTCCCGGGCCTTCTCGACCCCGAGCTTCCGATGGTCCTTCGAACGCATCGCCAAGCCCAATCCGTAAACGGCCGCCATCGAGGTGCCGGCCGTCCGCTCCGCCTGTTCCTCCGGCGTGGCCGCCGGCTTCAAGTACTTGACGAAGAGCCCGACGGCCTGCGCGCCCTCCTCCTTGAACAGCGTGTCCGCGGCCGTCTTGCTGCCCTGCACCAGGTCCTTGACCAGCATCGACCGGCGCACGGGTCCGTACCCCACGACCGCCGCCACGATCAGCGTCAGCGCCGCCACGATCAGGATCTTGTGTTTGGGCGTCAGCACCGACCCGGACGGCGCCTGGTCGCGAATCGAGACCCGTTGCGACCGTCGCGCCGAAGCGCCGGAGGCCGGCGCGGAACCCGCCGCAGCCGTCCGGATACGCGCGCTGGACTTGCCGGAACGTTCCATCGGCTCGACACGCTGCACGAAACCGCGAACGGACGAACCGTCCGGCTTGGCCGCCCGAAGGCGCGAGGAACTCTGAGGGCGACCGGCCACCGGCACGCGGGAGGGAACGTCGCCGCGCGGATCCTCCGGCGGCTCGGCCAGCAGCGCCTCCTCTTCTTCCTCGGGCGGACGCGCCGCAGGACGGCGTGCCGAATCGGCCGGACGCGACGCCGCCGCGCCGGCGCGCTGCGACGCGCGGGTCGGAGCGCTGCTGCGCTGCGAGGGCCGTTCCGGAGAGGCCGCTCGCTCCGACGAAGAAGCCGGGGCAAGCGCTTTCTGCGATGAACGCTGCGGCGCGGGAGGCGCGGAGGCGGAGCGTTGCGAAGATCGCGCCGGAGCGGGAGCACGCGACGACGAGGACTCCGGCTGGACGGCCTTCCTCGAAGGCCGCTCGGGCTCGCCGCGCCCGGAAGGCTTCGGCGCTTCACGGCGTCCTGAACCTGGGCTGGCGGCTGGCTTCTCGGAATCGGCACGGATGGACGTCTTCTTGGGAGGTAACGCCACGTTGTGGTCTCCATCGGCCCGCGAGGTGACCGGGATGTTAGCGTCTCGCGCGGCTCCTGTCGAGTCGGTCGCGCGAAGGGCCCTGACGTCGGACGCGTTTCGTTTCGGTTTCCAGGCCGATTAAAAATCCAGGGTGGAGAATAGGGCCACCAGGGACATCAGGAACCAGAGGAAGATCAAGAGGCCCGCCAGAACCAGGCCGAGCGTCAGCATCCCGCCGGGAATCAACGGCGCGCCACGACGCCCGCGCTTCTCGATCCAATCCCTGCCCAACAGGACACCCGCGCCGGCCACGGCCATTCCCACGAAGAGCAGAAGCAGACCCAGCCAGTCCGGTTGTTCCAATTCAGCCTACGCCTCCATGCAACTCGCACTCGCACCGGCCGCATCACTCGCGATACCCGAAACCGCCCATCCAGAAAAACGCCGCAACAAGCCCGACCGCCAGAAGAAACAGGAGAACGATCGCCGTAACGACCGACTTGACCATGCGCGCGGAAACCAGCGGCGGCAGTCCCCTGTCCTCGCGCCTCGCCAGCCAGTCTTTCCAGAACAGAAAACCGTAGGCGATCGCCGCGATGGAGGAGAAGACGCAGAGCGGACTCAGCCAGTCATCGCAAGGCATGTCAGGCATCACCCAACGAAACGGCCTCGCCGGACCGCATCGGCACGGCGAATAAAACGAATGGTGCGACCCAGCTTTCCTCTTCCATGCGGTGGCGTCCTCGCCCAATCCACACGGACGATTGCTTCCGCGAAAATGGCAAAACCTTTCGGGGCCCTTCGATCCGGGAACGCTTATTCCGCCTGCCGCTGCACCAGATCGTAGGTCGCCCGCACCGAACCGTCCTCGAACGTCACGCCCCTCCCATTGCACCGGCTTCCGTCGGCATCCGTCTCCGCGCGGCAGGAAAGCGCCACGATCTTCCACGCGCTCAGCGGCTTCACTTCGCCCGGTTCGCTCAGCCCGTTGGCATTCAGATCCTGCCAGAGCGCGAGGTGCTCCAGTTCGCGGCCTTCCAACGTTCCGTTTCCGTCGTCGTCGAGCAGCGCCATCGCCGCATAACCGTGCTCCATGAAAAGCAGGAAGGTCCGGCTGCCGAACATCTGCACGGCCGAGGCAATCCGGCCGGAGCCGTCATGGTCGTACACAAGCCACGCGGCACAGGGCCTGATCCACTGCCAGCGCAGTCGCCGGCCGGTACCATCCAGATCGAAAGCGACGCCCCGCGGATCGACCAGCTCCGCGCGGCTCAGGCCATCCTGCAGCGGAACGGCGACCGGCGTGATCGCCCGCGGCAGGGACTCGAGGCGCTTCACCTTTTCGTCGAGCTCGGCGATTTCCTTCCCGTCGGTTTTCGGATCCAGGAGACGCTTCAGGTAGCCGGCCGTCTCGACGGTCACGAAATGGCCCAAACCTCCGAAGGTCCGTTTCCCTTCCTGTTTCCACGCCTCGGCCAGAACCTCGCGATACAGCTTCACCGCCTCCTCCTTCTGCACCGTCTGCGCCGTGCACCACGCCAGCCCCAGCAGGGTGACGAGATGCGTTCCATCCAGCTCGAGCGCCGCCTTGTAGCACTCGATGGCCCGTCCGAGAAACGCCCTGGATTTCCCGCCGCTCGGATCCGCCCCCGTCGGCGGCGCATACGGCACCGGCCGGGGTTCGAAGCCGAACCACACCTCATCCCTGCCCTTCCACCGTTCGACGACCGAATCGTCGTTCAGCCCCGCGGCATAGGCCATTCCATAGGCCCGCGCCAGATGCCGCAGCGGCTCAGGATCCTTCGGCGCATCCTTGACTTTCGCTTCCAGATTCTCGATCAAACGTTTCAGCGGAATCTTCTCCAGATCCGGCTGCATGTACTCGGCATTCACGATGCCGGCGAGAACCCAGACGATCGCCAGGCCCCCACCGACCGCCCCAACCTGCCTGCAACACGCCGCGATGCGCCTCATCCTGTCGCTCCTTGCAGCCCACCGGCCCCATCGATGACCGCCGAACCACGGAAAACGCATTCACGCCAAGCGATCACTCCGCCTTCACCGCATACCTCGCCGCACCCGAGACCGCGGTCTTCAGGACGAGTCGCCCCTCGCGAACCTCCACCGGCGCCGCGCCCAGCGTCCTGCCATCCGCGTCGAACGCGACGGCCGTGGCGCTCCCCGCCCGCCGGCCATCGAAAACCTTCGCCACATCCAGATCGACCGTGAACTCCCTGTCGCGCGCGATCGGCCAGATCTGCAGCTCCTGACCCTTCACCGCGAGGCGGAAGACGCCATCGGTCTTCACGGTGCCGAAATCCACCGCCCTGCCCGCCACGTTCATCCGATCCAAAAATCCCTTCTGCTGCGCCGCGATCTGCTGGCGCAACGGTTCCAGATCCGCCAACTCGACCTTCTTCACCCGCCCGCCCTCGCGCGTCACGCTCAGCCGCCCCACCAGCACGCAGCGGTCGCCCGTCGGCAACCCGGCCAACCGCACGCGCTCCCCCTTGTAAAGCCCGACACGGATGTCGTACTGCGTCTCGGCCTTGTCGGCCGGCACCGCGACCGTGTGCGGTCCGTCGACGAGCACCGTGCCCTTCTTCCAGGCGCTTGTCGGCGTGGGCGTCGGGTGATCGCCCTGCATGGCGATCTCGCCGTCCTGCCCGCAGTAGTGCACGAAGCACTGGTAGTCCTCGGACAGCGTGTCGTCGATCCGCCAATCGAACGCGACCTGCACCTTTCCGCCGCCCAGGTCCTTGAACTCCTTGAGCCGCGGCTCGATCTCCTTTCGTCCCGCCGCCCACGGTTTGAAGAGATCCGTCCGCGCGTCGGCATAAAGCGTCTCCTTCGTCCGCGCGTAATCCACGATCGTGCCGTCGCGCCGGGCGGTATAGGCCAGCAGGTCCGGACCTTCCGCCAGGAAACCGTAGGCCGGCAGCGTGTACCCGCGGACCGTCCAGTCGCTCCCGCCCAGGTTCACGTGCAGCGTCAGGCCCGAATCGTATTTCACGCGCAGCCGGTTCGTATCGCCGACGACCGCCGCGACCGAACCCGAGACGAACTGCCCGCCCACCTCGTAGCCGATCTCGAGGACCTTCGCCGCGCCATACAGCGCCTGCACGGGCTGCACCAGGTGGTATTCGCGCAGCGCATGCGGCCAGACCCGCAGCAGTTCGCTCCCGACGAAGCCCGCGTGCCCGTAGGCCAGCTCCTGCGCGCGGTAGCGGTCCACCTGCGCGGGCAGCGGCCAATCCACGCCGAACTGCCTGGCCTTGCGCTCCTCCAGCCAGCGCGAGTAATAGCCCATGCCGTGGTTGACCAGTTGCGGATGCAGCTTCAGCAGATCGAACTCCGCCCAAAAGAAATGGTCCTCGCCGCCCTCCACCTGCGCCTCGACCCCGTCCATCTGGCCGGCCCAGAAGAAATGGCGCCCGCCCTCGCCGAAGAGCGGCCCCCGATGCGTGTCCCGCATGTATTGGAACAGCTCGCGGTGCTTGTCGACCTTCAAACGGTACATGCCGGCACGATCCTGGCCGGCCTCGTAATCGACATGATGCCACGGCTCGACACAGGTGTGGACATCCAGGTACGACGCGGTGGTGTCGAAACGCCGGTGGATCTCGGGCGAGTTCCGTGCGGCGTAGCGGAGCATCCGGTCGGCCTTGATGGCGAAGCTCTGGACCTTCGTGCCCGGATGATACCAGGCCTTGGAAAGCTCGCCCACGGGCGTGCGCACGATGTCCTTCTCGTCGTACGACGGCGCGTCGGGATAGGCGTCGATGTAGTTCTCGTGCAGCGAAAAAAGGTACCCCAACCGCCGCGCCGTGGCGCCCAGCACCTTCATCTCCTCGTCGCCGCCCAGGTCCGGGTTGGCCGGCAGGTGATCGGGCAGCTTGACGTCGTACCCGTAACGCTGCCAGTTGTGGACGATCGTGGCGATCTCGTCGCAACCGTAGCTCCGGTACTCCTCCAACCACTTCGCGATCTGCGCGTAGCGCCCGCTCCAGATGTCGAGCATCACCTTGGGGCCCAGCAGCTTCAAATAAGGCGACGGCTCGTGCGGCACGTTCGGCAGGACTTCGCACAGGTCCGGGCTGACGGCCACGTAGCCGGCCTCGACCAGCGAATTGCGCGCGCCGTCGGTCCTGGCCACGTAGGCCGACTCGCGGCCAGGCGAACGCGAGGCGTGCGAGCGGGTCCAGTCAATGTACCCCATGCAGAACGCCTGCTGCGCGGACAGGTAGCTGGCCTGCTCGTGGAAGAGGTACGGGATTAGGATCGTCTTGCGGAAATCGGCGACCACGTTCCCCAGCCAGAACCGCTGCACGACCGGTTCGTCCGCGCGCGCCTCGACGGTCAGCGCCTTGCCTTCGATCCCGAACCGCCACGTCACCTTCGCCTGCTGCGCGCCAGCCGCGTACCGGAAGACGGCCTCGACCGCCTCGCCGTCCCGGCGCACCGAAACCGGCGTCCCTTTCGTCGCCAAGGAGTCGCCGACCAGCGTCACCCCGCCGCCCGAACAGGGCTGGAAGACCGCGCCGTCATCCAGCCTCGCCGTCACATCGTCCAGCGTCCCCGTGACCGGCTCGTAGCGGTAGACCAGCACCGTGTCGGCGCCCTCGTAGCGGAACTCGAAGGCCCTGCCGTCTTCCCTTACCGAATTCCGGTGCGGCAATCGACAACTCGGCACGATGCCGCGGTCGGTGCGGTTGTTCAGCTTCGAAAGGTCGGCCTGCTGCAGCGCGCGATAGGCCCTGGTCGAAGTGAGCGCCTCGACCTGCGCCCTGCGGTCGTCGCCACCCGGGCCGACGACGATCCGTGGCTCGACGAAATGCGAAAAGTCGAACGACGGGTCGTTCTTCGGCCCCGGTTCGACCTGCAGGCTCAGGACGATGTCTTTTCCCGCATGGGGCGCGAGGTCGATTTCCAGCTCTCGGACCTCGCCCTTCGCATGATGCCCGCGGAAGAGTTCCACCCGTCGGGCGCCGTCGCCCACGGCCAGGACGAAGGTCACGCCATCGCTCTTGCCGACGCTGTCCGGTTTCATGGCGATGCCGGCGAGGAAGCGCGCGGCCGGCCCCGCGGGCAGGCGCAGCCGGTACTCGACGAAGGACGCCCCCGTGCCGTTGCGCCAGGGGCAGTGCAGAAAGAGCGCGGGCCGGTCGCCATGCCGGACCGGCTGGAAGGCCAGTCCGCTCTCCTCGCTCATTCCGCCCGTCCACGATGGCGGCATCCAGACGGGCTCCTTGCCGATCCGCCGATAGCCGATCCGGTAAAGGCCGATGTCGGCGAGCGGCGTGACGCCGGCCGGCACTTCCAGGAAACGCGGCGCCGGCTCGGCGGCCGCGGCGACCAGGGCGATGGCGAACGCACCGACGGCCATCGGCGAACGCCGCATGCGATGTCCCTCCCCGCAACGAGACGCGTGCGTTGGCCCGATGCCGCCGGATGCGCCAGCCCGCGCTCCGGGCGTCACGTCCTCTCGAACCAGCCCAGCAGGTCCCCCTCCGCCGCCCACAACTCCTCGAACATCTCGCGCATTTGGTCCAGCGAACAGCAGGCGGCCGTCAACGGATCCAGCGTGACGGCATGGAACGCGGCTTCGCGGTCGCGTTCCAACACCGCTTTCACCGCCAGTTCCTGGACCGCGACGTTCGTGCGGTTCAGCGCGGCGCACTGCGGCGGCAAGGCGCCCACGTGACACGGATGCAGCCCCGTGCGATCCGCGACGCAGGGCACCTCCACGCAGCAGCCCTGCGGGAGATTCGAGACCAGGTTCGCGTTCATCACGTTGCCGTTGAAACAGAACGGCTGGTTCGTCGTCATCGCTTCGATGATGCCGGAAGCGTACTCGTGCGAGCGCTTCAGCTCGGGCACGGCGGCCTCCATGCCGTCGCCGCCGGTCTGCTTCATCCATTCGCGCACCCGGGCCGGGGCGTCGGACACGACGCGCGGCTTGAAGCCGAAACGCTCCATCAGTTCGTTCGTCCGGCGGAAATACGGCAGGTACTCGGAATTGTGCGGCGAACTTTCCGTCACGAAGTAGCCGAAGTGCCGGAAGATCTCGAAGCGGATCCGGTCCTTCGCATAGATCTCGGGGTCGGCCATCGCCTCGCGCAAGGCGGGGTACAGGCTCCGACCCTTCCGCTCCAGCTTCAGAAACCACGCCTGGTGATTGATGCCGGCGACCAGGCAGTCCAGTTCCTCGTGGGGAACGTTCAGGTAGCGGGCCAGCTCGTGGCGGGTGCCCTGGACGCTGTGACAGAGGCCCACGTTGCGGACCCTGGAACCGACCGAATGGAGCCAGGTGAGCATGCACATCGGGTTCGTGTAGTTGATCAGGAAGGCGTCGGGACAGTATTTCTCGATGTCCCTGCAGAACTGCAACTGCACGGGCCCGGTGCGCAGGAAACGGAAGATGCCGCCGGGCCCGATGGTGTCGCCCACCGACTGGAAGATGCCGTATTTCTGCGGGATCTCGATCTCCGACTTGTACGGCTGTCCCGCATAGGCGTAGCCGCCGACGGAGACCGAGGCGATGACGAAGTCGGCACCGGGCAGCAGCCGCTCGCGCTGCGTGCTCGACGTCACCTTCGCGGGGAGCCGGTAGTGGTCGATGACGCGTCGGATGTAGCGGGAAACCGCGTCCAGCCGCTCCTCTTCGATGTCGCAGAGCGCGATCTCGGACTCCTGGAGCGGCGCGCGGGAAAGGATGTCGATCGAAAGGCGGCTGCCAAAACCGCTGCCGGCGCCGAGAATGACGATCCTGGGCATGCGCGAGTTCCTTTCCGACGGTTCGGTTTCCTGTATACACCGCGAGGCGAGGAGAGGCCAGGCCGATCGCTGGGCGTCTGCCAACGAAGGCCCGCCGGCCGTTCGAGTTCAGGATGGAGTCGTCGCGCCCGGTGGCGGACGAGCCGGGTCAGAGCCCCAGCCGTTTGACGATCGACCCGACGATCTGTTCCAGCGAGCCTTGCCGCTCGCGCCGCGCGCGAGTTCCGCCCGCATCGCCCGTCGCGTCATGACCAGGCCGGCGCCGGTCGACCGGCGCGAGCCCACGCGTGGAACACGGCGTGCGCGGTGCGCTGCGCGTCGGCCGCCGCAGGAGCGCTTCCAGTTCCTCGGCCAGGCTGATCGCGCTGGGAAAACGCTCCCGGGGACTTTTCCGCATCAGCCGCATGCAGATGGCGCTGGCCGCCTCCGAGAGCCCGGGACGCTTGTGACGGGGATCGGGAACCGGGTCGGAGATGTGCCTGGCCATCACCACGGCGGAGGTCCTGCCGTCATACGGCACTTCGCCGGTCAGCAGATGATAGAGCGTGGCGCCGAGGGCATAGAGATCGGTGGCGCGCGTCAGTTTCTCCGTGCCCTGGGCCTGCTCGGGCGAAAGATAGTACGGCGTGCCGACGGTCGCGCCATGCCGGGTGATGCGCATGTCCTCCCTGCGATTCAACGCGCGCGCCAGGCCCAGGTCGGTGAGCTTGGCCTGGCCATCTCGCGTCACGAGGATGTTCTCGGGCTTGATGTCGCGATGGAGCAACCGGCGATTATGCGCGTGCTGCAGCGCCAGCGCGATCTGCCGCGTGTACTCCAACGCCTCACGCTCGTTCAAACCGTCCGGATGGGCGTCGAGCCGGTCCGCCAGCGACTCGCCTTCCACATACTCCATGGCAAAGAAATACTGGCCGCCCTCGCAGCCCACCGCGATGCCCGCCACGATATGCGGGTGATTCAGCCTCGCCACGGCGCGCGCCTCGGACAGGAACCGCTCCCGGATGTCCGCGTCCCGGGCCAACTCGCTGCGCAACACCTTCAACGCGACGATGCGGTCCAGCGACATCTGGCGCGCCTTGTACACCGTGCCCATGCCGCCCGAACCCAGCTTGTTCAGAATCTCGAACCCGCCGATGCGCACCGCGACCGGCTTGACATGCTGGCGCGCAAGGACCACCTGGCACTGAACCTCGTTCAGATACCCGAGGTTCACCAGAATCGATCCCAGCTTTTTTCGAAAACCCGCCTGCATCGTCTCGCGCTGGATCGCCAACGCTTCCTCGAGTTGCGAGGCATCGATATACCCGAGTTTGATCGCCACCCGGCCGAACATCTCCTGACCGTCCGAAAGATCGATCACCTGGTCGCTCAACGAAACGCTCCTTTTTAAATAGCCCTGCCTCGCCATGCCATAGGCCCGCGCTCCACGCCGACCCGCCAGACGCCCGGTTCCGGCGGCGCTCGGTGCATTCAGAGCAAACCGCAAGCCAACTGCCGCCCGCAGAAGAGACCGAACGCCCGGTTCTTCCAACTTCAACGATCGCGTCCGGTTCGCGAGACCACGCTTGGCTGGATCGGAAGAATGTGCCTGAGCGGCACTGCACCTGCGCAACTCGGCTGTCGTACACGATCCGGCCTTCCGGACAGGTGTCCGGACCGGAGTACCGCGCCGGGGCATGGAGCCTATCCGTTTCTTGCGGCACCGATCTGGGCAAGGTACCCATCGTAGTTTCGGCGGATCTCGCCCATCGAATCGCCGCCGAACTTGTCGAGAAACGCCCGGGCCAGGGCAAAGGCCAGCATGCTCTCGCCGACGACGCAGGCCGCCGGCAAGGCACAGACGTCGCTGCGCTCGACATCGGCCTTCTCGACCTTGCCCGTTCGCAGATCCACGCTCGGCAGCGGCTTCATCAGCGTGCTGATCGGCTTCATCGCGCAGCGCACGACCAGCGGCGCGCCGTTGGTGATGCCGCCTTCCAGTCCGCCCGCACCGTTGCGCGGCCGCACGAAGCCGCCGTCCGGACGCGGCGCGCGGGGCGCTTGGTACTCGATGGGATCATGCACCTGGCTGCCAGGCAGCCGCCCGGCCTGGAAACCCAGGCCGATCTCGACGCCCTTGATGGCCTGAATCGACATCAACGCCTGCGCGATCGCCCCGTCGAGTTTGCGGTCCCACTGCGTGCAGTCGCCCAGGCCGACAGGCAGGCCGCGCGCAACCAGTTCGAAATGCCCGCCCAACGTGTCGCCGGCATACTTGGCGGCATCGATGGCCTTGCGCATCGCCTTCGCGGTCGGCTCGTGCAGGCAACGCACGTCGGAACGCTCGATCCCCGCCAAATCGTCCCACGACGGCAAGGCGTCCGGCGGCACGGACACATCGCCCAGAACCGTCACGTGCCCGCGGATTTCGATCGCGAAGGACTTCAGGAACAACCGGCAAAGCGCCCCCGCAGCCACCCGCGCGGCAGTCTCGCGGGCACTGGCGCGTTCCAGCACGTCGCGGATGGACGAGTCCCACTTCATCGCGCCGGCCAGGTCCGCATGACCGGGGCGCGGACAGAACAGGTCGGGCGTCTTTTCCAGACGAGCGTCCTTGTTCCAGACGGCCAGCAGCACGGGACCGCCCATGGTCCGGCCCTGGTGGACACCGCTGAGCGCTTCGGCCCGGTCGGTCTCCAGCTTCTGCCGAGCGCCGCGGCCGTAACCCTTCTGACGCAGCGCCAACTGGGCATCGATGTACGCCAGGTCGACGGGCAGCCCGTGCGGCAGGCCTTCAATGAGGGCGAAACAACCGCGGCCATGCGACTCGCCCGCGGTGCGGAATGTGAGCTGTGCCAAAGGAACCTCTCCTGAAAACCCGGCCTTTCGATCGACAGCGCGAACCATCAAGGTACCCCGAGCGACGCAATGGTGCCAGCAAGAACTCGCGCCCGACTCTTCGCCATTCGGCCCGCCATCGTCGTCACCATACAGCTCCACCACCCAGCCCGTCTCCACACTCGTCGTCGTAATCCAGCTCGGCCGTCCCGCTCGTCGTCGTAATGCGGACTTCCCCTTTCTTACAGGGCCCTCCTACAGGGCAGAGCTAGCCACCTTGCTGGGCGCCATAATTACGGCCCTGCACCCGCTGTCGGCGCTCTTTCCGAAGCGCCTTGACAGGTACACGGGGTTACTCGATAATGCCTGCTCACCGATGACGGGCGGCCTATCAGCCCGTTGAAAAAACGCTCTCGTTTCCCCTCTACCCTCCGTGGGAGAGAGAAAAGGGAGAAGGGTTTTTTAACGGGCTGCCATGCCGTCCGCTCCTGCCGTTCCCCGGTAGCTCAATCGGTAGAGCATGTGACTGTTAATCACAGGGTTCCTGGTTCGAGTCCAGGCCGGGGAGCCAAAATTCAATCCGCTGATTTCAGCGGTTCTTGTTTAACGCAAGACCCCGTGGGGTGATCCCCTCGGGGTCTCGTCGTTTCCGGCGTG
>Ga0073932_1004063_pt1 | contig 18142 bp, 15 predicted proteins | sample DewCreD2012metaG_FD_76967 | JGI IMG/M metagenome (GOLD analysis project Ga0073932, IMG submission 76967) | Hot spring sediment bacterial and archeal communities from British Columbia, Canada, to study Microbial Dark Matter (Phase II) - Dewar... ... | reverse complement strand
TCGCGCGCGGCTGAGCAGTCTGGCGCGGCTGCGGGAAAGCGAGAGCTTCGCCTCGCGCGCCGCCGCCTGGCGAGATGCGCTGCGCGTCTGGCGCGCCTACCCGATCGCCGGCGCCGGCGCCGGCGCCATCCGCACGGTGTATCCCCAGTTTCGCGCCACCTCGGCGCGGGAATACACGACCCACGCCGAAAACGAGTACGTGGAATGGCTGGCGGAAGGCGGACTGCTCGGCGCCGCGCTGCTGGCCTGGTTGCTGGCGGCGGCCTGGCGCAACCGCGCGGTCCCCGCCGGAGCCGAGGGCCGGCCCGAGCGCTGGCTCAACGCCGGACTGCTCGGCGCCGGCGGCGCCGCGGCCACCCACGCGCTGGGCGACTTCGCGCTGCACGCGCCGCTCTACGCCGTGGCGCTGGCCTCGCTGCTCGGCCTATGGCTGCGCGAACAGGCCTGCCGCCCGGCCAGCCGCTGGCGCGGGGCGCTGCATGCCGCCGGCCTGCTGGCCCTGTTGCCGCTCGGTCTGTTCCTTCGCGCCGGCAGCCAGGCCGACGCCCCGGACTTCCTGACCCAGGCGCCGCTCGCCGCGGTCCGACGTTCCCTGCTCTGGGCGCCGACCTGCCCCGAAGCCTGGTACGCCTTCGGCGCGGCCGCGGCCCGCGAAGGCGGCACCGCGGCCCTGCCGCTGGCCCAGCGCTGCCTGACACAGGCCGGCGCTTACGACCCCAACAACTACCGGCTCTGGTTCGACATCGGCCACTTCCGGCTGGCCGCGCAGGACTATGCCGGCGCCCGCGCCGCCTTCGAGCGCGTCACCGCTCTGCGTCCCTGGATGGCCCGGGAGCTTCCGCCGCTGCCCTGAGGCCCGCCTCCGGCGGCTGGCCCAGGTGGTGCCGCACGTCCCGCCCCTCCGCCACGAAGATCGTGTTCTCCGCGATGTTGGTCGCGTGATCGCCGATGCGCTCCAGATTGTGCGCGACCATCACGATGTCCAGCCCGCGCTCGGCAGCCTCGCTGTCGTGCCGCACCAGCGCTACCACCTCGTCGCGGATTTCGCGCTTCAAGCCGTCCAGTTCGTCGTCGCGCCGCAAGACGTCCCGCGCCTTGGCGGTGTCGCGGTTGACGTAGGCGTGCAGACTGTCCTTGACCATGCCGCTGGCGATCATCGCCATCCGCGGCAGGATCACGAAGGGTTTCAACGGCGGGCCGGCCAGCAGGCGCGCGGCCTTGTCGCTGATGTTCACCGCCTCGTCGGCCAGGCGCTCGATTTCCGCGTTGGTCTTGGCGGCGCCCAGGATGAACCGCAAGTCCGCCGCCGCCGGCTGGTGCAGCGCGATCAGCGTCAGGCACATCTCGTCGAGCTCCACCTGCATCAGGTTCACCTGCCGCTCGTTCTCGGCCAGAACCTGGAGCAGGCTCTGGTCGCGTTCCATCAGCAGCTTGAGGGCGTCGGCGATCATGATTTCCGACAGCGCGGCCATGCGGATCAGCCGCAGTTTCAATGCGCCCAGCAATTCGTCCATGTGTCGTTCCATCTCGCCCCTTTCCGCGGGCCGCGCGGCCTCAGCCGTAACGCCCGCTGATGTAGTCCTGCGTCTGCTTGTGCTTCGGGTTCGTGAAAATCTGGGCGGTCACGCCGAATTCGATCATCTCGCCCAGCAGCATGTAGCCCGAGAAGTCCGAAATGCGCGAGGCTTGCTGCATGTTGTGCGTCACGATCACGATGGTGTAGTGGCGGCGCAGGTCCAGCATCAACTCTTCGATCTTGGCCGTGGCGATGGGATCGAGCGCCGAGCACGGCTCGTCCATCAGGATCACCTCGGGCTCCACCGCCAGCAACCGCGCCACGCACAGCCGCTGCTGCTGGTCCAGCGCCAGGGCCAGCGCCGAATCGTGCAAGCGGTCCTTGACCTGGTCCCAGAGCCAGGCGGCGCGCAGACTGCGCTCGACCACCTCGTCGATCCGCCGGCGGTCGCGCCAGCCCGCCACCCGCAGGCCGAAGGCCACGTTGTCGCGGACGGAGAGCGGGAACGGATTCGGGCGCTGGAAGACCATGCCCACCCGTTCCCGCAGCTTGCACACGTCGGTTCCCGGCCGGTAGATATCCACGCCGTCCAGCCGCACCTCGCCCCGGATCCGGACGCCTGGAATCAGGTCGTTCATGCGGTTCAACACGCGCAGCAGGGTGGATTTGCCGCAGCCCGACGGCCCGATCAGGGCGGTGATCTGCCGCGGCGCAACCAGCATGTCCACGGCTTTGAGCGCCTGGAAGTGCCCGTAGAACAGGTCCAGGCCGCGAACTTGCATCTTGGCTTCCGCCATGCTCGTCCCTCAGCCGAAACGGCCCGTCACGTAATCCCCGGTCCGCGGGTCCGCGGGCACGGTGAAAATGCGGCGGGTCGGTCCGATCTCGATCAGTTCCCCCATCAGGAAAAAAGCCGTCTCGTCCGCCACCCGCGCCGCCTGCTTGGTGTTGTTGGTGACCAGCACGATCGTGTAGCGGCTTTTGAGCGCCGTCAGGGCCTCCTCGATCTTGGCCGTGGAGATCGGGTCGAGTCCGGAGCACGGTTCGTCCAGCAGAATCACTTCCGGCTCCATGGCCAGCACGCGCGCCAGACACAGGCGCTGCTGCTGGCCGCCGGAGAGCCGCAAGGCCGAGGTCCGCAGGCGGTCCTTGACCTCGTCCCACAGGAAGGCGGCCCGCAGGCTCTCTTCCACCCGCGCCTCGAGCGCGGCGCGCTGCCGCACCCCGGCCAGCCGCGGACCGTAGGTGATGTTGTCGGCGATGCTCAGCGGCAGCGGCACCGGCAGGGCGAAGACGATGCCCACCCGCCGGCGCAGCGCCGTCACATCGTAGGCCGGATGGTAGATGTCCTGGCCGTCCAGCAACACCTCGCCCTCCACGTGCCAGCCCGGCGTCAGTTCGTTCAGCCGATTCAAGGCCCGCAAAAAGGTCGTCTTTCCCGAGCCGGACGGGCCGATCACGCCCAGAATGCGGTGGCGCGGCACATCCAGCGTCACCTGCCGCAGGCACTGGACCGGCCCCGCGAAAACGCTCAACCGCCGCACCGCGATTTTTGCCGGCGTTTCCATGCCTTACGCGCGCCCCGCCAGAAACCGATGCATCAGCCAGTACGACAGCGAATTGACCAGCAGCACCGCGATGATCAGCACCGCCGCGGTGCCGTAGGCGTTTTCGTTGGAAATCCCTTCGCGGGCCAGAATGTAAAAATGCACGGACATCGTGCGCACCGAGTCGAAGAGCGACTGGGGCAGACGCAGGGACGAGCCGGCGGTGAAAATCACGGCCGCGGTCTCGCCGATCGAACGGCCGATGCTGAGCATCACGCCCGTCACGATGCCCGGCAGGGCGTTGGGCAACACCACCCGGCACACGGTCTGCCAGCGCGTGGCGCCCAGCGAAAAACTCACCTCCCGATAGCTCCGCGGCACCGCCCGAATCGCTTCCTCCGAGGTGCGGATGATCGTGGGCAACACCATCAGCGCCAGCGTCAGGCCGCCCGAGAGCAGACACCAGCCCATCTGCAGCAGCGTCACGAAAAAGATGAACCCGAACAAGCCGAAGATGATCGAGGGAATTCCGGCCAGGCAGTCCGTGCCGAAGCGGATCGCCCTGGTCAGCCGGGTTTCCTCCGTGTATTCGCTCAGGTACACCGCCGTGCCCGCCCCCAGCGGCAGGGCGATGGCGATGGCCAGCAACGGCAACGCCAGCGTGCCGATCAGCGTCGGCAAAATGCCGCCCGCGCGTCCCATGTCCTCGGGATGGCTGAAGAGAAAGGCCAGGCTGACGACCGGCAGGCCCTTGTTCAGCACGAAGACGATGATGAAGACCAGGATGGCCAGCGTAAACAGCGTGGCCAGTCCCAGCACAGCCACCGCCGCCGCCTGCGTGTATTTGGGAGGCACTCTCACGCGCCGCGGGCCCTCTGCTTCATCACGGCCATGGCCGTGGCATTCAACAGCATGATGATCAGGAACAGCACCACCCCGGTGGCGAACAGGGCCTGGCGGTGCAACCCGGTGGCGTAACCCATTTCCAGCGCGATGTTGGCCGTCAGCGTGCGCACCGAATCCAGCGGCGAATGCGGCAGCTTGACGGCGTTGCCCGCCACCATGATCACCGCCATGGTTTCGCCGATCGCCCGCCCCATGGCCAGAATCACGCTGGCCACGATCCCCGAACGCGCCGCCTTCAACACCACCATGTGCATGCTCTGCCAGCGCGTCGCGCCCAGGGCCAGCGCCCCCTCGTGATACGAGCGCGGCACGCTGTTGATCGCGTCCACCGAAATGCTGATCACCGTCGGCAAAATCATCACGCCCAGAATCAACGCGCCGGCCAGCAGCGACAACCCCGGCCCGCCCCACTGCGTGCGAATCCACGGCGCCAAGACCATCACGCCGATGAAACCGTACACCACCGACGGAATGCCCGCCAGCAGTTCGATCGTCGGTTTCACCACCCGCAGCACCGTCCGCGGCACGAACTCCGTCAGGAAAATCGCTCCGGCAATCCCCAGCGGCGCGCCCACCAGCATCGCGCCCAGCGTCACCCACACCGAGGCCACGATCATCGGGTAAATGCCGAAGCGGCCCGTGCCGGGATCCCAGGCGGCCGAGAACAGGAAAACCCGCGGCCCTACCCGCAAGATGAACGGCACGCCTTCTTTGAAGATGAAGACGGCGATCAACAGCAAACTGCCGACCGCCGAGAGCGCCATCGCCAACAGGATGGCGCGGACCGTTTTTTCGCCGCCAAGCCGCATCGCCCGTCTCCGCCCGCGTGCCCGCCCCGCCGGCCCCCGTTGGCCGGCGACCTCGCCGCCGCCTCAGCGGGCGGGGATCAATCCGCTGTCGCGGATAATCTTCTGCCCTTCCGCGGACAGGATGAAGTCGATCAGCTCCCGCGCCGTGCCAGCGGGCTCGCCGCGCGTCAGCAGGTAAATCGGCCGCACCAGCGGATAGCGGCCGGCGAGGATCGCCTCGGTGGTGCAGCCCGCGCCACCCACGTCCAGCGCCTTGATTTTCTCGCTGAGCAAGCCGTGCGAGAGATAGCCGATGGCCTGCGCGTCGTTGGCCACCGTCTCGCGAATCGCGCCGTTGGAATCCCCGATCAGCGCATCGCGCGTCAACACCACGTTGCGCAGCACTTGTTCGAACGACGAGCGGGTCCCCGAGCCGGCCTCGCGCGACACGACCGTGATCGGCGCGTCCGCTCCGCCAACCTCGCGCCAGTTGCGAATGCGCCCGTTGAAAATGTCGCGCACCTGGTCCAGCGTCAGATTGTTGACGGGGTTCGTCGGATGCACCACCACCGCGATGCCGTCGCGGGCCACGACCACGCTATACAGGGCGCTGGCTTCCGGGGGCAGTTCCACCAAGTCCGCCATGCCGATCTGCGCCGTGCCGGACAGCGCCGACTGCACGCCCACCGCCGACCCGCCGCCCTGCACGGTGACCCGCGCCTCGGGATGCCGCCGCATGAATTCTTCAGCCAGTTTCTCGGCAAACGGCTGAAACGCCGTGGAACCGGCCATGGTCACGCCGCCGCGCGAGCGTCCGCACCCGGCCCCAAGGCCCGCCGCCAGCGCCAATACCCCGACCGTCCGAATCCACCATCGCATGTCGCTCCTCCTCCGGCTCGCGGCGGGTCGGCCCCCCGTCCGGCGACGGCGCGGCCGCTCCGCCTCTGTACGGCGGCGTACTGTAGGGCAGCCGCCGACCGAACGTCAAGCTATCCCCGACCCCAGCCCCCGCCGCTTGCACAGCCCGCTCGAGCGCCGCGGTCGCTCCCTCCCACGCCGCAACGGCGCTGCCGCTCTCGCCTTGCGCTTGCCACAGACCGCGGCCGAGCCACGAAGAATTGGGCTTGTCGGCCGGACCGGCCAACTGGCGAGTCAGACGGGCCTCTTCGACTTTCCGCCCCCTGACTTCGGATTTCCGCACGCTTGACTCAAACTCCGGGGTGCAGCAGACTAAAGACAGAACGAGGGTTCGCTTCTGCGGAAACATCGAGGAGCGGTTATGCCCAGCCTACGCCCCGAGCAGGTTATCCGGATCCTAAAAACTCACCGCCGCGAACTGCACCGGTTGGGCGTGCGGGATCTATCGCTTTTCGGCTCCGTGGTTCGCAACGAAGCGACGGAGGCGAGCGACGTGGATTTCCTGGTCGAATTTGACCGGCCTGTAGGGCTGTTCGGTCTCATCGGAGTGAAGCAGTTCCTGGAGGGCATTCTGGATTGCACTGTGGATCTGGGCACGGCCGATACGTTGCGCGAACCGCTGCGCAAAGAGATTCTCAGGGAGGCAATCCGTGTCGCCTAGAAACTGGCGGCTCAGAGTCGAGGATATGCTGCACGCCATCGCGGCCGTTTAGAAGTATACCCACGGCCTGACGTTCGAGACCTTTGCCGACGACGAGAAGACGGTGGACGCCGTGATGCACAACATCACTGTCCTCGGGGAAGCTGCCAAGCACGTGCCTGACGAGGTGGCCGAGAAGTATCCTTCGATTCCATGGGACAAAATGCGCGCGATCCGCAATGTCCTTGTTCACATGTACTTCGGTGTCCGCAAAGAGATTCTGTGGTAAACCATCCAAGGCGATCTGCCACCCTTGATTCCTCATCTGAAAAAGGTGCTGCAGGACGCACCGCAGAGCGGATGAGTCTCGGCTACGGTTCCCCCGCCACCCGCTCCAGCGCCACGGTCGCTTCCTCCCACGCCGCGGTGGCGATGTCGATTTCGTACTGCACTTGTTGCAGACGGCGACTGAGCGACGCGAAATTGGTCTTGTCGGGCGGACCGGACAACTGCCGGGTCAGGTCGGCCTTTTCGGCTTCCAGCCGCTCGACTTCCTTCTCCGCCTTCTGAATGGCCTTTTTCAGGTCCTTGGTCTTTTCGTGCAGGGCCTGGCGTTCCGCCGCGCGTTGCCGCCGCAGGGCCTTCTTGTCGAGCTTGTCGGAAGACGGCTCCGCCAGCGCCGCCGCGGCGGACAAGTCGCGAGCTCGCTCGCTCTCCCGTTGCGCTTGCGCACCTCCAGCCGCTCTCTTCCCACTGCTCGCTCCCCCCTCTTCACCGCTCACTTTCTCACGGTAGTACTCGTACCCGCCCGCGTAGCGCGTCACCCCCGGCGGGGTCATGGCGATGATGCCGGTGGCGACGTGGCGGACAAAATCAATGTCGTGGCTGACCAGGCAGATCGTGCCTTCGTAGTCCCGCAGGACTTCTTCCAGCCGCTCCCGGGCCTCGATGTCCAGATGCGTGGTCGGCTCGTCGAGCACCAGGAAGTTGGGGGGCTTCACCAGCAGGCGGGCAAAAGCCAGGCGAATCTTTTCGCCGCCGGAAAGCACCGCCGCCGGCTTCTCGACCGCGTCGCCGGAAAAGCCGAACCCGCCCAGCACGGTCCGCAGCTCCTGGTCGGACACGTCGGCGGCAACGGACTTGAGCGTATGGAAAACCGTGCAGTTCGGATCGATGGTTTCGGCGAAGTCCTGCGACTGGTAGCCGATCCGCACCTTGTGCCCGAGCACGCGCTTGCCTTCGCTGGGCGGCAAGTTGCCCGCCAGCAAACGCAGGAGGGTTGTCTTGCCCATGCCGTTGTAGCCGATCAGCGCGAGTTTTTCCCCGCGATTCACGCTCAGGTCGAGGTGCCGCAGCACCCAGCGTTCGCCGTCGTACGTGACGCCCGCGTTTTCCAGCCGCACCACTTCCTGTCCGCAGTGCGGCGGCGGCCGCAACCGAATCCGGCCCGGGCTCTCCGCGATCTTCGGCAACTCGATCCGCTCCAGCCGCGCGAGCTGCTTGATCCGGCTCTGAGCCTGCGTCGCCAGCGTGGCCTTGGACCGGAAGCGCTCGATGAAGCGCTCCAACTGCTCGCGCTTGCGGTCCTGGTTCTTGCGCGCCGCCAGCCGCTGCGCATAGCGCTGCGCGCGCTCGCGGGCGTATTGGTCGTAGTTGCCCGCATAGCGCTCCGCCCGGCCGTTGGCGATTTCGATCGTGACGGTGCAGAGCGAATTGAGCAGAAACCGGTCGTGGGAAATCAAAGCCAGCGTGCCTTTGAATTGTTCCAGGCACTTTTCCAGCCATTCCACGGCCGGGATATCCAGATAGTTGGACGGTTCGTCCAGCAGCAGAATGTCCGGTTCCGCCAGCAGCGCCCGGCACAGTTCGGCGCGCGACTGCCAGCCGCCGCTCAGCGCCCGGAAGGGGCGATAGAACCAATCCGCGGGAAACCCCAGCCCGCTCAGCATGCGCTCGGCCCGGTTCTTCAGGGTGTACCCGCCCAGGTGCTCGAAGCGCGTCTGCAATTCGCCCAGCCGCCGCAGCCGCGCCGCCGGATTGCCGTCCGCGGCCGCTTCCCCCTCCAAACGGTGGATTTCAGCCTGGATTTCCCGCAATTCCGGCAGGGCGTTCTCGACATACGGCAACAAGTCCTCCTCGCAGGCGCGAGGGTTGAGTTGCTGCCGCACATAGCCCAGACGCAGCCGCTCCGGCACGACGATCTCCCCGCCGTCCGGCGCGATTTCGCCCGCGATCAGGTTGAAGACCGTGCTCTTGCCCGCGCCGTTCGGGCCCACGATGCCCACGCGCTCGCCGGGATTGATCTGAAAACTCGCGCGCTCCAGAACCGCCTGCCCGCCGAAGAACTTGCTGACATTTCGAAAGCCGATCATCGACCGCTTACTTCACCATGTGAAAATAGTGCTCGAAAAACCGCGGCGGATCGACCTCCACCGCCACGGTGTGCGGCGGCTCGACGCCGCCCGGCTCGAACACCGTCCAGCCCAGCGTCGGCTCGCTGAGCGATACCCGCACGGTGCCCGACGTGTAGCGGCACAAGTCCGGCTCGAACACGCAGGCCGCGGCCAGCGGATCGTGCCAGACGATGCGCGGCGCGCGCCGGAACCAAACCTCCGCGAAATCGCGCACCGGCTGCAACACGCGCGCGGTCAGCCGTTGCCGCGCGTCCTCCGCCGCCATGGCGCAACGCATCGTCACATCGAGGCCGAAGCTCACGTGCCGTGGCGGCCGGGCCTGTCGGCCTGCCCCATACACGATCGCCGTCGCATGGGGATCGTTGGTCGCATTCCACTCTCCGCCCGTGGCCGCCCGAAACTGTCCGCACATCAGCGTCAGTCCTCGCAGCAGGGCCGGAAGCTCGGGATCGGTCGCGAACAGCAGTCCGATGTTGGTCAGCGGACCGATCGCCAGCAGCACCACCTCCCCGGGGTGGGCGCGAATCGTGCGCCGCAGGAACTCCACGGCCGTGTTGGGCTCGAAATCCCGGCGCCTGGCCCACGCGGACAACGCCTCGGCCTGGGGCGCCTGTTGCTGCCGCATCTGCGCCAGCAGGGCCTGCGCGCAGCCGCTATGGATCGGCACATCGTCCCGGCCCGCGTGGCGGCAGAGCGCCGACACCATCTCCGCCCGCTGCTGCGGCTCCCCGCTGACCGTCGTCACACCCAACAGTTCGCAACGCGGCTGGCACAGCAGATACGCCAACGCCAGGGCGTCGTCAATGTCCGACCCGATATCCGTATCCAAAAGGACCTTGATGCTCTCTGCGCCCATGGCGCCATCCTCCCTCAGCCGCCCGCCTCGTGCCGCGATCGCTCGTAGATTGCGGCAAGGCTCGCGCCTCTGTCACGCCGATAATCGCTCGCGCGCCGGCAATGCTCCGCAGCCGGCAATATTTCGCTTGCACAAGCCGTTGATTGACGTATCCTGCCTCCAACAAAAGGAAACGCCATGCATGCGCCGCTCCCACGATTCGCCGCCGCGGCGGCAGTTTTCGGCCTCGCCCTCTGCAAACCAGCGGCGGCCCAGACCAAGGCCGCCGAGAAGGCAGAAGCAACTAAATACGCCATCTCACTCAAAGTCAAGCGCTTGCAAAGCAACACCAAGACCGATTCCACCCGCGGCTACTTCTACTACGGCTACAATTACAAGAACGTCAGCAGCGCCGTCAGCATCGCGATCGAAGTTCGCAGCTTGGCCAAGAATCCGGTCACGCTCGATCTGGAATGGTACTTTGTCGCCAAAGTCATGAGCAGCGGCAAGCAGTGGATCTGCGACAAGGGCGCCAAGAAGATCGATCTGGCGCCGCCCGTGACGACCCATCGCGAGGAAGTCACCTCGCGCACGCTGCGTGGCAGCAAGTACGAGAGTGCCTGGATCAATTACAGCGACAGCATGGGCAGCAAGATTGACGGCTACATCGTGATCGTCAAAGGCGACGGCAAGGTGCTGAAAGTGGAGGCGTCGTCGCGGCCGCTGCAGGAACTCGCCATGTCGCCGGACAAGCTGCGCAAGCTGATGATCAATCCCGAGTACTACAACCGACCGTCATCAGACGGCCCGCCGTAAGGGTTCGCCCGCGAGTGATCCGGGCTAGCGACTCGGAAGCCGATTCCGCTGAAAAACGTCTTCGGAAAACCGCAGGGTTCAACCCGAACTCAACATCCAACATCGAACGCCAAACATCGAACGTCGCAGTTCCGAACTTCGACGTTGGATGTTCGATGTTCCGTGTTCGATGTTCGTTCTGGGCTTAACGGGCCAGGAGGCCTTCGATCGCCCGCGCCAGTTCGCTCATATCGGCCACGCAAACGTCGGCCTGGCTCGGTTCGTCTCCGGCTCCGACGCGCACCGTGCGGCAACCCGCCCTGCGCCCGGCTTCCACGTCGGTTTCGTGGTCGCCCACCATCCACGAGGCGCTAAGCTCGATGCCGTGCCGGCGGGCGGCCTCCAGCAACAGGCCGGGCTTGGGTTTGCGGCATTCGCACTGCCCTTCGTCATGCGGACAGTAGAGGATGTCAAGCAACTCCAGGCCGTATTCCGCCCGCAAACGTTCCCGCAAGTTGCGATGGATGCGCTCCACCTCCTCCGCCGGCACCAGTCCCCGCGCCACGCCGCGCTGGTTGGTCACCACCACCGCCACCCACCCGGCCGCCGTGACCCGCCGCAGCGCATCCACGAATTCCGGCAGCAGGCGAAAATCCTCCCAGCGCTCGACATAGCCCGCGCCGGGCGAGGCGTTGACAATGCCGTCCCGATCGAAAAACACGCAGCGGCGACCGCTCCGGCTCATCGCTCCCTCCGCGCCACGACGAACTCCCCTTCCGCAAAGACCTGCGCCCGCACCAGGCCCGCTCCATAGGCCACCGCGCGCACGCTGTGCCGGCCTTCCGCCAGCTCCGCCGCGCGCACTTCCAACCCCTGCCCCGCGCCCGCCCAACGGCCGTCCAGCCAGTAGTTCCAGCGCGGCCAATACCGCCGGTCAGACTCCGCGACCCGCGCGGTCAGCTTGAACGTGCCTGTCGCCGGCTCCTGCGGCAAGCCGGACAGGATCACCTCCGCCCGCCGCGCCCAGGGCTGCGCCAGCGGGTCTCCGACCAGCAGCAGTTGCAGCGGGCAGCGGATGGACTGGTAGAAGCTTTCCATGGCCGTGCAGCCTGCCGCGTAGTGCACGAAAAACCAGGCGCTGGGAAACTTCGTCCAGATCGAGTAGGGCTCGACAACCGCGCCGGCGGACAGGGTGGCTCCGGCCCGAATCCAGGCCGTCAGTTTGGTCTGGTTTGCGCTGTGGAAGATGGCCGCCGCGCTCGTCAGGTGCTCGGCGAAGGCGCCCGGCAAATAGCCCCCGGCCTGCGCCGGATTGACGTCCGCCAGACCCATCATCAAACCCAGGATGTCGCGCTGACCCGCTGGAAACTCCCGGCCCACCACCGCCCGCACCCCCAGCCGCGCCAGTTCCGCGGCGGCGGCCGGATACTGCCATTGCCGGCAGGTGGCGCGGATGTCGTCTCCGGTCACCAGATACACCGTGCCCGTGGGCCTCGTGCCGTCGGAGCGCGCTCCCCGTTCCAGTGTGGCCAAGACTTCCTCCAGCGTATTGCCCCGCTCGCCCGTCCAACCCAAAGTCATGCTCGGCAGAGGCATCTCGGCGCCCAACCATTCCGCCAGCGCATCGAAGCTCTGCGAGGCATGAGCCGGCGCGGCCGGAAAATTCGGCCCGGCAAACAGCGGGGAGCGATAGCGGCCCTCCTCGATGTCCTTCGCGTCCGGCAAGCGGTTGCGGACGAACGTAAGGCCCTGCAGGGACACGACGGGCTGGGTCCGCACCGCCGCTGGAAAATCGGTCGAGTACACCCAGGCCAGAATATGGCCCGCCAAGCCGCGCTGCCGCGCCGCGAGTTGCGCCGGCTCCCAGATCAGGCGCGTGAACTCCTCGCGGCCGATCTGTGCCGGCTGTCCCGCCGCCGGCAGCGGCACCCGCAAACGCACCAGGTTCTGAGGCGGCACCCCGCGCCGCCGCGCGTACTGCTTGGCGACCGCCAGCGAAACCGTGGAGTTCTCGTTGGCCAGCAGCAGGATTTCGTGGGGCCCCAGCGCCGTCGCCGGCCGCGCCGCCAGCGCCGCCCCGGCTGCTGCCGCCAGAATTGCCGTCCCGCGCATGGCCCGCAGCTTACCGCACGCGGCAAGGCGACGGCAAGCGCCCAGCAACGCCGCGCCGCAATGCGGATTCCGGTCCTCCAGGCGCCGCTTCCGCCACAAACCGCTGGCTGCGGCAGTCGAGGGCGCTCGGCCCCAAGCGCCATCGCCCCCGCACGGCGGTCGAGGCCGACCGCCATCCATTGCGGCGTGAGACTGCATCTGCCGCCCCGTGGGCGAAGCCGTCTCGGCGAGCCAAGCGGCAAATCCGCGGCAAAACAAGCCGCCAGCTTGCCCCTCGCCCCCCACCGGCGGCCGGGGCCGGCCGCCCTCCAGTTCCGCCACAAACCGCAGCTGCGGGAATGGAGGGCGCTCGGCCTCGAGCGCCCTCGCCACCGGACGCCGGCCGGGGCGCTCGCGAGAATTGCCGCGCCCCGCGCCTTACCGCGGGTCAACCGGCCGCGCCGGCCCGCTCCACACGAATCACGCACGGGCTGCCGTTCAACTCCCAGTCCGTTCCGCCGGCCGGCGGCAGGTCCGCGCGTTCCAGAGCCAGCGCCAGGGTCTCGCGGCAGATATACTCCGCGTGCGCCGCCACGGCCTCCTGCAAATCGTCTTCGCAACAATAGCTGACCCGGATGCGGTCCGTCACCTGCATGCCGGCGCTCTTGCGCATATTCTGGACGCGGTTGACGAATTCGCGCGCCAACCCCTCGTCCAGCAGCTCGTCCGACAGCGCGGTTTCGATGGCCACTACCAGCGCGCCGGAGGCCGCCACCATCAGGCCCGGCCGCGGCGCCCGCTCGATCAGCACGTCCTGCGGCCCCACCTCCACCGCCGCGCCGTTCACCGTCAAGCGCAGCGTCTCGCCGCCGGCCAGCCGCTCCACCGCCGCCGAGTCCAGAGCCGCAATCGCCGCCGCCGCCGGCTTCACCGCGGCGCCCAGCCGCGGCCCCAGCCGCTTGAAGTCCGCCTTGGCCTTCAGGATGGCCAACGCCGTCTCGTGCTCCCCGAACTCCAGGCGTTTGACGTTCAACTCCTCGCGCACGATGTCCGCCAGGCGCTCCACGCGCCGCCGCGCCTCTGCCGAGCGCGAGACCACGTGCATCACCGGCAGCGGCTGGCGCACCTTCAGCCCGCCGCGCGCCCGCAGTTGCCGCCCCAGCCCGACCGCCGTCTGCACGTCGGCCATCTGCGCCTCCAACTCCGGGTCGCGCCCGCGGCCGTCGCCGGTCGGGTAGTCGCACAGATGCACCGACTCCGGCATGTCCGGCGCGCGCAGGTTGCGGTAGATCGCTTCGCTGAGGAACGGAATGAACGGCGCGGCGATGCGGGCCAGGTCCAGCAGCACGCGGTGCAGCGTTTCGTAAGCCTGGGTCTTGTCGGCGTCGTTCTTCGACTTCCAGAACCGCCGCCGGCTGCGCCGGATGTACCAGTTGGTCAGGTCTTCGATGAAGCGCAGGAACGGGCGCACGGCCCGCTGCAGGTCATACTCGTCCAGCGCCGCCGTCACCTCCTGCGCCAGGCTGGCCAGCGAACTGCGAATCCAACGGTCGAGCACATGCTCGGAACGCGGGGGCGCGGCCTCCGCTCCCGCGGCCGCGGGGGCCGGCGCCCAGCCGTCAATGTTCGCGTAGGTCACGAAGAAACTGTAGGCGTTCCAGAGCGGGATCAAAATCTGGCGCATGAGCTGCTTGACGCCCTCTTCCGAAAAGCGCAAATCCTCGGCCCGCACCACGGGCGAGGCCACCAGATACAGCCGCAGGGCGTCCGCGCCGTAGGTATCGAGCATGTAGGCCGGGTCCGGATAGTTCTTCAGCCGCTTGCTCATCTTGCGGCCGTCCTCGGCCAGCACCAGACCGTTGACGATCACGTTGGCGAAGGCGGGCCGGTCGAAGAGCGCCGTAGAGAGCACCAGCAGCGTGTAGAACCAGCCGCGGGTCTGGTCCAGTCCCTCGGCGATGAAATCCGCCGGAAAATGTTTTTCGAAATGCTCGCGGTTTTCGAAGGGGTAGTGCGCCTGGGCATAGGGCATGGCGCCGCTCTCGAACCAGCAGTCCAGCACCTCCGGCACCCGCCGCAGCGGCCCGCGGCCCTCGCGCGAGGGCAGCTCGATCTGGTCCACGAAGTGCTTGTGCAAATCCGTCACCTTGCGCCCCGACCGTTCCTCCAGCTCGGCGATCGAGCCCAGGCAGACCGTTTCCCGGCCGTCCGCGCTGCGCCACACCGGCAACGGCGTGCCCCAGTAGCGGTTGCGCGAGATGTTCCAGTCGCGCGCGCCCTCCAGCCACTTGCCGAAGCGGCCGTCGCGCAGATGCGCGGGCACCCAGCGCGTGCGGGCGTTGGCGGCCAGCAGCCGGTCGCGAATCCGCTCCACCCGCACATACCAGGCCGAAATCGCCCGCGAGATCAGTTCCGTGTCGCAGCGCCAGCAGTGCGGATAGGGATGCCGGATCGTGCCCTGCTGCAGCAGCTTGTTCTCGGCCTTGAGCCGCCGCAGGATGTCCGCGTCGGTCTCCTTCACGTAGCGGCCGGCGTAGTCCGGCACCTCGGCCGTAAAGCGGCACTCCGCGTCCACCGGGCACGGCGCGGGCAAGCCCTCGGCCTGTCCCACCCGCGCGTCGTCTTCGCCGAATGCCGGCGCGATGTGCACGACGCCCGTCCCGTCTTCCGTGGACACGAAATCCGCCAGAATCACGCGGAACGCGCCCTGGTCGGCGGCCGCGGCGTAGTAGGGAAACAGCGGTTCGTAACGCAGGCCCGCCAGCTCGCGGCCCGCGGCCGTGGCCGTCACCTCGCCGCCGGCCAGGCTCTTGGCATAGGCCGGCAGCCGGTCCCGCGCCAGCCAGTACTGCGCGCCGCCGTCGCGCACCCGCACGTACGGCACCTCCGCGCCCACGGCCAGCGCCATGTTGGCGGGCAACGTCCAGGGCGTCGTCGTCCAGGCCAGCAGATAGGTCTGCGGCTCGCCCCGCACCGCAAACCGCACCGTCACCGCCGGATCGTCCGTGTCCTCGTAGCCCTGGTTGGTTTCGAAGTTCGACAGCGGCGTGGCGCAGCGCGGGCAGTACCACACCACGCGGTAGCCCTCGTAAATCAACCCCCGGTCCCACAGCGTCTTGAAAACCCACCAGATGGACTCCATGTAGCCCGGATCCATCGTCTTGTAGTCCCGGTCGAAGTCCACCCAGCGGCCCATCCGCGTGACGATCTCGCGCCATTCGCGGGTGTAGCGCAGCACGATGCCGCGGCAGCGCTCGTTGAACGCGCCCACGCCCAGGGCCTCGATCTCGCGCTTGCCGCCGATCTTCAGTTCCTGTTCGACCTCGTACTCCACCGGCAGCCCGTGGCAGTCCCAGCCGAAGCGCCGCTCCACGTAGCGGCCGCGCATCGTCTGGTAGCGCGGCACGATGTCCTTGATCGTGCCCGCCAGCAAATGCCCATAGTGCGGCAGCCCGGTGGCGAACGGCGGCCCGTCGTAGAACACGAACTCCGGCGCGCCCCGCCGCGCCTCCAGCGAGCGCTCGAACGTCCGGTGCCGTTTCCAGAACTCGAGCACCTCGCGCTCGACCGCCGCAAAGGCCGTCTTGTTGGAAACCGCTTGAAACATGAGCGGCGCATCTTCGCACCTTCGCGCGCGCCGGTCAAGGCGCCCTTGACGCGCGGCGCGCGGCGCGCTATAAGCATCCGGGCAAAAGCCAAGACCAAGCCGGGGGGACGCCGCAGGCATGAACAATCCGCACGTGCAACGCTTCATGGAACAGTTCGCGAACGAAGGCTTGACCTTCGACGACGTCACGCTGGTGACGCAATACGCCGATTTCCTGCCCGAGGAAGCCTCGATCGTCTCGCGGCTGACCTCCCGCATCAACGTCAACATGCCCTTCGTCAGCGCCGCCATGGACACCGTCACGGAAACCGCCATGGCCATCGGCATGGCCATGCTGGGCGGCATCGGCGTGATCCACAAGAACCTCGCGCCCCGCGCGCAGGCCAAGTGCGTGGCCGCCGTCAAGCACCACCTCAACGGCCTGATCAACGACCCCATCGTCTTCCGCACCTCCGACACCCTCGAGACCATCCGCCAGCGCAAGGAGCAGAAGGGCTACCAGTTCAGCGGCTTCCCGATCCTCGACGAGCACGACCGGCTGGCCGGCATTCTGACGGCCACCGACGTCCGCTACTGCCGCGACCCGCGCGCGCCGGTCACGCGCGTGATGACCACCCAGGTCATCACCGCCCCGCCGGAGACGAACCTGCAGCAGGCCTACGACCTGATGATGAAACACAAGATCGGCAAGCTGCCGCTGGTGCGCGACGGCAAACTCGTCGGCCTCTACAGCTTCTCCGACGTCAAGTCGCTCGTGGAAAACGAGCGCCCGCTCTACAACCGCGACGCGAAGTACCGGCTGCGCGTGGCCGCCGCGGTCGGCCCCCACGATCACGCGCGCGTGGAAGTCCTGGCCGCGGAAGACGTGGACGTGATTGTCGTGGACAGCGCCCACGGGCACAGCAAAGGGATTCTGGAGATGGTGCGCTGGCTGGCGCAGCACTATCCGCAGCTCGACATCATTGCCGGCAATGTGGCCACGGCCGAGGGCGCCCTGGCCATCCGCGACGCGGGCGCGCACGCGGTCAAGGTGGGCATCGGGCCGGGCTCGATCTGCACCACGCGCGTGGTGTGCGGGGTCGGCACGCCCCAGATCACGGCCGTGTACGAGTGCGCCCGCGCCCTGCAAGGCAGCGTGCCGGTGATCGCCGACGGCGGCATCCGGCATTCGGGAGACGTGCCCAAGGCGCTCGTCGCCGGCGCGGATACCGTCATGCTCGGCGCGGTCCTGGCCGGGACCGAGGAGAGTCCCGGCGAAAAAATCATCCACGAAGGGCGGCAGTACGTCGTGTACCGCGGCATGGGCAGCCTGGGCGCCATGCGCGAGGGCGCCGGCAGCCGCGAACGCTACGCCCAGGCGAGCGCCGATCCCGACGCCCTGGTCCCGCAGGGCATCGAAGGCATGGTGCCGTTCAGCGGCTCGCTCAAGAAGGTGCTGACGCAGTTCTGCGGCGGACTGCGTTCGGCCATGGGCTACTGCGGCTGCCGCTCCATCCCCGAACTGCAGGCGCGCGGACGTTTTCTGCGCGTGACGCTGGCCGGCGTCGCGGAGGCCCATCCGCACGACGTCAAAATCACCCGCGAAGCGCCCAACTACCGCCGATGAACGGCCATGGTTCCTCTGCGGCTGCCAGCCGGTTGCATCTCTGGCTGCGCCGGCTGGCCTGGCTGTTGTTCCCGATCGCCGCGCTGGCGCTGCTGGAAACGGCCCTGATCGCGGTGTACGGCGGTCCCTGGCGTTGGAACCGCCTGCTCCACGCGGCGCGGCCCGCCCCGCGCCTGCTCGCCGCCGCCCTGGCGCTGCTCGGTTGGCACCTGCTGCGGCGCGGCCCGCGCTACGACGCGCGCGCCTGGGCCGCCTGCGCCGGCCGCCTTTTCCTCGGCGGCCTCAGCGCCCTCGCCGCGTTCTTCGCGGCCGAGATCGGACTGCGCCTCCACCTGCAACGCACCCAGAGCGGCCAATCGCTGGAACGCCTCGACCCCGCCCGCCGCCCCGACCCGCAGGCCCGCATCCGCAGCAGTCACCCCCTCGCGGTCATTATCCGCAAGAGCGCCAACCCGCGGGTGGTGTACGAGCTGCAACCC
>Ga0073932_1004062_pt1 | contig 18146 bp, 14 predicted proteins | sample DewCreD2012metaG_FD_76967 | JGI IMG/M metagenome (GOLD analysis project Ga0073932, IMG submission 76967) | Hot spring sediment bacterial and archeal communities from British Columbia, Canada, to study Microbial Dark Matter (Phase II) - Dewar... ... | reverse complement strand
CGGCAGTTGAACGCGGCTCTTTCGACCAAACCATGGACGAGATGGACATTGTGGACCCAGTGGACTTCACCCGCAAGGGGATTGATTTTCTTGTCCATTTCGTCCACAAGGTCCACGACATCCCGAGGATAGCACGTAGAATCCGATCTTGACTGCCGAATCCAGGATTATACAAGTGTCGTTTGGTAAGGATAGGGATCCGCTGGGATCGCAGGGATCAAATCCGGGGGGTTGATATTGGGCGGCGTTTGTCGCATTATAGTTATCTTGTTTGCGACATCCGCGCAACGTGCGGGCGTCGCGGGGAAAACGGCGCCATTGACATGGGTATCGTGGCCGGTTTTACCGCCGGCCGCGCATCGGGCAAATCGGGCCTGAATCGGCAAGGAGACGGTACAATGAAGCGGCAGGGTAAGCGGCAGGGCGCGTACAGCAAAGGTTGCAGCCGGCGCGAGTTTCTCAAAAAAACCGTTGCGGCGGCGGGCGGCGCGGTGGCTTTTCCTTATATCGTTCCTTCGTCGGCCTTGGGCGCCGGCGGTTCGGTGGCGCCCAGCAATCGGGTCGTGCTCGGCTGCATCGGCACGGGCAGCCAAGGCACGGGCAACATGCGCAATTTTTTGGAGCATGGAAAACGCGTGCAAATCGTGGCCGTGTGCGATGTGGACCGTTCGCGGCGTCTCGCGGCCAAGAAAATCGTGGATGATCGGTACGGAAACGCCGATTGCGCGGAATATAACGATTTTCGCGAATTGCTGGCGCGGACGGACCTGGACGCAGTGTCCATCGCCCTGCCGGATCATTGGCACGCGATTCCCGCGATTGCCGCGGCGCGGCGCGGTCTCGATATTTACGCCGAGAAGCCGCTTTCGCTGACACTGGCCGAAGGCCGCGCGATGTGCGACGCGGTCCATCACTACGGGCGCGTGTGGCAGACGGGCAGTTGGCAGCGGTCGCAGCAGCATTTCCGGTTTGCGTGCGAACTGGTGCGCAACGGCCGGATCGGCATGGTGCATACGGTGGAAGTCGGCTTGCCGACGGGGCCCAGCATCGAACCGCAGCCGCCGATGCCTGTCCCGGACGGCTTCGATTACGATTTTTGGCTGGGACCGGCCCCCGAAGCGCCCTACACCGAAAAGCGCTGCCATTGGAATTTCCGCTGGATTCTCGATTATTCGGGCGGCCAGTTGACGGATTGGGCGGCCCATCATTGCGACATCGCGAATTGGGGAATGGGCACGGAATACACCGGCCCGGTTGAAGTCGAAGGAACGGGCGAGTACCCGCGCGAAGGACTGTACAACGCCGCGACGAATTACCGGTTCACGTGCAAGTACGCGCCGGGCGCCTCGCCCGTGGCGCCGAACGGTTTCACGATGATCGTCTCGAACAAAAACCGGGGCGGCGCGCTCTGGAAGGGCACGGAAGGCTGGGTATGGGTGGACCGGGGCGGCATTGACGCGGAACCGAAATCGCTATTGCAAACCAAATGGGGTCCCAACGACATCCATTTGTACAAGAGTCTGGATCACATGGACAATTTCCTGGACTGCATCAAGTCGCGCGCGTTGACGATTACGCCCATCGAAGTCGCCCATCGCGCGATCTCGATTGCGCACCTGGGCAACATCGCGATGCAGCTCGGGCGCAAAATCAAGTGGGATCCGGTTGCGGAGCGCATCATCGGCGACGACGAAGCGGATCGAAAACGGATGCGCGCGATGCGCGCGCCGTGGCATTTGGCCTGAACGGCCTTGGGTTGGGCATTTTAGGCGCGGGCTGAAAAAGGCAAGGAGCAAGTATGCGTGACAATCGCGTGACGCGGCGGGGATTTTTGAAACGGTCGGCGGCGGCGGCCATGTTTCCGGCGATCATTCCGTCGTCGGCCATGGGCGCGGACGGAAAGACGGCGCCAAGCAACCGGATCGGCATGGGCTTTATCGGCGTGGGCAAACTGGGCCGCGAATCGCACGTCGAGGCATTCAAGCGCCGTTCGGACGTTCACGTGATCGCCGTCTGCGACGTGGAGTCCGGCCGTCTCGAAAAAGCGAAGAACGCCGTGGATTCGCATTACGCGAACCAAAGCGACCGGGCGGGCTACAAGGGTTGCGCCATGTATCGCGATTTCCGCGAACTGCTCGCGCGCCCGGACATTGACGCCGTATGTATCGCCACGCCGGATCACTGGCACGCGATTCCGGCGATCCTGGCCGCGAAGGCCGGCAAGGACATCTACTGCGAGAAACCGATGACGCGCTTCATCGCCGACGGGCGCGCGGTGGTTGACGCGGTGCGGCGTTACGGCCGGGTCTTTCAGACCGGCAGCCAGCAGCGTTCCGAATACGACAATTACTTTTCGCGGGCCGCGGAACTCGTGCGCAACAAGGTCATCGGCGATCTCACGAGCATTGATATCGGCATCGGCGGATTTCCGATTGATACCCACAGCCTGCCGCCGGAACCGGTTCCGCCGACGCTGGACTGGGATGCGTGGCTTGGACCCGCGCCGTGGCGTCCGTACAGTTCCGAGTTATGTCCGATGAACTTCCCCGGATTTCCGAATTGGCGCGGCTACCGCGATTATGCCGGCGGCGGATTCAGCGATTTCGGCGCGCACCATTTCGACATTGCGCAGTGGGCGCTCGACATGGACGGCAGCGGACCGGTTGAAGTCATCCCGCCCGACGGCAAGGACGTCAAGCGCATGACTTTCCTGTATGCGGACGGTCTGCCGATGTATCACGGCGGCGAAGCGGACTGCGTGTTTCACGGGACGAAGGGCAAGATCATGGTAAGCCGCGGGTTCCTGCGGGCGGACCCGCCGGGCATCCTGCAAACAAGGCTTGGACCGGGCGACGTGCGCCTGTGCCGCCACCGCGATCACCGCGCGGATTTCTTGGAATGCGTGAGGACGCGGGAGCGCTGCATCGCGGATGTCGAAGCCGGACACCGGACTTCGACGGTATGCCAGTTGGGCAACATCTGCCATCAGTTGAACCGGCGATTGAGATGGGATCCCGCGGCGGAGCGGTTCATCGGCGACGACGAAGCCAACCGGCTGCTGTCGCGCCCGGATCGCAGCCCGTGGGAAACATAAAGAGACAATGGGCACGTGGGACAGACTGTCCAGTCTGTCCGACAGGCTAGACAGCCTGTCCCACGAATTTTTGGAAACGGGCAGGCAAATCCATGTGAGGGACTTGCCGGTCGAACGCATAAAGACAGGTTATGGAACCGGTCGTGAAGGAGAAAACGATGAGACGCAAGAGTGTAATGGTTTTCATGGCGGGCGCGTTGGCGCTGGGTTTGTGGATGTCCCCGGCATGTTTCGCGCAGGCGGCTTCGCTGGAAGAGGCCTTGAAGGCCGTGCCGGCGTATGAATTCGGCCAGAGCCGCGAATGTCTGACGGTTGTGTCTGACGCCGTGCGGGATTCGCAGGGAAATGCCGAAGCGCGCAAGGAGCTGCAGAACAGGCTGCTGTCCATCCTGAAAGGCAAGGCGACGCTCGACGCGAAGCAGTTCGTATGCCGGGAATTGTCCATCTTCGCAAACGAAGGGGCCGTGCCCGTGCTGGCGGGCATGCTTGGCGCCAAAGAGACGTCCGACATGGCCCGGTACGCCCTTGAACGCATTCCGGGCGATGCGGTGGACAAGGCGCTGCTCGACGCGCTGGGCGGGGCGAAGGGCAATGTAAAAATCGGTATCGTGAATTCGCTCGGCGTGCGGCGGTGCGAAGCGGCGGTCAAGGCGCTGGCGCCGCTGGCTGCCGGCAAGGACAAGGCCGTCGCGGAGGCCGCACTGGCGGCGTTGGGCCGCATCGGCGGCGAAAAGGCCGTGAAGGCGCTGGCCGGCGTAAAGAAGGGGCTTGCGCCGGAACTGGACTGCGCATGGGCGGACGCCTATCTGCTGTGTGTGGATGCGATGCGCGCCGCGGGCGACAATGCCGGCGCCGCGAAATTGTACGAGGAAATTTTCAACGGCGAAACGGCGGCGAACTTGCGCGTCGCGGCGTTCAACGGCCGTGTGGCGGCGTTGGGTGATGCCGGTCTTCCGGTGGTCATCGAGGCATTGACCGGATCGGATGCGTCTCTCCGCGCGGCCGCGCTTCCCTTTGTGCGCAACCTGAAAGGCCAGGCGGCCACGGAAGCCTTCGCGGGCGCCATGGGCAAACTCGACGGCGCGGGGCAGGCGCTCTTGCTGGCGGCGTTGGCGGATCGCGGTGATCCGGCGGCGCTGGGCGCGGTAAATGCCGCGGCCAAAAGCGGCGATCAAGGCGTCCGCGTGGCGGCGCTGGCGGCCATGGGCAAACTGGGCGGCGCGGGAAGCGTGCCGGATTTGGCCAAAGCGGCGACTTCGGCGGACAAGGCCGAGAAGGACGCCGCCCGTGGCAGTCTCGATCAATTGCGCGGCAAGGACGTGGACGAGGCCATCGTGGCCGAGATGAAGAAGAGTGATGCCGCCGTCCGAGCCGAACTGGCTCGCAGCCTCGGCGCGCGCAACGCGGTGGCGACGGTGCCCGTGCTGCTTGAAACGGCCAAGGATGCCGATGAAGGCGTCCGTGCCGAATCGTTCAAGGCGCTGGGCGTTCTGGCCGGCGAAAAGGACGTGCCGGCGCTGGCCGAGTTGCTGATTTCGGCGCAGGGCGATAATGCGCGCCGCGAAGCCGAGAAGGCCCTCGTCGCCGCGTCCAAGACAATTGCCGACGAAACGAAACAGTCGGATGGTGTCCTTGCGGCGCTGCCAAAAGCCAAGTCGCAGGCGGCCAAGGCGTCATTCTACACTGTACTGGGTCAAATCGGCGCGAACAGCGGACTCGATGTCGTCGCCAAAGCGGCCGGCAAGAAAGATGAGGCCGGCGAAGCGGCCCTCCGCGCGCTGGCGGGCTGGCCAAAGGCCGAAGCGCTCGATGCGACGATGGACCTCGCCAAAAAGAACGCGAAAGACGAAGTCCGCCGCGTGGTGGCCATGCGCGGCGCGTTGCGCCTTCTCGAACTGCCCGGCAAACCGGCCGAGGCAAAACTGGAAGCCTATGCGCAACTTATGAAACTCGCCGTAAAACCCGATGAAAAGAAAATGGTGCTGGGCGGCCTCGGCAGCCTGAGCGGGCCCGGCGCATTGGCGCTGGCCGAGCGGTGCCTGGCGGTCGAGGAATTGCAGAAGGAAGCGGCGTTGGCGGCGGACAAAATCAAGATCAACGGATACAAGGCGACCGCATCGGCCAATGCCGGCGAAGCGCCGAAAGCGTTCGACGGAAAGCCGGATACCCGCTGGCATTCCGGCGCACCCCAAAAACCGGATATTTCTTTCACGCTCGACATGGGCTGCGCATACGAAGTGAGTAAAATCACACTCGACTGTTCGGCGTCGGCGAGCGACTATCCGCGGGGCTACAAGGTGTTCGTGTCGAGCGACAAGGCCAACTGGGGCGATGCGGTAGCCGAAGGCAAAGGATCCGGCCCCGTAACCGAGATTGCCTTCACGCCGAAGGCCGGCCAGTACGTCCATATCGTACAGACCGGATCGGACGAGAAAAACGGCTGGTCCATCAACGAACTGAAAGTAGAGTCAAAATCCCTGGCAAAGACGAAATAAGGCCGCATTTCAACACCCGCGAGGGCATGGAAGGAGTTTCCCATGTACAAGATGATGGTGGCGATTGGTATGGCTGTCGTATTGGCGCTCCTGGTTTCGTTCGCGGAAGCGCAGGAAGTCAAAGCGCCGGAAGGATTCGTGCCGCTGTTCAACGGCAAGAATCTCGACGGATGGAAGGGCTTGGTCGCCGATCCGGAAAAGCGAGCCCGGATGAGCGCCGATGAATTGGCGGCGGCCCAGAAAGCCGCCGACGAAAAGATGCGCGCGCATTGGCGTGTCGAAAACGGCGTATTGGTGTTCGACGGCAAGGGCGACAGCCTGTGCACGGCGAAAGATTACGGCGATTTCGAACTGCTGGTTGACTGGAAAATCGAGAAAGGCGGCGACAGTGGAATCTATCTGCGCGGTTCTCCGCAGGTTCAGATCTGGGATCCGGCGTCGAATCCGGTAGGTTCGGGCGGCCTCTACAACAACCAGAAAAATCCCAGCAATCCCATCAAATGCGCAGACAAACCCGTCGGCGAATGGAACACGTTCCGCATCAAGATGGTGGGTGACAAAGTGACGGTGTATCTCAACGATGTGCTGGTCGTAGACAACGTCACGATGGAGAATTACTGGGATCGCAACAAGCCCATCTATCCGACCGGCCAGATCGAATTGCAGAACCACGGATCGTCACTGTATTTCCGAAACATTTTCATCAAGGAGTTGCCGGGCAGTGCGTCTACAAAATAAGCGTGTCTCGCGCCGGGTCTTTCTGAAGGCCGCAGCCATAACCGTTGCCGCGCCCTCTATCGTGCCGGGCCGCGCCCTCGGACGTGATGGCGCCGCCTCGCCGTCCAACCGCATCACGCTGGCGTGTATCGGCGTAAACGGCATGGGCACGGCAGACATGAACGCATTTCTGGCCCTTGGCGACGTTCAGGTCGTAGCGGTGTGCGATGTCGAAACCCAGCATCGTTTGCGCGCCAAGGAACGGGTTGAAGCGCATTATGCGGCGGAAAAGGCTTCGGGCGCATACCACGGCTGTGACGCGTACAACGATTTCCGCGAAATTATCGCACGCACGGACATTGACGCGGTGTGCATCGGCACGCCGGATCACTGGCACGTGCCGATCTCGATGGCGGCGGCGAAGTCGGGCAAGGACGTCTATTGCGAAAAACCGCTGTCGCGCTGCATCGGTGAAGGCCGCCGTTTGTGCGAGACCTTCAAGCGGTATGGGCGCGTGTTCCAGACGGGCACCCAGTTGCGATCGACCCGCAATGTGCGCTACGCCTGCGAACTCGTGCGCAACGGCCGCATCGGCAAACTGCACACGATTCGCACGTTTGTGCCCGCGGGCGGCTCGATTGCCCCGCAACCGGAAATGCCCGTGCCGAAAGGATTCGACTATGATCTTTGGCTGGGTCCCGCGCCGTGGGCGCCGTACACCGAAAAACGCTGCCATTTCAGTTTCCGGTACATCTCGGACTACGCGGGCGGCGTGATGACGGACCTTGGCGCGCACGACAACGACATCGCGCAATGGGGCAACAACACCGAGTATACAGGCCCCGTCGAGATCGAAGGGAAAGGCGAATTTCCGAAAGACGGACTCTACGATACGGCCATGAAACTCAAAGTCCATTACCGTTACGCGAACGGCATCGAATTGATTTGCTCGACCGATCCCAATCCCCAGGGAACGGGCGTGCGATTCGAGGGATCGGACGGATGGATCTATGTCCGGGGAGAAATGGACGCGAGCAATCCGGCCATTCTCAACTCCGACATAGGACCCAACGAGGTCCACCTGTACGAAAGCAACAACCATCAACGGAATTTCATTGACTGCATGCGTTCACGGAAAGAAACGATCGCTTCGGCGGAAATCGGCCATCGTTCGTCGTCTATATGCCATCTCGGCAACATCGCGATGAAACTGGGCCGCAAGTTGCGCTGGAATCCGGACACGGAAGAATTCGTGAATGATCCCGAAGCGAACCGGCTGCTCTGGGCGCCGGTGCGCGCGCCGTGGATCGTGGCATAAGGAAGGGTATTCAATCATGAAGCAAGACGTATCACAACGCGCGCCCTTGTCGCGGCGCGGTTTCCTAAAACGGGCGGGCGTCGCGGCCGCAGGCGCCGCGGCGTTCCCCTACATTATTCCATCGAGCGCACTGGGCGCGGACGGATCGGTCGCGCCCAGCAACCGTATCGTCATGGGCGCCATCGGGGTCGGCGGACAGGGCACGGGCAACATGCGCCAGTTTTTGAACAGCCCCGGCGTGCAGATGGCGGCCGTGTGCGATTGCGACAAGGGGCACGTCGAAGCGGCCAAGAAAATCGTGGATGAAAAGTATGGCGACCAAGGGTGCGCGGCCTATGGCGATTTCCGCGAATTGCTCGCGCGCGCGGATATTGACGCCGTGTGCATCGGCACGCCGGATCATTGGCATGGTCTGATAACCATCGCCGCCGCCAAGGCCGGAAAAGATATCTATTGCGAGAAGCCGCTCGTCAACACGATTGCCGAAGGGATCGCGGTTCGCAATGCGATCAACCGTTACGGACGCGTATTGCAGACAGGCAGCCACGAACGTTCCCGGGACAACGCGCGCTATGCCTGCGAACTGGCGCGCAACGGCCGCCTCGGCAAACTGCATACGATCCACGTCAACCTGCCATGGGATCCGCGAGACCTCAGCGCCTTGCCGGTGCCAATGCCCGTGCCGGACGGTTTCGACTACGACATGTGGCTTGGACCGTGCCCATGGGAGCCGTACACCGAAAAGCGCTGCCACTTCTGGTTCCGCTACATCCTCGAATATTCGGGAGGCGAAGTAACGGATCGCGGTGCGCACGTGATTGATATCGGCCAGTTGGGCAACAATACCGATGACACCGGACCCGTTGAAGTCACGGGCAAGGGCACGTTCCTGAAAAAGGGATTGTTCGACTGCGCCGTGGATTACCGGTTCGACTTCACCTACGCCAACGGCGTCAAGATGCTCTGCACAACGAACCAGCCGCGAGGCGTGAAGTTCGAGGGAACCGACGGCTGGGTCTTTGTGCACATCCACGGCGGCAACCTCGAAGCCAGCAAACCCAGCATACTCAAAGAGCGCATCGGGCCGGACGAAATCCATCTCGGACGCAGCCCCGGCCATCACGCGGATTTCCTCCGCGCAGTACGGACGCGCGGCCTGCCTTTCGCGCCCGTCGAAGTGGGCGTGCGAACGGCGACGATGTGTCATCTGGCGAACATCGCCATGCTGACCGGGCGCACAATCAAGTGGGACCCCGTGAAAGAAATCATCACAAACGATGATGAGGCGCAGAAGATGTGCCAGCGCCCAATGCGCGCACCCTGGACATTGACGTGATCGGACGGATCGGATGGATCCGGCCGGTTGTAAATGGAAAACGAACGCAAGAGGAGTCGGAAATATGAAAACACACTTTTTAGTGGCGGTGGCTGCATTGACGTTACTGGCGATGGCGCCGGCCATGGCGCAGGGCGCGCCGAACGCGGAGAAACTCGGCTGGCGGCTGGGTTGCCAAGCCTATTCCTTCAACCGGTTCACCTTCTTCGAGGCGGTGGACAAAACCGCGTCGCTGGGCCTGAAATACATCGAGGCCTATCCGGGCCAGAAATTGAGTCCCGAACATCCCGAACTGATCTTCGACCACAACATGTCTGAAGACACGATGAAGATGGTCAAGGAAAAACTCGATTCGGCGGGCGTGAAACTCGTCAATTATGGCGTGGTGGGTTTACCCAACAACGAAGAAGCCTGCAAAAAAGTGTTCGAGTTCGCCAAGAAGATGGGCATCGAAACCATCTGCTCGGAACCCCCCGCAAACGCCTTCGACCTGCTCGACAAACTGACGAAAAAATACAAGATCAACGTCGCGATCCACAATCACCCGAAACCGTCGCTGTACTGGAATTACGAAACCGTGCTGAAGAACTGCGAAGGCCACGAAAAACGTATCGGCGCATGCGCGGATACCGGCCACTGGATGCGGTCGGGCATCAATCCGCTCCAAGCCATCAAGGCGCTGGAAGGCCGCATCATCAGTTTCCATTTCAAGGATCTGAACGAGGCGTCCAAGGATGCGCATGACGTGCCATGGGGCACGGGCAAGGCGGACGTCAAGGCGTTATTGACGGAAATCCACCGGCAGGGTCTCAAGGCCGTATTTTCGATCGAATACGAACACAACTGGGAAAATTCGGTGCCCGATATCGCCCAGTGCGTCGCCTATTTCGACAAGATCGCGGCGGAATTGGCCCGGTAACCTCTCCGGGAAAATAAAATCCGAACGCAAGCCGTGGGCATTGTGGACTTTGTGGACGAAGTGGACAAAAATCAATCCCCTCTTTGGGTGAAGTCCGCTTTGTTCACAAGATCCAAGACGTCCAGACGTTAGAACGGATAATCCGATCTTGACGGCTGAATCCAACGCATCTGTGTCTTGTTTACGTATGGATTGCGGGAGAACGATTCGATTTGACCTCTGATTCAGGGGTTTGCTATGCTTACTGTTTGCCGGATAACCGGCAGGGCCGGCTACCCTTACCCTATCGGGCGGTTGGACTTCCAGAAAACAAGTATGGGGTGTGTTATGTATGACAACAGCAGAGGCCGTGGTTATCCGCCTCAAGGGGCCGGCAAGTCCGGCCGACGGAAAGTGCGATAGTGCGTACGTTTGACGAACCGATGGATCTCGATGTGGGACTCGAGGAAGAATTGTCCCGGGAACAAATGGAAGCGTTGTACAGCGAAACGCTTCAGAATTTCAGCGAAGGGGAAGTGGTGCGCGGAACGGTGGTGGAAATCGCCGCGGATCGCGTATTGATGGATATCGGCTACAAGAGTGAAGGCTCGGTGCCCAAGGAAGAATTTCCGGATCCCGACAATATCAATGTAGGGGACACGTTCGACGTGTACATCGAGCGGCCGGAAGACGAAAACGGCATGCCGGTTCTGTCGAAACTGAAGGCGGACCGGATCAAGAACTGGACGCATATCCAGCGCGTGTATGAAGAAGACGGCGTCATCGAAGGCCGGATCGTGCGGCGCGTGAAGGGCGGATTGAAGGTGGACATCGGCATAGACGCCTTTATGCCGGCAAGCCAGTTGACTTGGCGTCCGACGGGCGATCTCGAACGCTATATCGGCCAGACGATGGAACTGAAAATCATCAAGTTGACGAAACGCCGCCGCAATGTGGTCGTCAGCCGCCGAAAATTGATCGAAGAACAGCGCGCCGACGAAAAAAGCCGCCTGTTGTCCACCATCGAAATTGGCCAGATTATCAAGGGCGAAGTCAAAAATATCACCGATTTCGGCGCCTTCATAGACGTGGGCGGCATAGACGGCCTGCTGCACGTTACGGACATGTCGTGGGGCCGCGTGAAGCATCCCTCGCAAGTCGTTTCGGTGGGACAGAAAATCGAAGTCATGGTGTTGAACTTCGATCCGCAGTCCGAGCGCATCAGTCTGGGCCTCAAGCAAAAGACCCAGAATCCCTGGCAGTCCGCGGCGTCGCGGTATCCGGTGGGCGGTTTGGCGCGCGGCCGCGTGGTCAGCATGACGGACTACGGCGCGTTTGTCCAACTTGAGGAAGGCATCGAAGGCATGGTCCACGTGAGCGAGATGAGTTGGACCCGCCGCGTGCGGCACCCCAACGAGATCTTGACGCTCGATCAGGAAGTGGATGTCATGGTGTTGAGCGTGGATCCCGAAGCGGAGAAGATCGCGCTCGGCATCAAACAGACCCAGCCCAATCCGTGGATGGAATTGAGCCAGCGGTATCCGATCGGTTCGGTGGTCAAAGGCGTGGTCCGCAACCTGACCGATTACGGCGCGTTCATTCAGATCGAAGAAGGAATTGACGGACTTTTGCATGTAAGCGACATTTCCTGGACGAAAAAAGTCGGCCATCCGTCCGAAGTCATCGAACGCGGCCAGGAACTCGAAGTCAAAATCCTCAGCATCGATCCGCAGAACGAGAAGATCAGCGTCGGCCTGAAGCAACTCGAACGCGATCCGTGGGAAGCGGTCATCGAAAGCACGCCGATAGGGTCGCATGTCGAGGTTGAAATCGCGAAACTGGTCAGTTTCGGCGCGTTTGCGCGTCTCGAAAACGGCATCGAAGGCCTGATTCACGTCAGCGAGGTATCGGCGGATCGCATCGCGAAGCCCGAAGACGTGCTCGCGGTGGGCGACAAGGTGTCGGCGAAGGTAATCGGTATCGATCCCATCGAGCGCAAGATTGCGCTGAGCATCCGCGAATACCAGCGCGACCTCGATATCCAAGCACAGGCCCAGTACGGACAGACCGGCGCCGACCGGGTCAGCGTGGGCGACGTGGTCGGCGACGCGATTCCGCGGTCCATGTTGCAGGCCGGGCGCAGCCTGGCGGATGCGGCGAATGAGTTGATGGCGGTCGTAAGCGCGCAAATGGCCAGCCAGGACAGCGCCGCGGCGCCGGAAGCCGCCCCCGAACCGGAAACCGAAAAGAAGGAAGAAAACACCGAATAAGTGCGGTTCTCCGAAATTCGTTGACGAAGTTTGTCCGATTACGGTACATTGAAGGAGCGTCGAAAGGCGCTCCTTTTGTTATTGGCGCAATACATGGGCAAACAGGCTGGCCCGATACGGCGGCTGATGATCGAAAAGCGCCAAAGGGAAAGGGACATAACAGGCGTAAGCGAAATCAAGGACGGTTTCCGCGGTGCTACTGTCCTTGGTGTCCTTCGTAGCCCCGATGTTCTTATCATTGCACTTGGGCGGCGGCTTTCGCCGCAATAGACAAACGCCAGGCCGGCCGGATGGTTTGTAATGCCTTCTTTGTTGGTTTTTAGCGGTTCCCAATCGCTGATTGCCCAGATCCGTCCCATTGCCGAACCGGCCGGATGGACGATCCAACCCGGACATCCCGATTTGGATCCATTCTATGACGCGGATGCGGCGCTGTTCGATTTACAGACCCCAATCGCCAATGCGCACCGGCACATTAGCCAAGTCTCCGCGGCGGCGCCCTGCATGCCGCTTGTGTTTCTCGGCGACGATCTAACGGTTGCGCAGGAATTGGGAGAAGGCATGCGCTACTACGTTTCGCCCCGGCATCTGAGCGACCTCGAACATGTGCTCATTTCCCTGTCGTACGGGTTTCCGGCGGATGACGCGGAAGCGGCGGAACTGGCGGCGGACCATTCCGTCCCCCGCGTATTGATTGTGGACGATAGCATGCAACTGGCCTCTCTTATGGCGCGGGCGCTCCGTTCCATGGAACGCTACGACGTACGGGTGGTCAATACCGGATTCGAGGCGATTTCTCTCTTGCCGTCCTTCCGGCCCGATGTCGCCATCATTGACATCGTGCTGCGCGACATGGACGGCCGCGAAATCTGCGCGTTCATTCACAACCACCCCGACCTGCGGCACACGAAAATCATCGGCGTTTCGGGATACATGTCCGCGGAACGCCTCGAAAGCGATCAGGTCCCCCTGCACGCCTTTATCACAAAGCCGTTTCGTATGAAAGAGATCCTGGATCAAGTCGCGGTATTCCTTGCATGATACGCATCCCTCCCGAACAGGCCGCCGAAAAAGCGGCGCGCATCGCCGCCGTCCTGCCCGCGATGGAATCGTTGCTGGCGTCGTGCCGTCTGTGCGGCCATGCCTGCGGCGTGAATCGTCTCGAAGGCGAAACCGGATTCTGCAGGACCGCCCCGGCGGCGGCGGGGAATACCCGTGTATCCTCGCATACGTTGCATTTTGGAGAGGAGCCCATGCTGGTCGGACGGGGTGGATCGGGCACGGTCTTTTTTTCGCACTGCAATCTGCGCTGTGTGTTTTGCCAGAATCATCAGATCAGCCAGAGCGGAATCGGCGCACAAATCACGGCGTACGAATTGGCGGACCTTTTTCTGGCGCTGCAAGAACAAGGCGCGGAAAATATCAATCTCGTCACCCCGACGCACTTCATGTATCCCATCCTGTTGGCGCTTCGCCACGCCTTCCAAAACGGACTGGCGCGGCCCATCGTATACAACACGAACGGATACGACAGCCTCGCATTGCTTCGCCTGCTTGACGGCATCGTGGACATCTACCTGCCCGACATGAAATACATGGACGAAGCGCCCGCGCGAAAGTATTCACAGGCGCCAAATTATCCCGCCGCCGCCAAGGCCGCCATTCTTGAAATGTACCGCCAAACCGGCCCCGTCGAACTCGTGGACGGCGTGGCGCGCAAAGGACTCATCATCCGCCATTTGATCCTGCCGGGCGGCTATGCCGGCAGTTACGACCTGATTCTCTGGCTACAAGACGAGGGTTTGCTCGACGTCACGTTGGGCCTGATGAGCCAGTATTCGCCACAACACCACGCGCGGGATTTCCCCGAATTGGCCGCACGCATCGGCTCGCACGAATACGCCGAAGTTGTCCATTACGCGATTGATCGGGGCTTCAAACATGTCCTGATCCAAGGTTTCGAAAGCGCCGATCTCTATTTGCCCGACTTTGAGCGCGAGAAACCTTTCGACGATATCTGAAATGACCGCGGCGAAAGGTATTTGAATCCAGATCCAGGGGATGGCGTTTGTTTTCGGCCGATTAGGGTCTCTATACTGGCCGCCGCTAACGTTGAACAGGATGCTACGGACGGGAGAAATAACGTGCACGGATTCGCTCACGACGCTGGGGGATCGTTTCACCCCGCCAGCGCGCCGGATTTTTTACCCCCGGCGCAGTTGCGGGCGTTGCAATTGCACCGGCTTCAAGTCATCGTCAAACGGGCTTACGACCATGTGGCGCTGTTTCGCGCGCGGATGGACGAACGCGGCATCAAGCCCGATCATATCCAATCATTGCAGGATGCCGCCCTTTTACCGTTCACCGTCAAGGCCGATCTCCGCGACACCTATCCATTCGGACTTTTTGCCAGTCCAATGAGCGAGGTGGTGCGCCTGCATGCGTCGAGCGGCACGACCGGCAAGCCGATTGTCGTGGCTTACACGCAGGAGGATATCCGTGTATGGGCCAGTGTGATGGTGCGATCGTTCGCGGCCTGTGGACTGGGCCGGGGCGACATTATCCAGAACGCCTACGGTTACGGGTTGTTTACGGGCGGGCTCGGCGCACACTACGGCGCGGAGGCGCTGGGCGCGACGGTTATCCCTATTTCCGGCGGCAACACGGACCGCCAGATTATGATTATGCAGGATTTCGGCGTTACGGCGATCTGCTGCACGCCGAGTTATTTCCTGCATCTGATTGAACGGGCCGGCGAAATGGGTGTTGACCTTCGCAAACTGCCCCTGAGGGCCGGCGTTTTCGGGGCCGAGCCGTGGACCGAGGACATGCGCCGGCGCATCGAACCCGCGGCAGGCATCAAGGCATTCGACATCTACGGCCTTTCCGAAATCATCGGGCCGGGCGTCGCCAACGAGTGCATGTGCCAGGCCGGCCCGCACATTTTCGAAGACCATTTCCTGGCCGAGATTATCCATCCGGAAACGCTCGAAGTGCTGCCGGACGGCGAAGAAGGCGAGTTGGTGCTGACGACATTGAGCAAATGGGCCATGCCGATGATTCGGTACCGGACGCGCGACATTACCGCGCTCGATGCCGAACCCTGCCGGTGCGGGCGCACCATTCGGCGCATCCGGCGCATCGGGCGCCGCAGCGACGACATGTTCATCATCCGCGGCGTCAACGTGTTTCCGTCGCAAATCGAAGCCGCGCTGCTGAAAGCCGAAGGCACGCTGCCGCATTATCAAATCGTCCTGACGCGCGACAAGGGACTCGACCATGTCGAAGTCAAGGTCGAAGTCACCGCCGAGGTCTTCAGCGATACGGTCGGCGCGATCGAACGGCTTCGCGCGCAAATCGGCCAGGCCATCGAACATATTCTGGGCATCCGTGTGCAGGTGACGCTTGTACAGCCACGCACGATCCCGCGCAGCGAGGGGAAAGCGAAACGCGTGATTGACCAGCGTCGGATCTGAAAGGCATAACGCAACGACGGCGCGTTCATCTACCGGGACGCGTCGGGAGGAAAGACCAAGCCATGTTGATTCATCAGTTATCGTTGTTTCTGGAGAACAAGCCCGGCCGGCTGATCGAACCTTGCCGGGCCTTGGCGGAAGCCGGCGTCAATATCGCAACGCTCTCGCTGGCGGACACCCAACAATTCGGTATTCTGAGACTGATCGTCAACGACTGGCAAAAAGGCAAAGCCGCGCTCGAAACCGCGGGATTCGTGGCGACCGTAACCGAAGTCGTCGCCACGGAAATCGCGGACCGGCCCGGCGGACTGGCCGATGTGCTCGAAATCATCGAGAAAGGCCGCATCAACATTGAATACATGTATGCCTTCGCGTCCCGTAGCACCGACAAGGCCGTGCTCGTGTTCCGGTTCGACCATCCCGGCGACGCCATCGAACTCTTACGCGCAAACGGCGTAAATGTAATCGGCATTGAAAACAACGAAACCTCCCTGACGTGAGGGGCAAAGATACGGCCGAAACCTTTTTTGACTTGCAACCTGTCATCTCTTGTGGTAATATTAAGTTACAATCTTTGTCAAAAAACGCATTCCGCGCGAAAATAGGAGCGGAAATGTGAGTATTATCTTGACAAAGCCTGTGGTTTATGGTTAAATGGTGAGACAAAGAGTTATCGTTTCAATGTCTCGGATGTAGGGTACGGTTTGAGCGGAAAAAGAGGAGATGACCAAAATGAAAAAACTGATGGTGTTGACGCTGGCGGTTGCCCTAGCAACCCTTGGCGGCTCTGCGTTTGCGCAGGGGAAAGTGTGGGACGATCTGTCGTGGTGGGGTCAGAGCGGGGCAACACCGGCTCCGGTGAAAGATTGCACGCGTTCCGGTTATTGGTGGTGGCCGACGGAACCCAAGTCGAACGCCGATGATTCGGAACTGTGGGGCAACCGCGGTGTCGTGTATGCCCAGTACACCGAAAAGGTCGAGCCTCCGGCGCCTGCGCCCGCACCGCCGCCGCCTGCTCCTCCGGTCAAAGTAAGCCGCCAGAAACCGGTTTTCAATCACGTCCTGTTTGATTTCGACAAGTCCGTGTTGAAGCCGGAAGGCAAAGCCGCAACGGATGAAGTCATCAAGAGCCTGAAAGAACATGCGAACGACACCGTGCTGATCGAAGGCCATACGTGCAATATCGGCGCCGCGGACTACAATATGGGTCTGGGCCAGCGCCGCGCGGACTCCGTGAAGAAGTACATGGTCGAGCAGGGCATTGCCGAATCCCGCATTACGACGAAGAGTTTCGGCCTGACCCAGCCGGCCGTGCCTAATGACACCCCCGAGCACCGCAAACTGAATCGTCGCGCGGTATTTGATATTACCGTCGTAGACTGATCTCCGGCAACGGTGAAAGCATAACGCGGCATGGCCGCGTTCGGAAAGAAGACGAGCCGCTCCGTGCGTAGGGACGTGGGCGGCTCGTTTTGTTACCAGGAAAACTGCCGTCGTGTCCAGCCCTAGGGAATTGGAAACGCTTCTCGACACGTATCTCGAAGCAGCCGTGTTCGAGATGGGTCTGAGCGAGAAAACGGTGGCCGCCTATGCCGCGGATCTGCGCGCCTATATTTCGTATCTCACGGCGCGGGGTGTGAAATCGGCCAACGCCGTGGATCGCGCGGCGGTGCTGGACCATTTGACGGCTCTGCGTGACGCCGGCCTCTGCGCGCGTTCCATCACCCGGCATCTGAGCGCCATCCGGCGGTTTCATGCGTTCCTTCACCAGGAACGGCTGGCGGAAGCCAACCCCCTTTCCGGACTCGATTCCCTGCATCTCACCCGAACGCTCCCTAAAAATCTGTCCGAACAGGATATTGAACGGATACTTGCCGCCGTATCGCCCGGCGATCCGGACGGTGTCCGCAATGCGGCCATTCTCGAACTCTTCTATTCCTGCGGTCTCCGCATCAGCGAACTGGCGGCCCTCCCCCTTCGTGACGTGGCGTTGGCCGAATCACTTGTCCGGGTACGCGGAAAAGGATCGAAAGTGCGCCTTGTGCCCCTCGGCAAACGGGCGATCGCACGGATACAGGCATGGCTGCGCCTGCGCGCGGAAAAGAAAAACATCCGCGGCGATACACTCTTCCTGTCGAAACACGGCAAGCGCATGAGCCGGACGAGCATCTGGGCCATCGTAAAGCGCCATGCCCGCCTTGCCAACATTTCCAAACACGTTTCGCCTCATACGTTGCGCCATTCCTTTGCGACACATCTGCTTGACCACGGCGCCGACCTCCGGGCCGTACAGGAAATGCTCGGCCACGCCGACATCTCCACCACACAAATCTATACCCACGTCAGCGCCGAACGCCTTCGCAAAGCCCACAAAGAATTTCATCCGCGATCATAGCCGCGGGAAACCTTCCGTCCGAGCGTTGGCGGATTCAAGTTCCAAGTGCAACATCCAGGTTATGGAAGACTTCATAGGGCGTTCGGTATCCAAGGGTTTTCCTGGGCCTGTTGTTGAGTTCATTGACGATACTGTCAATCTGCGGTT
>Ga0073932_1004056_pt1 | contig 18158 bp, 15 predicted proteins | sample DewCreD2012metaG_FD_76967 | JGI IMG/M metagenome (GOLD analysis project Ga0073932, IMG submission 76967) | Hot spring sediment bacterial and archeal communities from British Columbia, Canada, to study Microbial Dark Matter (Phase II) - Dewar... ... | reverse complement strand
AGTTCGTGAAAGCCATCGGGTCCCTCTCGGGTCCCCTGCTGCCCGTGCTCGCCGCGCGGTGGTACGGCGCTTCGTGGCAGGTGGTGTTCCCGATTTACTCGGCTGCCGTGGCGGTCACGATTCTCGCCACGCTCACGGTGCGCGTCGAAGAGAAACGTTCGCCCGACCAGAAGCCCGCCACGCTGGCATCCTGCCTCGCCCTCCTGAAAAACGGCTACGTGGCCATGATGGTGCTGGCCATCTTTCTTTACGTCGGCGCGGAAGTCAGCGTCAGCGCGGGCATTCCCCTGTATCTGAAAGAACGCTTCGGCATCGACATCAGCCGCACCGGACTGCTCGGCACAGGGCTGTTCTTTCTGGCGCTGACGATCGGACGCTTCTCCGGCGGCGTCATCCTGAACTGGATGCAGCCGAGGCCGTTCTTTCTTGTCACTTCTCTCGTGTCGATCCTCGGTCTGCTCGGGATCTTTGCGCCCTCGCCCACGGTCTCGGCCGTCAGCTTCTTCGTCACCGGGCTGGGCTTCGCCAACATCTTCCCCCTCGTGTTCTCGATCACCGTCGACGCCATGCCCGAGCACACGAACGCGCTCAGCGGCCTGATGGTCACCGCCATCGTCGGCGCCGCATTCGTGCCGCCCCTGATGGGCTTCGTGTCCGACCTGTTTGCCTCTGCGCAGGCGGGCTTCTTCATCCCTCTGGGCTGCGTTCTCTACATCACCGCGGCGGCGCTGCGGAACCTGCGCCGCGCCCGCGCCTGAACCTCCATCCGAACCGCCATGTCCATCGACGCTTCCTCCGATCCCCGCATCGTCATGACCCTCGACGCCGGGGGCACCAACCTCAAGTTCTCCGCCATCCGGGCCAACCAGCTGCTGCTGGAGCCCATTTACCTGCCGGCCGCGCCAACGGATCTGGATGCCTGTCTCGACAACATCATCGAAGGCTTCCGCCGCGTCCGCGCCCTGCTGCCAGAGCCGCCCGTGGCGATCAGCTTCGCCTTCCCCGGACCGGCCGATTATCCGTCGGGGGTCGTCTTTAACGAGAACAACCTCCCTGCCTTCCGCGGCGGCGTGGCCCTCGGACCGATGCTCGAAGACGTCTTCGGCATCCCCGTCTTCCTCAATAACGATGGCGATCTGTTCGCCTACGGCGAGGCGATGAGCGGTTTTTTGCCGGAAGTGAACCGCATGCTGGCCGAAGCGGGCAGCCCCAAGCGCTATGCGAATCTGCTCGGGATCACGCTGGGCACCGGCCTTGGCGGCGGCATCGTGCGCAAGGGCGAGCTGTTCCTCGGCGACAACTCGATGGCCGGCGAGGTCTGGCTGCTGCGCAACAAACTCGCGCCGGATTGGAACGCCGAAGAAGGCGCATCGATCCGCGCCGTGCGCCGCGTTTACGGCGAAATCGCCGGCCTCGCCTTCGAAGAGACTCCCGAGCCCAAAGGGATCTTCGAGATCGGCATGGGCCGCGCTCCCGGCAATCAGGAGGCGGCGAGGGAGGCTTTCCGTCGTCTGGGCGAAGTGGCCGGCGATGCAATCGCACAGGCTCTGACACTGATTGACGGTCTTGTCGTCATCGGCGGCGGGCTGTCCGGCGCGGCGCCGCTGTTTCTTCCCGCTCTGCTCGACGCAGTCAACGGCGTGTTCGAGCGCGATGGCCGTCCTCTCCGGCGCGTCGTTTTTCACGCCTTCGACTTCGACGATCCGGCCCAGCGCGAAGTGTTCCTGCGCGGCCAGCCCCGCGAACTGCCTGTGCCGCGCTCGCAACGCACCGTCCGCTACGACGCCCTGCAGCGCACGGCCATCGGACTGACGCGCCTCGGCACTAGCGAGGCCGTATCGCTGGGCGCCTATGCATTCGCCCTCAACCGTCTGGGTCAAAAATTCTGATTGCGCCGAAACAAACCGGAAGTATACTTGACAGAGCTGTATAGAAATCTTTGTTTCTCTCAGAGATTCTATCTATGCAGAAACGGATACTTCGGGCCGAACACACTGGCATGCGGCTCATTTTCCTCGCTGTTGTACCTTTCCTGACAGCGGTTCCGTCCGTGGCAGCAGTCCTGAGCGTCGGGCCGGGCCAGCCGTACGCAAGACCCTGCCAGGCGTTCGCCGCCGCACGGGACGGCGACGTGATCGAAATCGACGCCTCGGGCAACTACGATGGCGACGTCTGCGTGATTTACAGGAACAATCTGACGATTCGGGGCGTCAACGGGCGGGCGCGCATCGACGCCGCCGGAAAATACGCGCAGGGGAAAGGCATCTGGGTGGTGGCGGGCGACAACACCGTGGTCGAGAACATCGAATTCTCTGGCGCCAAAGTGCCCGACCGCAACGGCGCAGGCATCCGCCTCGACTCTGGCAATCTCACCGTGCGCAACTGCGTCTTTCACCACAACGAGACGGGCATTCTCGGGGGTTTCTACGGCAAGGTCCTGATCGAACACTCCGAGTTCTACGACAACGGCTACGGCGACGGCCAGAGCCACAATATCTACCTCAACGCGGGCGTGGCCGAGTTCACGCTCCGGTATTCCGCCTCGCGCCGCGCCATCGCCGGCCACCTGGTGAAATCCCGCGCCGCGAAGAATTTCATCCTCTACAACCGCCTCACGCAGGAGACCGGCACGGGCAGCTACGAGATCGATCTGTCCAACGGCGGCCAGGCTTACGTGATCGGCAACATCGTCCAGCAGGGCGACACGACGCAGAACCGGGGCATGCTGACATTCGGGCTCGAGGGGCTCAGAACCAACGCCCCCAACGAGCTGTACGTAGTGAACAACACCTTCGTCAGCACCCGCGCCGCCGGAGCCACTTTCCTGCAGATCGCCAGCAGTTTCACGACGCCGGCGGTGGTCCGCAACAACATCTTCTCCGGCAGCGGCATTATCACTACGCAGAGCAATGCCCTGATGGCGGGCAACGTGACCACGGGGAACATGGGATTCCTCAACCCCTCGCAGTACGACTACAGGATCTCGAACCTCTCGGCGGCGCTCAACGCGGGCGTTGATCCCGGCGAGGCGGCTGGTTTTTCGTTGACGCCCGTCATGCAGTATGTCCACCCGCTGTGCGCCGCGGAACGCTACAGCGTCGGTCCCATCGATGCGGGCGCGTATGAGCATGGAGTGATCGAGGCAAGCCCTGTCTGCGCCGCGCCGCCGCCCCCGCACGGTCTGGCCGGCCTGTCTCCCTCCGCCGTTGAGGTCGAATCCGGATCCGCGCTCTCGCTGACCGTGTCGCTGACATCGCCTGCGCCGGCAGGGGGAACCGTGGTCGCGCTGACGAGTTCGGCGCCCGCCATCCTCCCCGTGCCCGCCACGGTTACGGTGCCAGCGGGGCAGACGGGGATTTCCGTTTCTGTCACGGCGGGTGAAGTCCTGGCCAGCACCTCTGTCAGACTGACGGCCAGCCTCGGTTCAGCCACCGTGGAATCCTCCGTCACGGTTGTGCCGCGGCCCCCTCAGCTCGCATCCTTCACCCCCTCGCCCGCGACGGTTGAATCCGGCTCCGCGCTGTCGCTGACCGTGTCGCTGACATCGCCTGCGCCGGCAGGGGGAACCGTAGTCGCGCTGTCGAGTTCGGCGCCCGCCATCCTCCCCGTGCCCGCCACTGTTACGGTGCCAGCAGGACAAACGGGCATTTCCGTTTCGGTCACCGCCGGCAGCGTGACGGTCAGCACGCCGGTCACCCTTTCAGCCAATCTCGGCGCGGCAACGATCACCGCAACGGTCACGGTCAGTCCGCGGCCCGTGCTGGCGACCCTGACGAGGATCACGCGATCGGCGGCGCAGGTGCGTGCCGGCGAGCGGTTCACCATCACCGTCCAGCTCGCGGCGCCCGCGCCGGCCGCTGGCGTGCTCGTCAGGTTTTCGGCCAGCCGCCCCGACGACGTTGAACTGCCCGCTTCCACGGTGATTCCTGCCGGAGCCTCTTCCGCCACTGTGACTGGCGCCGTAAGGAATCAGGCAGCCAGCGGCCAGGTAACAATTCAGGCGGCGTCATCCAACACGCTTTCGACCTCGTTCAACATTCGCGCAACCCGGTGACGCTGCTACCGGACGTCTTCAGGCGCGCGTCACCTCCTGGAGCCGTCCCGTGCGCACGTCGTAAATGTAGCCGTACACGGGGATGTCCGGCGGCGCCAGCGGATGGCGTCGTCGCCCGCGCGCCCGCCCGCATCCGTCACGGTACCTGCAGCCCGCACGTCGGCCAGCGTCTTGTTGAAGGCGGCGCAGTTCAGCTCTGTAGCCACTGTCGCGCTCACTGCCTCGCTGGGCGGCGTCTCCATGCAGGCCACCGTGAAAACCCGCCAGCGCCGTGCTACAGGCAATTTCCGCCTCGACGCAACAGGTCCGCCCCGGGGCTACATTCAACCTGACTGTGCAACTGGCCAGTCCCGCTCCCGCGGGCGGCGCCGCCGTGCGCTGGTCCGGCTCGTCGTCGTCCGCCGTGCAGACCGGCGCGCCGGTCCAGCGTGTAAATCCGGGCCTCTTTGGTGTTCCAGACGGCGATCTCCCCGCGCGCATCGCCGCGGGAGATCGCGGGCCAGACCGGCGCCTCACCGGATGTTGAGGATGGTGTTCTTTGCCGTGTCCTTCTTCGTTTTCAGCACGTCGATGACCGCATCGCGCGTGGCGGGCGTCAATTGTGGAGACTGGAAGTCAATGCCCGGCACGCCTTTCGGGTCCGCGAGGGCTTCTTTCAGCAGCGCGGGGACGATTCCCGCGCCAGGCATCACGCCTCCCAGCAGCGAAGCCCCGCTGGCCACCGCGTTTCCCGCCTGCTGCTTGCTCCTGTTCTCCCGCGCTCCCTCAGCCTTCGGCGGCTCGGGTGCGCCGCGCACTTCGCGCACGGAGCGGTCCGTGCAGGCGCCCGGCGTGCCCTCTTTGGCGGCGAGCACGGCCACCTCGCCCCCCGCACGCGCCTCGGCAAGGGCGGCTACAGGCGTTGCGCCCGCCTTGTCGCACACCAGATACAGCTTGCTCTCTGCTGCGGCTGGCAGCGTCAAAGCCAGCGCAACGAACACCACGAAAACGGCAGGAATCCTCATCCGTCTGCTCCTCTGACAGAGTCTGTCTGCCAGGGATAACGGAAACAGCGCGCGGAATTCACCGGGTTTTGCACAGGCCATCCCGCGAGGCGCGGATCGCGGCGCCTGTCAGTTTCAGGCCGCGGGCACTTCCACCAGCCGTCCCGTGCGCACGTCGTAAATGTAGCCGTACACGGGGATGTCCGGCGGCACCAGCGGATGCCGGCGGATGCGCTCGACGTCATCGCGGACGCTCTGCGCCAGGTCGCGGATCGTGAGCCAGTCGATGTAGTCGCCTTCGCGCGAGCCCGGCAGCGTCGTGTCGATGTTCTTCCACTGTCCGTCCACCAACCCTGCCGGACCGATGGACTCCGCCAGCAGCCCGCGCATGACGTCGTCGGTGAAGAACTCCATCCCGCAATCGGTGTGATGGATGACGAACCACTCGCGCGTGCCCAGCAGTTTGGCCGAAATCACCAGCGAGCGGATGGCGTCGTCGCTCGCCCGCCCGCCCGCATTGCGGATCACGTGCGCGTCGCCCTCGGCGAGCCCGGCGAACTTCGCCGGATCGAGCCGCGCGTCCATGCAGGTGAGAATCGCGAACCGCCGCGCCGGCGGCATGGCCAGTCTGCCCTTGTCGCCGAAATCGGCGGCATAGCGGCGGTTGGCTTCCAGAACTTCGTTCAGGATCTGAGACATGAAAAGCCCCTCCTGAGGCTCTTATACATTGCCTCAGGAGGGGCCAATGTCCGTCTCGCGGAAGAGATTCGCGCCCGCCTAGACCTCCAGCTTCCACGGAGAACGGTAGCGCGCCTTCAGGTACGGCCGCGCCTCGCTCTGCTTCACCGTCCAGCGCTGCTCGTCCCAGTCGACGCGCACGCCCGCGCGCATCGAGACGTTGGCCAGAATACAGGTCACCGAAGAGCGCACGCAGTTCTCGATGTCGGAAATCGGCTTCTCGCGCGAACGGATGCACGCCAGGAAATTCTCCCAGTGCGGCACGTTCAGCTGCGCCATCTTCGAGTCCTTCTCCCACACGGCGGGCTCGATCTTCGAGCCGCGGTTCGGGATCAGCCAGCAGCCGCCGCGGTTGACCACCACCGTCGCCTCGGTGCCGTGGATGGCCGTCGCCGCGCCCCAGTTGCCCAGCAAAGGCATCGGGTTGCACGTGCGCGACTCGTAGCTCGACAGGAACTTCGGGTAGTAGAACGTAGCCAGCATCGTGTCCGGCGTCTCGCAGTTGTCCGTCACGTAGAACTTCGAGCCCAGCGCCGTCACCGCCGTCGGCATCGGATCGTCGAACGCCTGATGAATGGGGTCGATCAGGTGAATGCCCCAGTCCGTCATCGCGCCTCCGGCGTAGTCCCAGAAATAGCGGAACGTCGACCAGCGCTTCGGGGCGACGCCGAAGCGGTTCAGGTTGTACGGGCGCTTCGGCGCGGGGCCGAGCCACAGGTCCCAGTCGAGTCCCGGAGGCGGCGGCTCGTCCGGCGGGTTGCCCCAGCGCTCTTTCTTCTCGAGCCCCGCCTGCCACGTGTGGCAGAACGTGACCTCGCCCAGCGCGCCGCTCTTCACCAGCTCCGCAGCCTTCTGGAAATAGCCGCCGGAGCGCTGCATCGTGCCGCCCTGCACCACGCGCTTGTATTTGCGCGCCGCCTGCACCATCAGCTGGCCCTCTTCCACATACACGCAGGCCGGCTTCTCGACAAAAACGTCCTTGCCCGCCTTGCACGCCTCGATCGTCATGTAAGCGTGCCAGTGGTCGGGAGTCGAAATGCAGACGGCGTCGACGCTTTTGTCGGCGATGATCTCCCGGAAATCATGGATCGCCTTCACGTCGTGGCCCAGCTTTTCGGCCAGCGCCTTGGCCATCTCCAGATGCGGCTGGTAGACGTCGCAGACGGCGACGGGCTGGAATCCGGGCACCTTCGACGCGTATTCCAGATTGCCGCGGCCCATCTGGCCCATCCCGATGAAGGCGACTGTCACCCGGTCGTTGGCGCCGCGGACGGATCCGGTAAAAAGATTCGTGGTCAGACCGGCGGCCGCGGCAGTGGACAGAAAGCTGCGCCGGTCGGCGGGAGCAGGCTTGTGGTCGTGTTTCATAGGGCTTGTTCCGTTTATATCGCGATCCGGGCGGCCTTGTGGAAATGACCCCGCGGAGCCGCTTCCCGTAGATAGACGCCGTTTGCAGGCCCGGTGTAACCTGCAGGGTATGGCCAAACAGACGGCAGTTCCCAAAAAGCTGAAAAGGTTCGAAAAGAAATATCCGGAGGTCTGGGCCGCGTTCCAGGCGCTCGGCGCCGCCTGCCATGAAAAAGGCGGCCCGCTGAACGAGAAGACCCGGCGGCTGGTGAAACTCGGCATCGCCATCGGCTCGCAGCATCAGGGCGCCGTGCACTCGGCCGCGCGGCAGGCTCTGGAAAGCGGAGCGAAGAAGGAAGAGATCCTGCAGGCGGCCGTGCTCGCGATCACCACCATCGGCTGGCCCGCGGCCTATGCCGCGATGACCTGGATCGAGGAAGAAATCGGCGCCTGAGCCGCCCTTGCGAACCTCGGCCCGCCGCGCCCTCCCCCTGCGGGTTTCCCGCCGCCCCTGGGCGGCGGCTGCATCCCAACCGTGTTTGCCCGGGCTACGAAAGCGAGCGGTCTCCAACGCGGTCTCGGCTGAGCGGGCGGTGTCCGATGGAGCCGTCACCAGGCCTTCCGAAGCCATCGGCAACCCCGCCTCGCGCCGAAGGCGCACACGCAGGGCCGCTTTCGAGACCGCCGCCGCGGCGCGAGACAATGGTAACCGGAGCCATGCCAGAGAAAGAAATCATCCAGACCCCCAACGCCCCTGCCGCCATCGGCCCCTATTCGCAGGCCGTCCGCTGGAACGGACTCGTCTTTGCCAGCGGGCAGATCCCGCTCGACCCCGCCACGGGCCAGCTTGTGGAAGGCGGCATCGAGGAACAGACCGTGCGCGTGCTCGAGAACCTGAAGGCCGTGCTGGAAGCCGCCGGGGCGCGGCTCGACACCGTCCTCAAGACGACGATTTTCCTGAAAGACCTCGGCGATTTCGCCAAAGTCAACGAGATTTACGCCCGCTATTTCGGCGTCAATCCTCCGGCGCGCGCCACCGTGGAAGCGGCGCGGCTGCCCCGCGACGTGAAGGTGGAAATCGAAGCCGTCGCGTTCGTGCCCTGACCGGCTCTCCCGTCAGGCCCAGTCCGGACGCAACCGCGGCGTGAATGCCACTTCGCGGAACTTCCTCGCCTGTTCAGGATCCATCGACGGATTCCGGAAGCGCACCCCAGCGAGTTCGGTGAGCGTCTCGAACACCGAAGTGTTGCGGATCATGCCCGAGAACCGGTCCGCGCCGGGGCCGAGCGCCGTCACCAGCGTGTAGTCCGACGTGTGCGTGGTTCCGGTCCACTGGATGCCCGTGTGGTTGCCGACCACCTGGCCGAGGATGCCCACGGCCGAATCCAGCTGCCGGTTCACGCAGAGTTTCCGCTCGCCTGCGGCGCAGCGGTGCAGGATCTCCGCCTCTTCCTGCGTGAAGCGGAAACCGAAATACTGCTCGGCCAGCTCCTGGATCCGCGCCACGCCCGGAGAGCCGCCTTCCACTGCCGCCGCCTGCTCCGGCTTCATCGAATACTCGGCCGATCCCGCCAGCCTCGGGCTGATCGTGCTGAAACTCGCTTTGATCCCTGCCAGCCTCTCGAAACAGGCGTTGCTCTGGCGGTATTCCACGCCCATGCCCACCAGGCCGGGATTCGAGTTGCCGTGGTCGCTCGTGATGACGACCAGCGTGTCCGGCTTTCCTTCTGCGAACCGCAGCACGCTCTCGATCGCCTCGTCGAACGCGATCTGGTCCCACAGCAGCCCGGCGGCGTCGTTGGCATGCGCGGCGTGATCGACGCGGGCGCCCTCGATCTGAATCAGAAACGGCCTGTTCTGTTTTTCGAGCATCGCCAGCGCGGCTTCCGTCATCTCGGCCAGCGTCGGCGCCTGCTTCTTCAGGGCCTCGCTGTGGCGGTGGTCGATCGTGTACGGCATATGCGAGGCGCTGAACAGGCCCAGCATGCGCCTGGCCGAAGACGCCTGCGCCCGCATGTCATCGCGGTTTTCGACATGCGCATAGCCGGCGGCGCGGAACGCCGCCGCCAGGTCTTTTCCGTCCTTGCGCGATTCGGCCGAGAAGAAGCGCCTGCCGCCCCCGAGGATCACGTCCACCTTGTCCAGATACTGCTCGGCGATCAGATGCTCGTCATCGCGCCGGCGGACGCTGGCGGCGAACCCTGCGGGGGTCGCATGCGTCACCGTCGCCGTCGTCACCAGCGCCGTCAGATACCCCTTGTCCCGCAACAGGTCGCAGATCGGCGTCAGGCGCGTGCCGTCCGGCAGCATATTCACCCAGCCGTTGAAAATGCGCGAGCCCGAGCCCCACGAGGACGACGCCGACGACGAATCCGTCACCAGCGAATCCAGCGACGCCATGTCCATCCACCCGCGCCGCGCTTCAGGGCGGTTCAGCAGCGCCTGCCACAGCAGCCCCTTGCCCCGCACGCGCAGCGAGAACTGCTCGGCCAGCGGCAGCACCGACGGGCTCATTCCGTCCGCCACCATGAAAATGACCCGGCGCGGACGCGCGCCGGGCTTCTGCGCAGCCGCCTCCAGCGTTTCCAGCCCGCCGGCCACGCCGGCCAGCACGCCGGCTCCCTTGAAGAAAAACCGCCTGTTGATCGTCATCGCCTTGCTGTACCCATTTTTCCAGAACCCGTGTTACGTCTGCATCACGGCCCGTTGAATCGCCTCTGAAACCGCCGCCGGCGCGTCCAGCTGCAGCCAGTGGCCGCTCCCTTTCACAATCTGGTGCGTGCCGCCCTGCGATTGTTCCGCCCACCGGCGGTGGGCTTCCACCACGGGCGGCGGCGTCGTCTCCGCCGAAAGCACGTGCACCGGCATCCGCCGCAGCGGCGCCTCGTCGAGCGGCGCCGAGCAGTACTCGGGCAGCCGCTCCAGATACTCCGCCATCGTCGAGAAGCTCCGCGGCAGGCACCAGTGCGACTTCACCCGCGGCCACACGTCCTTCGGCAGCTTCTGAATCTCCCCGGCCAGCCGCTTCGTGACCTCGCTTCCCTTGCCGCTCGCCGCCACCGCCAGCATGGTCGGCAGCCGGCGCGAGCCCAGCAGAAGCAGATCCAGCCCCAGCCGCACCACGCCCCACCGCGCCAGAGTCGCCCCGCGCCGCGAGAGCATCACGCCGCGGCCCAGCATGCGCCGGCGCACCTCCGCGAGCGGGAACCATTCGAACGGCTCCAGCGGATCCAGCAGCACCAGCGCGCGCACCTTCTCTGGAAACCGCGCCGCATAGTGGCGCGCCAGCAGTCCGCCGAACGAGTGGCCTGCCAGCACGAATGGCTTCGCGATCTCCGCCGATTCGGCCACAAAATCCAGCTCGGCTGCCAGATTGTCCAGCGTGCGCGGCCGCTCCGCCGCCCGGCTGTAGCCAAGCCCCAGACGGTCGTAACTGATCACGCGGCACTGCCGCGCCAGATCGTCCTGCACGAGTTTCCAGCTCGCGCTCGAAGCCGCGATGCCCGCTTCCAGCAGCACGGAAGGCCCCTCGCCGCCGCTGTCCAGAACGTGGAAGCCTCCGATCATCCGGCCCGGCGGCGGATACCGCCGCGCGTCCCGCCGCTCGCCAAGAATCTGATAGAGCCGCCCGGCAACGGGCAGAGCGGCCAGCGCGGCGATCCAGGGCCACATCGATCAGTGATCGGAGCGTCCGTAAACGATCAGCGCCACCGGCGCGCCGCCGATCATCGTGCGCAGCACCTGGTCGGATTCGCCTTCCGCCGTGATGCCGGTCTCCACCGGAGCGGACTCCTTCCACAGGCTCAGCACCAGCGGATGCGGCGTGCGCGACGCCTTGCGGCTCATCTCCATCAGCTGGTCGAACGTCGGCCTGGCGGCGGCGTCTTTGTCAATGTCGGCTGGAGAGAGAATGGCGAAGTCGCGCTGCGGCGCCACGCCCTGATGATCGCCGTTCATCGGGAAGAAGCTGAGCCGCAGCGTGTACACGCCCGGCCGGATCGGCTGCCCCCGGCGGTCGCTCCAGCGGCTTTCCACGCGCACCACGCCGAGAAACGTGCCATGCGCCAGGCCCCAGGTGGCGTTCTGCTCCGGCTCGCCCTCTTTGCCTACTTCGCGCGCGAACCAGAACGAGCACAGCGCGCCGCCATCCGGCTTCACCACCTTGATGCCTTCCGCCTGCAGAGCCGTCGCCAGCGCCGCGGCCTCCGGAGGCGGCGGCCCTGCAGGCTCCGTGCGGTAATCAGCGGCCGCGGCGGCCGCGGCCAGCAGCAGGGCGGAAGCAAGAACTCGCAAAGATCGCATAGTTATTTGGATGCCAGAACCGGCAGCAGGATGCGGTCCAGCTCAGCGTCGGTCCATGCAGCCGGCTGCGCGCCGCGGTGCAGGCTCCAGTGTTCGACGTGTTCGGCGAAGGCGCCCGGCGCGACTTTCGTCATCGGCCCCAGCGTCTCCAGCTCCAGAAAATCGGCGTTCGTGAACGTCTCGTACGAGCAGCCGAAGTCCGGATATGTCTTCGTCGGATCGGCGTCGTAACGCTTGAGAAACATCTCGCCGTTCAGGAAATACGCGCCCCAGGTCTTCGGGTTGAAGTGGCCGATCTTCATCGGAACCGGGTTTCTCGGATCCTGCCGCAGGACGAAGTACTTCTTCAGCCACGTCCAGCGCGGGTCCGACAGATCCGTGAACGCCCACATCACCAGCGGATTGGTCGGCGCCAGCATCTCCGGGTGCGTGCCGCGCGGCGGGAAGCCGCTGACGCCATGGCCGCCGGGCGCCATCATCGTCAGCGCCCAGGGGGCGAATTCCAGCGGCATGATGCCGCGGTTGAACAGCCGGTGGATCACTGTGACCCCGGTTCCCCGCGGCGCCATCCGGATCTCGATCTGCTTCTGGATGCCCGTCTCCTTCTCCACCGGCTGCGTGGCGATCAGCGTTTCGCCGCGGATTTCAATCTCCACCGGCGAATTGTCGGGCGGATACGTGTAGCGCACGTCTTCCGGCGCAATCCAGATGCGGTGCCCGCCCCGCGCCACCCACTGCGGCTCGCCCGACTTTCCCGCCGTCTCCTTCTGCACCCAGAAGAAATTCTGTCCTCCCCGGAAGCCGAAAAACATGATGCGCGGTCCGATGTCGGACGTCACGATCAGCTCCGCTTCGCCATTCGTCATCCGGTAGCAGTTCGGCCAGCCGCTGAAAGCCGTTTTCTCGATTCGCACTTGCGCTTCCATCAGGCACCCCGTCATGAACACGAAACCAAGGAGCAGCCTCATCGCCGCTATTCTTTCCTGCGCGCCAGAAGGGCGTCAAGCGGAGCGCCCGTGCGGCGCGCTTCCGCTTCCGCGAACCCCGCCGCCTCCAGCAGCGCGCGGAACTCGCTCTCCGTCCGCTCGCGCCCCTCCGTGCACACCAGCATGTTCAGCGACTGCATGCAGGCGCTCAGCGGTCCGCAGCGGTCCTCGTCGAGCAGCATTTCGGCGATCAGCACGGCGCCGCCCGGCTCGAGCGCCGCATGAACGCGGCGGAGCAGCTCCAGGCAGCGCGCGTCGCTCCAGTCGTGCAGGATCCGGCCCAACGCATAGAGCCGGGCGCGCGGCAGTTCGTCGCGGAAAAAATCCCCAGCCGCCGTCGCGATGCGCTCCCGCGCCGGCGAGGCTTCGATGTGCGCCCGCGCGTGGACGATCACCTCCGGCAGGTCGTACACCACAGCCCGCATGCGTCCGTAGCGCTCGCAGGCGGCGATGGCCAGATGGCCCGTGCCTCCCCCCAGATCGACCAGCGTTTCATACGCGTTCAGGTTGAACACGCGCACCACGGCGGGCGAGCTGAGCAGCCCCAGCCCGTGCATTCCCGCAAGGAAATCCGCGCGCGCTTCCTCCGTCCGGTAGAAGTGATCGAACAGCGAGCCGCGCGCGCCGAACACCAGCTCCCACCGCGGCGCGCCCTCGCGCACGGCCGCCTCCAGCTCGCCCCACAGGCGGTAAAGAGCGTCGTCGGAATAGCGGATGTAGCCCGCCAGCGACCGCGGACTCTGCCGCGTCAGGTATTGCCGGGCCAGGTCCGTGTTCGAAAACACGCCCGCCTCGCGCTCCAGCAGCCCCAGCGCGGCGCAGCCTTCCAGCAGCCGCTCCAGCGCCGCCGCCTGCACCCCCGTGCGATCGGCAAGTTCGGGCGCCGTGGCCGGTCCCTCCTCCAGCAAATCGAAGACGCCCAGCCTAACCGCCGTGAACATCGTCTTCGAGCGCCGGAACGCTTCAATCAGATCCAGAACGGGCGACGGGTCGGGAGCAGCCATGCATCCACCATTGTCGGACAGGCGCCGGAGAGCCGGAAAAAATCCTCAAGACCGGCGCCGGACGGCCGATAGAGCGACATGAGCCGATCCAGCGGCAAGCGACGAGCAGCCCGGCGCACCTGCGGCGGAGACGCGGCGATGCTGCAGCCGGGAGAGAGGAGAGGTGTTCCCGATGCCTGACAACCTGCATGCCAGCGATACAGGAACCCGGACGGCGCAGCCCAACGGCCAGGGCCGGCTCCCCTGCGGACGGTCCCTGCCCGCCTCTCCGGATCCCTGCGGCGATGGCCCGCGCCCCGAACCGATCCTCGTCGTCGAGGACAACCCCGTCAACCAGAAGGTCCTCGCCGCCCTCCTGCGCAAACGCGGCTATGAAGTCGACGTCGCCAACGACGGCGCCCAGGCCATCCAGCTGGTCGCCGAGAAAAAGTACGGCCTCATCCTCATGGACCTCCAGATGCCCATCCTCGACGGTCTGGAAGCCGCCCGCCTCATCCGCAGCTTCGAGGGCTGCCCGCAGCCCCCCATCATCGCCATCACCGCCTACACCCTGAACAACGAAAAGCAGAAGTGCCTCGAAGCCGGAATGAACGGCTACCTCCCCAAGCCCGTCGACACCGAAACCCTCTTCGACTGCGTCGAAAAGTGCCTCCGCAGCGCCTGACCCGCGCCGCAGCCCATCCGGCGCCAGGCGCGTTTCACCTCCATGTGCGGCGCATCAGCGATTCGCTCCGGCCGGCTCCGTGCACAAGCCCATTGACTTTCCTGCCGGATCATCGAATAATTGCGCCAATCCCATGCCTGCTCATCCTCCGAAAAGAACCGCATTCCTGATCGCTTTTGGGCTGATTCTCCTCTGCTTCCAGTGCGCTGCCAAAGAAAAGGCGAAGCCGCAGATGATGCGGGTGGAAAGTCCGAACTTTGAAATCATCGCTCCCTGCGATCGGGAGCAATGCATTCAAATCCTGCGCCTTTTCGAGTGGGCGAGGCTCATGTTCGAGAAAAACTTCCAGCTCGAACGGCCGCCCAGAAAAACCCTCGTCTTCGTCTTCCCCTCCGAGGCGGACTGGCAGAAGATCGGGCCTATTGCGCGCTCCAACGGCTTCTATTCCGATCTCCCCTCCCGCGGCCATATCGTCCTGCGCAGCCTGAAGGACTGGCAGATGACAGGTCTCCACGAGTTCGCCCATCTCTGGATGCGCCAGAAAATGAAGCATCACGCCGCCTGGCTCGATGAAGGAATCGCCTGTTTCTTCGAGGGCATTATCGCGGAAAAGGGCCGGATTCAGGTCGGCTTCCCGGTCGCGCACCGGCTGCAGTGGCTGGTTCGTGAAAGGTGGCTTCCGGCGGACCGCGTCTTCAGCATCCAGCACAGCCGGGATATCCAGAGCAGCAACGAAGTCGCCCTGTTCTATGCGCAGTCGTGGGCGCTGGTCCATATGCTCAGGCTTTCCCCGGAGTTCAAGCCGAAATTCCCCGAGTTTTTCGAGGCGGTCGCCTCGGGAAGGCCTCCGGAAGAAGCGCTGCGGAGCATTTACAGGGTGACGCCCTCCGAACTGATGCAGAGCGCAAAACACTGGATTTCGCGGCCGGCGTGGCCCGCCGAGTCGCTGGAATGGCCGGAGCGCACCCAGATCAGAATCCTGATCTCCCCCGCTCCTCCGGAGACGGTCGAGCTGCTGCGTGCTACTTTCACTGCCGTCCACCAGCCGGATGACGAGCGCAGGCGCGTGTTTGCAGCCTTCGCGGAAAAGCTTGGAGCTGTCTGCCCGAACCACCTTGCGCTCGGCGATCTCGCGTTCAACCTCGGCCTGATGGACAGGGCGGCACGGCATTACAGCCAGGCCGTGGATTGCGGTGCGTCCGCCGATGAAATCGGCCGGGGGATCACTCTGGCCGCCGCGGGATCCGGAGCCTTCTCCCAGCGGCTGCTCGAGGAAGTCGAAGCGGCCGCCCAGGACCGCTCCCTGCGCGCTGATGCCGCGGCCGCGCTGCTGGCCAGAGAGGAGCCGGAAAGCGCCCTGAAAGCCACGGAAGACCTTTCGAACATGCAGCGCGATGCCCAGTTCCGCGCCACGCGGATCCGCGCCATGGCCCTGATCCGGCTGAAGCGGTTCGAGGAAGCCGAGGTGCTGGCCCGCGAGCTGGAGGCGATGGCGGCCGAAGACTCTGAACGCCGCTCGGTGGAGCTGCTGCTTCACGACATCGGGCAGCATCGCCGCGCCGCGGCCGCTGCCAGCACGCCTGCCCACGAGATCTACCTGCGCCAGCTTCAGCGCGCGGATGGCCTTGTGACGCGCGTCGACTGCATGGACGCCTGGGCCCGGCTCTGGGTGACCACTTCGGACGGCCGCGAAATCAGATTGCGGATCGCCGACCCCGGCGATGTCGTCACGGGCGACGGCGCCGGCGAACAGATTGATCTGCAGTGCGGCCCGCAACAGCGCCGCGCCGTCATCGGATACCAGCCGGAAGAAAACGCGGAGGCGGGCACGCAGGGAAGAGTGAAGTATTTCCGCCCGCTCCAGTGACGCGGACAATCAGGCTACTGCCGGCTTTGCGGCGCCGGCCGCCGCACCTGCTCGTAATACCGCTGCACGTACTCCTGCAGATGCAGCGGAACCTCGTCGCGTCCCAGCTCTGAGCCCGCGTCCGTCCGCGCGCCCGTCCTCCCCGTGAACGGCGTGCGCAGCTGCTGGTTCTTCGAGTTGGTCACCTCCACCATCACCTCGCCCTGCACGTTCTGCGCCCGTTTGCCCAGCAGCTCGTCCAGCTTCCCCATCGCCTGCAGCTCTTCCGCGGCTTCCAGTTCCTTCCGTCCCTCTTCCTTCCCGATCCCGCTCTTCTCGTTCTGCGAAGCCGCGTCGGGACTGCCCGCCTGCTCGGACTTCGCCTGCTGCCCCGCGTCGGACTGCGCCTGCTGCTGCCCGGAGAGCATGTCGCTTTCCTCGCCCTGCTCGCCCTTCCTGCCCGGCTGCGGGCGTCCCTTCTCGCGCCGCTGCGCCTCCTGCTTCGCGCTCTGTTTCGCGGTGCGCGCTCCGTCTCCCGGGGGCATCTCAAGCTTGAGCTTGTCCATCAGGCTGGCCAGCGCGTCGCGCATCTTGTCGAGAAGCGAGTCCTGCGGCTGCGCCCGCTGCGGGGGCTCCTTGCCGTTCTGCTGCTGACCGGAATCCTGCCCGGCGTCCGCCGCGTCGCCGGCGGCTTCCTCTGCTGTCTGCTCCTCGCCGGACTCTCCGCTCTGTCCCGGAGTCTGCATCCGCCCGTTCGGCGCGCGGTTGCCCTGCGGAGAAGGAATCGAGGAGTCTCCGCTTTCGGCCGTGCGGAGAGCCTCCATCGGCAGCTGCTCTTCGTCCAGCGCGCCCGCCCGCGCGTCTTCCAGGCTGAAGCCCGGCAGATCCAGCTTCTTCGCCGGCGGACGCCGCGCCGGCTCGGGCGGCACGGGCGCTCCGGTCAGCGTGTCGAATTGCACGGCCACCAGCGGCGGGCGCAGATCGAAGCTCCGCAACAGGCCGACGCGGATCACGAACAGCGCCAGCAGGCAGCCTGCGGCGGCAGCCGCGGTCACGGACGAGCGCGTCCAGCGGAAGGGAATCGCCTTCCTCGCATCCGCGCCCTCGCAGGCCTCAGCAGCTCTTTCTTCCACCAGCGGCGCCAGCGCGGCGGCTCTCCCGCGGCTGCCGTGCCGCAGGTGCCACGCCGTGGCGAGCAGATCCCTCAGCTGCAGTCCCGCATCCGCGCGCTGTGCGGCCAGGTAATCGTCCGGCGCGCGCCGCCGCACCCGCCATGCCGTCCAGCCCGCAGCTGCGGCCAACGCCGCCGCGGGCAAAGCCGGATGGAACACGTCCGCCCCGGCAAGCAGCATCACCGCCAGCAGCAGGCACACGATCGCCGCGGCGCGGCAGAACTCTTCCACCGCGATCGCCGCGGTCAGGCGGCGCCGTGCTTGCGCCACCACCCGGTCGATGGCCGAGGCTTCGCTCACCTGCCTCCATTATGGCAACGGGGGCCCGCCAGAGCGGGCCCCCGCTGCAGAACCAGGATTCGTGCCGGGATCAGAAGTAGAAGCGGATCCCGAACTGCGCCTGGAACGGATTGCCCACCTGCGACGTCGTCGGCTGGTTGTAATCGCCGGCGGCGTTGCGCAGCAGCATGAAACGCGAGTCCACCGGCACGGCGGCGCCGGTCGTGGCGTTGATGCCCAGGCCGTAGATGTTGGCCTGCCCCGCGTAAATCACGTTGTCGAGGTTGAACAGGTTGAAGAACTCCGCCGACAGCTGCACGCGGTAGCGCTCGCGGAAGCTGAAGCTCTTCAGAATGCGGATGTCGTTGTTGTTCACGACCCCGCGGTTGCGGAAGGCGTTGCGCTTGAAAGGCACGCCCACCGCCTGGTACGGCCGGTCGGAGTTCGTGGCGTTGCCGTCGGTGTCGCTGCCGACGATCGGGTTCAGCGGCAGCCCGCTGCGCGTGCGCAGAATGCCGGACACTTCGATGCCCCACGGCAGCGTCACCAGCGCATAGGACGACAGCAGGTGCCGGGCGTCGATGTCGGAGTAGTGGTACTCGCTGCTCAGGTCGTAGGGGTTCATCGCCCCCATGCCCGTCGCGTTGCGCTCGTTGTCGTCGTCGGAGTAGTTCGTCGAAAGGGTGTAGAACGCGCCTGCCGTGAACCGGCGGCTGCGGTACTGCGTCTGCAGCACCATGGCGCGGTACAGCGACTTCGCGTTGCTCTCGCGCGTCGTGTACT
>Ga0073932_1004047_pt1 | contig 18187 bp, 14 predicted proteins | sample DewCreD2012metaG_FD_76967 | JGI IMG/M metagenome (GOLD analysis project Ga0073932, IMG submission 76967) | Hot spring sediment bacterial and archeal communities from British Columbia, Canada, to study Microbial Dark Matter (Phase II) - Dewar... ... | reverse complement strand
CAGGATGGCCGCCATCCCGTAGTAGTCCTTCAGGGCGTGCATGCGCGTCCACGGGAGCTGGTATTCTCCCGTGGCCAGGTCCTTGTAGAAAGGCTGGTGCATGTGCCAGACGAAGACGAGATAGGTGTGGGCCATCAGCGTCCCCAGTAGCTGCGCACGGGAGGCGGCGGCTCGGTGCCGCGCAGCGCGCGCCAGAGAATCTCGTTCATTTCTTCGTCGTCGATGCGGTCGGCTTCGCTGAGGTCGAGCTTCGCCGAGCGCGCGGCCAGAGGCGAAGACTGCAGGTTGCGCTCATCGAGAGGAACGCGCGGCTTTTCGGCGGAATACGGACGCGGGTCCGGCCTGGAATGAAACGCGGCCCACATGGGCCGCGCCGTGGCGTCGTGAATGGTCATGGGACGGAGGCCGAGGATGTGCTCCATCGTTCGGAGCATGCTGACGGTGTTGTACATCGTCGAATCGATGCCGCGCCCGCGCGTGTAGGGCGACAGGATATAAGCGGGAGCGCGGTGGCTGTCGACGTGATCGGCGCCGTTCTGGGCGTCGTCTTCCAGAACGAAGATCGCCGTGGACGGCCAGAACCGAGACTTTGATACAGCCTCGACCAGCATGCCGAGCGCGAGATCGTTGTCAGCCATCGCGGACTTCGGCGCGATCTTGCCCGGCGAGACGCCCGAAGTGTGATCGTTGCCCAGGCGGATGGTCATGAAGCGGGGCATCTGTCCGCTGCGCTCGAACTGCTCGAGATCCTTCAGGAAAACCCGGACGCGCTCGACGTCCGGATAATCCATGTCGAAGCCGCGGTATTCCATGTTGGTGTGCTGCGCCAGCGACGGGTCGCGCACGGCGGCGATCTGCCGGCCGGAAGAGGGAGCGGGCGTGATGTTGGTCACCCACCAGCCGTAGTTGCGGAAGCTGAGGCCGGCGAGCATGGCGTTGCTCCAGATGTAGCCCGCGGGCGGCAGGGCGGCGCGCTCGCCGCCTTCGTAATCATAGTGCCTCCGGCGCGCGGCGTAGGAGTTCGGCCACATGCGCTGCACATAAGCGGGCGCAATGGCCGCGCTCGACCAGTTGTGGCCGTCGGCGCTGACGTCGGCGTTGACATAGAAATTGTCGAGCAGAACGAACTCGCGCGCCAGCCTGTGATGGTTGGGCGCGGCGTCTTCGCCGAACAGCGTCAGGGACGGGTCGCCGTTGCCGATGCCGAGATCGCCCAGCACCTGGTCGTAGGTGCGGTTCTCCTTCACCACATAAATGACGTGGCGGATGGGACACTCCTCGCCCCCTTTCTCCAGAGGATGGCCCTGAGGCGGCGACTGCATGGGGCGCGTGCGGCGCCAGGGGGCGTTGTCGAGCACCCGGGCGGTGAGCTGAGCCATCTGCGCCGGCTGCGGTTCATCGAGCAGCGTGGCGCTGCCGCGCTGGATGGCGGCGACATACTCGACGGCGACGTTGCCTTCGTGCAGCACCGCGCGGCGCACCAGCGGATTGGGGCCCTGCGGATTCGGGAACGAGCGCGCGCCGCGCCCGTTGAGCACCATCAGCTTCCCGGAGGGCAGGACGCGAGCCGCCAGCGGATACCAGCCTACGGGGATGAATCCCTCCACCACGCTGCGGCGCTCGCTGATGTTGACGCGCGCCACCGCGTTGGCGTCCGAGCAGACAACGTACAGGCGGTCCTCATCCGGCGAGAGCGCCAGCGCGCTCGGCGTCATGCCGGCGACTTCCGGAAAGTCACGGTACAACGCGACGCTGATCGATTCGGCCCGGCGCAGCAGGCCGCCCGGCCCAAGGCCGAACACCTGGACCAGATTCGAGCCGGAAACGGCGACGAACAGGCGCGCCGTGTAAGGCAGGGGTTCCTCGCCCTGCTCAACGGCAACGGGCTTCAGGCGCCAAAGCATGTCCATGGGCTGCGGTCCTGTGGAATAGCGCGCCACCTCTTCGCCTGAGTCGGCGTAGTGCTGGCGCAGCGTCCCGTCGCCCCAGCCGGTGACGAAGAAGCTCTTCCCGTCGGGGTGAAAGAGAATGCGGTAAGGGCGGTGGGCCGTTTTCCAGCGCTCGATCACCATGCCCGACTGCGGGTTGACGACGTAGATCATGTCGCGGTGGAGGGCGGCCGCGTAAATCAGGCGGCCATCGGGCGACAGCGCGAGATCGCCGAGAAAGTCCGTATGCTTGCGCTCCTTCTCATCCACCACGGGGAATTCGCGCCGCCTTTCGAGCTTGCCCTCGGGCAGCAGCGCCAGTTCGTATATGATGGCGCGCGAGCCGCCGCTGACATACAGCAGGCCGCCTTTGGGCGCGAAAGCCATGCCGAGCCAGGCGTCGGGCAGCGTGATTTCGGAGATCTTCCGCAGCGTGGCGGGTTCATGGATGCTGACCGTGGGAGGGAGGTAGCCGCCCTGAAGGATTGCGAGGAATTTCCCGTCGGGCGACAGGGCGCTCGCCATCGGCATAGTGCTGAGCGGAACCTGTTCGCCTGCCGGACGCAGGAGCCAGCCGGAGTTCAGCAGGAACCCGCCGCCCGGAAGCGGGCCGACGCGCTCCGGCGCGGACTGTTGCGAGATGAGCCAGCCTGCGGACGACAGAATCAGGGCCGGGACCGCATAGCGAAGAAAGGGTTTCATTCTTCAAAAAACCTCTGCGCGATGGGATAGCGGCGTCCCATGCCGAACGCCTTCGTGGTGACCTTCAGGCCTGGAGCGGCCTGCTGGCGTTTGTATTCGTTGCGGTCGACGCGGTTGATGATGCTGCGGACCAGTTCGGGCGGCTGACCGAGCTCGGCTGCGATCTCGGCGGGCGATTTCAGCTCTTCGATGTAGGCCTTGAGGATCGGGTCGAGGACCTCGTATTCGGGCAGGGAATCGGAGTCCTTCTGATTCGGGCGCAACTCCGCCGATGGCGGCTTGATGAAGACATTCTCGGGAATCGTGCCCGGGCGGCGGGCGTTGACACGGCGGCACAGCTCGTACACCATCGTCTTCGGCACATCGCTGATGACGGCGAGTCCGCCGGCCATGTCCCCGTAAAGCGTGCAGTAGCCGACGGCGACTTCGCTCTTGTTGCCGGTGGTGAGAACGAGCGACCCCCATTTGTTCGAGAGCGCCATCAGCGCCAGGCCGCGGAGGCGCGACTGGATGTTCTCCTCTGTCACGTCGGGCGCCGCGCCGGCGAAGACGGGCGCGAACGTGGCGAGCAGCGTCTCGTAGGCGGGCGTGATGGAGATCACTTCGTAGCGGATGCCGAGATTGGCGGCGAGAGCGCGCGCGTCGGCGAGGCTGTGATCGGACGAATAAGGGCCGGGCAGGGAGACGCCGGTGACGTTCTCCGCGCCGACGGCATCGGCGGCGATGCAGGCCACCAGAGTCGAGTCGATGCCGCCGCTGAGTCCGATGATGACGCTGCGGAAGCCGCATTTGGCGATGTAGTCGCGCGTGCCGAGAACGAGCGCGTCGTAGGCGGCCTCGACTTCGTCCGCGTGCGATTCGCGCAGCTCGCCATGGCAGGTTTCGGTGTCGAAGAAAACGATGTCCTCGCGGAACGAGGGCGCCGCTGCGGCGATCCTGCCCTCTGCGTCCACGGCGAAGCTGGATCCGTCAAAGACGAGCTGATCGTTGCCGCCCACCATGTTGACGTAGACGTGGGGAAGGCGGTGCCGGCGCGCCATGGCGGTGAACATCTGCCGCCGCAGGGCGCGCTTGGTCATGTCGTAGGGAGATCCGTTGATGGAGAGGATGATCCCGGCGCCCTGGGAGACGAGGGATTCCACCGGGTCGCTGTCGTAGAGCGGCCTTTCCCAGAACTGCTTGTCGTTCCAGGCGTCCTCGCAGATGGTGATGCCGAGCCGCATGCCGCGGAATTCGCAGACCCGCTGCGAGGCGGCGGGCTGGAAATAGCGGCCTTCGTCAAACACGTCGTAGGTCGGCAACAGCATCTTGGACTGCGTCGCCAGCAGGCGGCCTTTTTCGATCAGGGCGGCGGAATTCGTCACGCTGCGGCGCGAGCCTTCCGGCGCTGCGCCGACGTAACCGGCAACGATTCCGCAGGGGACCGATGCGCTGGCCGCGATGAGCCGTTCGAGCGACTCCAGCGAGCGGCGGCGGAAAGACTCTTTTTCGAGCAGATCCCGCGGGGGATAGCCCGTCAGAACCAGCTCGGGGAAAACGGCCAGATCGGCGCCGCGCGAGGCAGCCCGGCGTGCTGCGTCCAGGACCAGTTCGAGATTGCCTGCCAGATCTCCCACCGTGGGGTTGATCTGGCACAGAGCGATGCGCATAGTATCTTGTGGAGAGACTTTCATTGTACCCGCGCGGCTGGAGCTGGCTCCGGCTGATGCGGGAGGAGCGAGCCCATGAAGTACGCAGTAGCTTCTCTGATGTTGCTGGCGCTGCTGGCCTGGCCGGCGGCGGCGCAGGGGCCCGGCGATCCCGCGCCTGGCAGGATGTGGCCGCAGCTGATCCGCTATCTGGAGCTCACGCCGCAGCAGGTGCTGGAACTGGCGCGGATCCAGACTGAATGGAGCCGCTATCTGGCGGCCAAGAGCCGGCGCGTGGCCCAGGTGGAAAGCGAGATCCGGCAGGCGACCCAGGCGCCGGTGGTCGATCCCATGGCGCTGGGTGTGCGCTATCTGGAGCTGGAGGCCATCTGCCGGGAAAGCCGGGATACGGACAGGAAGTATCGCGAGCAGGCCAGGAAGCTCATGACCGTGCAGCAGATGACGCGCCTGGCCTCGCTTGAGCAGGCGTACAGGCTGATGCCGGTCATCGCCGAAGCCGACGCGGCCAAGCTCGTCGATGCGCCGATGCCCGGACTGAATCTGGGACTGCTCGGCGCGCAGGGGGCGAGGGCGTATCCGGGATGCCGTTTCAGCGCGCCAGGGCCCCAGCCGGCGACGACCAACAGCGATCCTGAAGTCGGCGAGCCTGAGAATTGACCCGGAACACGGCCCAGGTCTCCGGCATCCAAGAAAGTAGCCGATAATTGAAGCAGAGCTGGATACCGGCACTTCGGAAAAGAGACCTGGCATGAGAATCTTCGGGGCATTGCTGTGCGCCTGGGCGGCAGGCGCGTCGGCGCAGAACACGGATGGAGCGGTCGCCGCTGTCCGTCACAGTCCGTACGGCGAGGCGCCGGCGTGGCATGGGGAGGCGCCGCCGCGTCCCTCGGCCGGACCAGTGCATATCCTCAAGTCGGCCGATGTGCGCCCCGGCATGAAAGGCGTGGCCTGGACCGTCTTTCAGGGCGCCCAGCCGGAGCCGGTGCCCGTGGAGATCATCGGGCTATGGAAGAACGCGTGGGGGCCGAGGCAGGACGTGATCCTCGCCAAGCTGGGGGGCAAGGCGGCGCAGACCAACGTGGCGGGCGGCATGAGCGGCAGCCCGGTCTATGTGGACGGCAAACTGATCGGCGCGATTGCACTGCGCATCAGCGTGTTCTCGCCAGACGCGATCTGCGGCATCACGCCCATCGAGCAGATGCTCGAGATCAGCGAGATCGACGCCTCGCGGCCGGTGAATCCGAAAACGCCCCAGACCCTGGTCGAGCGGGCCGAACTTGTTCCTCCAGCCTCGCTGCTGGGAGGCGGCGTGCGGCTGATGCCGATCGAAACGCCTCTGGCTTTGGCCGGATTCCACGAGTCCACCCTGCGCGACTTCCGCCCGTTTTTCGAACAGATGGGAGTAACCGCCGTGCATGGCGGCGCCGCGGGAGCGGTGTATGACACGCGGCCCGCGCCCGGATGGCAAAACGCACTGCAGCCTGGAGAGGCGATCGCCGGCGTGCTGGTCAGCGGGGACATGACCGTCACGGGGCTCGGCACCGTCACCTACAACGACGGAAAGCGCGTGCTGGGCTTTGGCCACAGCTTCTTCAACCTTGGGCCTGTGGACATGCCGATGGCGAAGGGCGAAGTGCTGATGGTGCTCAGCTCGCAGTTCCAGCCGAACAAGTTCGCCAACATGACCGAAATCGTTGGCGCCCTGCGGCAGGACCGCCACTCGGGCATCATGGGCGAGCTGGGCGCCACGGCCGAGACGATCCCTGTCAAGCTCAAAGTACGCACGCAGCCGCTGCCCGGCGGCCCTGTGGAAGAGAAGGACTACCGTTTCAACGTTTTCGTGCACCCGCGCTGGACGCCCTTCCTCATGATGCTGACCACTTACAATACCCTGCAGGACCTGAATTCCAGCGCAGCCGATGAAGCCACCTACCGTCTGGAGGGTTCGATCGAGTGCGAGGGGCTGCCGCCGCTGCGGCTTTCCACGATGATCGCTTCGGGGTCAGGCCCTGCGCCGGCGCCAATGCAGATCGCCGCATGGTGGGCCGACAAATTCAATCGCCTGTTCCAGAACCAGCAGGAGGAGCCGCGGGTGAGGCGGGTGGAAGCGGTGCTCGAGATGCGCCCGCAGAAGCTCGAGACGGCCATCGAAAGCGCCTGGCTCGACAGAAGCGAGGCCCTGCCGGGAGAGGAGATCACCGGCCGGATTGCGTTGCGGCAGTGGCGCGGAGATCGTGTCACGCGCGAGTTCCGTTTCCGCGTGCCCTCGAATCTGCCCCGCGGCGAGTACCGGATTCTGCTGAGCAACGCCGATGTTCTCAACCGCCCCCAGGCCATGGCCGGCATGGTGAACCGCCAGATGAACCTGGCCCAGACGGCGTCGCTGCTGGCGCAGGAGCGGAGGAACGACCGGATCTACCTCTCTCTGGTGACGAACAAGCCCACGGTCTACGTCGAAGACCAGGCGATGCGCGACGTGCCTCCCTCGGTTCTGGCGGCGATGCAGAACCCGCGGTCGACCTCCCGCGCTCTGGCCATGCCGGAAACCGTGCTGCCCCTGGCGGAGCTTGAGCTCGACAGCCTCGTCACCGGCAGCGCCGTGCTCCGCCTCGCCGTGCAATAGGACAACACAGACACATGAAACCGATCCCTACCTGGACTGCGGCGGCGCTTGCCGTCTGCGTTGCGTACGCCGTCGAGACGAAGCTCTGGAAGCAGGGCGAGGCGGCCGATTTCGAGAAAGGCAAAATCGAGAGGCTCGCGCTCTCAAGCGACGGCCGCCTGGCGCTGGCGCCCGTCTGGAAGCGCGTGGCTGACGCGGAGACGCCCTTTGTCTGGGCGCTGCTGCCGGGTCCCGGCGGGACCGTGTACGCGGGCAGCGGCGACGGCAAAGTGCTCCGGATCGACGCGCAGGGCAGGAGCGCGGTCTTCGCCGATCTGGGCAGCGGCTCGGTGCACGCCCTCGCCCCGGCGCCTGGAGGCGCTCTCTACGCGGCGCTGTCGCCGGAAGGCAAGGTCTTCCGCATCGGCGCGGATGGCAAGCCCGTTCTGCATGCACAGATCGAGCCCCGCTATGTCTGGGCGCTGATCGCCGAGCCTGACGGAACGCTGTTTGCGGCCACGGGCGATCCGGGACAGGTGCTGCGGATCGCGCCCAACGGAAGCGTGAGCGTCTTCTTCGACGCCGCCGAGTCTCATGTGCGCTCGCTCGTGCGGGGGCCGCAGGGAACATGGATCGCCGGCACCGAGCCAGGCGGCGTGGTTCTGCGCATTGATGCAAAAGGGCAGGGTTTTGTTCTGCACCAGACAGCGAAGCGCGAGGTGACGGCGCTGGCGGCAGCGGCGGACGGAACCGTCTACGCAGCGGCCGTCGGGACGCGGCGGCCCGCATCCCCCGGAGCTGTTCCCTCCACGGCCCCGGCCCAGGCGGCGCAGCCGCAGGCGCAGGGCGCGGCGCAGCAGCCGCAGCCCCAGCCGCAGCAGACGCAGGCCCAGCGGGCGCCTGCCGCGGCGCCGCCCCCGGCAATCGGCGTGGCAGCGCTCGCGGCCGGAAGCGACATCTACCGCATCGCGCCGGACGGCGAACCGCGGCTCCTCTGGTCCAGCAACACGGCGGTCGTCTATTCTCTCGCTCTCGACGCGCAGGGAGCGCTGATCGCGGGCACGGGCGCCGAGGGTATCGTCTACCGGATCGATTCGCCCAGCGCGCACACCACGCTGGTGCGCGCGGAGCCGCAGCAGATCACTGCGCTGATGGCGGCGCCCGGCGGAGGCCTTCTTGCCGCGACGGCCAATCCCGGCATGGTGTTCCGGCTCGGGCCGGAGCTTGAGAAATCCGGTTCGATCGAAAGTGATGTGCTCGATACGGGGGCGTTCACCTACTGGGGCCGCCTGCGGCATGAAGGCGAACTGAACGGCGGCCGCATCCGCATCGAGACGCGCAGCGGCAACCTGGAAGATCCCAACAAGAACTGGAGTGCATGGCAGGAAGTGCCAGCCGGGGGCGAGCGCATCGCCTCGCCGCCGGCGCGTTTTCTGCAATACCGCGCGGTGCTGGAGGCCGCGCCCAACGGCGCCTCGCCGCAGCTGCGCCTCGTGGAGGCCGCCTATCAGGCGAAGAATCTCGCGCCAGTCATCGAAAAGATCGAAATCACTCCCTTCAATTACCGGTTCCCAGCCGCGGGAGCTTCCCTGACGGCGTCGAAAAACCTCACGTTGCCAGGCCTCGGCCAGCCTGCGCAGAGAAGACAGAGCGGACCGCAGCAGCCCGCGGCCACCGAGAGCGGATCGGTCACCATGAACTACGAGAAGGGCTGGATCGGCGTCCGCTGGCGGGCGCTGGATCCGAACAACGACGGGCTGGAAGCGCGGCTTGAAATCCGCGGCGAAGGCGAGCGCGAGTGGAAACTCCTGAAAGACTCGCTGCGCGAGAGCCGCTACAGCTGGGACAGCACCGCCTTCGCCGACGGACGCTACCGCGTGCGGCTGACCTTGAGCGATAAGCCGGACAACTATCCGGGACGCGAATTGTCGGCGCAGATGGAAAGCGACGATTTCCTCATCGACAATACGCCGCCGGAAATTCTGGACCTTTCCGCGCGGTCCGAGGGCAACCGCATCGTCGTCCGGTTCCGCCTGAAAGATGCGCTGTCCGCGCTGCAATACGCGGAACTCTCCGTCAATGGCGGGGACTGGCTCGACGCCGAGCCGACGACCCGCATGACCGATTCGCCCCAGCACGACTACGAGGTCCCGCTTCCCAAACCCGCGGGCAGCGAGTTTGTCATCGCCGTCCGGGCCGCCGACGAACGTGATAATGTGGCAGTCCGGAAGGTGCTCCTCAGGTGAGACTCGACAGGAGGGCGTTTCTCGGAGCAGCGGCCGGCGCCTGCAGCGCCGGCCTTTTGCATGCCGCCCGGCGGCGGCAGAATTTCGTGCTCATCTACGCCGACGATCTCGGATACGGGGATCTGGGCTGCTACGGCCATCCGACAATCCGCACGCCGAACCTGGACCGCATGGCCGCCGAAGGCGTAAAGTTCATGCAGTGGTATTCGGCGGCGCCGCTGTGCACGCCGAGCCGCGCCGCGCTGCTCACCGGCCGTTACGCCGTGCGGAGCGGGTTGACGCGCGTGCTGTTTCCCGATTCCACGGGCGGGCTTCCCCAGAGCGAAACCACCCTGGCCGAGCTGCTGAAGGGCGCAGGGTATCAGACGGCGGCGATCGGCAAGTGGCACCTGGGCCACCTGCCGCAGTACCTGCCCATGCGGCACGGCTTTGACTCGTATTATGGAATCCCTTACTCGAACGATATGCGGCCGCTCGACGGGCCGGGTGCGCCGGGCGCAGCGAAGTATCCGCCGCTGCCGCTGATGCGCGACGAAAAGGTGATCGAGACGGAGCCGGATCAGGCCACGCTCACGCCGCGCTACACGGAAGAAGCCGTGCGGAAGATCCGCGCCTTCCGCGGCCGGCCATTCTTTCTTTATTACGCGCACACGTATCCGCACGTGCCCCTCTATGCGAGCCCGCGGTTCCGCGGGCGGAGCGTCCGGGGCATTTACGGCGATGTCGTCGAGGAGATGGACTGGAGCGTGGGCGAGATCCTGCGGGCTCTCTCGGAGACCGGCCAGGAACGCAACACGCTCGTCGTGTTCACCTCCGACAACGGTCCGTGGCTCCAGCGCCAGATCCATGCTGGCTCGGCGGGTCTGCTCCGCGAGGGCAAGGCCACGACCTGGGAAGGCGGCGTGCGGGTCCCCTTTATCGCCTGGCAGCCCAGGCGCGTGCAGCCGGGGAGGACCAGCTTTCAGGTGGGCTCCATGCTGGACCTGCTGCCGACCTTCGCGGCCATGGCTGGAGCGCCTCTGCCATCAGCGCCTCTCGATGGCGAGGACCTGACACGCGAGCTCTGCACGGAGGCGCCGCAGCGCGAACGCACGCTGTTCTACTGGAACGCGGAGCAGCTTTGCGCCGTGCGGCAGGGACCGTGGAAGCTGCACCGCGTGTCGAACACGGCGGAGTGGAAGAGCGAAACGTCAAAACACGATCCGCCGCTTTTGTTCCATCTGGAACACGACCCCTCGGAGAAGCACGACGTGGCCCGGGAGCACCCGGACGTCGTTCAGCGTCTGTCGGCGCTGATGACGGACCACGAAGCGAAGATCGAGCGCGGCCCCGCGCAGCGCTGATGTCCGGGCTACAGTCCCGGCTCGAACCACGGCGTGTCTTTCACCTGAACCTTGCGGGCGGCCTCTTCGTTCATTTCGACGCCGACCCCCGGCCGGTCCGGCAGCGGCACGAATCCTTTGTCGATGATGTCGCCCTCGCGCACGAAATTGCGCCAGAGATCCAGGCGCGAGATCCAGTGCCACTCGAGAACAAGAAAATTGGGAACGGCGGCGCAGACATGGCACGAGGCCATCGTGCCGATGGGCGACACCACGCAGTGCGGCGCGAAGGGCGTGTAATAGACGTGGGCCATGTCCGCGATTTTGCGTCCTTCCAGCAGCCCGCCGCATTTCTGGAGGTCGGGCATGACAATGTCGACGGCGCGCTTCTCCAGCAGTTCGCGGAAACCGTGGCGGAGGAAGAGGTTCTCGCCCGCGCAGATCGGCGTCACCGTCGACTCCCGGATGTCGCGCATGACATCGATGTTTTCCGGCGGCACCGGCTCTTCCAGAAACAGCAGGCGGAAACGCTCCATCTCGCGCGCCACCCGTTTCGCCGTCGTCGCATCATAGCGCCCGTGCATGTCGACGGCGAGATCGACGCGCGGGCTCAGCGTCTCGCGGACGAACGCCACTTCTTTCACCATCCGGTCGATTTCGGCGTTCGAAGCGGTCCAGTTCACGCGGTCCCAGCGGTTGGGATCGTTGGCCTCGTCGATGTCGATCTTCACCGCGGTGAAGCCCATCGCCTCCAGCTCTTTCAGCTTCGGCTTCGCCTGCGGGTCGTCCGGATGATGGTTGGCCGAGTCGCAGTACAGGCGCACGCGGTCGCGGACCTTGCCGCCGAGCAGCTGATAGACCGGCACGCCAAGCGCCTTGCCCGCCAGATCCCACAGCGCGATCTCGACAGCGCTCAGCGCGGCGGTGTACTGCCCGCCCTGCGCGCCTGCGAAGATGCCCGCCGTGCGGATGCGCTCCCACAGGGCTTCGATGTTCAGCGGATCCTGGCCGACCAGAAACCGGCGGAACATGCGCACCAGGCCCACGCCGCCCTGCACGGCATCGGTCCCTTCGCCGTGGCCGACAATGCCCTGGTCCGTGTAAATCCGAACGTGGAGTTGAAGGCCATGGGCCATCACCTGCGCCGTGCGCACGTCGGTAATTTTCAGCTTCGGGCGGCGGTAGGGAGAGGCAGTCTCCTGAATGGCGCGGGCCAGCGAGGGTAGCGCGAACGACGAGGCGAGGAAGCTGCGGCGGGTTCCCGGCATGCACGAAATCCTATCGCAAGCGGGGCCCCAAAAGGAGAACGGCGGGGCCTGGAGGCCTCGCCGTTCGCCACGTGGATCAGAGTTGACCCTGAGTCTGTGACTTGGTGGTCCCCTTTGGAACGGGGCTACGTTTCCATCATACAACGCAGCCCGCCCGCGGGGACGCGGCTCAGACGATCTTTTCGCCGATCGCCTTGCCCTGCACGAACCAGAACAGGTAGTCCGGGCCGCCAGCCTTGGAGTCGGTTCCCGACATGTTGAAGCCGCCGAACGGGTGCGCGCCCACCATGGCGCCCGTGCACTTGCGGTTGATGTAGAGGTTGCCGACGTGGAAGACGTTCTTTGCCTTTTCGATCTTCTCGCGGTTGAGCGTGTATACCGCCCCCGTGAGACCGTACTCGCTGTCGTTGGCGAGTTCGAGCGCATGATCGAAGTCGCGCGCCGGCGTGACGGCCAGCACGGGGCCGAAGATCTCTTCCTGGAAGATGCGCGCCTTCCGGTCCACGCCTTCGATCACCGTCGGCGCCAGGAAATAGCCTTCGCCCGGCAGCCGTTCTCCGCCGCAGACGAGCCGGCTTTCCTGTTTGCCGGTTTCAATGTAGCCGAGGATCGACTTCATCGAACGCTCGTTGATCACCGGACCCATGAAGTTGGCCGGATCATCCGCCGGCCCGACGCGGATTTCTTTTACGCGCGCCGCGAACCGCTCCAGGAAATCTCCGTAAAGCTTTTCGCTGACGATCGCCCTCGAGCATGCCGAGCATTTCTGGCCCTGGTAGCCGTAGGCGCTCACCAGCACGCCCTGCACGGCGGCGTCGAGATCGGCCTCTTCATCGACGATGATGGCGTCCTTGCCGCCCATCTCGGCGATGACGCGTTTGATCCAGATCTGGCCGGGGACGGTCTTCGAGGCCAGTTCATTGATGTGCAGGCCCACCTCGCGCGATCCAGTGAACGAGATGAACCGCGTGCGCGGATGCGCCACCAGCACGTCGCCCACTTCCGCTCCGCTGCCCACAAGCAGCGTGAAGGCTCGCGGCGGCACGCCGGCTTCTTCCAGCACCTCGGCGAATTTCGCCGCGATGGTCGGCGTGTCGGAACTCGGCTTGATGACCACGGTGTTGCCGCTCACCAGCGCCGCCGTGGTCATGCCGGTCAGGATGGCCAGCGGGAAGTTCCACGGCGGAATGATGACGCCGACGCCCAGCGGGATGTAGCGCAGCTCGTCCCGCTCGCCGGGCAGCTGCACCAGGGGCTCGGGGTTCGCCATGCGCTCGGCCAGCAGGGCGTAGTACTCGCAGAAGTCGATCGCCTCGCTGACGTCGGCTTCGGCCTCGGGCCACGTCTTGCCGGCTTCGTACACCAGCCAGGCGTCGAACTCCATCTTGCGGCGGCGGAGAATCGCCGCGGCACGGCGCAGCATGGCGGCGCGCTCGCTGACGGGAACCGCCGCCCACTGCGGGAAAAACGCGTCGGCGGCGTCTATGGCCTGCCGCGCCAGCTCGGGCGTGGCCTTGTGGTGGCTGCCGACGATTTCGGAGGGTCTGGAGGGATTGATGGAGTCAAGCAGAGCGCCGGTGCGATGACGGGCCTCGCCGATCCGGATGTCGTATTCTTTTCCGAATTCGGCCCGGACAGCAGACAGGGCTGCCCGCATCTTTTCGGCGTTCTCGGACAGGGAGAAGTCGGTGTAGGGCTCGTTGCGGAAATCGCACAGGCGCATGGAGACTAGCCCTCCACCAGTTTCTTGCCGCGGTCGAACAGCTCGGCCGCTTCGTCAGCCAGGTGCTTGCCTTTCTCGTAAATCTCGCGGCCTTTTTCCATCAGGTCCTCGCCCGCGCGCTCCGCGGCGATCAGGCTGCGGCGCCCGGCGTGGCGAATGCGGCGGCGCGTGACGCGGCCGGGAGCCGGCGCGAAAAGAAGCGCAATCGTCGCTCCGACTGCGGCGCCGGCCAAAAACCACAACGCGTTGCTCGTGTATTCCTCAGTGTCGAATGCCATTTTTGGAGAGCCTCCTGTCTTTTATCTTACCGCCCGCGGCCGATTTTCAGCCGTTTCACCTTAGAATAAAGGCGGAGGCGCCATGAGCACTCAAACCCCTTCCGATAGCGACCGCCGCTTTGTCCCCCTCTCGCTCGACGGGCTTGAACTGGAGCTCAGCGAGATCGAACTGGCCTCGGTCCAGCCGCTGCTGGAGGCCGGCGGGATCGAAGTCATCGTTCAGGGCGCCACGCCGCTGCCCAATCTTCCTTACGAGCTTCTGGTGCCGGAAGATCAGCTCGAGCAGGCGCAGGCCATCCTCCGCGAAGCGTTGCAGGCAGGGCCGCAGGGCGCCGAAGAGGCTGAAGCGGGCACCGAAGAGACCTCTTCCTGAGATCTGCGCCTACCAGTCCTCGAACCGGAATGCGCGGCGCCCCGGCGCCCGTTCCGCTCTCAGATAACGGCCGTCGGAACGGACCGTCACAGGGCCGGATTCATCCGTTCGCAGCAGGAGCATCCGCCTCTCGCGCAGGCGGCCGACCGTCTCCGGATGCGGCAGCCCGAACAGGTTGTCCGCGCCGGCGCTGATGACGGCCACCGCCGGGCGCGCGGCGTCCAGCAGCCAGGGCGTGGCGCTGCGCTTCGAGCCGTGGTGCGGCACCTTCAGCACGTGCACCGGAGCCAGCAGGCCGGCCAGTGCAAGTTCGGCCTCCTGCCGCGCCTCGATATCACCCGTCAGCAGAAACGCATGACGTCCGTAGCGCAGCTCCAGCACGAGCGAGTCGTTGTTGTGCGGGCGGGCGGCGGGCGCCTGCGAAGCCAGCGGCGCCAGCACGCGGCACGCGACCGGGCCAAGGCCGCATGCGTCGCCCTGTTTGAGAATGCGGATGCGGCTGCCGGCGTTCCGCGCAGCCTCTTCGACGCTGCGCCATAAAGGCGTCGCTGCGGCAGGCGAAGTCCAGAGCTCCCGGGGACGGAAATTGCGGATCAGCGACGGCGCCCCTGCGGCGTGATCCTCGTGCAGGTGCGTCAGCACGAGAATGTCGAGCCGCCGGATGCCGCGATGCCACAGGTAGGGGGCGACCACTTCTTCCCCGACATCAAAAGGCTCGGCGCGGCGGCGTCCGTGCTGCGGCAGCCCGCCCGTGTCCACCAGCGCAAAACGGCCGTCCGGCAGTCCCAGCAGAAGGCTCTCTCCCTGTCCGACATCGATCGCCGTCAGTTCCAGCTCGCCCCGTGCGGCGCGCGGCGGAAACGGGTGCCATGCCAGCACGCCCACCAGAGCGAAATAGCCCATGGCCGCGAGCCACCGCCCGGGACGCTGCCGCGCGGCGGCCCAGCCGAACAGCGCGGCGCCCACGCAGCAGGCCAGCCACAGGGGCGGGTCGGGAATTCTCCAGTCCGGCTCGAAGCGCGCATGCCATGCCGCCAGGCTGCGCGAAATATCCAGTGACGCGCCCGCCAGCCGCCCCACCCACTCCCAGCCCGTGATGGCGGCGGCAAACCCCGCCGGGATCGCCAGCGAGACGAAAGGCACGGCGACGACGTTGGCGCTGAGCCCTGTGATCGACAGCCGGTGAAACAGCAGCGCCATCGGCAGCGCGAGGCTCAGCTGAACGGCTGCCGAGGCCAGGAACACGGAGCGGATCCGCCGCCACGCGACTGCGGTTCCCTCGACCAGCCCGTGCGCCACGCGCCCGGGCAGCCGCAGCACCGCCTGCAGCGTCTCGGCCAGGAGCCGCCTCTCCAGCTTCGCGGACAATTCCGCCGCATCCAGTCCGCGGCGCTGGACCTTTCCGGGAAAGAACGCGCCCAGCGCCGCCACGGCCAGGAACGACAGCTGGAAGCTCGAGTCGAAGAGCTGATCGGGGTCGAGCGCCAGAAACAGGATGGCCACTACGCCCACCGTGTTCAGCAGCGCCAGCCGCCGGTAGAACACCGCCCCCAGGCCGAACAGCGTGAACCCCGCGGCTGCCCGCATCACCGGCGGATCCGCGCCCGCCATCAGCGCATACAGCCACGCCAGCAGCGATGCTGCCAGAGGAATCCAGCGCCACCCATACCCGCTGATGCGGCGCCAGAGCAGAAACAGGCTGCAGACCAGCGTGACGTGGCTGCCCGAGATCACCAGAGCGTGATACGTCCCCGTCCGGCGGAAATCTTCGATCCATGCCTTGCGGATCCCGCTCTTGTCGCCCAGCAGCAGTCCGCGCATCAGCGCCGCGCGCGTCTCGTCATCCCGGTGAACGGCATCGATGCGCCTGAGCGCCGCGGCCCGCAACCGCTCGATGGGGCGCCGCCACGCCGCGCCGCACGCGCCCGGCAGACGCTCGAGCTTCGCTCCTCGCACGGGCGCCGCGGACCAGAAAATGCCGCGCCGCGCCTGGTAGGCGGCGATGTCGAATCCGCCCGGATTGCGGAAGCCGCGCATCGGCCACAGGCGGAGCTCCGCTGCCACCGCCTCGCCGTACAGAAGCGGTGCTGGAAACGAGCCGTCTTTTCCCGGGGGCCAGGACACCCGCACGCGCGCGCCCGGGCGCAGCTCAAGAGTGAACTGCATCCGGTCGTCGCGGAGGACGGAGGACTCCACCACGCAGCCTTCCAGACGGCGCGGCGTCAGATCCATGGGCGGAGCCGCGGGCGGAGGCTGCAGGGCCGCAACCAGAGATCCGGCGGCGCACCACGCGATCCATGCCGCTACTCGCGCCACGGCGCGCGTGCGCGCCAGCAGCGCCCCGGCAACCGCCACGGCGAGACACACGAGGGACTCGGCGGCGGCAAGGCCGGCGAGTCTCGACACGGCCACCCCGCCGGCGAACAGAAGCGCCGGCATCGCCAACGGACTGCGCAATCACCAAGGTAGTCGGCGGTCCGGAAGGAAATTCTCAGCGGGAAAGCGCCTCAGGGCTCCCTGTCCGGATCGGCTTGCTTCCGGTGCTTCGGCTGCCGGGTCTTTTTCGGCTCGATCACCCGTTGAGGCGGAACAGAGCCGATGGCCAGCCGCGCCTGACGGCGCGCCTTGCGCGCCTTCTCGCGAGCTTTGTCCGCCTGCTTTTTTCTGCCGGCCATCTCCTTGCCGCCTCTGGCAGTATGCCATGCCGCGCCGTGCGGTTCGCGGGGGAAGCCTCCGGCGGCTTGCCACCGTGGCCGCCGGCCCCCCGCACCATGAGGATCACCCGTGACGGCATCCGCCCGCTGGCCTCGCGTCCGCGCCTGCGCTAGAATACCGCCCCCGGGAGGGCATCAGCGTGACTCGGGAAGAATTCGAGGCAATCCCGTGGGTTCAGCAGAATGATGCAACTCTCTGCTGGGCAGCGGCGCTGGAATGGTGGGGGCTGGCCGCCAGGCAAGGCTGGGTCGACCAGAACCGGATCATGCGCGATTGCGAACAGTATTGGGTCCAGGCTGGTTCCGACCTTGCGGACCCCCGCTATGGCACGTTGGGCATCGAAGACATGCCTGCGGTGGCGGAAGTTCTTCGAACAAGATACGGATGGGCCATTACGGCGGAAGTCCGTCTCACCGACGCCATGACATGGGAGTTCTTCAGTCAGCACCTGCCGTGCTTTGCGGCTTTTCCCGTGATCGGCGAAGGTGAATGCGGAGACCTCGAAAAGGACAAACCCCCGGACTTCCATGCCGTCGTCGTATACGGCGCCGACAGGGAGTACCTGTATTCCATGGATCCCTCGGAAGGGTTCCGCAGGGACTTCATGGTAGACCTTTTCGCCTGCCGCGGTTGGCTGACCTGCGTCGCCTACAGGCCTTGATCCATCCGGCGCCCGGCAGTCCTGTCCGCTCAGGACCGGATGCCGACCTCGGGATGGTTCTGCTTGTCCATGGCCGGCTGCAGCGTCAGGTAGAGCGTGTGGTTCCCGCCGGCGCCGGATGCCGTGCGCCAGTTGCGGATCCAGCCGTTGAACGTGTACACGCAGATGGCATCCTGCCGGCTCTCGTCCTTCCAGAGCTCGATCTTGACAGGTTTGATCTTGTCCCGCGTCACGACGTTGGCCAGCTGAAACAGCTTCCTGAGCGAATCGAACGGCATGTTCACATCGTCGTGAATATCGATCGTGACTTCGACGCTGGCCTGCAGGCTTCCCATCATGGGCATGCCGGAACGGTCCGCGCTCGTGCTGAAGCTGAAGCTGACCGAGTGGGCGTTGAAGCGCACATTGTCGATCGTGACCGTGCTGCCCCACGGCCGTGTCATCGGATCCTCCTTTCCGCCCCCGGCCCGGCGGTTGTTCGAGGGCGATTCCAGAAAGAGATCTTAAGGCCTCATCCTCGGCTGAGTAAAGCGTTCTTGCGCCCTGCCGCGCGCGCTTCCAGGGCCGCCCCGGTAGTATGCTGTCTCTTTCGATGAAACGCGCTTTCCCGGTCTTTCTGGCCTTCCTGGCCATGGGATTCGCCGACGCCGCCGGGCCGTTCGTCAGCCTGGCGCGCGAGCAGTTCCAGCTCTCCTACTTCGCCGCGCAGTGGATCACCTT
>Ga0073932_1004043_pt1 | contig 18207 bp, 6 predicted proteins | sample DewCreD2012metaG_FD_76967 | JGI IMG/M metagenome (GOLD analysis project Ga0073932, IMG submission 76967) | Hot spring sediment bacterial and archeal communities from British Columbia, Canada, to study Microbial Dark Matter (Phase II) - Dewar... ... | reverse complement strand
TCTTCTGCGAGGATTATCCCTACTACTCCTCGTTTTCCCCCGCCCTTCTCGAACATTCCAGGGAGAACGTGCTCGATCTCATCGCGGCCAGGGGGCTTGGCGCCGGCAGCTTCGTGGTGGAGCTGGCCAGCAACGACGGGTACCTCCTCAAGAACTACGTGGAGCGAGGCATTCCCTGCCTCGGGATCGATCCGGCCGAGGGGCCCGCCAAGGCGGCCCGTTCCATCGGCGTGCCCACGTCATGCACCTTCTTCACCACGGAGCTGGCCGGGGAAATGGCGGCCGAGGGCCGGCGGGCGGACGTCATTCATGCCAACAATGTGCTCGCCCACGTGGCCGACACCAATGGATTCGTGGAGGGCATCCGGACCCTGCTCAAGGACGACGGGGTCGCCGTCATCGAGGTTCCCTACGTGAGGGATCTTATCGACCATTGCGAGTTCGACACCATCTACCACGAGCACCTCTGCTATTTCTCGGTGACGGCCCTGGATCACCTGTTCCGAAGGCATGGGCTCTACCTCAACGACATCAGGCGGGTGCCCATTCATGGCGGCTCACTGCGCCTCTACGTCCAGCGGCGCGAGGCCGTGGGACCCGCGGTGCGCTCGATCCTGGCCGAGGAGAAAGACCTTCAGGTCGACCGTTTCGGCTACTACAGGGATTTCGCTGCCAGGGTGGAAGGGCTGAAACAGGACCTCAGGGCCATGTTGAAACGCCTCAAGGACGAGGGGAAGACCATCGCCGCCTATGGGGCCGCCGCCAAGGGGAGCACCCTCATCAACTACGTGGACATCGGCCCGGAATTCATCGACTTCGTGGTGGACCGAAACGTCCACAAGCACGGGAAGTTCATGCCCGGAAAGCACCTGCCCATTTCCGAAACCGAGCGGCTGGCTCGGGACATGCCCGACTACGTGCTTATGCTGGCGTGGAACTTCGCTGACGAGATCATGAAGCAGCAGAACACCTACCGGGAAAAAGGCGGTCGATTCATCATCCCGGTGCCTCAGGTGCGGGTCGTATGAAACGGAGCGTGAAGAGCCGGGTTCTTATCCCGCGACACAACCAGGAGCCTTGAATGGATTCAATGCAAGCTGTGCATGTTCCATCTGTACCCGTGGAAAATCTGGATGGAACCGTCTTCACGTGCCCGTCATGCGGCGGGAAGCCGATGAAAGTCTTTCACGGTACCTCAGGATTTCCCGTGCACAGCACTCTGAACATGAAGACCAGGGACATGGCCGTCAACTATCCGCGAGGGTCGATCGCTCTCGGGTTCTGCGGTCAGTGCGGATTCATCTCCAATGTTCGATTCGACCCGACCCTCATCCAGTACTCGACGGAGTGCGAGGAATCCCAGGGATGCTCGCCCACCTTCAATGCTTTCAAGCGGAAGCAGGCGGAGGAACTGGTCGAGCGTTACGGGCTTTACGGGAAGGACATTATCGAGATCGGCTGCGGCAAGGGGGAGTTTCTGTCGCTCCTCTGTGAACTTGGCGGGAACCGGGGCGTAGGCTTCGACCCCGCGTACATCGACGAAAGAAACCAAAGCCATGCCCGGGGCCGCATCAACTTCATCAACGACTATTACGGCGAGAAGTACAGCCACTTTCAGGCCGACTTCATCTGCTGCCGGATGACTCTGGAGCACATTCACGACACCGGGGATTTCATGAGCATGCTGAGGCGCTCCGTGGGCGACCGCGACACCACGGTGTTCTTCCAGGTCCCGGATGTGACGCGCATCCTCCGGCACTGCTGCTTCGAAGACATTTACTACGAGCATTGCTCCTATTTCAGCGGCGGGTCCCTGGCGAGGCTTTTCAACCGGTGCGGCTTCGAGGTTATGGGCGTGCGGAAAGCCTACGACGGGCAATACCTCACCCTGGAAGCCAGGCCTTCCAGCGGGACAGCCGGCCACGGCAGTGTCGTGGAGGATGACCTGGAGGCGCTGAAGGACCAGGTCGCCACCTTCGCCGACCGCCTGAATCCCAAGATCGCCCGCTGGCGGTCCACGCTCAGCGCTTTTGCCGCTGAAGGTCGCAGGGTGGTCCTCTGGGGATCGGGCTCCAAGGCCGTGGCTTTCGCCCATTCTCTGGGAATCACCGACGAGATCCAATACACGGTGGACATCAATCCCTATCGGCAGAGCACCTTCCTCCCGGGCACGGGCCACCTCATCGTTTCGCCGGCTTTCCTGAAGGAGTTCCAGCCCCACGTGGTGATCGTCATGAACGAGGTCTACGTGGACGAGATCAGGCGGGACCTCGACGGCATGGGGCTGGATACGGAAATCCTGACCATTTAGAGCCTGTCTTAAAATTGGCCTCTTGAGGTGATTCGCCGGCGAACCAAACACCGCTCCGGCGTCACCCCGGTGAAAACCGGGCACCAGCGCCTCCTGAGACAATGGATTCCGGCTGAAGGAATGCCGGAATGACGACTCGAGCGTCGAGCAGTGGACACTCCATTGAGTCGCTTTGTACTAAGTATTTATATTGATATAGTATCAATAAAGGTAAGTAAAATGACGTTCCAGGCTTCTGCCTCCACGGTTCCCCCCTGCCCCGTCTGCCAGTCGACCGCAACCGAGGGATTCTTCGAGCTCAGGGATATGCCCCTGCATTGCAACCTCCTGTGGGAGAGTCGTGAAAAAGCGATGGAAGCGCCACGGGGGAACATGGAACTCGTGTTCTGCCGGGGCTGCGGCCATGTATACAACGGCGCCTTCCAGCCGGAATTGATGGAGTACAGCGAGCAGTACGAGAATTCCCTGCATTTCTCCCCCTGCTTCCAGGGATATGCCACGGAGCTTGCCCGGCGGCTGGTGGATCGTTATCGGCTCCACGACAAGCACGTGGTGGAAATCGGTTGCGGCAAGGGGGAGTTCCTGGTGCTGCTCAGCCGCATGGGGAACAACCAGGCCACAGGGTTCGATCCGAGCTACCGGCATGGCCGAACGCCCGAAGCGGCCGGAGACCGGGTCCGTTTCGTTCAGGACTTCTATGGCACGCGTTATGCCGACCAAGCGGCGGACCTCGTCGTCTGCAGGCATGTGCTGGAGCACATCCGCGACCCCCGCGGCTTCCTGGCGGACATTCGGCAGACTTTGAACGGCCGGTCCGAAACGGCGGTCTTCTTCGAAGTGCCCGACACCATGTTCATTCTGCGGGACCTCAGCATCTGGGATCTCCTTTACGAGCACTGCTCCTATTACACCATGCAATCTCTGACCGCGCTCTTCGAGCTGAGCGGGTTCCGGGTGACTGCCGTCGAGAGTGTTTTCTCGGGACAGTTTCTCACCATCGAGGCCCAGCCGTGTGCGACAACCCGTGACAGCATCACCGGGTCGCTCGGGATTCCCGAGGAAGTGCAAGACAGCGTGGATCGCTTTGCCGGGCGGTTTCAGCAGAAAGTGGAAACCTGGAACGGGATGCTTAGGGAGTTTCACCTCTCGGGACACAGGGTGGTCGTCTGGGGTGCGGGCTCCAAGGGAGCCGGCTTCCTGAACATGGTGCCCGGCGCCCACCGGGTGGAGTGCGTGGTGGACATCAATCCGCACAAGCAGGGCAAATACATGGCCGGCGCCGGACAGCCCATCGTGTCTCCGGATGCCCTCAGGGAATACGAGCCCCGGGCGGTCCTGGTCATGAACGCCGCTTATCTGGACGAAATCGGCCGCATGGTGGGCGACATGGGCCTCGCCGTCGAACTCCTCACGGTCTGAGTCAGATTTGAGCCGTCGACGTTTCTTGACGGGGAGACAGGTTATGCTGAAGGAACAGAAAATCTGGATGAGCAGGGCCTTTCGACTGATCGATGCCCTGCTGGTGTTCGCTTCGTTTCTGCTGGTCCACCATCTCCATGTCGACCGGATTCTTGCCGATCAACATGTGGACGCGGATACACTTCGGCTGGTTCAGCTTTTGAACGTTCTGGTGTGGGTCTACCTGGCCAAACGTCTCCGGATTTACGGCTCGAGGCGCATGGAGTCCTTCGTGCTCGAAATCCGGGACGTGATCCGGGCCACCTTCATCTCCATGGGTCTTGCCCTGGTGCCCGTGGTGCTCACCGGCCGCTCCCCATCGGTTTTCGTTTTTTTCGCCCAGGTCTGGGCTTTTCAGACGCTGATCCTGGTCGTCTTTCGGTTCTTCCTGCGAAGGTTCCTGCGCTACATCCGCAGCCGCGGCTACAACTTCAGGCGGGTGCTCATCGTCGGGTGCAACGAGCGGGCCGCGAAGCTGGCCCAGGAGATCGAAAGCTCTCCGCACCTGGGCCTGCACATCCTGGGGTTCATCGATGCACCCAACGGGAACGGCCATCCGACCCCGGACTACCCTTTCAACGTGCTGGGCACGCTGGACGATTTGGAGAAGATCGCCAGGAAGCATGTCATCGACGAAATCTTCATCCGGCTCCCCATCAAGTCCTTTTACTCCGAAATCGCGCGGATCCTGCATTTCTGCGAGACGGTCGGGGTCGAGGCCAAGATCCCCACGGATCTCTTCAACCTGCACCGTTCCAAGTCAGGGATTTCCGAGGAATTCGGGTTTCCCATCATCGATCTTTACACCAGCCCCAGGATGAGCGGTCAACTGCTGATCAAGCGCGCCATGGATATCGTCATTTCCCTGGCCGTGCTCCTGGCGTGCGCACCGGTGTTCGCGGTCGTGGCCCTGCTCATCAAGACCACCTCCAAAGGCCCCGTTTTCTTCAAACAGCAGAGGGTCGGCTACAACGGGAGGCTCTTCAGCCTCTGGAAGTTCCGCACCATGGTGCCCGATGCCGAAAAACTCAAGGGAGAGCTGGAGTCCATGAACGAGATGGACGGGCCGGTTTTCAAGATCAAGAACGACCCGAGGATCACCCGCGTGGGGAGACTCCTCCGGAGAACGAGCATCGATGAGCTCCCTCAGCTCTGGAACGTGCTGCGGGGCGACATGAGCCTGGTGGGGCCGAGACCCCCCGTGCCCAGCGAAGTCGAGCAGTATATCTTGAGGGACCGGCGGCGCCTGAGCATGAAGCCGGGAATCACCGGCGTCTGGCAGGTGTGCGGCAGGAACTGCGTCCCTTTCGAGAAATGGATGGAGATGGACCGTCAGTATATCGACGAATGGTCCCTGTGGCTCGACCTGAAGATCCTCGCCAAGACCCTTCCCGCCGTGCTCAAGGGCACCGGCTCCTGAACCTTCACCCACGAACATTCATGGAGATCTCAGATGACTCAGCTCAAGCAGATGACGCATATCTTCCCGTTCGAATCCATCATCAAGTGCGACGACCGCCATTCGCTCAACGGCCATCGCAGCGGCCTCATCTGGTTCACCGGCCTTTCGGGGAGCGGCAAGTCGACCCTGGCCCATGCCGTGGAGGCCAGGCTTCACGACATGGGCATCCGTTCCTACGTCCTGGACGGGGACAACGTGCGCGGCGGTCTGAACAAGGACCTGGACCTGAGCCCCGAGGACCGGAGGGAGAACATCCGGCGCATCGCCGAGGTAGCCAAGCTCATGGTGGACGCGGGGCTGCTGGTTTTTGCGGCTTTCATCGCCCCGTACCGGGAGAGCCGCGGGTTTGTGAGGGAGCTCATGCGCGGATGGCCCTACCACGAGTGCTACGTCAAGTGCAGCCTCGGGGTCTGCGAGCAGCGCGACCCCAAGGGGCTCTATCGGCGGGCTCGACTGGGCGAGATCACCAATATGACCGGTCTTTCGGACCCTTACGAGGAGCCAGAAGCCCCCGACCTGGTGGTGGAGACCGACGCTCTGTCCATTGAGGACTCGGTGGAACGGGTCATCGATTTTCTCCACCGGAGCGGTCTCATTTCGTGGAGACGTTGATTTTTTTGGACCCTGCTCGAGCAGCGGGAGATGTTCGGATAAAGCCCATGATTCAAAAATATTACCTTGGAGGTTTGTGACCGGGCTGCCCCCCGGATCCAGGTTCCGGGACCCCCATTGCCGGTTTTTCGGAGTCGTTTTTCGTTGACCGGCACTCTCCCTTTCTTTTATAGCTGCGGCCAGCACCGGCAAGCAGGGAGCTGCCGGTGGGATGGGAGTATCCAGTTTGAGCACATCGAAGCCAGGGCGATTCACACCGTCATATTCAAAGCAATCGAGCTCTTTTCAAACGTGGAAGCTGTGAAGTTGGCGTGTGAAGCACCGATGGCGCGTGAGGCGCGTGCCGGCCTTGACGCGCCGCTCGATGGATTGGACTGGAGAACTCAAGCGTAAGTTTCCGAGGCAATGCAGCAAAGGGGTCAGATCATGAGAATGGGCAGATTACGGGTGGCTTTGGCTTCTACATTACTGGTGATGATGATCGGCGCCGGGAACGGCTTTGCGCAGACTCTGCCGGTGCAGTTTGCCGGCGGGGGGCCCAAGCCCGGGGATGTTTACAAGGAGTTTTACTTCAATAACAATACTAACAACTGGCGGGTGACGGATCCTAACATGGATCTGAAAACGTTTCCGGAGGGCGCAGATTTTCTTCCCAATCCCATTTTGAAGTTGAACGTCGATGACCTTGCTGGGGCAACAAAGGCGGAGCTGGTCATCGACTTCTGGTGCGGTCACGAGGGAACTACGGGCAAAAAGTTCCGATTCAACGGTAACAGCTGGATCAGTATCCCAGAACTGCACGAACTGGGTACAGGTACACAGAATCCTGCCCCCGGCAATAAGTATATGCACCAGGTCAATCATCTCATCCCGGTGCCCCTGAGCCACCTTAGGACGGGTACCAATAACCTGGAGGGGACGTCAGGCCCCAATGGCTGGACCAAGATCGGTGGAGTGAACGTTGGCTGGGGCCAATGGGGTTGGTATGGGGTCGTGCTCCGGGTGTATTACGGTCCCACCAAGCCCCACGCCAAAGGGGTGATCTCCTCACACACCTCCGGTTCCCTGTTCAGCGACAACCCCACCATCACGGCCTCCATCACCTCGGGCACCGCCAACCGGGTGGATTTCCTGGCTTACTATGACGGTTATGACACCGACGGTGACGGCATTTACCGCGACTGGCACCGGAACTACCATAGAGCCTCCTGGAGCGAGCCTATCGGCATCAAGGGCCATGTGGGAACCGCCACCGCCTCGCCGTTTCGCGTGACCTGGGACACCAGCTGGGTGCCCGACCAGGCTGCGGGCCAGGTGAAGCTCATTGCACGCATACGGGACACCAACGGGTATTGGTCCGTCACCCCCGAGGTGCAGAACCTGAGCTTTCAGAGAAGCAATTCATCGGTGCAGCTCTACAAACCTTTCAGCGTGCCGCAGCTTTACTGGGTGCGCATCAACCAGGTGAAGTCCAGCAAGGTGAACATCCCGACCGACCCGCTCTTTTCGAAGGCGACCGCGGCCATGATGCACACAGCCACCTGGAACGGGAACGAATTTGGAGCAAGCTTTTACAACAGGGTCAACAGCTGGACCGCGCCCAAGTACGGGAAGGACCATTTTTACTCCTACGACCTGATCCCCGTGCCCGTATCGGCCCTCAAAACCGGGGATAACACCATCACCTTCAGCTCGGCCACGACCCACCACGGCATCGAGGTGATGTGGCCGGGGCCGGCCATCGCCGTGCGCTACGGTGCCGCGCCGACGGCAACTGCTCCACAGATCACCGCGCACCCCGCGGACCAGACCGTCACGGCAGGACAGACGGCCACCTTCAGCGTCTCGGCCACCGGCACATCGTTGAGCTATCAGTGGCGCAAGAATGGGGTCAACATCGCGGGAGCCACCAGTGCTTCGTACACTACGCCGGCCACCACATCCGCGGACAACGGCGCCCTTTTCTCCTGCGTGGTTTCCAACAGTCTCGGCACCGTGACCAGCAACAGCGCCAGGCTCACCGTCCAGTCCTCCACCACGGGCACGGCGCCGACCATAACCCAGCAGCCTGCCAACCAGACGGTGCAGGTGGGGCAGACGGCCACCTTCAGTGTCGCCGCCTCCGGTTCTACCCCGATGAGCTACCAGTGGCGCAAGAACGGCTCCAACATCTCGGGGGCCACCAGCGCATCCTACACGACTCCGGCCGTATCGTCGTCCGACAATGGCGCCACCTTCGTCTGCCAGGTTTCCAACGCCTACGGCAGCGTGACCAGCAACGGAGCGACCCTGACCGTTGGGTCCACTCCACCCCCTTCAGGCTCCAATCTCGTCACCAACCCGGGCTTCGAAGGCGGGACGGCGAGCTGGACCTATTTCAACAATGGCCAGGGGACCTTCACGGCATCCTCTCCCGGAAGCTCGGGGGCGAGCGCCGCCAGGATCGCGGTGACGACAGCGGGAAGCAACCACCAGCTTTATCAGGCAGGCATCAGCCTTGAACCCAACACCGACTACCAGTTGAGCTTCGCGGCCTATTCCACTCCAGGGCGCCGGGTGAGCGTTTCCCTGTTTAAGCATGGATCGCCTTACACGGACTATGGCATTGCCAGGCAGGCGTTCAACCTCGGCACCGGATGGTCGACGCATACCATCTCCTTCAAGACACGCAATTTCAGCGCCCCGGTCAATGACGCCCGACTCATGTTCTGGCTGGCCGACACGGCCCAGGCCGGCGACGTGTTCTGGATCGACGACGTGGTGCTCGCCAAGGGTGGCAGTGTCGCTCCGCCCCCGACCGCCGCGAATATCCTGGGCAACCCCGGCTTCGAAGCGGGGACCGGCCCGTGGATCTTCTACACCAACGGCTCGGGCAACTTCTCCGTTGTGTCTCCGGGCCACAACAGCACCAATGCGGGGCGGGCCGCCATCAGCTCCCCCGGCACCAACGTACAGCTCTACCAGAGCGGTTTGAGCCTCGAGCCCAACACGGATTACCAGTTGACCTTCGCGGCTTACTCCAACACGGGCAAAGGGCTGAGTGTTTCCCTCATGAAGCACGGATCGCCTTTCACCAACTATGGCATTTCGAAGCAGGCGTTCAACCTCGCCAACGGCTGGGCAGTGTACAATCTTTCCTTCACGACGAGAAATTTCAGTACAGCGGTCAATGACGGACGTCTCATGTTCTGGTTCGCGGACACCGCCGCGGCAGGTGACCAGTTCTTCATCGACAACGTGGTTCTGAGCAAGAAGTAAACATGCTGAAAAGGCCCCTCTCCTCCCGGGGAGGGGCTTTCTATTGGACCCTGTGCGCGTTGAGATTAAGAGGTGGGTTCCTTCTACACATCCTGGATGTCGGCTTTCGCCGGCATGACCAACCTTGATTTGCCCTCTGTCGTCATTCCGGCAGTCTTCAAGCCGGAATCCAGAAGACCTCTACAAAAAGCAAGCGCTCATCCTTTACGGGTATAATCGTAATTGATACCTCATGATTCCGCGAGGCGCGGATCGGTTTTTCACCCTTCCCATCAAAGCACTCCAAGCCAACGGGCTACGTCATTCACACAACAGCTCGGAAATGGCGCAAGGTGGCTCCTTTCGCAGTCATTCGGACGATGATCGGGTTCCCAACCGGCATATCCGCGGAGGTTGGGGTCCAAATCCTCCCTGACTGGAAAGGGTCGGCGGGGGCGCAACCCCGCCCTACCGTTTGAGTGGGACGAAAAGCTGCTTCTCCTGAGCCGGCATGGGGCTCCCGTGTCAGGTACATGACACTTGGAGAGTGCCATTTCGGCAGTTATACTGGGGCCGCTCTTTGGGCGCCCCTTTCACGGCACAAAGCCCGCCCTCCAGTAAGGTACCGGGGGAACGGCTTTAGAAGTCGATATTGTCTTCCATCTTCTACCACATTTAGATAGACACTGAAGCGGTACCAAGGCGTTTTCATTATTCCAGGGAAGGAATGCTATGAAGAGTAGATTGGCTTCGGTCCTGATGATGACGTTTGCTGGAATCCTGTTCACCGCTGGATTGAGCTCTGCTCAGTTTGCAGGGGGAGGGCCCAAACCCGGGGACGTCTACAAGGAGTTCGTGTACAATCACACAACGAACAACTGGCGTGTGACGGACCCCAACGTCAACCTCACGAAGTACCCCGAAGCTGCCGCTTTCCTTCCCAATCCCGTACTGCAATTGAACGTCGACGATCTGCAGAATGCAACCCGGGCTGAAGTTGTTATCGATTTCTGGGGGGGGCATGATGGGACCACCGGCAAGCGGTTTCGCTTCAACGGCAACAGCTGGATAGCGATTCCCGAGCTGCATCAACTCGATACCAGCATTGTCACTCCCCCTGCGGGCAACATGTACATGCAGCAGGTGAATCATCTCATCCCGGTGCCCCTGAGCCATCTCAAGACGGGGGTGAACACCTTCGAGGGGACCAGCGGCCCCAACAGCTGGGGCTGGGGCCAGTGGGGATGGTACGGTGTTGTTTTGCGCGTTTACTACAATCCGTCCACCAAGACCTACCCGACGGGACGGATTGTATCTCCCCAGACGGGGATGGTGCTGACCGAAAACCCTACGGTGGAGGCCGAAACGTCGGGCAGCGTGGACCGGGTGGAATTCATCGCCCATTATGAGGGCTACGATGGCGATGGCGACGGGGTCTACAAGGACTGGCAGCGGGACTATCACCGGACCCCCTGGACGGATTCCATCCGCCTCAGGAACCATGTGGGTACGGCGACAGCCTCGCCCTTTCAGGCCGTCTGGAACACCCAGTGGCTTCCGGACCAGGTTCCCGGTGAAGTCAAGCTCATCGCCCGGATCAGGGGGACCAATGGCTACTGGTACGTCACCGACGAAGTGACCGGCCTCAGCTTCGAGCGGTCCCAGTCGGTACAGCTCTATAAACCCACGGGCGTTCCCTCGGTCTTCTGGGTTCGGGCTGGACAGACCAAATCATGCAAAGTTTTCATCCCGACCCTGGACAACGCCGTCGAAGCGGTCATGCTGGTGAAGACCTGGAACGGCAATGAAAAGAACGCGACCTTTCACACTAAAGTGAATGGATGGACCACCCCCAAGTATGGTCTCGATCACCTGTATTCCTACGACGTCATACCGGTTCCCCTTTCGGCGCTCCAGGCCGGCGAGAATACCGTCAGCTTCTATTCGGCCACCGTCCATCATGGCATAGAGATCATGTGGCCGGGCCCGGCCATCCTGGTTCGATACGCCCAGGATCAGTCGACGTCGCCTGCCATCACCGGCCAGCCCGAGGACAGGATCGTCCTCCTCGGGGCCACCGCCACCTTCAGCGTCACCGCCGGCGGGGCGGCTCCCCTGAGCTACCAGTGGAAGAAGAACGGCGTCGACATCCCGGGCGCCACCGGCTCCTCCTACACGACCCTGCCGACGGCCCTCGCGGACAGCGGCTCGACTTTCAGCTGCACGGTCTCCAACAGTTACGGCAATGCCACGAGCAGGGACGCCGTCCTCACGGTGACCACCAGCTCGCCTCCTCCCTCCTCGGTCAACGTGATCTCCAACCCCGGCTTCGAAAGCGGCACCAATCCCTGGAAGTTCTACACCAACGGCAAGGGCGGCTTCGACACTTCCTCGCCGGGATATGAGGGAACCCGGGCCGGGCGCGTGACGATCAGCACCAAGGGAACCAACACCCAGCTTTTCCAGGCGGACATCGCCCTCGATCCCAACACGGACTACGAGCTCAGATTCGCGGCGTATTCCAATTCGGGGAACGATGTCAAAGTGAGCCTGCTCAAGCACACGAGCCCCTTCACCCTCTATGGGCTGAACAAGGCCACGGTGGATCTGAAAAACAGCTGGCAGACCTTCACGATCCCCTTCAAGACCCAGGGATTCACCGCTCCCGTCAAGGACGGGCGTCTCATGTTCTGGTTCAGCGACACCGCCGCGGCCAACGACCGGTTTTTCTTCGACAACGTCGTCCTCGCCAAAAAGGGCTCGTCCACGGTGCTTTATCCCTTGACGTTGGACGTTTCGGGGTCGGGCGGCGTGGCCCTGGAGCCGCCGGGCGGCATGTACCAGGCCAACACCCTCGTGCGGCTCACGGCCACCCCAGCGCCCGGGTGGCTTTTCGGAGGCTGGGGTGGAGCCCTCAGCGGAGACTCTCCCTCGGCCGAGCTCACCATCACGGGGGACACTCACGTGGCGGCCAACTTCGTCGCCACCACCTACACACTGACGGTGACCCAGGAGGGCCAGGGCACGGTGACGGTCGATCCGTCCAAGTCCAGCTACAACCATGGCGAGCTGGTGACGCTCACGGCCACCCCCGCCCCCGACTGGAAGTTCGTCGGATGGAATGGAAGCTCGAGCCCGGCCACCACCTGGTGGGATCCCGCATGGAGCTTCAGGGTTCCCATCCAGGTCGGCGCCGCGGGACATGCGAGGACGGCCAGGCCCGTCGAGCAGCGGCTCAACTTCACCGCCATGCTCAATGCCCTCGGCAGGCAGGGGGCGTTTGCGCCCGAGTCCATCCGGGTGGTCGAGATTAATGCGGCCGGTGACATCATCGACCCGGCCGTCCCCTTCCAGTTCGACCCCGATCCAGGCTTCGACGCCCTCGCCAACGCTGCTGGCACCCTCGTCTTCATCATGCCTGGAGTCACTCCGTCCAGCGCCGCCCGCACTTTCCACGTGTACTTCGACCTCGCCGGCTCCGGGATCGAGCCCGCGGTCGTTCCGCCGCAAGTCGTGCTCACGGACAACGTGATGGATGAGGGCCAGGCCAGCTACCGCATCCAGACCGCCGGCGCCGTCTACTACTATCACAAGGCCGGCGGCGGGCTGTCCAGCCTCGTGGACGCCGCCGGACGCGACTGGATCAGCTACGCCCCCACGGGCGGGTCCGCAGGCAGCTACCGCGGCATTCCTAATGCGGTGTATCCCGAGGGGCATTTCCGTCCCGGCAGCACCGCTTCCACCAGCAGCATCGTGAGCAGCGGTCCCATCAAGACCACCATCCGGTCCGTGACCAGCGACGGGCGCTGGGAAGCCCTGTGGGAGTTCTACCCGGGCTATGCTTCCATGACGATGCTCAAGGCCGACAAGGCCTACTGGTTCCTGTACGAGGGAACTCCGGGGGGCTTGCTGGATTCGGCCGACTACGTGGTGCGATCCAACGGGACCCAGACCCCCATTTCGACCAGCTGGACCGGCGATCTGACCAATTCGGCCGGGGAGGAGTGGGTCTATTTCACGGACCCAAACGTCCTGGGGAAAGCCAGGTCCCTTTTCCTGGCCCAGCACCAGGATGACACGCACGTGGACTCCTACTGGCCCATGAACGGCCAGATGACCGTCTTCGGCTTCGGCCGGTCCAATCTCGTGTCCTACATGACCCGGGTGCCCAACCGGTTCACCATCGGGCTCATGGACGAGGCCGAATACTCGGCTTCATCCGCCGTCATCCGCTCCGCCGTTAAAGATTTGACGGTGAGCCTGGGAGCCCCCCAGGGCAGCGCCGCGGGGCCCCTGACCCTGGCCATGACCGAGAACCGTTCGGTAACGGCCACTTTCGCCTACGCGCCGTCCCACAGTCTTTCGACCCAGGTCCTGGGCTCCGGCACGGTGATCCCGAGCCCGTCGGGCGGGAGCTACCCCCATGGGACCGTCGTGCAGCTCACGGCCGCCCCGTCACCAGGCTGGCAGTTCACCGGCTGGTCGGGGGATGCCGGCGGATCGGCCAACCCCCTGGCCATCACCATGGACGGGGACAAGGCGGTCACGGCGACGTTCGTCGAGTCATCCTTCGCCAGCCTGTCCGTGCAGACCGTCGGCCTGGGGGCGGTGGCCCTCAATCCGCCGGGGGGATCGTATCCCGTGGGGACGGTGGTGCGGCTCACGGCGACGCCCTCTCCCGGCTGGCAGTTCAGCGAGTGGTCGGGGGACTTGAGCGGGTCGGACAATCCCGCTGTGATCGTCATGGACACGAGCAGGAATGTCACGGCCGCCTTCGGCGAGTCCTCGCTGCCCCTGGGCCTGGTTTCCGATGATTTCAACACCTGCGGCCTGGATACCTCCATCTGGAGATTTGTGAATCCGTCCAGCGATGGCGGCTATCTCCTGGAAGGAGTGGGGACGAGCAACGCCCGCCTGCTGCTCTCGGTGCCCGCCGGCAAGGCCCATGATCCCTGGACCGTAAACTCGGTGCCCCGCATGATGCAGCTGGTGGATGACTCGGACTTCGAAATCGAGGTGAAATTTGATTCCGTGCCAGCTCAGAAGTACCAGATGCAGGGCGTCATTTTCGAGCAGGATTCGGTCAACTGGGTGCGCTTCGATTTCCATCACGACGGATCGACGCTCAAGGTTTACGCCACCAGCACCATCAACGGCCTGCCCAGGGCCCACATCAACACCGCGATTCCCGGGGCCGCATTCCTCACCATGCGTGTCAAGCGGACCGGGAATCAATGGACTCAGTCCTTTTCCTCCAACGGAACGAGCTGGGTGACGGCCGGCAGCTTCACCCAGGCCATCGCTGTCAGGTCGGTTGGGCCTTTTGCCGGCAACCAGTCCGACAGCGGAAATATCCCGGCCTACACGGCCATGGTGGATTATTTCTTCAACATGAACTCTCCCATCGCTCCCGAGGATGGCGGCTCCGTACCCCAGAAAACCATCACTACCGGTGTAGTGGGCGGCGGGACCATCGCCGTCGATCCCGCGCGGGCCGCGTACAGCTGCGGCGAGACGGTCCAGCTTTTCGCAACACCTGCTCCCGGCTGGCAGTTCATCGGCTGGTCCGGTGACGTCATCGGGACCACCAATCCGGCGGCGGTGACCGTCGATGGAGACCTGTCCGTCACGGCCACCTTCTCGGACGGTCCCGCCTACACGCTCTCGGTGGAGGAGCTGGGCTCCGGAGTGGTGACCCTCAACCCGGGCGGAGGCAAATATCCCGCGGGAACCGAGGTGCAGCTGACGGCGGCGGCCTCTCCAGGCTGGCAGTTCACCGGCTGGTCGGGCCATGCGTCGGGCACGACCAATCCCGTGAAGGTGACGGTCAACTCCAACAAGACGGTCGCCGCGACTTTTCAGGAAGCGAGCTTCCCGCCCGGGATCGTCTCCGATGACTTCAATTCCTGCGGCCTCGACACCGCCAGGTGGACGTTCGTGAATCCCCTCGGAGATGGAAGCTACCTGCTCGAGGGAGCGGGGACCGGCAATGCACGGCTCCTCCTTTCGGCGCCGGCCGGCGTCGCCCACGATCCCTGGACAGCCAACGGGGCCATTCGAATGATGCAGGCTTCAACCGACTCTGACTTCGAAATCGAGGTGAAGTTCGAATCCATGCCCTCCCAGCGGTACCAGATGCAGGGGGTCATTGTGGAACAGGATGCGACCAATTGGCTTCGCTTCGATTTCCATCACGACGGATCGAATCTCAAGATTTTTGCCGCTAAAACCATCGACAGCCGTCCCGAGTACTACATCAACAGCCCCATCGCACAGGCCCTGCCGCTCTACATGCGGGTCAAGCGCGAGGGAAATTCCTGGACTCAGTCCTATTCCTTCAACGGGTCCGACTGGATCAACGCCGGCAGCTTCACACAGGCCCTGGCGGTGACGGCGGTTGGGCCCTACGTCGCCAACCAGGGACAGGCGGGAGCGATTCCCGCATATACGGCGAGCATCGACTATTTCTTCAACACGGCCTCCCCCATCGTTCCGGAGGACGGCGGGTCCCTGGCCCAGAAGCAGCTGGAAGTGAGGGTGGACGGTGAAGGCACGGTCATGGTGGATCCGCGCCAGACGAGCTACGGCTGCTGGCAGACGGTTCAGCTGCGGGCGGTGCCCTCGGCCGGGTTCCGATTCAGCGGCTGGTCGGGCTCCATCAGCGGCTCGGCCAATCCCGTGTCGCTGGTGATGGACGGCGCCAAGCGCGTGACGGCGACTTTCGCTCCCGTGCCCGCGGCGCCCGTCATCGACGTCTGGTACGGCCCGCACCAGGTCTTCGGCGAACCGGCGGAGCCCCAGTACTGGGTCGGCGTCCTCGGCAACGTGTCCGATCCCGACGGGGTGGCGTTTCTCACCTACTCCCTGAACGGCGGACCCGAGTTTCCCCTCTCCATGGGCCCGTTCCGACGCCTGACGGATCCCGGTGATTTCAACGTTGAGCTGGATTATCTGGATCTCAACAACGGCATCAACAATGTGACCATCCGGGCCTTGGACAACCTCGGGAACCAGTCGGAGGAGACCATCACGGTGGAGTACTCCGCCGGCAATACATTGCCCGAGAGCTACGGCATCAACTGGATGCAGGTCTCGGATCTCCAGGCTGCGGTGCAGGTGGTGGACGGCGTGTGGAGCGTGGATTCGGAAGCGGGTGTCGTGCGCCCGGTGCAGATCGGCTACGACCGAGCTTTGGCCGTCGGAGACCTCCAGTGGAAGGATTACGAGGTGACCATTCCCATCACCGTCCACGGCATCGACGGCAGGGGGTACGATGGGGTCAACTGGCGGCCTTCCATCGGGTTTATGTTCCGATTCAGGGGGCATACCGATGTGGACGGTTCCCAGCCGAGGTGGGGCTACACCCCGGTGGGAGGGGGGCCCTGGTACGAGTTTCGCAAAACTGGAGGATCCGGAGACTTCTATTTGACCGATTTTCTCCAGCTGGATGTGGCGCACCCTGCCAACCCGGTGACTTTGCTTCGAGATGTCCCCTACATCTGGAAGGCCCGCGTCCAGACCATACCCGGAAAGGGCAGCCATTACAGCTTCAAGATTTGGCAGCAGGGAGCCGCGGAGCCGGCCCGGTGGCAAGTGACTGGACTGGATTCCAACGACCTTTCGGACGGGTCCCTGCTCCTGGTGGCTCACTACGTGGACGCAAGCTTCGGCAATGTTACGGTGACTCCCACGCTGGCTTCCGGCATCCCGGTCATCGATCAGGTCGTTGTCGATCCCAACAGCGGTTTCGCGGTCATCAACTGGAGAACCAACGTGCCTTCCACGACTGTGCTGCGATATGGACTCACCGGGTCCTACGAGCTGGGGACCCTGGAGCACGGTACTTTGAAGACTCAGCACAGTGTCACGCTGCCGGCCTTGACCGATGGCAGCATCTATCGCTTCGAGATAGCGGCTGTTAACGGACAGGGGTTCGAGAGCCGGTATCCCGAAATGAGCTTCCGGGCCGGCACTCCGTCAACCGTTAGGTCCGACGGTTTCAACACTTCGTCCCTGGACCAGTCCCTCTGGACGTTCATCAACCCGCTGGGGGACGGTACCGTCACCATGACTGGGACCCAGGCGGCCATCTCCGTACCCGCGGGCGTCTCCCACGACGTCTGGAGCAGCGGCAATCTGGCCCCTCGCATCATGCAGTGGGCCAGCGACACGGACTTCGAGATTGAGGTCAAGTTCGATTCGGCTGTCACCAGCAGGACCCAGATGCAGGGGGTGATCATCGAAGAGGACGGGGGGAACTTCCTGCGGTTCGATTTCATCCATGACGGTTCAACGCCCAGGATCTTTGCGGCGAGCTTCGAAAAAGGGGGGGCAACTACCCGTTACAACCAACCCATTACGGGTGGGGCGCCCCTATATTTGAGAGTGAAGCGGCAGGGCAACCAGTGGAGCCAGTCCTATTCTCTCAATGGAACGAGCTGGATCAACGCGGCAAATTTTGACTACACGCTCAATGTGGCGAGTGTAGGACCTTTCGTGGCGAACCATCCGCCCAGTCCGGGGGCGTTCGCACCGGCCTTCACGACGCTGATCGACTACTTCGTCAATACCGCTGCCCCCCCGGTTCCTTAGCACCGGGCGACGGAGGCTGAAACGTTTTGCATGGGGGCTCCCTTTATGGGGGCGGTTGGGAGGAGACTGGTGCCTCCCTTGCCCCCATTGGGTAGATGGGTACTGGCGCGCGTGCTTTTTGGGTTTTTGGTCGGGCAACGGGAGAAAGGTTTTTGATTTGTCATGAGAAGCGAGTCGATCCGAGAGTTCTGGGACTACAGAGAATTGTTCCTCTTCCTCGTTTGGAAGGACGTGAAGGTCCGCTACAAGCAGACCATGCTCGGGGCTTCCTGGGCCGTGATTCAGCCATTCCTGACCATGGTGGTTTTCACCCTGTTTTTCGGCAAGTTCGCCAACATGCCGAGCGACGGGATACCCTACCCCATCTTCTCCTACAGCGCCCTGCTGCCCTGGACGTATTTCTCCGGCGCCTTGTCCCTGGCGGGCAACAGCCTGGTGGCCAATAAGAACCTGCTCACCAAGGTCTACTTTCCACGGGTTGCCATCCCGGCGTCATCCGTGTTGTGCGGTTTGGTGGATTTCGCCATCGCCTTCC
>Ga0073932_1004034_pt1 | contig 18235 bp, 14 predicted proteins | sample DewCreD2012metaG_FD_76967 | JGI IMG/M metagenome (GOLD analysis project Ga0073932, IMG submission 76967) | Hot spring sediment bacterial and archeal communities from British Columbia, Canada, to study Microbial Dark Matter (Phase II) - Dewar... ... | reverse complement strand
TGCTCGCGGCCGTAGAAGGCCTGGTCCGCAAGTGACCGCCCACCGGCCCGCCGCCGACTGGCTCATCCTCGGCGCGGCCGAGGTCGTCACCGGCGTCCCCACGCCCTCGGACCCGCTGGGCCGCCTGCCCGGCGCCGCCATCGCCGTGGCCGGCGAGCATCTCCTGGCCGTCGGCCCGGAGGCCGACGTGCGCGCCGCCGTGGATGCCACCGCCGCGCGCGTCCTGGACGCCCACGGCCTGATCGTCGCCCCCGGTTTCGTGGACAGCCACACGCACCTGGTTTTCGGCGGCTCGCGCGTGCAGGAATACGCGGCGCGGCTGACGCGCACCGCGGCCGAGGTGAAGGCGCTGGGCATCCCGACCGGCATCCTGGCCACGGTCGCCATGACGCGCGCCGCCAGCGCCGACGAACTGGCGCAATCCGCCCGCGAACGCCTGGCCCGCATGCTGGCCCACGGCACGACCACGGTCGAGAGCAAGAGCGGCTACGGCCTGACGCTGGAGGACGAGCTGAAGATGCTGCGCGTCAACCGGCGCCTGCAGGCCGAGCAGCCCGTCGACGTGGTCAGCACCTTCCTGGGCGCGCACGACTTCCCGCCCGAACGGCCGCGCGAGCGCTATGTGGATCTGGTGGTGGACGAGATGCTGCCGCGCGTCGCCGCCGAGGGCCTGGCGGAATTCATCGACGTGTACTGCGACGACGGCTATTACACGCTGGACCAGACGCGCCGCATCCTGGAGGCCGGGCGCGCCGCCGGCCTGAAGCTCAAGGCGCACGTCGACCAGTACGCGGCGCTGGGCGGCGCGGCGCTGGCCGCCGAGCTGGGCCTGGTCTCCGCCGACCACCTGAACTACACCGAACGCGCGGACATGCGGCGCCTGGCGGCGGCCGGCGTGGTCGGCGTGCTCATGCCCGTGATCGACTTCGCCGTCCGCCATCCGCGCCCGTTCGACGCCCGCGCGATGCTGGACGAGGGCCTGACCGTGGCGCTGGCCACCGACCTGTGCCCGGGCGGCTGGGTCGAATCGATGTTCCTGGTGATGCAGATGGCGTGCCGCCTGCACCGGTTCTCGCCGGCCGAGGCGCTGCGGGCGGCCACCGTCGGCGGCGCGCAGGCCCTGGACCGGCGCGACCGCGGCCGGATCGCGCCCGGCCAGCTGGCCGACCTGCAATTCTGGGACGTGCCCAGCGTCGAAGACGTGATCTACCGCCTCGGCTGCAACCCGGTACAGCGCGTGATGAAGCGCGGCAAAATCGTCTGGCCCTCCGGCCCCGTCTCCGGTCTTTGATCGCCTTTTCCTCAAGGTCCACGCCATGCGCCTCAAACTCCCCGTCTACACCACCCAGATCGACGACCTCGGCAGCCGCACGCCGCTGCTCTTCATCCACGGCTTCCCGCTCAGCCGCGCGCTCTGGGAGCCGCAGGTGATCGAACTCTCGGATTCGGCCCGGACGCTGGCCTTCGACCTGCGCGGCTTCGGCGGCGCGGACCCGGTGCCCGGTCCGTGGTCCCTCGACGACCTGGCCGACGACTGCCGCGCCTTCCTGGACGCCGTCCGCGTCACACAGCCCGTGGTTGTCTGCGGGCTGTCGATGGGCGGCTACGTGGCCTTCGCCTTCTACCGCCGCTACCGGGCGCGCGTCGCCGGGCTGATCCTGGCCGCCACCCGCGCCGGGGCCGATTCGCCCGAGGGGCGCGCCGGCCGCGACAAGATGGCGGCGCTGGCGCGCGAGCAGGGCGCCGGGGCGGTGGCCGACGCCATGCTGCCCAGGATGTTCGCGCCCAGGACCTACACGGCCCAGCCGGGCCTGGTCGAGCGCACGCGCGCGATGATGGCGGGTTCGTCGGTGGACGGGATCGTGGGCGCGCTGGGCGCCATGCGGGACCGGGCGGACTCGACGCCCACGCTGGCCGAGATCACGGTCCCGGCGCTGGTGGTGCACGGCGCGGACGATCAGTTGATCCCGGTGAGCGAGGCGGAGAAGATGCAGGCCGGGATCGCCGGCGCGCGGCTGGCCCTCCTGCCGGACGCCGGCCACCTGCTCAACCTGGAGCAGCCCGCCCTATTCAACAGCGCCGTGGCCGATTTCATCATGAAACTGTGAGGTCGTTTCGGCCTTGGGCAGCCTGAATTTCAGCCAGGCGGGGAGCAGGGTGACCAGCGCCACGCCGGCCGTGATCAGAAACGGCAGGCGCGGGTTAAAGTGTTCCCACAACTGCGCCCCCAGCCACGGCGCAGGCAGCGAGATCAGGCCCAGGCCGCTGTAGAACAGCCCGTTGAACGCGCCCAGCGACTGGCGCGGCACGACCTTGGAGATCAACGACTGGTAGGCCGGGCTGAGCAGCCCCACGCCGATGCCGAACAGCGCCCAGGAGGCGATGAAGACCGGGTAGGCCGAGGCGTACAGGAAGACCACCAGCGCCGCGAACACGATGAGGAAGCCGGCCGAGATCGGCACGCGCTCCCCGTAACGGTCGGCCATCCGGCCGGAGAGCATGGGCGTCAGCATCATCGCGCCCGAAAAGACCGAGCCCAGCAGGCCGATCTGCGCCAGCGTCAGGCCGGCTATCTGTTCCAGGTACAGCGGTTGCAATTCCCCGGACAGGCGGAAGGCGATGTCGCGCACGCCGTCCGTGATGAAGATCCACGTCACCACGCCCCCGCCCAGGATCAGCGACCCGATCAGGCCGGCGCTGGCCCGGAACGAAGCCAGCGTCAGCGGGCGCGGCGCGGCCTCGTTGCCGGAGCGCATGGTGCGCGCCATCCAGAGGCGCAGACCGGCCGCCGCGCTGTAGAACAACGTGGCGCAGAGCAGCATGGCCTTGAAGCCGGACGCGCCGGCCAGCCAGCCCCCCAGCGGCGGCCCGATCACCCCGACCACCTGGTAGAGGGTGTCGGTCAGGCCGTAGACCTGGCCGCGGTTCTCGTCGGTGGAGTTCTCGGCGATGAAGGCGCTGAAGCTCGGGCCGACCAGCGCGTACGGGATCTGGTTGATCGACAGAGCCAGCAGCATCCACGGCCAGCTCGGCACCAGCAGCATGACGATGAAGCCCAGCACCCCGCCCAGGCTGCCGAGGGCGATGGCGCGCAGCCGCCCTATGGAGTCCGAGATCCAGCCGCCCAGGACTTGCAGCGCTAGGATGACGACCGAGGTGAGCGTGAAGACCAGCCCCACCTGGCCGACGCTGGCGCCCAGCTCGGTCAGGTAGATGGGCATGAGCATGTTGGTCATCGTGCCGGCGATGTTCGCCAGGATCATGGCCAGCAGGAACCAGCGCATCAGGGGCGTAAGCAGCGGCGCTTTCTTTTCGGACATGCGCTCCATTATAGGCCGTCCACCCGCCGCGCGGCGCGCTCGGTTTTTGCGGGCCGGGCGCGATTGGGTCTACACAGCCGTCTTTGCGGCCCGTCCGCTTCACGCTACAATCAACGCGGTCACGATGAAACCCAACCGCCTGCGCACCCTGGCCGTCATCGCCGCGATCCTGGCCGCCGGCCTGCTCGTCGGGGCCCTGCTCGTGGCCGGGCGGCGCGTCGCCACGCTGTACGCCTTCGCCTGGTTGATCGCGTGCGCGGGCGTGCCCCTGGCGCTGCTCGGCGGTCTCACCTGGTTCACCACCTGGCGGCGCGGCGAACACCATCTCTTCGGGCCGGCCGTCCTGGCCGCCGGTCTCGCCATGCTCGGCCAGTTCACGGCCGTCTTCATCGGCGTCGAATACAATCTGCGTGAAGTGGACGACGCCCGGGCTTACTGCCGGGCTGTGGCGCAGGGCTCAGCCGCCGGGACGCCGCCGCCGGTCCTGTTGACCGCGCCGGGCGGCTGCACGCTCCCGACGGGCGAGATCGGTTTCTACGAGCCGACGCCGTTCCTGGCCACGTTCCGGCACGTCTACGATCCGGCCGCCGACCAGTGGTACATCACCGAGTGACAAGGAGCCGCTTATGACCCGCACCATCCGCGCTCCCCGCGGTCCGCAGCTCACCTGTAAGGGCTGGCTGCAAGAGGCCGCCTTCCGCATGCTCCAGAACAACCTCGACCCGGACGTGGCCGAGCGGCCGGAGGACCTGGTGGTCTACGGCGGGCGCGGCCAGGCGGCCCGCAACTGGGAGTGCTTCGACGCGCTCCTGGCCAGCCTCCGGTCGCTGGAGCATGATGAGACCCTGCTGGTCCAATCCGGCAAGCCGGTCGCGATTTTCAAGACCCACCCGGACGCCCCGCGCGTGCTGATCGCCAACTCCAACCTGGTGCCGCACTGGGCCACCCAGGCGCACTTCGACGACCTGGCCGCCAGGGGATTAATGATGTACGGCCAGATGACGGCCGGCTCGTGGATCTACATCGGCACGCAGGGCATCCTGCAGGGCACGTACGAGACGCTCGGCTCGCTGGCCCGCCAGCGCGGCTGGGGCTCGCTCAAGGGACGGCTGGTGCTCACCGCCGGTCTGGGCGGCATGGGCGGCGCGCAGCCGCTGGCCGTCACCATGAACGAGGGCGTGGCGCTGGTGGTGGAGATTGATCCCGGGCGGGCCAGGAGGCGACGGGAGACCGGTTACATCGACACCGTGGTCGACACATTAGAGGAGGCGATGACGCTGGCCGAAGAGGCGCGGGCGCGCGGCGAGGCCCGGTCCATCGGTCTGATCGCCAATGCCGCCGACGTGCTGCCGGAGCTGGTGATCCGCGGCGTGACGCCGGACGTGGTCACCGACCAGACGCCGGCCCACGACGTGCTGGCCTACGTGCCGCACGGGCTGACGCTGGAGGCCGCCGACCGCTTGCGCCGCGACGATCCCCGCGAGTACGAGCGCCGCAGCCTGGCGTCGATGGCGCGCCACGTCCAGGCCATGCTGGCTTTGCAGAAGCGCGGCGCCGAGGTCTTCGACTACGGCAACAACCTGCGCCAGCGCGCCTTCGACGCCGGCGTCAGGGACGCCTTCAGCTATCCGGGCTTCGTCCCGGCCTACATCCGGCCGCTGTTCTGCGAGGGCAAAGGCCCGTTCCGGTGGGTGGCGCTCTCCGGCGACCCGGAGGACATCTATCGCACCGACGAGGCCGTGCTGGAATTGTTCCCCGAGGACGCCCACCTGCGCCGCTGGCTGACGATGGCCCGCGACAAGATCCACTTCCAGGGGCTGCCGGCCCGCATCTGCTGGCTGGGCTACGGCGAGCGCGCCAGGGCCGGACTGAAGTTCAACGAGCTGGTGGCCACGGGCGTCGTCCGGGCGCCGATCGTGATCGGGCGCGACCACCTGGACTCCGGCTCGGTGGCCAGCCCCAACCGCGAGACCGAGGCCATGCGCGACGGCTCGGACGCGGTCAGCGACTGGCCGATCCTCAACGCCCTGATCAACGCCGTCGGCGGCGCGACCTGGGTGAGCTTCCACCACGGCGGCGGCGTGGGCATCGGCTACAGCCAGCACGCCGGGCAGGTCATCGTCGCGGACGGGACGCCGGAGGCCGCGCGCCGGCTGGAACGCGTGCTCACCACCGACCCGGGCTTGGGCATCGTGCGCCACGCCGACGCCGGCTACCCGGAGGCCATCGCCGCCGCGCGACGGCACGGGATCAAAATGCCGATGCTGCCTGACAGGTCGGACGAAGGACGCTAGACTGAGGCCGAAAGCTGGCCTATGCGCTTCGTCCTGCGGCTTTCATCCTTCGTCTTCCTACTGACTGCCCTCAGTCTCCCGGCGCCGCCCTCCCCCGCCGCCGCCCAGGCCAGGCCCTTCGGCCTGCCGTTCGCGTCGCCGCCCGGCCCCCACACCTGGCTGGTCGGGCAGATGTACGGCAACACCACCGGCGCCTACCGCTGGCGGCGCGTGATGTACGGCGCCGGCCAGGGCCTGCACTTCGGCGTGGACTTCTCGGCCCGCTGCGGCACGCCCGTGGTCGCCATCGGCGACGGCGTGGTGACCAAGGTGGACGCCGAGTCGCACGGCGCCGGCCCGCACAACCTGATGATTGACCACCCGAACGGCTACGCCTCGTTCTACGGCCACCTGATCGAGCGCGCCAGCGTGGACGTCGGCCAGCCGGTGGCGCGCGGCCAGGCGGTCGGCTACACCGGCGACCCCGACCTGACGTGCAGCTCGCGTCCGCACCTGCACCTGGAGATCCGCGACGGCTACAGCTATCGCGTGGCTTACAACCCGGTGACGCTCATCGACGCCGACTGGGACACGCTCATGCTGACCGGCAGCTTCCAGCGCGGCTACCAGCGCGACCTGGACAACCCGCGCCAGTGGCAGTTCCCGGAAGACCAGCCCGAAATCCGTTTCGGCGGGCCGCTGCTCAACGACTACGCCCGCACCTGGCCGCCGGAATGGCTCAACCGATGAGGCCGAAGGACGAAGGGCCGGGGGCCGGGGGCCAAGGCGCCGCCGCACACGCCCTGGCCCTTATCGCCCTGGTCTTTGTCTTTGCCCCTGGCCTCCTGTCGGCCTGTGCGTCAAGCCCGGCCCCGCCCCCGCCGGTCTTCACGCGGGCGCCGACTCAGGTCAACGCGGCGGCCGCGAGTGAGACCCCGGCTCCGTCCGCCCCGCCCGCGACCGGGACGGCTTCGCCCCGCCCGACATCGCCCCCGACGCCGACGTCCACACCCGCGCCGGTCCTGCGCCAGCTGACGACGGGCGGGTGCTGCGTCCAGCCCTTCTGGTCCCCGGACGGGAACGAGGTCTGGTTCATTGACCGGCCCGGCGACGCGCAGCCGGCCGGCGTGTGGGGCGTGCCGGCCTCGGGCGGCGAGCCGCGCTTCGTCACCGACCGGCTCGGCGTGTTCTCGCCGGACGGGAGCCTGATCGCTTATCCGCGGGCCGGAGCGACGGTGGTGGAGCGCCTGGCGGACGGCGAGGCCTGGCGGGTGCCGGCGGACGGGCGCGCGGTCCTGTTCTCGCCCGACAGCGCGCAGATCGCGTGGCAGACCGCGTCTTCAACCCTGAATTTCGACCGGCGCATCGTCGAGGTCTGGGCGGCGGCCGTGGACGGGAGCGGGGCGCGCGTCGTCGCCCGCCTCATCGGCGGCGCGCTCCTGGGATGGTTCCCGGACAGCGCCCGGCTGCTGGTCGTCGGCCGGGAGGCGGTGGAAACGGACCCGGTGCTGGGCGCTGTGGATGTGGCCAGCGGCGTGTTGAGCGGCATCGTGCGCACCGGGAACGTGCGCGGGGCCGTCGTCTCACCGGAGGGCGGCTGGCTGGTCTACCAGGTGGCCTTCTCCGGCGACCCGCTGCTGGATGGTATCTGGATCACGCGCGTGGACGGCGGCAACGCCGTCAAAGTGCGCGCCTTCGGCGCTTATCGCTGGCGGGCGGAGGGCCGCCTGCTGCTGGTGCCGCTCGAGCCGGGCGCGGCGAGTCACCGCCTGGTGGAGATCGACGCCGGGACGGGGATAGCGACCCCGCTGACCGATCCGGCCGTCACGGCGTTCCGGATCGCGGCCGGCGATTGGGCGCTGGCGCCCGATGGGGGACGGCTGGTGTTCGTCAGCGCCGTGGATCGCAACCTGTGGGTGCTCGAACTGCCGCCGTGAGATGGAAGTTCTGTAAATCGAAGGTCAAAAGAATTTGACTCTTGACTCGCGCCTGAATGCGTTGTATAACAGTTTTGAGAGCGCTCCCAGCAATTGAGCAGTTTTTTGAGCGCCGGGAACAAATCAGTTCAGTTCCATCCTGATAATTACGCCAGGAATTGGCGCGTGCTTTGCCGTCTGGCGTTTTCTTTTAGGAGTTTTTGGGAGCGCTCCCAACAAATTGGAAAGAGTCCGGCCTGCGGTCACACCCAGGTCAGTGGAGATTCATGCCCATTCCGGCGACTTCTGATGGCGCGCGCGTCACGCCGACCACCCTGGTCGGCGCGGCGCTGCCCAACCTGCCCTGGCAGGATCGCCCGGCCGGCGTCCATGACGTGGTCTGGCGCTACCGCCAGAACCCGATCATCCCGCGCGACGCCCTCCCGACCTCCAACAGCATCTTCAACAGCGCCGTCGTGCCGTTCCGGGGCGCGTTCGCGGGGGTCTTCCGCTGTGACGACCGCCGCCGCGTGATGAACCTGCACGTCGGTTTCAGCGACGACGCCCTCCATTGGGACATCGCGCCGGACCCGATCCGCTGGGTCTGTGACGAGCCCGAGATCGCGCGCTTCGTCCACCGCTATGACCCGCGTGTGTGCTGGCTCGAGGACCGCTATTACGTGACGTGGTGCAACGGCTACCACGGCCCCACCATCGGCCTGGGCTACACCCACGACTTTCAGACCTTCACCCAGCTCGAAAACGCGTTCCTGCCCTGCAACCGCAACGGTGTGCTCTTCCCGCGCAAGATCGGGGGCCAGTACGCCATGCTCAGCCGACCCAGCGACACCGGGCACACGCCCTTCGGCGACATCTTCTACAGCCAGAGCCCGGACCTGATCCACTGGGGCCGGCACCGGTTCGTGATGGGCCCCAAGCCCTGGACGTGGCAGAGCACCAAGATCGGCGCCGGGCCCACGCCGATCGAGACGCGCGAGGGCTGGCTGCTCTTCTACCACGGCGTGTTGACGTCCTGCAACGGCTTCGTCTACAGCTTCGGCGCCGCCCTGCTGGACCTCGACCAGCCCTGGAAAGTGATTTACCGCTCGGCGCCGTATCTGCTCGCGCCGCAAACCGCGTACGAGTGCGTGGGCGACGTGCCGAACGTGACCTTCCCCTGCGCGGCCCTGTGCGACGCGGCCACCGGCCGCCTGGCCATCTACTACGGCTGCGCCGACACCGTCACCGGCCTGGCGTTCGGGCAGGTGGATGAAATCATCGCCTTTCTGAAAGCGAACTCGGAATTGTAGACAGCCTGGCGTCTCTTCCGGCCTGCTCGTGGGAGCGCTTCCGGGAAACACAGCATGAAGCTCAACCTTGAAGAAATCGCCCGCCGCAGCGGGGTCTCGCGCTCCACCGTCTCCCGGGTCATCAACAACGACCCGAACGTCAAGACCGAGACGCGCGAGCGGGTGCAGGACATCATCCACCAGCTCAACTTCCAGCCGAACGTCGCGGCGCGCAGCCTGGCCAGCGGCCGGACCCGCGTGCTGGGCCTGGTGATCCCGCGCGGCGTCACCGCGCTCTTCACCGACCCCTACTTCCCGATCCTGATCCAGGGCATCGCCTCGGCCTGCAACGTCCACGACCACTCCGTCATGCTCTGGCTGGCCGAGCCCGAATACGAGCGGCGCACGATCCACCAGGTCATGCATGGCGGCCTGATCGACGGCGTCATCGTCTCGTCGATGCTCATGGACGATCCGCTGGTCCAGGCCCTGGCCGACAACCAGAAGCCGTTCGTGCTGGTCGGGCGCCACCCGACCAACGCCAGCCTCAGCTACGTGGACGTGGACAACATCAAGGGCGCCCACAGCGCCGTGGCCCACCTGCTGCGCCTGGGCCGCCGCCGGATCGCCGCCATCACCGGCCCGCAGAACGCCATCGTCGGCGCCGACCGGCGCACCGGCTACCTGGACGCGCTGCGCGAACGCGGCCTGGCGCCCGACCCGCGCCTGACGGTCGAGGGCGACTTCACCGAGACCAGCGGCTATCTCGGCATGCAGCGCCTGCTGGCGCACGACCCGGACGCCGTCTTCGCCGCCAGCGACATGATGGCCCAGGGCGCGCTGCGGGCTTTGCGCGAGGCCGGCCGACGCGTGCCCGAGGACGTGGCCGTGGTCGGCTTCGACGATATGCCCTTCGCCGCGACCACCGAGCCCCCGCTGACCACGGTCCGCCAGCCCATCGGGCGTCTGGGCGCGACGGCGGTCGAGATCCTGATCGACCTGATCACCCAGCCGGCGGCCGGACCGCGGCGCGTGCTTTTGTCGACCGAGCTCGTCATCCGGAAATCATGTGGCGCTATTTGAGGTCGCGCCGGCCGTCGCCCGGCGCCCAAGGAGGTGATGACCTGAGAGCTTCCGCCCGCTGCCCGCATCCCGCGTCGTTTGTTTCTGATCCGTGAGGAGAACAGGAGACTCCCAATGCGCAAACCCATCACCCTCCTTGTGAGCCTGCTGGCCATCACCGGCCTGCTGCTGACCGCGTGCGGCCCGGCCGCCACCCCCACCCCGCAGATCATCGTGCAGACCGCGCCGCCGGTGGAAGTCACCCGCGAGGTCGTCCAGACCCAGATCATCGCCCAGCCCACGGCCGAGCCCGAGGCGGACAAGGTGCAGATCTACTGGTACATCGGCCTGGGCACCGGCGCGCAGGCGGCCCAGATCCCGCAAGAAAAGGAGTTCGTCGACAAGTACAACGCCACCCAGGGCGAAGCCGACGGCATCCAGCTGATCCCCATCATCGTGGACAACAAGTACGCCCGCGACAACCTGATCGCCCAGATCGCGGCCGGCAACGCCCCCGACATCGTCGGCCCGATGGGCACCGAGGGCCGCGGCTGGTTCCAGGGCGCCTGGCTGGACCTGCAGCCCCTGGTGGACAAGTTCAACTACGACGTCAGCGACATCGACCCGGCCTTCCTGGAGTTCTACCAGGACCAGGGCGAGCTGGTCGGCCTGCCGTTCGCCATCTTCCCCTCGGCCCTGTACTACAATGAAGACCTGTTCGACGAGGCCGGCCTGCCCTACCCGCCGCACAAGGTCGGCGAGAAGTACCTGCTGGACGGCCAGGAGGTCGAGTGGAACTTCGATACCGTGGCCGAGGTGGCCAAGCGCCTGACCGTGGACGCCAACGGCAACGACGCCACCAGCCCGGACTTTGACCGCGAGAACATCGTCCAGTACGGCTTCGAGTTCCAGTGGGTCAAGGACAGCCCGCGCTGGTTCTCGGCCTACTTCGAGCCGTTCTACCCCGTGAACGACAAGGGCGAGGCGGTCCTCTCGGACGGCCAGATCGCCGCGATCGAGTGGTACTACAACGCCATGTGGGGCGACCAGCCCTTCCTGCCCACCCAGGCCGCGATGGACACGGACTACCTGGGCCACAGCAACTCCTTCAACTCCGGCCACGTGGGCATGGCCCTCACCCACCTGTGGTACACGTGCTGCATCACGCCGCCGTCCGACGCCACGGTGACCGTGCCGAACTGGGACGTGGCGGTGGTGCCGAGCTACAACGGCAAGATCACGGCCAAGATGCATGGCGACACTTTCGGCATCATGAAGGACACCCGGCATCCGGACGAGGCCTTCAAAGTCTACACCTACCTGATCGGCGAGGGCGCCGCGGACCTGTACAAGATCTACGGCGGCCTGCCGGCCCGCAAGAGCCAGCAAGCCGACTTCTTCAAGACGCTGGATGAGCGGTTCGCGCCGAACGAGATCGACTGGCAGGTGTTCCTGGACATGATCCCGTACCTGGAAGTCCCCGGGCATGAGCTGGTGCTGCCGAATGTGGCCAAGGCGCATGACGCCTTCCTGCAGCTGGGCAGCGACCTGCGCAGCAACCCGGACCTGGACCTGGAAGCGCGGATCGCGCAGTTCCTGGCGGACGAGACCGCGATCTACAAGGAGGCCGAGGCCTCCGGCGGCAACTGACCGCCCCCGCCTTAGCGCCTGGCCGGCCGGCTGCGGCCGGCCAGGTTCGCCTCGGTCGCCCGCCCAGTTCCGGAGAGCGCAGTATGGCCACCCTGTCCACGACGCCGTCCGCCGCCCCGACGGTCCGCCGCCGAGTGTCCCCTCTGTTGCGGCGCGAGATCAACTGGGGTCTGCTGTTCCTCAGCCCGTGGCTCGTCGGCTTCCTGTTCTTCACGCTCATGCCGATGGCGGCCTCGCTGATCTTCTCGCTGACCGATTACAACCCGATCCACCCCGAGGCCACACAATTCGTCGGCCTGACCAACTGGGGGCGCCTGTTCAACGACCCCTTTATGCGCCAGGCCTGGGCGGTCACGCTGCGGTTCGTGGTCATCTCGGTGCCGCTCTCCATCGCCTTCCCGCTCGGGCTGGCCGTGCTGGTCAATTCCGAGCACCTGTTCGCCAAGAACATCTATCGCACGCTGTTCTACATGCCGTCCATGATCCCGGTCGTCGTCAACGTCATCATCTGGGGCGGCATCATGAACAGCGAGACCGGCTGGCTCAACCGCGCCATCGAATTCGTCTTCGGCGTCCAGGGCCCGCGCTGGTACCAGGATGAGGCCTGGGTGATCCCGGCCCTGACCATCATGGGTTTCTGGGGCGTGGGCAACACCATGCTGACCATGCTGGCCGGCCTGCAGAACGTGCCGACGGAGTTGTACGACGCCGCCAAGGTCGACGGCGCCAGCGGCTGGCAGCGCTTCTTCAGCATCACCCTGCCGATGATCTCGCCCGTGATCTTCTACAACCTGATGCTGTGCGTCATCGGCTCGTTCCAGTACTTCACCCAGGCCTACATCATCGGCAACGGGCGCGGCGACCCGAACGGCGCGACCATGTTCTACAACCTGTACCTGTACCGGATCGCCTTCAACTTCCTGGATATGGGCTACGGCGCCACCCTGGCCTGGGCCATGTTCGTCATCGTCCTGATCCTGACCATCATCCTCTTCCGAACCCAGAACCGCTGGGTCTACTACGCGGGAGGCGAATAGCCGTGGCCGCTTTACCTCACGCCCGCCCGCGCCGCGCCCCGGTCTGGTCCCCCCGGCGGAACATGCGCCAGTTCACGGCGACCGCCGCCGTCACGCTGGTGGCGCTCCTCGTCGTGGCGCTGTTCCTGGCGCCGCTGGCCTACATGACGCTGACGGCGCTCAAGACGCAGAAACAGGTCCAGGACCCGCACTCGCAATTCCTGCCCTCCAGCCCGTCCACCTACCGCTACGAGGGCAGGGACTACCCGCTGCTGAACGTGCCCACCGAGGGCGGCGCCCGGCAATGGGCCCTGGTCAAACCCGGCCGGGAGGCCAGCGACTTCATCGATCCGGACAACCCGGCCGCCGGCCTCATCCACTGGGAGGGCCGCTGGCGCGTGCTGGAGCCGGTCTATCACTTTGACCCGACCCTGGAGAATTTCCCCAAGTCGTGGAACCAGATCCACCTGGACCGGCTGTTCGGCAACACGCTCTTCATCGCCGTCGTCGGCACCCTCGGCACCCTGCTGTCGTCCGTGGCCGTGGCCTACGGTTTCTCGCGCTTCCGCATCCCGGGCATCAACCTGCTCTTCATCATCCTGATCTCGACCATCATCCTGCCGCGGCAGGTCACGCTCATCCCGACTTACATCTTCTTCCGCGCCATCGGCTGGGGCGGGACGTGGTGGCCGCTGATCATCCCCCACTTCTTCGCCAACGCCTACAACGTCTTCCTGCTGCGCCAGTACTTCAAGGGCATCCCGCGCGATATGGACGAGGCCGCGATGATAGATGGGGCTTCGCCGCTCCAGACCCTGCTCTACGTGATCCTCCCGCAGTCCATGCCCGCCCTTACGGCGGTCGGCCTGTTCCACTTCTTCTTCGCCTGGAACGATTTCTTCGAGCCCCTGATCTACCTGCAGGGCCGCGAGGACCTGTACACGCTCTCGATCGGCATGACGCAGTTCGCCAACATCTTCAACACCCAGCCGGGCCTGGCGACGGCCGCCTCGATGATGGCGCTGGCCCTGCCGGTGGTCATTTTCTTCCTGGCGCAGCGCGTGTTCATGCAGGGCATCGTCATCACCGGGGTGGACAAATGAGCAATCCGAAGGCGGCCGGCCGCAGACGGGCGTCTTCCACCTGCGGCTTGCTGCTGGCCGTCCTCGGGCTCGCCGCCTGCGCGCCCCAGGCGGCGCCCACCCCGATCATCATCGTCGTCACCAGCGCCCCGCCCACCGCCACGCCGCTCCCCACCCTGACCCCCGTCCCCGCCCCCATGCCGGGCGGGCTGTTCGTGGACGCCGGGCAGGACCTCGGCCCGATCAGCCCCCTGGTCTACGGCACCAACTACGGCCCACAGCTCTTCGTCCCGCTCCAGATGCAGCCGTACGCCGAGGCCGCCCGCCTGACGCTGTTGCGCTACCCCGGCGGAAACTGGGGCGACAACAACGACATCGAGTTGTGGAACCTGGACCAGCTGGCCGCCTTCGCCCGCCAGCTCGGCGCCGAGATCAACGTCCATGTCCGCCTGAAGGGCGGCACGGCGCAGAAGGCCGCCGATCTGGTGCGGTACGCCAACGTCGAGAAGGGCTACCACATTCGCTACTGGACCATCGGCAACGAGCCCAACCTGTTCGCGGACTACACCGTCGAGCAGTTCAACGCCGACTGGCGCGAGTTTGCCGAGGCCATGCGCGCCGTCGACCCGTCGATCATGCTGGTCGGCCCGGAGATCAACCAGTTTTACGCCCGGCCCGCCAACGCCTACGAGCAGGCGCTCACCGATTGGGCCGCGGCTTTCCTGAAGGCCAACGGCGATCGGGTGGACATCGTCTCGTTCCACCGCTATCCCTTCCCGAAATCCGCGCGCTCCGGCCCGCCGACCATCGAAGAACTGCGCGCCCACTCGGCGGAATGGGATGCGCTCGTCCCCGCCATGCGCGCCCTGGTCCGCCAATACGCCGGGCGCGACCTGCCCATCGCCGTCACCGAGGCCAACTCCAGCTGGGTCCCCACCAACCGCGGCGAGGCCACGCTCGACTCGCACTTCAACGCCATCTGGTGGGCCGATTCGCTGGGCCGCCTGATTCGCCAGGGCGTCTTCATGGTCAACCAGTTCGCCATCGTGGGCGACTGGGGCCTGATGGACAACTACGAGGTCAAGCCCATCTATCACGTCTACCGGCTGTACCAGCGCTTCGGCGTCCGGCGCGCCTACGCCTCGTCCGACGATCCGACCGTCTCGATCTTCGCCGCGCGCCGGGCCGACGGCGCGCTGACCTTGCTGATCGTCAACCTGGCGTCCGCGCCGGTCGAAAAGACCCTGACCTTCGCGGACGCGCCGGCTTCGACCTCGGCTGAGACCTGGCTCTTCGATCATCAACACCCGGCCGAACAGGTCGCACCCACGCCGCTGGCGGCGACGTCCGCCCTCACCCTGCCGGCCGAGTCGGTCACGCTGCTCATCGTCCCCAGCCCATGAAACGGCCCGCGTCCGCGCTCCGCACCCTGGTCCTGATCTGGCTGGGTTGGTTCATCGTGCTCTACGCCTTCCAGGCCATCGCGCCGCTGCGCCTCAACCTGCGCCGGCCGGACACGGCCGTGGAATGGGCCGCCCACGAGACCACCGCTAACAGCCAGAACAATAAGCCGTACCTTCTCGACCCGTTCATGAACCGGCAGGTCTCCTGGGACTCCGAGTATTACATCGGGATCGCCCTGGCCGGTTACGCCGACCCGGCGGCGCGCACCGTGCCCCACCCCGACACCGGCGAACCGATCCAATCGAACTACGCGTTCTTTCCGCTCTACCCGCTGCTGATGCGCACGCTCCTGCCCGCGCTCCGGCCGTTCAACCTGACGCCCATCGGCGCCGCGACGCTGGCCGGCGTGATCGTGGCGCTGGCGGGCACGCTCGGCGGCCTGATCGCGCTGTACGACCTGGCCCGCGACGACCTGGAGCATGACGGCGCGCTGCGCGCGGTCTTCTATCTGCTCATCTTCCCCTCCGGCTTCTTCCTGGCCCAGGTCTACACCGAAGGGCTGTTCATCGGGCTGGCGTTTGGGGCCCTGGCCCTGGGCCGGCGCGGCCAGTGGGTCCGGGCCTCGTTGCTGGCGGCCCTGGCCACGCTGACGCGCGCGCACGGCGCGGCGCTGGCGCTCCCCCTGGTCATCTTCTGGCTGAGCCGCGTGGACCGCGCCCGGCCCTTGCGTGAGCAGCTTTCGTGGCGCTGGGCGGCGCAGGGTCTGCTGGCGCTGGCGCCGCTGGCCGTGTACCTGGCCTGGCGCCTCTCCCCGCTCGGTCAGAACTGGGCCGCCGTGCAGGCGGACTACTTCCAGCGCGGCCTGTTCGCCTGGACCCGCTCGCTCTACAACTGGCGCCGCGCGCTGGAGTACGCCCAGACGACGCGGCCCGCGCTCGTGTATTACGGCGTGGAACTCGGCGCGCTGGCGGCGGCGACCCTGGCCGGGCTGGCGCTCTTACGCCGCCAGCCTGCGGTGGCCCTCTTCAGCCTGGCCGTGGTCGTGCTCTCGGCCTTCAGCGGCGTCGCCCAGAGCATGAGCCGCTACGTGCTGGTCGCGCCGGCCACCTACCTCGCCCTCGCCCGGCTGGGCCGCGCGCCCGCTTTCGACCGGACCTGGACCCTGATCAGCGCGCTGACCATGGGGGTCTCGGCCATGTTGTTCTCGTTCGACCTGTGGGTCGGCTGACCCCTTCGCCCAAGCAGAAAGAGCCTTATGAGTTACGGCCACTTCGACGACCAGGCGCGTGAGTACGTCATCACGCGGCCGGACACCCCCCTGCCCTGGATCAACTACCTGGGCAATGAGGCCTACTTCGGCCTGATCTCCAACACCGCCGGCGGCTATTCCTTCTATCGGGATGCGCGCCTGCGCCGGCTGACGCGCTACCGCTACAACAACGCCCCCCTGGATGCCGGCGGGCGCTACCTGTATGTGCGCGACGACCAAAGCGGCGCGTACTGGTCCCCCACCTGGATGCCGGTCCGCCGCGACCTGGAGGCCTACACCTGCCGGCATGGCCTGGGCTACACGGTCATCGGCTCCACCTACCAGGGCCTTGCGGTCGAGACGCGCTACTTCGTCCCGCCGGGCGAGAACCTGGAGGTCTGGGAGGCGACGATCACCAACCGGCGCTCCGGGCCGGCCGCGCTCTCGCTCTTCTCGGGCATCGAGTTCTGCCTGTGGGACGCCTGGGACGACGCCACCAACTACCAGCGCAACTACAGCATCGGGCAGGTGGAGGTGGCCGACGGCGTCATCTACCACAAGACCGAGTACCGCGAGCGCCGCGACCACTTCGCCTACTTCGCGTGCTCGGCGCCGCTGGCCGGCTTCGACACCCAGCGCGAGGCCTTCTTAGGACCGTACCGGGGCTGGGCCGAGCCGTTGGCCGTCGAGCGCGGCCAGGCCGGCAACTCCATCGCCCACGGCTGGCAGCCCATCGGCGCGCACCACGTCCGGCTGGCCCTCGAGCCCGGCGAGACGCGCACCGTCATCTTCCTGCTCGGCTACTTTGAAAATCCCAGGGACGACAAGTTCGACCCGCCCGGCTCGCAGACCCTCAACAAGCGCGGCGTCCGGCCGGTCATCGCCCGCTACCTCCAGCCGGCCAACGTCGAGGCCGCCTTCCAGGCCCTGCGGGCCGAGTGGGATGGCCTGCTGGGCCGCCTCCAGGTGCAGACCCCGGACGTCCACACGGATCGCATGGTCAACATCTGGAACGCCTACCAGTGCATGGTGACGTTCAACATGTCCCGCTCGGCGTCGTACTTCGAGTCCGGCATCGGGCGCGGCATGGGCTTCCGCGACTCCAACCAGGACCTGCTCGGCTTTGTGCACATGATCCCGGCCCGCGCCCGCGAGCGCCTCCTGGACATCGCCGCCACGCAGTTGCCCAGCGGCGGCGCTTACCACCAGTACCAGCCGCTCACCAAGCGCGGCAACCACGACATCGGCTCCGACTTTAACGACGACCCGCTCTGGCTGATCCTGGCGGTAGCCGCCTATCTGAAAGAGAGCGGCGACTGGACGATCCTGGACGAGCGCGTGCCGTACGACAACGCGCCCGGCAGCGAACGTCCGCTGTATGAGCATCTCCAGAGGAGCGTCCAGTACACGCTGGACCGCCTCGGCCCGCACCGCCTGCCGCTCATCGGCCGCGCCGACTGGAACGACTGCCTGAACCTGAACTGCTTCTCGGACACGCCCGGCCAGTCCTTCCAGACCACCACCAACAAGGACGGCCAGACGGCCGAGTCGGTCTTCATCGCCGCCCTGTTCATCCTGGCGGCCCGGGAGCTGGCCGCTATCGCCGCGCGCCGGGGATGTCCGGACGAGGCCGCGCGCTATGCGGCGGCGGCCGAGCAGATGGCCCGGTCGGTGCTGGAACACGGCTGGGACGGCGCCTGGTTCCGGCGGGCGTACGACGACGCCGGAAACCCGGTCGGTTCGCGCCAGTGCGAGGAAGGCCAGATCTTCATCGAGCCGCAGGGCCTATGCGTCATGGCCGGCGTCGGCGGGCCGGCCTACGCGCGTCAGGCGCTGGACTCGGTCCGCAAGCGCCTGGCGACGCCGCACGGCATCGTCCTGCAACAGCCGGCCTACTCGCGCTACTACCTGAACCTGGGCGAGATCTCGTCGTACCCGCCCGGTTACAAGGAGAACGCCGGCATCTTCTGCCAC
>Ga0073932_1004031_pt1 | contig 18252 bp, 11 predicted proteins | sample DewCreD2012metaG_FD_76967 | JGI IMG/M metagenome (GOLD analysis project Ga0073932, IMG submission 76967) | Hot spring sediment bacterial and archeal communities from British Columbia, Canada, to study Microbial Dark Matter (Phase II) - Dewar... ... | reverse complement strand
GGCGATCTCCGACCGCTTCTCGCCCGCGGCCAGCTTCGCAAGGCGCACGTAGCTTGCGTAGTGCGACCGGCTGGACTGCTGCAGGTTGAACTCGTTCATGGCTTTCTCGCGCGCGGCCTGGCCAAGTGCCATGCAGCGCTCGGGATCGTTCATCAGGTCGAGGATCGCTTCGGCCATCAGGCGCGGGTTCCGCGGCTCGACGACGTGCCCGCAGGTACCCACCTCCTCCGGAACACCGCCCACCGCGGTGGCGACGACCGGTTTTGCACAGAGCATCGCCTCCATGATGCTGAACGGGAGCGCCTCGGAGATGCTCGACAGCACGACAACGTCGCCCTGGTTGAATGCCGCCTCGGGCTTCGCGACGTAGCCCTTGAAGAGCACGGTATCGCCAAGGCCAAGCTCATCGCGAAGCGCGACGACGTCGCGGTAGTACGGCTCGTCCTCGGCCGTCGCGCTGCCGTAGAGCTGGAACACGATGTCCGGCCGCTGCTCACGGACGAGCGCCGCGGCTCGGACCAGCGTCTCGAGGTCCTTGAGCGGGTTGATCCGTCCGACCCAGACGACGACCGCCGGGTCCTCGCCGGCCTTCTTGCCGGCCGGCGCGAACCCATCCGAGTCCACGCCGTATGGGATCGTGCGAAGCTGCTCTGGTCGAGCGCCCATCCGCAGCTCCCACCGCTTGTTGTAGTCGCAGCAAGGAGAGATCTGGTCGGCCAGCCGGTAGGTGAGCTCGGTGATGCGGCGCGCGAAGCTCAGTCGAAGTATCTTGAGGAAGAGCGAGCTGGCCTGACCAGACTCGTAGATGTACGCTTCGCGCAGGTAAACGCCATGTTCGGTGAGCATGAACGCGGCGCCATGCTCCAGCTTGGCACACACCGCGACCAGCGTGCACGTGCCGGCCATCGCAGTGTGCACAACGTCCACCTTCGGCAGCGGCCGACTGATCGGGAAGAACAGATGGTACAACCACTGCAGCGCGGTCGAGAGATCGGCCAGCGAGTACTCCGTCTCAGGGTAGCCGGCTTTGGCCGCCATCCGCGGGAACCACGCCGTGGCGAACGCCGCGAACGCCTTCCACGTCGCCTCGGCCCGCATCGCCAGGTCGAAGTCGTGTGTCGTGAAGTACCGGTGTAGCCGGTTGATGCTGTTGGCAAGTGCCGCCGGACTCCACGATTCCGACAGCAGCTCGGACAGAAACCGTCGGAAAAGCGGCACGAACTCCTGCGCTACCGCCGCCTCGGACGTTATCCTGCGGCTGTGACGCAGCTTGCCGAAGCCGAGCGTCCGATCGAGCTCCTGTACGGCTCGGACACCCCAGATCGGCACCGAGATGAACTCCTTGACGTTCGACGGCAGCTCGTAGAGCGTCTGCCGATGCGGGTCCGCGACGATCCCCATCAGCGTGAAGTCCACCGAAGGCAACCCACGAAGAAGCAGATGGCACCACGTGCTGACGCCGCCAAAGTAGTACGGATATGTGCCCTCGGTGACCATCATCACCTTCAGGCGATGCTCATCTTGGTGTCTGGTCATTAGGCGCTCCAGGTGACGCCAGCTGGGTCTGTGGGTCGGGCGGAACGGCGCCCCCGGCGCCGCCCGCCCGAAGTTGGACTCAGGCAGCCTGGCTATCGGCCAGGCAAGCCCGACACGAGATCACTGGCAAGCCGGCAGCTTCACTGTCACCGGAGTGTTCGGGCTGAGCTGGATGTACGAGATGTTCTGACCGCCGTACACCTCCCGATTGCCACCGACAGACACGCCCGTGACTGGCACGAGCGCCGACTTCGGCGCGACCAGCGTCATCGATGTGCACGGGACTATGCTGGCCGACACGCCGGACGCGTTGTAGGTCATCCGCTGGGCCATCTTGATGCCGATCTCGTGCTCGCGGAGATTACGAATCGGCAGCGTGTACAAGGCGTTGTACTTGGCAATCGTCGCATCGACGAGGTCGCCGAGCAGCGACCGGCTGCCATCGTACGCGCCCAGGTTCGCCTGGTGGAACATCAGCGGGTCGAGGTCCCACTGCAACAGGTACTGGAGCATCATGTCGGACTCTTTGTCCACGATTTCCGAGTAGGTGAGGTCCCTCGGCCAGTACCGGAACTGACCATTCGCGCAGGTGGCGTTGGGCCCGTAGAAGCAGTTGTACTCAGACACCCACTCGTCTGGCGTGCGCAGGTTGTAGAAGAGGTTGGTGGGACGGCGCGGGATGATCAGGATCGAGGGCTGGTACGTGCTGTAGAAGCCGGCGTTGGGTGTCGGGTTGTTCCAGCCGGACCGGGACGTGTCCGAGATGATGTACTTGATGCCAAAGTCCTTGGCCGCGCGGAGGAACTCGGGGTTATTGAGGCCGGAGATGTCCGGCTGGACCATCGAGTCCTTGGAATAGTTGGTGAACTTGAACGTGTTCGTCGCGGTAGTGTGGTTGCGAGAGAGCTCGGTCCGAGCCGCTGTGTAGCTGATGGTGTCGAGATTGGCGTGTGTATAGGTGTGGTTGATCCAGTTGAAGACGCTCTGGTTCGCCTTCACGGCCGGCGTCAGCGTGTCATTAGGGTAGATGCCGGACGCCCCTTCGCCGTTGAACGCGTGCTCGAGTCGGAAGTTGCGTGTGGTGGCGCTTGCCTGCTGCAGCCTGGTCTGCCAGTTGATGGCGGCCTGGTAGTCAGCCGCACTCATGCGGAACAGGAGGCCGGTGGTGTCGCTCTGGGCGTTGATGTCCCACATGTCGGAGTCTATGAGCAGGTCGTCGACCTGGTAGCCGGTGTTGACGTGCCGCTCACCGAGGAAGAGCCCGTTGGTCGCCCAGTTGACCGTGCCGTAGGCGAGCAGAAGCGAGTGCTGCAACCACGGAGCGTTCGCCGCCGTCACAGCGAGGTTCTGGCGACCGTTCGGGTACACCGTGATCGACGCGATCGCGTTGCCGCCGCTAACGAGAAGCGGTGTGGTGATTGGAGTTGCGCCTGGAGGGGGATTGAGAACCGTGGTGGGGTTGATGGGCGTGGATAGGTAGACCCAGGCGTTCTTGTAGGTGACTGGGTTCGCCGAGTTGAGGAACGGGAACACCTGCCGGCCGGCGTCCGTCAGTGTTGCCGACAGCGGGGTAGAAGTGGTATCGACAACCTGCGACGGTGGGTTCAGTCCGTAGCTCTCGGGGTAGCCATAGGGAGCAGTGTAGTTGGTGACCTGGCGAACCCCGTAATCGGCCTCGTACTGCCAGAGCGTCTCCCACTCGGTCTGGTCGAAGGCCGACGGCCAGGAGTTGCTCGCGGCATCGTAGTAGGCGAGGCCGCCAGTGGTGAGGATTATCGCCTGGTAGTAGCCATGGCCAGCGCCGTCAGACAGCATCGACGGCGTGAGCGTCGTCTGAGTGGCGATCAGCACGTCGTACGGGATTCCGATCCGATCGAGCGTGCCGCGGATCGAGTCGTAGTCGTACTGCTCCTGGCCGTCGGCCGAGATCAGCAGCACCTTCATGTCGATCTGCTTGACGGCGACGGCCAGGGGCGTGACAGCGTCAGCCGCCGTAAGGTCACCCGTGTAGCCGAGCGAGATCTTCTTCCCACGGGGCTTGGGCGGGCGCTGCTTGGCCGGTTCCTGCTTCTGCGTCGGCAGGTTCGGGGGCGCGACCGGTGCCAGCTTGACGTCGTGCCGCCCTCCCTTGCTGTGGGGGTTCGCGGCGCTTGCCGGTTCGCTCGAGCCGAACGCGACGAGCGCGATCACCAAGATGAGAGCAAGGCGCAACGCCATGCTCAGCAACCCGCGTGGATTGGCTAATCTAGTCACGCTGCTCTCCTTCGCCTAGAGGGGGACTTACCTTCGGAGGCCGGGGATTCAGTCGCGTCCGCGTCCGGCCGCCGGGCCGACGCCGAGCCATCGTAGTAAGCGATCACACGCCGCAGCGTCTCGTCGAGCGAGATTCTCGGCTCCCAACCGATCGCCGCGCGGATCCGGCTCGTGTCTGGCACGCGCCGACGCATGTCCTCGTAGCCCTCGCCGTAGGCCTGCTCGTAGGGAACCGCGCGGATGCGGGACTCGACGTCGACCTCTTCGCCTCGCGTCTCGGCGACGAGCCGGATCACCCGCTCCGCTAGCCCCCGGATCGTCACCTCGTTCTGGGAGCCCACGTTGAATACCCGCCCGACCGCATCGGGCGAGTCGGCGAGCCCGACGATCGCGCCGATCGCGTCGGCGACGTCACAGAAACAGCGCGACTGCTGGCCATCGCCGTACACCGTGAGCTGCTCGCCCCGCAGCGCCTGCTGGACGAAGCGCGGCACGACCATCCCGTACTGCCCGGTCTGGCGCGGACCCACCGTGTTGAAGAGCCGGAAGATCACGACCGGCAGCCCGGCCTGCTTGTGGTAGGCAAGCGCCAGGAACTCGTCCACCGCCTTCGAGGTCGCGTAGCTCCAGCGGGACTTGCTGGTCGACCCCTCGACTCGGTCGTCGTCCTCGTGGAACGGGACCTTCGTCGCCTTACCGTAGACCTCGGACGTCGATGCGACGAGCACCTTGCGACCGTGGCGGCTCGCCGCCTCGAGGACCGTGTGGCCCCCGAGGACGTTCGTCTCGATGACCCGGAGCGGGTTCTCGACGATGAGCTGGACCCCGACCGCCGCGGCCAGGTGGTAGACGATGTCGGCCTCGGCCGTCAGCCGGCCGACGAGCTCGGCATCGTTGATCGAGCCCTGGACGAACCGGAACGCCGGGTGACCAGAGACACCGGCCAGATGCTCGAGCCGGCCGGTCGAGAGGTCGTCCAGCACAGTCACGCGATCACCACGCGCGATCAGCGCCTCCGCGAGATGCGAGCCGATGAACCCGGAGCCTCCAGTGATGAGCGCGTGGGCGGGAGACCGTTCCTGCGTTGAGCTCGGCATGTCGTCCCCCTAGATCCGGGTCACCACGCCATGGTTGGCGGGCAAGAAGTTTCTCGTGTCAAGGACCAGGCCGACATTCCGAATCACGGCGTCGTAGTCGACACCACGGTGAGCCGTAAGCAGCACCGCGCAGTCGAAGTCTCCTCCACGAAGCTCGTCCTCGGAGATTGACTGGTAAATCGTCCCGCCGGCGAGCAGGCTGGGGACATACGGGTCGTAGTAGACTGGCGACGCGCCACGTTCGCGCAGGATCTGCAGTACCCGCAGCGCAGGCGACTCGCGGATGTCGTTGACGTTCGCCTTGTAGGTGACGCCCAGGACAAGGACGCGCGCGGAGATCAGCGATCGGCCACGCTCGAAGAGAAGACGTGCGAGCTTGTCGACGACGAACGCGGGCATCTCGTCGTTGATCCGGCCGGCGGTCGTGATCATGTTGGCCGCCAGGCCGTGCTCGCGGGCGACCGCATCGACATGGAACGGCACAACCGGGATGCAGTCGCCACCGACACCCGGTCCCGGGTAGTGAGGCATGAAGGCGAACGGCTTTGTCGCCGCGGCGTCGATCACCTCCCAGACGTCGATCCCGATCCGATCGCAGATGATCGCCATCTCGTTGACGAAGCTGATGTTCACGAACCGGAACGAGTTCTCCATGAGCTTCGTCATCTCGGCGACATCAGGCGAGGAGACCCGCATGATCGTCTCGGCAACAGGCTCGAAGAGGAGCGCGGCGAGTCTCGTGCACTCTGGGGTGGCTCCACCGACGATCTTCGGCGTATTGCGGACGTTGAACTGCTTGTTGCCGGGGTCGATCCGCTCCGGGGCGAAGGCGACGTGGTAGTCGCGGCCGAGGTGGAGCCCGCTCGCCTCCTCGAGGATCGGGAGCAGCACGCGGCGGGTCGTGCCAGGCGGCACCGTGCTCTGCAGGATCACCAGCATCCCCGGGTGCAGGTTCTCCGCGATCGAGCTGGCGGCGGCCTGGACGTAGCCGAGATTGGGGGAACGGTCGGCGGTGATCGGGGTCGGAACACAGATGAAGACGACATCGGCTTCGGCGAGGATGTTCGAGTCAGTGGTCGCGCTGAGAGCGCCAGTGTGGGTCAGCCGCGCGATCGTCGCGCTTTCGACATCGGAAACGGGGCTCTCGCCGGCGTTGATCCGGCGGACTCGCTCCTGATTGATGTCGAGACCGGTGACCCTGAACCCAGCGCTCGCGAACTCGGTGGCCATCGGAAGCCCGGCGTAGCCGAGACCCATCACGACGACGTGAGCGGTCCGCTCGCGGAGCTTGGCACCGAGCGCAGGCGACGGAGTCCGGACGTGACCGGCTGCCGAACGCCTGCGGCGACGCGCAACTGTATCCAGCTTGAGCACGTGTATGTCTCCTTCAGACGAATGCAACAGTAGACGGATGGCCGAATGCCGGGCGACGATGGGATTGAACTCTTGGGCTGGGACAGTGACTGAAGGTGCTAGTCGTGACTCGACAGAGTCACTGACTGGCGGCGCAGTCGGCGTGCCGTCTCGCGGGGATTTGGTTGGCTTCGACCGGCAATCGCACTTACGCCTACCGACATACTAGGAATCATGGGGTAGGGTATACATCGTTATATTGACCCAATACCGTCGATACATTTGGCGCGGGCGCGCGCAACCATTGCGCTGCACAAGGCTGCCGTGGGAATGACATTTGCCGGAACACGCGCGACGCACGTCGCGGCCCACGCCGACGGGCGCTCGATAGACGGATGGCTGCGGCAGCTTCCGTCCGGGACGACGACGCCGGCGAATGCCAAGGCGCGAGAGTGTAGAGGGAGCCAGTGCGACGTGCGACGAGCTGGCAGACCCAGACCCAGCGCCCGACTCGCCGTGGCGGATGCCGGGACCACAGCCTCTGAGGTGGCTTCGTACCGAGCTTCGCCACCGGGCTTTTCACGCCGGGCCCAGTCCGGACGGAAGACTGAGCGCGGATTCCGAACGAAATCGGCCGAATATAGCGGGAGGTACATTACTATTGCGGTACAATATGGTAAACGGGTTCCGATGCAGGCTACTGCAATCGGCGTTCAGTGTTTGCGCTCCGCTCGACAGAGCAGCGCTCGTCGACCGCAACTTGTTCGTTACCTTGAAAGCGGTAGCGGCAATATGGAGCTTTACCTGCTAGAAAGCAGAAACAACACCATGCCAACTGACCGGGCAACGGTCCACAGACCCGCAAGAAACGCGGAGTACCAGCGCCAGATGGCGAGACGTGCCGTTTTGCGAACGATGGCCTCGGCGCTCGCCTCCGCACACGATGCGACATTCGCCCTGCAACTGGGCGTCGATACGGCCGTGGATGCGCTCGCGGCCTCCGCCGGCGCCGCCTACCTCGCCGACGCTGCCGGCACGCTTCGGCTTGCCGCCGCGCGCTCGCTCCCCGATGAAGTCCAGTCGCGCCTCGGCGCGATTGGCCAGCAGTCCGAGCCCTTCGCTCGCGCCCTCGCCAGCCGCGACGCAGTGCTCGTCTCCAAGTCCAGCTTCGGGCCGACCACCGTCGGCCCCTTCGCCACGCTGTCGAGTTCGGCGCTGGTCGTGGCGCCGATCCTCCCTGCGACCTCGCCGCAGGGCGCGCTCGTGCTGCTCAAGAACGCCGGGCGCCCATTCACGCCCAACGACGTCCTCGTCGCAATGGCGATCGCGGCCCAGCTCGCTCTCTGCCTGGACGCGCTTGCCAGAGAGCAGGAAGCCGGCCGCTCGGCGGCCGAGCTCGAACGGCAGCGCCTGGCGAGAGATCTTCACGACAGCGCGGTGCAACTACTGCACGGAGTCACGATGTTCGCTGAAAGCGGACGGAGGGCCATCGCGGCCGGCGAGACCGCCGAGGCGGGGCGGGCGCTCGACCGCGTCGTCGCGCTCGGCCAGCAGGCGCTCGCCGAGCTGCGCATTCTCGTCTACGGAATGCTACCCGTCGGCGGCGACCAGCGTGGCCTGGTCGACGCGCTCGAGCACCGGCTGGCGATGGTCGAGCGTCGCACCGGCGTCAAGGCGACTCTTCACGTCCACGGCAACGTCACCGCAACCGCGTCTCAACAGGAACAGATCTACTGGATCGCCCAGGAGGCGCTGAACAACGTCCTCCGGCATTCGCGCGCGAGCCGAGTCGACGTCTTCGTGCGCGCCCGCGATGGCAAAGTCGAAGTCGAGATCAAAGACAATGGCATCGGCTTCGACGTCGACGAAGCCGCGTCCCGGCACGGCCTCGGTCTAGCGAACATGCGGCAGCGGGCCGAGCAACTGGGAGGACGTCTGACTGTCACCTCCACTCGCGGTGTCGGCACCACTGTGAGCATCAGCCTGGATTAGCCCGGCCGAACGCTCCAGGCCTGGAAGCGCGTTCGGCCTGATCTGCCCCAACGATGGAGGCACCATAGATGGTATTGACCAAAACGATCCGAGTACTCGTGGTGGATGATCACCCGGTCGTTCGAGAGGGCCTGCGCCGGCTCATCTCGACTGAGCAAGACATAGAGGTCGTCGGCGAGGCGGCCAACGGCGAAGAGGCGCTCGAACAGGCGAAGGCACTGCGCCCAGACGTGGTGCTGCTCGACCTGATGATGCCGCACAAGGACGGCATCGTGACCACGGCGGAGCTGAAGAAGGTCCTGCCGGATACCCACGTGCTCGTGCTCACGAGCTACTTCGAGGACCAGTGGCTCTTCCCAGCGATCAAGGCTGGAGCGATCGGCTACCTGCTCAAGGACACAGCCCCGGTCGAACTCGTCGCCGCCATCCGCCGAGCGGCGGCCGGCGAGGCCTCGCTCCACCCCGCGATCGCGCAGAAGCTGCTCCACGAGCTTAGCCAGCCGGCCGAGCCGTGGCTTGCCGGCGAGCCGCTGACCGAGCGCGAGACCGAGGTCCTGAACCTCGTCGCCCGCGGTATGTCCAACCAGGAGATCGCCGAGCGACTCGTCCTCAGCGAGCGGACGGCGCGAAGCCACGTCAGCAGCATCCTGCGCAAGCTGCACCTCGCCAGCCGCACGCAAGCCGCGCTATACGCTGTCCGCAAGGGTCTCGTCAAGCTCGAGGACTGACAGTCTCGCAGATCCCAACCCCGGCCTCTCTCTCGCCCGTGGGAAAGAGGCCGGGCACTCCTCAGCGTCCACCTCGCCGAATAGCGGTAGACGGCGCCGGAGACCCGGCTCCGTCTACCCTACCCCGTGTTCCACCCTCCGAAAGCAACGACGCGTGGGGCCGAGCCTCTCCCTGCACCGGGCGGCTTGCCGAGCGCAGCCGAGCCGAGTGAGATGGCGCGGGGTGGAATCGCGCCCGACCTGACAACCGGACCGAGACCGCGCGCCTTGCGCTGTGGCGCCATGGCGCTATCTCCCGGCGCCTGCCAATGCCGCCACAGCGGTGGGAGGCTCGGCTCTTCGTGCGCTGGGCTGACCGCGCCGGCACTGTGCCTGCCCATTCCCAAGATGGAGCATACTCCCGGGCCCAATCCGGGCGGCAGCCAGCCGGAGGAGAAGCGACCTACCTCCACGCCTCACTCCACCCCATCGGCCAGCCCCTTCGTCGGGCCGGCGCCCACGGCACCCGTTCCGCCGGCATCGTCTTCCCGACCCACCGGCCGGAGCAGCGAGGCAACGATCGAGGCTGTGAGAATCACCACGACGACTCCCAGCGCCAGCGCGACCGGCATGTGGTAAAGGTCCGCGATCAGCATCTTCACGCCAATGAACACGAGCACTCCCGAGAGCCCGTAGTCCAGGTACCGGAACAGGCGCACCAGCCCCGCGATCGCGAAGTAGAGCGCCCGCAGCCCCAGAATCGCGAAGACGTTCGAGGTGTATACGATGAAGGGATCCAGCGTTATGCCCAGGATGGCCGGGATCGAGTCGATCGCGAAGACGACGTCGGTCGTCTCGACGACGATCAAGACGATGAAGAGAGGAGTCGCGAAGAGCTTGCCCGCCTGCCGAACAAAGAACCGATCGCCGTGGTACTCCGCGGTCACTGGCAGCAGCCGTCGGAACGCCCGCAGGACGAGGCTCCGGTCCGGGTTTATCTGCTCGTCCTTGCGGAGCAGCAGCTTGATGCCAGTGTAGACCAGGAACGCGCCAAACACATAGAGCACCCAATCGAAGCGCTGCACCAGCGTGACACCGGCCGCGATCAGGAGGGCTCGCATCACCAACGCGCCGATGATGCCCCAGAAGAGTACCTTGTATTGGTACTGCGCTGGCACCCGGAAGTACGAAAACACCAGTATGAACACAAAAATATTGTCCACACTTAGCGACCGCTCGATGAGGTAGCCAGCCAAGAACTCGAGCGCCACTTCGGTTCCGCGCCAGAAGTAGATGCCCAGGTTGAAGACAAGAGCGACCGCGATCCAGATCGCGCTCCAGATGAGCGCTTCCCGGATGCCGATTACGTGGGACTTGCGGTGCAGCACGCCAAGGTCAAGCGCCAGGAAGGCGACGACGAGCACGTTGAACCCTACCCACAACCAGATCGACTCTGACAACAGGCAGACCCCCTCAACAGAGTACGGGCAAGTCGGTTCTGGCCCTCCTGAGAGGGTCCTGGACTTGCCCAACACCATCATTATGCGGTGTCCGGATGACGTCGCGATGAAGCAAGTATCGACGATTGGGCGAGACGGCACGGAAGCCGAGTCGGGTCGATTGGCCGAGCCACGGCCGCGCTGCTATGCGCCAAGGCTATCCTGCTGCCGCCGCACGGCCGAGCGGCGAGCCTCGCAACCTCAGACCGGGCGATCGTCCAGACGCAAGGCTCGACCACGCCAGCCGACCTGGATCAGCTCCAGCACAAGCCCATCACGAGCCGGCACGACGACCGTGAAATCGTCGCCGCCGACCAGCGGCGGCTCTGGCGGCTTCCCCATCCGCACCCGCGCGTCGACGATCCGCCCCCACCGCGCCGAGACGTCGACGTGCACCGCTATCGGCGTGCGACTCGGGTTGGTAAGCCACAGATACAGGTGACCCTCCGTCGCCTGCAGCCGGCCGGTGACTCGCCCGTCGGAAAGGCGGACGTGCGGAGTCCGACCCGCCCAGTCGAGGAGCCAGCCAAAGAACTCTCGGCAGCCCTCGGGCGGGTGCTGACCGTGGCCGTAGCCGGGAAACGTGCCGACAAGCAGCGTTCGTCCCCGCCCGTGCCGGTGCTGCACCGCCGCCACCGTTCCGTCGTCGTAGTGGCCGACCGGCTGCCCGGTCGTTGGAGTGTACTGCTGGCGGAACAGTCCGCCCCGGATGAGTCTGCCGCTCACCGTGAGCGTCAGCTCCTCCAGCAGGTCCGGCGTAAAGAGCACGTCGCGCTCCACCACTCCGAAGAGTGTGTCGAGACCGAGGTTTGGCTGCCGCTCCCCGACGTGTGCCCGATCGCCGAAGTACCCCGGGCAGCCCTCGGAGATCAGCGTCCCGCCGCGCTCAACCCAGCGAGCGATTCGGCCGGCGGTATCGCCGGTGAGCATCACCGGATAGGGCAGGTACAGCAGATCGTAGTCGTCCATCTGCTCGGGTCGGACCCAGTCGGCCTGGACGTTGTTGCTGAAGAAGCCCTGGTACGCACCCTCCGCGCATCGCGCGTAGTTGCTTGTGTTAGCGAAGAACGCGTAGTCGAACGCCTGCGATTCCGGCACGACGAGGATACCGATGTCGCCCTTCACCGGCGCCGCCGCGAGCACGGGCGCAAGCTCTGGCTGGCGGAGCGTCCGGCCGATCTGCGCGACCATTTCGGAGCGGGACGTGCGCGAGCCGTCGAGACCGTACGGCCCGAACGCGCCAAAGAGCGCCCCATCGAGCAGCGGACGCCAGCGAAGGTAGAAAAAGCCACGCGCCCCCGCCGCCAGAGAGACCAAACTCCAGAGCCGGATGTCCTCCGGCGACGCGACCCGGCCCTCGTCGAGCGGCTTGCCGAAGACGTTCGGCTGGAGCCAGAGCGGGCCGCCGTAGGCCTCGGCGTGCCAGAAGGGCTTGCCCCGGGCTGCCGCGCGGACGAGGTCGACCGCGTGGTACTGCTTCCACGGCTCGTCGCCGTGGCGAGAGGAGCCCCAAGTGTAGCCGTACGCTTCGACAAGATCGGCGGCACGCCAGTCGTCGGCGGCGCCCTGCGGCATCCGGCTCAGCGCGCCCGCGATCCCGTGGGCAACGATCGCGCAATCAGGGTCCAGCCGGCGGATCAGGTCGACACGCCACTTCATAAGTCGGTACGCGTTGTCGACCCGAAACTGCTGCCAGTCGAGTGTATCGGGGTTCGGCGACGGAGCGGTCGGCGGCACGACGTCCTCCCACGTCGCGAAGGAGTAGCGCCGCCAGGCTTCGCCGACCGCCTGGGGCGAGTCGTAGCGCTCGCGCAGCCACTCGCGGCAGCGCTCGAGCGTCGCCGGGCAGTAGCAGACGTCCGGCGAGATGTTGCACTCGTTCCAGACGTCGTAACCGGCGAGCGCCGGATGTCCGCGGTATCGCGTGACAAGTGTGGTCAGAAAGCGCTCGGCCGCGGCAAGCGCGTCGTGGTTGTCCAGGCAGAGGCCGGGAGCACCGCCAACGGCGCACGAGACGTGCATTCGGCTGCCGAGCGTCCGGCCGTCGGCGGTCTGGTAGCGAGCGTGCGCGAGCTGCCGAAACGCCCACTCGGGAGCGACCGTGACCATCTCGGCGAACACCGTCTTGAGCCCGTGCTTCGCGGCGAGCTCCAGTTGTCGGTCGTACGGCGCCCAGTTGTACTCACCGGGGGCGATCTCCACGGCGCCCCAAAGAACCCAATGCCGGAACGCGTTCATCCCATCATCGTGCGCGACGCCGTAGTCGCGCTCCCAGTCCGGCTCGGGAGGGTTCGATCGCCGGTAGTAGACGGCGCCGTAGGGGAAAGTTGGCAGGTTGGAGAGAGGCATCATGCGCTCCCAGCGGTAGGGTCGGGCGGATCGGCGTCCTCGTCGCGGGCGAGCGCGCCGTCGGACTCCCAGGTTACGCCATAGAGCGTGAGAATGTCGTCGTAGGCGTGGCGGGCTTCTTCTATGAGGGCGCGCTGGCGGGCAAGCGCTCGCAGCCGGACCTCGCGGCGGTCGTCCGGCAGCGCAGCGAGCTCGGCGCGCAGTGAGGAGACGCGCGGCGAAAGGTCCTCTGGCAGCGCGTGCAACAGCGCGTCCCACGAGACGGCGGTGCGCTTGCGGCGCTGCTCGTCGCGGCGGAGCGCCTGAAGCAGCCGCGAGCGCAGGTACTCCTCGCCCTGCTCGCGGGCAGTGCGGCAGTAGGCGCGCGTCTCCTTCACCGAGGCGCCGGTCGCCTGGACGAGCTGGACAAGCAGCGGCTGAAGCTCGGTCGGCGCGGTGACGATCGGCAGCAGATGGTTCTCCGAGAGCCCCTCCGCCATCGCCTGGGCTTCGGGATGGAGGCGACGCAATCGGTAGATGCGGTGGTAGTGGTGAATGCTGAGGCCGGTCCGTTCGAGGACGAGCGAGCGGATGGCTGCGGCGAGCTCTTGCGCGCGCGTCTGGCCGCGCCGGAGCCTCGGCGATTCGGCCGATTGCTCGCCCGCCTGCTCGCCGATCCGCGTGGTGACGTCGTCACTCGGATCGGACTCGCTTTCAGAGAGCGCCGCGAGCACGGCGTCGGCGTCTTCGCCCTCGCGACCGAGCACGATTCCGGTCGCCAGATCCTGGATTCGGCTCAGCTCGCGCATCGCCTCGAGGGGGCTGAGTTGCTGCTGAGTCCAGTTGAGCAGGAAGCGGTGGCTCGCGGCGGTCAGCTCGGCGTCGACTCCGGCCGTGGCGACGCCGTCGAGCCGGTAGGGCACGTCAGCGACCCCGGCGATCGTCGCCGCCATCGCCCGGCAGTGGCCATCCAGGACGACGTAGTGACCGTCGGACGCGAGCAGCGTCAGCGGCAGCAGGATGCCCTCGGCGCGGATGCTTCGCGCGAGCCCCTCGACGTGCTCGAGGACCCGCTGGCTCGCGGTCCGACTGGGCGCGAGCTCGCGCAGCGCGGCAAGCGCCCCAGCTGGATCGTTCGCACCCGTCGCGAGAAGCTCGTCCCAGGTCTGGGCCGGGAGCATATCGCGTGGCTGCTGGTCGGGGCGGAACCGCAGGCTTGCGACCGGCACGACCATTGACCGTGGCGGCGCGTCGACGCGCTCTGAGACCGGCATCACCTCGTCGCTGCTCGCCGGATCGAGACCACGCTCGTACGCCGCTGCAACCTTGTTGCGGAGTCTCTCTCGAACGCTCACCTGCTCGCTCCTCTCAGTCGATCCGCCAGAGCTCGGCCGCAAGCCGCCGGAAGGCGTCGGCGCTCGGGCCAGTCGGGTCATATTCGATGGCCGGCACACCCTCGATCATCGCCTCCGCGAGCCGGACCGTCCGTGGGACGACCGTCGCGCAGAGGTCGGCGGCGAATCGGCCACGCAGCTCCTCGACCATCATCCGGCCGAGCGCGGTGCGGCCGTCGAACATATTCACGACCATCCGCCGGCGTGCGAGCGCCGGGTTGACGCGGCGCATGCCCTCGACGTGCCGATTCATCTCGCTCGTGCCGGAAAGCGCGCCACCCTCGGGCTGCAGAACCACCAGCGCATCGGTCGCCGCGCCGAGGGCCAGCGTCGTGAACACGCCGGCGGTCTCGGGAGGGCAGTCGATTGCGATCACGTCGTAGTGCCTCGCCGGCGCTAGCGTCCGGGCGAGCGCGTGGCCCCAGTCGGGGTCGTCGCGGATGAAGTAGCGTACGGACGCGAGCCGCCGGCCGGCCGGAGCGAGATCGAGCTGGAGACGGCGCAGCGCGACCTGGCGCACCACGCGCTGAAGCGGCAACGGATCGTCATGACGCAGCAGGTCGTAGACGGAGGGAGTGGTGGCATCATCGATTGGCGCGGTCAGAAGAGTCTCGGTGAGGTTCCCGCTCGGGTCAAGGTCAACGAGCAGCACGCGCTTGCCCTGCTCGGCCCAGCACGCGCCGAGGTTCAGGGTTACAGTGGTCTTGCCGACGCCGCCCTTGAAGTTAGCAATAGCAAAGCTGCGAGTCGCCCCGAGAGCCTCTGGCGACGAAACGGAGTGATCCTCGGGATGCGGTCTGCGCTCGGGGAGGCGAGAGCGGCGGATCTGACCCGCAGGTTCGCGCGCAGTAGTGAGCAATGAGCCACCTCCCTGTGTTCGCACCACCCCGAACCGAGATCGGGATGCGTGTCCGTTCGCGTGTCCAGCCCGCGAGACGCGGCCGGCCACGGCAGACATATGCGCGAAGCGGAGGCGTTCCACGGTCTCCGCCTGGTGCTGCGGGAGGAGGGCCGGCGTGCCACCGGCTCGCGGCCGGATTATAGGGCGGGTCCTGGGCCCGCGCCGTTTGGATCGCGTTAGAGGAGAGCTACCAATCCGCGTGGTGACGTCACCACGCGGATGCGACACCTCGGTCGGGAGGCAGCGCGGCGATCCGAGCGGCGGCGGCCCGATCCAGCGAGAGCGAGCCCGACGAACGCCGTGTGAACGCGCTGGCGCGCCTCGGGCTCGCGAGCGCCCGCGCAAGCACGTAAAGCAGTGGCGCGAGGCTAAGCGGATCAATGCCGACGGGTAGCAGTTCCTCTTTGCTCCCGGCGTAAAGGCCGCGCCGCCAGACTCCGTCGAACAGCTCGCGCAGAACTGCCCAGCGTCCGCCGCCCCGCTCCACGACCGCGAGCAGTGCCGCCAGCAGCATGTGAGTTCGCCGGCCGGATCGCGAACTATCGTCCGGCGCAGGCTTTTCTCCAAGCGAGATCCGAACCGTCAAATCGCTCAGGCTGAGTCCGCTAAGTGCGGCGTTCATCGGCTCGACCAAGCGTGGGTTCGCGTCGATGTAGGCCGGCGTGCCTGTTCCATCGTCGTAGAAGTAGTCCAGCGCGAGCGCCCCGTGCCAGCGCAGCCGGCTGCCGATAATCCGCAGGTGCGTCCTCACGATCGGCCGGTCGACGGCGATCTTCGCCGACGAGCTACCGCTGACGCCGGCCCGAAGCCGTCGGCAGCAGTGCGAGCCGATCAGCACGCCGCGGTCGAATACCGCGAGCGCCATCTCCATTTCGCCACGAGCCGGCGCCTGGACAAGCACCTCGGAATCACCCGCCAGCAGCCCCTGCCGCGCGAGTGAATCGGCGATCGACTCGAGATCCGCCGCGTCGCGCACGAGCCAGACCCCATGGCTCGACGCTCCGTAGGCCGTCTTCACGAATACCGGAAAGGATTCGGTCGCCAGCAGCACAGCCGGAGAAGTCACGATCCGCGTCGACGGATGCGGAATCGCCAACTCGTCCAGCAGCCGGATGAACGTCGCCTTGTTCAGCACGGCGTCGATCGCCGTAAAGTCCGGTACGGCCAAGCCGACCGCCGGCTCGACCCGCGTGCGGACCCGCGACAGGAGGTACGACTGCTCGTGCACCGGCAGGAGCACGTCGATCCGCTCGTCGCGGATGATCCGGGTCACGGTCGCGATGTAGGCCTCGGGGTCGCGATCGTAGCGCGGGCACCGGTGGACCTTGCGCACATACCTCGAGAACCGCCCCAGGCAGACCGGATCGGGATCGCAAACATGCAACTGATAGCCACGCGGGCCGAGATCCGAGATCACCTCGCGCGCGGAGAGGCTGGACCCCTCCGACAGCAGGATGCGAGCCGAGCACGGCGATCGCGCCTTCATGAGTGGCTGCCCCGACGAATCACGACATCAGCTGCTGTGAAGCTTCGCGGCGGACTCCATCAGCAAGAAGAACGCTTGCCCCTCCGGCGCGTAGCCGGGCCGGTCGAACCGCGGCGACGCGCAGACTCCCTGCACCAGGCCGTACTGATCGACCTTCGCCCGTGCCGCCGATCGCATCAGGTCAGCCGATGCAAGCAGGTCCTGATCCAACCACCCCAGCGCGACGCCACGATAGATCGCATACGCCATCATCTGCGCGGTGTTGGTCTCGACGAACGTCGCCGGCTCGTCCAGGAAGTCGTGGAAAAGGCCGTCCGGCCGCATCAGGGCGAGACAGCCCTTCACGGTTTCGCGCACGTACCCCACGGTGCGATCCCTCTCGGCCGCCATAGTGTCTGGCAGCGCCGCGGCGACCCTGAGCATCCCCGCGGCGGCCCAGCCGTTGCCGACTCCCCAGTGCGCCGGCCGGGAGTGGCGCTTCGCCGCATCGTCCCAAGCATGGCGCCAGAGGCCCGCATTCTGGTCCCAGAGTACCTGCCGGTAGCCCTCGATCTGCTGGACCGCCTCGGCGTGGTAACCGCCAGCGGCGAGCGTCGGCGGCGCCATGTAGAGCCCATCGACCCAGATCTCGCGGCGGTTCGTATGGTGATAGATCGTACCGTCTGCCGATCTTGGGGCATCCCGCAGCAGCCAGTTCAAAACTCCCGCAGCCCCTCTGGCGAGGACCGGGTCTCCAGTCGTTCGTGCCGCCCAGATGACGGCCTCGCCCGGCGCCGCGGCGTCATTCGAGTTGTAGAGATCGCCGATCATCGCGAGCCGACCGTCGGGAAGCTGGCGCTGGACCGCATCGCGCGCCATAACGACGACCAGGTCCGTCTCGCCAAGCTCGAGAAACGCCTGGGCCGCCACGCCGTGCTCCCAGTGGTGACGTTGCATCGCCAGAAGCGCCCGACCGACCCGCGAGACCAGATCGCGCGTGTCCTCGACCATCGTTCAGTTGACCTCCGGTCCTCCGAGTGGCTCCGTGCCCCGCAGTATAGTCGACCGCGCGCAAGCGGGCGCGAGTGTAGCCTGGATTTGCTTGGGGTGCTAGCATTGCCTATCAGCACCGCCGGCCCAGCGCTGGTCCGACGGCCTGCCATCCTCGAGTCGCCATTTCATAACCTACATGGAGGTACTGGCGATGGCTGGCACCTATCGTCTTGGCGTCATCGGATTCGCGCACATGCACGTCAACACCCTCATGCGAACGTTCGCCGAGATGCCGAACGTCGAGTGGGTCGCGTGCGCCGACACTATCCCGGACGTCCCGGAGCTCGTCGACGTGCCGGCATGCCGAGCGTCGAACCTGCGCTACGCGCACGAGACGATCGGCATACCAAAGGTCTACGACGACTGGCGCGAGATGCTCTCGAAGGAGCGCTTCGACCTCGTCATCTTCTGCCCGGAGAACGCGCGCCACGGCGAGGTCGCGGAGGCGGTCGCGGCAGCCGGCGCCCACATGCTCACCGAGAAGCCGATGTCGGCGAGCCTATCCGACGCGCTCAGGATGATGCGCGCCCGCGACCGCTATGGCGTCGAGCTCTTCGTCAACTGGCCCATTACCTGGTCGACCGCCGTCCGCCGCGCGCAGCAGCTCATCGCCGATGGCGCGATCGGCGATGTCTGGCAGGTCAAGTGGCGGGGCGGCTCGCTCGGCCCCTTCT
>Ga0073932_1004026_pt1 | contig 18269 bp, 19 predicted proteins | sample DewCreD2012metaG_FD_76967 | JGI IMG/M metagenome (GOLD analysis project Ga0073932, IMG submission 76967) | Hot spring sediment bacterial and archeal communities from British Columbia, Canada, to study Microbial Dark Matter (Phase II) - Dewar... ... | reverse complement strand
TTCTGATGGGCCGGGAACGGATTGAACGGATTATGGGCGTAGGGGCGGGGTTTCCCCGCCCGCGCGGGTTGGGGCAAAAACGCGGGGCTGAGGATGAGAGCCCCGTGAGGGGTTTTCAGACGCTGAGGCGGGGGTTTCAACCCCCGCCGGACACCGCGCGGACGGCACTCGCTGTATAATAGGGTGAACAACTCTACGATTTGGGGTGAACGCCATGAACCGATTTTCCATCTGGGATATTCTTACCGGCATCCTGCTGTTGGGCGTGCTGTGCCTGGGCTGTGGGTTTGTTGTGCTGTTATTCAGCCCCACGCCCCTCATGGCGGCCCCCTCCGTGCCGACCATCACCCAGGTGGTTCTGCCGACGAACACGCTGGCTGTAGCTCCGCGCGCACTGCCCCCCACGTGGACGCCCACCCCCACGCGCGAGGCCGCCGCCCCGATTGGGCCAGGCCGCACGCCCCGCCCGACTTCTACCCTTGCGCCCACCAACACCCTGTTTGTCGCCTTTACCCCTACCCCCCTGCCTACCTATACCCCCACCGTCACCGCCACCCGCGCCGATGCCAACTGCTACGTCATCGCCGAATCACCCCTGGATAATGCCGAGTTCCAGCCCAACCAGGAATTTACCAAAGTCTGGACGTTAAAGAATAACAGCGGGCGCACCTGGCAGACCAACGCCTCTGACTTTCGCTTTGTGGATGGGACGCGGATGCAAACCGGCAGTGATGTCTACGACCTGCCGCGCGATGTTCCTCACAGCGGGACGATTGACTTCTCGGTGCGCATGCGCGCCCCCTCTTCCGCCGGGACGTATACGGGCAACTGGTCTCTGGTGGCCGATGGCTCTACCTTGTGCCGTTTCTTCGTCAAAATCGTGGTGAAATAACGACAGTACCCCCATTCCCCTATACCCAATGACCGATCCTATGACACCAAACAAGACCGCCGCACAACGCCAGCCTGGGTGGCCTGTGATCTTCTTTCTTCCGGCGCGGCTGATCTTCTCGGCGCTGGCGCAGGGCCTGACTGCGATCCTTTTGGCCTGGAGCGGCGCAGACGCCCCCCTGCTGAGGGCCGCCGGCTGGTGGCCGGTTTTTCTATCCCTCGCGGATGGCCTGTGCCTGGCGGGGCTGGTCTGGCTGACGCGCCGCGAAGGCAAAACGCTGATAGACCTGGTGGGGGCGCGCGGGCGGGCGGCGGCGCGGCAGTTGGCGTGGGTTCCGGTGATGCTGGCCGCCATGCTTCCGGCGGCGGGCCTGGCAAGAGTCATCACACAGCTTTTTTACGGCTCGGCCCCGCCCCCGATGTTCACCGTCCTCGATCTGCCCCTGGCTGGGCGGCTGTATGCGCTCCTGGTCTGGCCGGTGATCTGGTCCATCACCGAAGAATTGGTCTACCTGGGCTATCTACTGCCCCGCCTGGAGGCTCTGACCGGCAGGACCTGGCCGGCGGCCCTGGCAGTGATCTTTTTTTGGGGCCTTCAGCACCTGGCAAACCCCTTCCTGCCCGATGCCACCTACCTGCTGTCGCGCGTGCTGGCGGCCTTTGCGGCAGTTGGCGGCATGACGGTGGTGTTCCTGCTGCTGCGCCGCCGCCTGGTCGCCATGATGGGGGTGCATTACCTGTTCGACCTGATCACCGGGGTGATGATCTTTTTATCTTAGGGGGCTTCACGGGGCGCGTTCCAGCTCCACGCGCGGGCCGGGCAGTGGGTCGAGCGTTTGGATCGCCAGGGTATCGCCGCGGCAGTGCGCGGCGGCGCGCGCCCGCTCCACCACGCGGGTGGGGGCCTCATCCTGGGCCGCGGCGGTCCCTCCATTCAGCGCCGAGGTGAACGCCTGCCAGGCCGGAAAATCACCCTCGGCCAGCAGTTGATCGTCCAGTTCCAGGCGGAACAGCACGCCCGCGCCCCCAAAATGCGAAAGCTCGATTTCCTGCGCGAACACATCTACCTGGTATTGAGCGGCAGCCGCGCCATCGAACCGGTTCGAGACGCGCAGTTTCTCCCCTTCCACCTCGCCCAGCAGGTGGACTTCCAGCCCGTCAAATGTGATTTCTAATAACCCATCCTCAGAAAAATGGTAGCGCACCGCCCCACCGACTGCCTCCACCGCAAACGGCGGCTCACTGCGCGCCAGCGCATCGCCCAGGGTGCGGGCCATGTTCATCACCTGCCAGGTCCCTGCCAGGCAGGCCGGGTCTAACCCCTGGGCGGCGCGCGGGGCCCGCTGACAGCCAGACAGCCCCAAGAGGACGGCCAACAGCGCCGCCCAGACCCCCCATGGTTTCAAATTCGCCCTGGTCTTGCCGGATAAAAACTGCATCGCCAGCCTCCGTGGATTGACAGCACAGAGGCGGCTTCTCTTCTCTACCTATCGTTTTATCATAAAATGACCCAAATCACCACATCCGGATTCATCCGGGATTCCCTTCGGCTCACCGGCGGTTCATCAACTCTGCGGCCAGGTCATCCATCTGCGGCAGGACCAGGGGGAGCTGATCCGCTGGCAGATGGTAGACCTGCCAGGCGGCATCTTCCACCACGCCGCGCACTACCCGCCACGAGGGCAGGGCCGGGGCCGCACGCAGTGCTTCGCGCAGGGGCAGGATCATGAACCAGGGGAAGTGTTCCTGATAGTCGGCCAGTTCGGCGGCCCCCGCCGCGCTGAGCGGCAGAGACGGCCATACCTCTGCTAACAGGGCCTGGTTACGCGGCTGGAGCAGGTAGCGCAGGAACAGCCAGGCCGCCAACTGCTGTTCGGGCGTGCTGGCAGGGATGCCGTATGAATAGCCGCTGGTCAGAGCGAACGGGCCGCCCGCCTGCGCCGGGAAGGGCAGGATCGTCCAGCGGTCGCCGCTGTTGGCGCGTTCCTGCGCGCGGGCCTGGAAAGCCAGGTCTTGCAGACTGCCGGCGTAGAACAAGGCCATGCGGTTGGCGAAATAATCGTGCGGGGTGGGGTTACGGCCCTCCCAGGCACAGCCCTGCTCGAACAGGCCGCGCAGAAATTCTAACGCCCGCTCCGCCTCCTCCGATTCAAAGTGGTACGGCCCGCCTTCCTGGCTGGGAATGGGCTGTGCGCCAAACGCAAAAAACCAGCTTAACACCGTCAGCGCGTCGGTCGAAGCCAGCCAGCCGCCCGTGCCGCGCTTATCCTGCTGGTTAAAGTCAGCGTTCGCCAATTCATTATTGGCGACCGCCGCCGCGCAGGCCTGGGCCTGGAATTCGGCGGGGGTGGCGGGGGGCTGGTCAAAGCCCAATTCAGAAGCCCAGGTCTGGTTATAGAACAGCACCCGCGCCGTGCGCAGAGCTGGAAGGCCCGCGCGCTGTCCACGCGCGCCCAGGTCCTGTTCCCAAAAGAGGGGGGTAAAATCGCTGATCTGCGCCGGAGACAAGCCCCAACTGCGCGCGGCGAGGTAGTCGTTCAGGTCAACCAGGCGGCCCTGGCGCTGCCACTCTGCCAGTTGTTCGGGCAGAGCGGCTACCAACAGCGGCCCGTCCGGTTCGGTCATGGGGGCGGGGTAGGCTTCGAGGGCGTCGCGCAGGCTGGCAGGGTCGTAAAGCGGGCGTGCCTGCGCCACTATTCCCCACTCGTTCTCGCGGTTAAAAGCGGCGGCAATCTCTCCGGCGCGCGCGGCCACCTCGCCCTGCCAGGGATGCCAGAACGTCACCTCCACCCCGCGCAGTCCGGCGGGGTCAACGTCCAGGTAAGGCGGGTGCGTGGGCGTAGCGGTGGGGGCCGGGGTGGCTGTTGCCGTTACGGGGGTGCGGGTAGAACGGGGCGCGCGCGTGTCTGCCGGTTGGGGCGCGGCGGTTTCCGTCTCTTTCGGCGCAGGCAGTGACCCCTGGCAGGCAGACAGAAGCGCCCCCCACAGCAGGAACAGGTGAATCACAAAACGCCGGTATCGGGTCATCATAAGGGAGAAGTTTAACCGAAAACCGGCGTTTATGGAATAAACGGGCGGCTAGACCTCCAGGGTCTTCTCAAAGTCACCCCCACCCCTGGCCCCGCCCCCTCAAGGGGGCGGGGAACCCAAGATTCGTGGGGTGCTGCGGCGCGAATGCGCCGCAGCACCCCACCCCCCTCCTGCAAGGCGGATGGTTTTCAAAAAACTGCTTGACCTTTTGAAAACCACAACTAGACCTCGATCATATACAGGTTGACCTTGCCGCCAAAGTCGCTGGCGTAGAGGATGCGCCGGCCGTCCCAGCTCCAGGTTGGGTGGCAGTGGCTGGATTGGGTATGCCAGGATGTTTTGTGGTTCACCAGCACTTGCAGGGTCGGCTCATCGCCGCGGATGTCAATCAACACCAGGTCATCCACATCATCGCCCACCAAAAAGGTATGGTCGGGGTTGGCGTGGTAATGGTTGGTATAGTAGGGCATATTCACGCGGCGCACGATCCTGCCAAAGCGGTCGGCCATGCCTACAAAGGGGATGAAATCATCCTGCTGTTTCACCGCCACATCGGTCGCCACGGCCTGGGTGCGCGATGAGGTGATTGTGCCATCGTGGCCGGGGCCGCGGTTGTCGAAGAACAGCAGGCCGTCGTTGGTCCAAAATTCGTGGCCGATCGAATCGCGCTCGGTCTGGCGGAAGCAGGGTTTGGCCTCGCGGGAGATAAAATCTAACAGCCAGATGCGCTGAGTCACCAGGTTCCAGGGGCCTTCATGACAGTACGAGCCGATGGTAGGGTCTATGGGGCAGAACTGGAAATGCCCGACCTGGTGCGTATCTTTAAACACATCGAACCAGCCCGAGCCGTCCAGCATTGCCAGGGTGATGCGGCCATCTTTCACCAGGTAAAAACGGTCCTTAAAGCCGGTGTAGTTGGGGCCATCGGCCACGTTGACGTTCTCGTTGCGTCCAAAGGCCGCGTAGCGGCGGTTAGGGGCAATGGAGGGCGCGCCCAGGCTGTAACTGCCGGTCTCTTCATATAAAGTAGTGACCTGCCCGCTGGCCGGCTCTAATTTGCACAGGCGGTTGCCGGTGCGGTAGACGATGATCTGGCTGTCGGGCGTTTTGGTGACGTTTGCGACCGGCCCGGCGTGGGTGTCTTCTTTGTCTACGCGCATCGGCTCGTCGGTGAGCTGTGTCATCACCCCGCTGTCTAAATCCATGCGGAAGATGTTGTAATGCGGGCGCTCGTGCGGGGCTTTATCTTCCCCAGATGCCCGATCCGATAAGAAAATGATCTCGTTGCGCCGCGAGTCAAACGAATTTTCGGTGAAATACAGGTGGACGTTGTTGCCGGTCTGAGTAAGCTGTGTCACCCGCCGCCCGGTCTTTTCATCTTTAAACTCGCGCAGTTCAGACTTCCAGGTTTGACCTATCATACTGCCTAACTCCCAAGAAAAACGATTCACACGCTCACCTTGCCAGCCAGCCGCCATCCACGTTGATCACGGCTCCGTTCAGATAATCGGACGCCGCCGAGGCCAAGAACACCACCGCGCCCATCAGATCGGCAGGTTCGCCCCAGCGCCCGGCCGGGATGCGCTCTAAGATCGCCCGACTGCGCTGAGGGTCGGCGCGCAGGGCGGCGGTGTTATCCGTCACCATATAACCGGGGGCAATGGCATTGGCGTTAATGCCTTTGGCGGCCAGTTCGGTCGCCAGGGCGCGCGTCAGCCCAACGATGGCGCTCTTGGCGGCGGTGTAGGCCGGAACCAAAATGCCCCCCTGGTACGAGAGCAGTGAGGCTACATTAATGATCTTGCCGCGTCCCTGCGCCGCCATCACCCGCGCGGCGGCCTGCGCCAGAAAGAACGCCGCTTTCTGATTGACCTGAATCACGTCATCCCAATCCTGCTCGGAATAGTCCAGCAGGGGCGCGCGCCGGATGATGCCGGCATTGTTCACCAGAATATCCAGGCGGCCCATGCGGCTGACGACCTGCTCCACCACCGCGCGGAGGTCGGCGGGGGTGGCGGTGAGCAGGTCGCAGGGGATGGCGAGGCATGTCCGCCCGGCGGCGGCAATCTGCCCGGCGGCTTCGCCACAGCCAGCGCGGCTGAGCGCCGCAATGTCGGCCCCGGCCTCGGCCAGCGCCACGGCCATCGCCTGCCCCAACCCGCGCGACGCGCCCGTCACCAGGGCCACTTTGCCATCCAGTTTAAACAGGTCTAAAACGCCCATGACGCATCAATGCCCCAATTCACGTAACATGCTAACGGTGCGGCTCACCCAGCTCAGTTCGGGGTCATCGCGCGTGGCCTGAACGCGGTGCTCGCCGGCCAAAAACCACAGGTAGTAGGTGGTGTAGCCCGGCGCGCTGACTACCGTATGGTAGCCGCGCGGGGCCATCATGATGGTATTGTCGCGCACGGTGAAGTTCTCTTCCTCGCCGTCATCGTTGTAATAATGGCACAACCCAAACCCGCCCGCCGGGCTGACCTTGAAGAAGTACATCTCTTCGTGAAACGCCTCGCGCGGCAGGTCATCTACCTCGTGCTTGTGGGGCGGATAGGTGGACCAGTTGCCCGAAGGCGTAAACGTCTCGCCGACGATCAGGCGGGCGGCCGGCAGGTTGGGCTGACCGGCCAGGGTGAGGATCTGATGAAAACTGCGCCGGAAGTTGGCCGCCCCCCACACGCCGGTTGTCACCTGATCGGGGGTGATCACATAAGGTTCCATCCCGCCGGGCCGCGCCGGGGCGCTCGTCAGCGCCGCTTCGACCGCGCTTTCGCCGCAGATGGCATAGCGCGTTCCCGCCGGAATGTACACCGAGTGCGGCTTGCCCATAAAGGGGTTGGGCCGCCCGCCGACGCCCTCAAAGCGCCGTCCGCCCACCTCAAAGCGGGCCCTGCCGCCCAGTATCACCGCCAGCACTTCGCGCTCGCCGCTTTCCAGTTCCACCCGCTGACCGGCGTCCAGCCGCACCAACTGAAAGCCCAGCAGTTTGCAGGGGTTATGAGGCAGGTCGTTGACCAGCCCATCCGTGCTTACTTTGGCAAAGTATTTCATACGGCCTCCTACACACAGGAATGAAAGACAACTTATTGTAGCCCAGCTTTGGGCCGGGCGCGCGCTCAACAGAATGGGAAATTTAGGGGAGCGGCGGGGGAGATTTTTCGGCCTGGAACCCAACCTGCGGGCCGGAGGATCCACGCAGGAAGGCCAGAAAGTGACGCAGAGGATGATTTTGCGGACCCCCCCCTCTTAAAATCGCTGTTTTGGGGCTGTTTTGGAGGGGGGGTCCGCGAAAATTTTCCAACCTGGGAAGGGGAGAGCAAAGCGGGATAGAAATGGGGAAAACAGGAAAAAGACTTGCGCAGCAGACAAAAGGTTGTATAATAAGAATGCAGGTTGGGAAACTTCCCCACCACCGGGTGAGCAGTCAGAATCACCCGCTACCCGTTAGGGTATTAAGACACGAATGACCAGATATTTTGTGTTTGGCGCAGGGATATAAGTCAGAATCACCCGCTACCCGTTAGGGTATTAAGACGCAACGCGCATAGAGGACAGTACTGCTCGGGTCCATCTGTCAGAATCACCCGCTACCCGTTAGGGTATTAAGACTTTAGCGGCCTTCTGGCGAATGAGAATTGAACTGAAAAGTCAGAATCACCCGCTACCCGTTAGGGTATTAAGACAAAACGAGAGCCAAAACGAACACTACCACCAGAAGCTTTTTCGTCAGAATCACCCGCTACCCGTTAGGGTATTAAGACTCAACTCTCCATCACTCGCCAGAACCAAGTAGTAGGTCAGAATCACCCGCTACCCGTTAGGGTATTAAGACTTTTATTCTCCTTTTTTTGGGGGTTATTAAGAGAAGCGGTCAGAATCACCCGCTACCCGTTAGGGTATTAAGACCTCAAGGCTGCTGCTTGATGGATCAGAACAGGGATTGGTCAGAATCACCCGCTACCCGTTAGGGTATTAAGATCATTGACAATCAGCGCTATACTCGCTGGAGGCGTTCTATGGATGCTGCCGGGATGGTGATAACGGTCGTGGGGATCGCCCTGTACTTTTATGGGCGAGAGAAGAATGTTAAACTTCAACGGTTCAGCTACTTCCTGATCGGCCTGGGAGTCGGGATACTGGCCGCCGTGATCTACGGCTACCTGGTGATCCGTTCATTGTTCGGGTAGTGGTTTTTTTCCTCAACCCCGAACAGGATCATCAGGAAGTACCAATTCGGGCGATGCCGCACGACTGCGCGAACTGCCATGACCAGAGCGCGGCGCACCTCAACCCACATCGTCAGATCAAGATCACCAGTCGGCGGCTGTAGTATAGGTCCCATCCTTCTCCAAACGCCGGTACTCGAGTCAGAATCACCCGCTACCCGTTAGGGTATTAAGACCTCTCCATATCTGCAAACACCAGACAAGCTCTGTGGAGGTCAGAATCACCCGCTACCCGTTAGGGTATTAAGACCTTTGTCTGAACGACATTTCCCTGTTGATCACGAAGCGTCAGAATCACCCGCTACCCGTTAGGGTATTAAGACCGGATACCCTGGACAGTGCCACCGGCCAATAGCAAGGCTAGTCAGAATCACCCGCTACCCGTTAGGGTATTAAGACCCGCAGCCATTGTTGTGCTCCAAGTCCACCACGTGGTGTCAGAATCACCCGCTACCCGTTAGGGTATTAAGACCCTTCCATGATGTAGTACCGCACGATATTGGACGGGAGTCAGAATCACCCGCTACCCGTTAGGGTATTAAGACAAAACCAGACATAACTCAACATGATGTTGAGTTATGTCAAAATTACCCGCTACCCGTTAGGGTAAAACAGCATGGAGCAAACAGTGGTCAGCTTTAAGAGGCTGGCCGCTGTTTTTTTGGGGGGGGGAGGGCTGTCAACGGATTAAGCCCATTCTTATGGGCCGCCCATTCTGATGGGCCGGGAACGGATTGAACGGATTGCAGAGCGGATTGCGGTCGGACGTAGGGGCGGGGTTTCCCCGCCCGCGCAGACGGGGGGGAGAACGCGGGGTCAAAGCCCCTGCTCAGGACGTGGAAGCCCCTGCGGGGCTGAGGAAGAGAACCCCGTCAGGGGTTTACAGGCGCTGAGGCGGGGGTTTCAACCCCCGCCGATCCCCGCCCGTGCGCGCAGACGGGGGGCGATAACGCGGGGCTGAAGATGAGAACCCCGTCAGGGGTTTGCAGGCGCTGAGGCGGGGGTTTCAACCCCCGCCGATCCCCGCCCGCGCGGACGGGGGGGAGAACGCGGGGCTGAAGCCCCTGCTCAGAACGTGGAAGCCCCTGCGGGGCTGAGGATGAGAACCCCGTCAGGGGTTTACAGGCGCTGAGGCGGGGGTTTCCAACCCCCGCCGATCCCCACCCCGCGCGGACGGGGGCGAAAACGCGGGGCCAAAGCCCCTGCGCGGGCGGGGAAACCCCGCCCCTACGGCCAATTCCAATCCGTTCAATCCGTTCCCGGCCCATCAGAATGGGCGGCCCATAAGAATGGGCTTAATCCGTTGACAGTCCTGTGATCTTCCATATATATACGATAATATTGATCTAATTATGCGTATTTGTCGTATAATATTCTTAGTACCTTTTTAACTGCGAGAGAACGGCGCAGCGCCGTTGGCTCGCAGTGCGGTCAACGACCTTTTATTCTTCAGGTGGAGAGAAGCTATGGCAACGACCAACCAACAGGTGCTGAGAACGCTTCGTCGTTTATACCGAATCGTTGAGGCCGGTGAACGGGGGTTTGCAACGGCGGCCACCAACGCCAACAGTCCGGGTCTCAAGCTCCTTTTTAAATCCTACGCCCAACAGCGCGCCAACTTCAAAGCTGAAATCCTGGCCGAATTTCACCGCCTCGGCGGCCAGGGGACCCCGCGCAGCAGCATCTTGGGGGCGGTTCACCGCGGGCGGGTGGCGATCTTCGCGGCTATGACCATCGAGGATGACAAGCGCGAGCGGACCGTCCTCAAAGAGGCTGCCTTCGGCGAGCGCTTCGCTGACCAGCGCTACCAGCAGACGCTCCGGCACGAGCTGCCCCCCGAAGCCCGCGCCCTGGTGGAGCGCCAGTACGCCGAAGTGCGCAAGGTGATTGATCAAATCCACTTTATGTTGGGCAAGGAAGGCAAGCGCCTGCTGGTTCACCTGTTCGATTCCGAGCAGGACGCCAACAGCGCCCTGGAATCGCTCCAGCGGGCCGGCATTCAAACCGCCGCCATCGAAAAAATCCCCCTGGATGCCGCTGTCCATACCTATCAGGGCCGCGGGACCACCACCCTCGAAACCATCCTCTCCGGCGTGTTCGGCGGGACTCTGTGGGGGACGCTGATTGGGGTGCTGGCCGGCTTTGGCGCGGTGATGACCACCTCGGTGCCTGAGATGATCGGGACCGCCTCTCCCCTGGCGACCTGGGCGCTGGTTGCGCTGACGACCATTGTCATCGCCGCCCTGGTGGGGGGGATCATCGGCCTGGTGATCGGCCTGGGGATTTCAGAGGCCGACACGTATATCTATCAGCAGAGCATGGAACATGGGCGTTATCTGATTGAAACCGCCGTTGATTCGGCGCGCGCCGATGAAGCCGGGCGCATTCTCCAGCGGCCCAACACCCGCCTGGGCGAAAATGCCGTGAGCATGAGCGGGTAAGCGCGCCCCAAGCCCCTACTCTTGGGCCTGTTCCATCCCCGGCTCGTAGCCGCGGAAGAACACGAACAGGCTCGCCATCATAAACATCCACCCGTGCAGCCACATCAACATCCCTCCGACGGCCTGGTCTGCCAGTGCCGCGGGGCCGCCTGGACCTTCCAATTGGGCGTAATAGGGGTAAAAGACCGCGTTGGAGGCCCACAGGATGGACCCCAGGATGTAGCTGGGCGGCGCGGCCACTAACAGGTACAGCCAGCGCGCCGGGGGCCACTCCCAAAACGGGAACCAGCCGTGGGTGGGGTCAATCAGCCGCCAGTAGAATAACAACCCGGTGTAAAAGAAGAGAGCGTGTTGGAGATCGTGGAGCCATTCGCTCGCCAGGGCCGCCTGATAAAACGCCGGGGCGTGCCAGGCGAGCAGATTGCCGTTAAAGATCAGAAACGCCGCCAGCGGATGGCTAAGCGCCCCCAGGGGGCGGCGCAGGTGAGTCTTTTGAATCAGCCGGCGCGCCAGGGGCAGGGGCAGGCCGAACAGGATGAACAGCGGCGCGATCATCATCACCAGGATGTGCTGTACCATGTGCATGGAGAAGCGTTCTTCGGCCAGGTCGTGCAGGGGCGAAACCAGCGCCGCCCCCAGCACCGCCACCCCGGCGGCGTACCAGACCGGCTGCCAGGGCCGCACCAGGCCGCGCCGCCGCAGACTCGCCAGCCGGCCCCTGCGGTGAAGGTCGTAAAAGGCATAGCCATAGCCCCCTACGGCCAGGATCAAAAACAACAGCACCGGAGAAACCCGGTCGGTCAGGTGAGCGAGGGTCATGGGGTGGTTTTCTGGCGGTCCAATCCGGGTTTAGGGTGGGTCATATCGCGCCACATTTGGAGCAGACCGCGGTACTTACGCCGGAACTCGGCAGGGTCTTGGGCAATGGTTTCCTTATTAAACTGCGGAAGCAGGCCCGAAAGCAGGCTGTTCATGCCATCTACGGTGATCCAACCCTTTTCGAGCAGGGCCAGCACGGCGCGGTAATCGGGTTCGTCGCCGCGCGTGATCAGCCGGAACGCCACGCTGTAGGGGTCAAAGTAGGCAATGGTCAGCGGCCCGCTCAGGCCGGCGAGAGTCGGCAGGCGGAAGCGCTCGCGGTAGCCTTTGGGCAGGGGGATGACCTCTGCGGGCGACTCGGCGCAGATGGGAAGGCTCATTTCTCCGGCGATCTGGTCCATCAGGCGCGCCAGGGCCTCGCGGTCGGCGGGTGGGACCTCGGTCGTAAATTCCAGGCGGTAAGCGCGGTCGCGCCAGCCTTCTAACACCAGGATCGCCGCGCCTACCAGGTACAGCGTCCCCCGGCCCTGGTAAGCCGCCTGGAGCCGATCGAAAAATTCCAGCATCGCGGCGCGGTCAACATACAGACGGTGCATCGCTCCACTTCCTTTCTCCGATCCAGGCATTTCGAGAGGTAGGATTTCAAATCATGCGTAAATTGCGGGGCGCAGTCCGCAGTTTACACACAGACCTCCGCGGACCTCCCCCACCCCGCGCGGGCTACGGCGGCGGCGGGTCCACCGGCGCGATGGCATCCACCGGGCAAACGGCCAGGCAGTCTTCAAAATCACAGCAGGTATCGTTGATGACGTAAATCGGGTCGCCTGGCTCAATGGCATCAATCGGGCAGGCCTCCAGGCACTGCCCGCAGGCGGTACAGGTGGTTAGAATCTGATAGGCCATCCCGTCCTCAACTTACTTATACCGCCGCTTGGGCGTCTTTTCCTTCCAGTTCGTCACCCAAAAGCAGTAGGCATAGGGGAACATGGTCTGGACGATGTGGAAAGGCTCATACTCAAACAGGCGGCGCATGGCCCAGGCGAAGCGGTAGCGCGGGTCTGCGGTGGTGATCACCTCTACCACGCAGTCCACCTGAAAACTGACGAACACCGGCGAACTGCCCGTCCACAGCACCGAGGCGAAAGGGTGCTGTGTGAGGTTATGGTAGGTGGTACCCTCGAAGATTTCCAGCAGGCACAGCCGCCGCCAGTCTATATGCTCTGGGTGGGCGTAGAACTCACGCGCGGTGGATATACGCAGATCACGGGTTTCATCTACCGCATGGGGCGGCAGTTGGATGATCTCTTCCACCGCCGCCTCCACCATCGGCAGGTAGCGGTCCATATACTCGTCTTTGGGCGCAAACCCTACCCCCTTGTTCGCCAGGTTCGGAAAGAGACTGCCTTGGCTCCACGTGCCGACCACCGGCAAATGGCCGGCATTGAAGGCAATGTATTCATCCTTTTCGATCTTGTCGTACACGCTGTTTTTATAATCCAACTGCCAGCGGATGAAATTCTCCGGCAGTTCTTTGATCTCAAACTCGTGGGCCGCGCCGTTCTCTCTCCAGCGGGCCACGCCATCGGCGATGATCACCTTACCGGTCACGTGAGTTGAATCGGATAAGCTCATGGCGTTTCCTGTCCTTGTAAAAATAAAATTCGACTGCTTCCCGTTCGCACCGCAGATTATTCAATCGTCCAGCGGGGTCTTTCCATCCCGGCCATTCCCTCTTTTAACACCTCCAGCGTAATCACCGCGATGCCGCTGCGGCGGGCGTAGGCTTCCAGCCCGGTTTTTACCTTCTCGCGGATAAAGGCCAGCGGGATGCGCTCTAAACGGGCGCGGGCCTCGCCGCTCCACAGCACCCCGCCGGCCGGCAGGGCCAGCCCGCCGGGGCGGTAACTGCACGCCGGGTCTTCCTGCAGAAAATCGCCGTAGGCGGCGTAGGCCCGGCAGCGACAGCCGCCGCACATCTGCCGGAACTCGCATGCGCCGCAGCGGCCTTTCAGGTTGTGGGCCTGGCGCAGTTGTAAAAAGACCGGCGAACTGCGCCAGATTTCCGTAAAACTCTGCTCGCGCAGGTTGCCGGTCGTCAGCTCCATATAGGGGCAAGGGGTCACGTCTCCGCCGGGCGTAATGCGGCAGTACTGGGTTCCGGCCATACAGCCGCCGCTTTCCAGGCCGCCTACCCCCCTTTCGTAGGCGATGCGCTTAAAGTGCGGGGCGCACTTGGCGCGCACCAGCATCGGCTTGTACAGCGCCTGCGCGTCCACCAGGTCTGCCAGCAGTTCTTCGGTCTGCGCCGCCGAAAGGTCGTTCAGATCTTGCCCACGCCCGGTTTTGACGAGAAAGTAGAGGTTAAACGACCAGGCTCCCTTCGCGCGCGTGAATTCCAACAGGCGCGGGATTTCAGCGCGGTTCATCTCCATCACGGTGGTTTGCACTAACACCTGAAGCCCGTGCGCCCGGCAGATTTCGAGCGCCCGCACCGAATGCTCCCAGGCGTTGGGGCCGCCGCGGAAGGCGTTGTGCTTCTCCGGCTCCAGCGAATCGATGCTGATGCCCACGCCCTTCACCCCGCACTCCACCATCTTCGCCGCCACCCGGTCGGTGATCAGCACGCCGTTGGTTCCCATCACCACCCAAATGCCTGCCTCGGCGGCGCAGCGGGCAATATCATAGATATCGCGGCGCAGGAGCGGCTCGCCGCCCGTGAGGATGAGCATTTCGGTGCGCAGGGCACGCATTTCGGCGATCAGCTTCAGGCATTCCTGGGTGGTCAGTTCGTTGGCGGCCTTGCGCCCGGCTTCCATATAACAGTGCGGGCAGCGCAGGTTGCACTGTTGGGTGAGGTTCCACGAAATGATGGATGGGTAAAAATCGGGGTCGTCTTTCACATTTCCTCCATGCCGAGGGCCTCGCGCGCCTCGCTCATCACCGCCGGGGTGATCTCGCGGTAGCCTTTGCGGCGGGCGTAGTCGCTGTAGAGGCGGCGGATCATGCCCTGCACGAAGCCGGGGGCCGCCGCCAGGCGCTTGTTGGCGGCCTCGGTCCAGACCGGTTCGGGGCCGTCGGGCGCGGCGGCCTCTGGCCCGGCCAGCGCCTCGCGGATCAGGCTCATTGGCCCAGAGGGCGGTGTGAAAGCCTCATGCCCAATCGAGACGCCCAAACTGCGCACCACCTGGGTTTCGCCCGCATTGGCGATCATCGAAATCGAGCGGCGGCACGATGGGCATTGGTAGCGCAGTGCCAGGGCCCCCTCACCAGCGGGCGCGTGGTCTTCAACCAGTTCCATCACCTGCCGGCAGTCGTCACAGCGAAATTTCATAAGATCACGCCTTTCTCAAGATTCCACACATGCCTGTTGCGGCGCGGCGGGCCGGGAGACCCGGCCCCTACGGGTTCGTTCCATCCGCATCAGCGGCGGGCCGGGAGACCCGGCCCCTACGGGTTCGTTCCATCCGCATCAGCGGCGGGCCGGGAGACCCGGCCCCTACGGGTTCGTTCCATCCGCACCAGCGGCGGGCCGGGAGACCCGGCCCCTACGGGTTCGTTCCATCCGCGCTGGCGGGCCGGGAGACCCGGCCCCTACGGGTTCGTTCCATCCGTATCAGCGGCGGGCCGGGAGACCCGGCCCCTACGGGTTCGTTCCATCCGCGCCGGCCAGGACCGCCTCTAACCGCTCCATCACGGCCAGGATGGCCGCTCCGGCGGGTGTTACCGCGCCGTGCAGGGTTGGAGGACGGCCAGAGTCGGTGGCGCGGGCCAGAGAGGGGTCATGCGGAACGCTGCCCAGGTAGGCCAGGCGGGCCTCGGCGGCGAACTGCGCGCCGCCCGCCTCATCTGCCGGTGAAGCCATGTTCTCCACCAGCCCCAACAGGCTCACCCCCGCCTGGCGCGCCGCCTGTACCGAGCGGCGCACCACCAGGTAGGCCACCGGCGATGGGATTGTCACCACCACGGCCCCCACCCGCCCCGGTACAAAGCGGGCCAGCGTTTCCACGCCGCCGGCCCCCGGCGGCAGGTCAATGAGCAAGAGATCGAGCGCGCCCCAATCGGTATCGCTGAGGTATTCACGCAAGACGTTGGCCTCCAGCAGTCCGCGCCAGGCAAAGCCATCGGCGGCCAGCCCGCCGGGGTGTTTCCACGCCACCGGGCGGTCGTCGCCGTCCAAAAACAGGTCCATAGACATCACCCGCACGCCGGCCACGCCCACCGCCGGCTGTGCGCCGTCCGCTCCCAGGCGGACGGCCTGCCCCCTGGCCCCCAGCATGGCCGCCGCCGAAGCTCCGTTCAGGTCGGCGTCTAACACGCCCACCGCCCAGCCGCGCAGGGCAAAAGCGGCGGCCAGGTTGGCCGTCAGCGCCGACTTGCCCACCCCGCCCTTACCGCTCATCACCGCCACCACGCGGCGCACCGCCGCCAGCCGGTCGCTCACCCGCTGGCGCTGAGAACGCACCTGCGCGGCAACGTCGTCGGGCCGGGCCGTCATTCTGTGCCTCCCTCCGCTTCCGGCGGCGCGCCGTCCCTCGCGGCCATGCCCTTAAAATACCCAAACCCGCCCTCGTTCTGCGCCTCCCACATCTCGCGGATTTTGCGCAGAAGTTCGTCAGCGGTTGGGTAGTCAACAGTGGTCAGCCCCTGGTCGCGCGCCAGGCTTTCGACCATCTCGCGCACCATGGCCCGCTCGAACTTTGGCACGCGCGCCAGGCGTTCCAGGGCGTCTTCGGTCCAGCGCAGTTCGGCCTTCAGGCCGTCATCACCGGCGTACCCCAGGCGGCGGGCCACTGCAATGGTCACTTCTAACGTCACCTCTGGCAACTGCTTCTCACGGGCATAGCGTTCCATTGCCAGCATTGCCATCGGGCGCACAAAGGGCGGCACGCGGTTATTCACCCGGTCGAGGGCTTCCTGCGTCCAGGGGAAGGCGCGCTGATGGGGGATGTATTCCTCGATGGGCGAGCGCGCCTTCGCGCGGGCCTCGGCCAGCTTGCGGTCTTCGTGTTCAATGCCCATCAGGTGCTTGGCCGAGGGCGGCAAGATGCCCTTGAGCGCCCCGTAGAGCAAATCCATCGTAATGCGCTGGTAGCCCTGCTTGCGGGCGTATTCCTCCACCGAGACCTTCGCCATGGCCTGGGCAAAGGGCGGCGCGCGCAGAATCAGCTTCAGGGCGTCGTCGTCCCAATCCAGCGGCTCTTCTTCGTATTCCTCCAGCGTTGGAATGTCAAACGGGCGGGCGTCCGCCGCGCCGACAATTAACAGGTTGTTGGGGACCAGACGCATCAGGTTATCGGTGTTCGAACCCATATCCGCCCCTTCCACGTGATGCGCCCCCCACCGCCCGATCACCACCAGGTCGTAGCTGTCGCGCTCGCACACGTCCACGATCTTGGTGAACGGCTTGCCCACCAGCACTTCTGTGGTGATCGCTATGCCCATCTCGCCGGCCACCTTTTCGGCGCGCGCCAGGTTGGCCTCGCACACCTTTTTCAGCCCCCGGTCAATGATGTTGTTGTGCAGTTCTTCCTGTTCCTCAAACTTAAACACCTTGCCGGCCTGGTACGAAAGCACGTAGCGAATGTTGTTGAAGGCCGCGTAGTGATAGAACGGGTCGAACGCCGAAACCACGTGAACGCTCGCGCCAAAGTCCTTTGCCAGCCGCAGCGCCTTGCGCAGCGCCACAAAGCAGTAAGCAGAGCTGTCTACGCACGCCAAAATCTTCCCGCCGCGCAGGGCGCGCGCAGACTGCTTCATAATGAGCAAATCGGTGGTGATCAGGCGGGCCACGCGGGCCGTCACCTGGCCGATCAGACTGCGCTTAACCTGTCCGATGCCGTGCGCGCCCATAATCACCAGATCGTAGTCTGAGGAATTGATATCTTTGGCAAGCTGTTCAAAGTGGATGCCCTCCATCAACTTGCGCTCGATGACGATGTTGTGATCCTTCCCCTTTTTCTCCACCACGTCTAAAAAAGAGTCAGAGATCAGGATCAGCCCGGTTTCGATGAGCTTGTCGTGAATATTGCGCTGGCGGGCGATCTCTTTCTCGGTCTGAAAGCGCGCCGGCAGGCCCACTTCCAACTGGCGGAAGCGGTCATCGTGCAGGCGGGCGGCGTAGACGTGGTTGCCCACCAACACCGTGCCCCACGCCAGGGCAAAATCCACCGCCCATTCGATTCCGGCATGGCACAGCTCGGAATTATCCGTTGGGATCACCGCTTTTTGATACAGTGGGCCGGTCTCCCAAGCGTGGGCGGGCGCGGCCTGCGGGGACTGATCTTGAACTGTCATCGGTTCGGTCATGGAATACTCCTCTATCGGTTATCGGTTGGGTATCACGCGGTCGGCCATGAGGATTAAGAACATAAACAGCGCCAGCAGCAGCGGGAAGCCCCCCACCACCGCCAGCAGGCGGTGATCGTAGCGCAGGTGCATGTAAAACAGCGCTACCAGGGCGGCTTTGGTGGCCGCCAGGCCCATGAGGACAAAAACCCGCAGGGTGGGTTCCAGCGCCAGACCGGCCACCAGCACTTCGACGGCCGTCAGCGCCGCCAGGCCCACGAAGACCTGAATGTACGGGCGTTTTTTGACGCGCGTTGGGGTTTGCATTGCGTTATTCCTCCTTTGATTCGGTCCACCATCCATCGGATGGGCCGGTTTTGCATGGGCGGGGAGACCCCGCCCCTACCCGGCGGCCCCGCTCCGTTATCACCACTGCGCGGGCGGGGAGACCCCGCCCCTACCCGGCGGCCCCGCCCCGTTATCACCACTGCATGGGCGGGGAGACCCCGCCCCTACCCGGCGGCCCCGCTCCGTTATCACCACTGCGCGGGCGGGGAGACCCCGCCCCTACCCGGCG
>Ga0073932_1004023_pt1 | contig 18290 bp, 10 predicted proteins | sample DewCreD2012metaG_FD_76967 | JGI IMG/M metagenome (GOLD analysis project Ga0073932, IMG submission 76967) | Hot spring sediment bacterial and archeal communities from British Columbia, Canada, to study Microbial Dark Matter (Phase II) - Dewar... ... | reverse complement strand
CATACAATGGTGTAAAGTTCGAACCTGGAGTTGCCGGCGACTGAGGCCCCAGGAATCACAGACGGGGGATAAGAGATGATCGAATCACTGTATGCGTATTTGAGAGAAATGGGCTACACGCATCCGCTGCACGCTCCTATGACTCACCTCCCGCTGGGCATGATCGTCGGAGCCTTTATCTTTGCCCTGCTGGGCCGCCTCCTCGGACGCCCCTCCCTGGGTCCCACAACAAGGCACTGCACCGGTCTCGCCCTCATCAGCCTGTTCCCAACGGCCGGTCTCGGGGTTATGGACTGGCTCCATTTTTACGGAGGAGCCTGGCTCTTTCCCATCCGGATGAAGATACTTCTGGCGGCCACGCTGGGGGTTATCCTTCTCATCTGCTTGCTGCTGGAGAGACGCGTCAACGTCATGAGAAAGACTCTCGTGTTCTTTCTCACCCTCGGAGTCCTGACATCGGCGGGGCTGGGATATTTCGGAGGCGAACTGGTCTTTTCGCGCCACAAGCTCTCCGAACCGGAGTCATCGAAGCTGGAGCGCGAGGGAGCCGAGGCGTTCGCCAGGATGTGCGCCTCCTGCCACCCCCGGGGCGAAAACCCCTTCAAACCGAAATTAGCTCCCAGAAACGCCCCCCAGCTCGCGGATTTCGACACGTTTCTCTCCTACATCCGAAATCCCAGCGCACGAGACGGCTCCAACACCGTCATGCCCTCCTTCTCCGAGGACCGTCTCCCTGAGGCCGAGGTCCGGGCCATTTATCGATACCTGGTGAGGGAGCTCAAAGGCAGCTGATACAAGGTTGCCGGCGGTTTTCAGAGTTGCTGAAGGCTTTCCTCCTTCATGGGAAGGACGAAGTAGAAGAGGTTTCCAAAGCGCTGAGGCTCACAGCCGACTTTTCCGCCATGGATTTCCACCACGTTGCTGACAAAGTGGAGACCATGTCCCGATCCGCGCTCATGGGCCGAGCCCGCCGCCCGGTAACCTTCCTCGTAGACCATGCGCGAATCCTCCAGGGAAAGCGGTTTGCCGGTACTGAAGAAATTGAAGCGAATCCCGTGGATTCCCTCTCCGAAGTGGTCCTTGAGGATTTCCCGGCTGTATGAGAACAGCTTCACCCGGTTTCCCAACTGGTCTTCGACCTGCTGGGTATACTTGATGGCATTGGTCAGAAAGTTGTCGAAGACCTGGGAGATCAAACCCTTGTCCACAAAAAGCGTGATCTGCTCGTCGGGGACGCTCTCGAAGTGGCTGTCGATCTTGATCTTGCGCTTTTCAAACTGAGGCCGGTGGCGCTCCAGCAAGGGCTCCATGATCTCCGTGCGGAAATTGCACGGCTGCTTTCTCAGGACGTAGGTTCCCTTTTCGAAATGGTCCTTGCGCAACAGTGTTTCCAGAAAGAGACTCGTATGCTCGTAGTGCTTCTTCAGTGCCTTGTACTCTTGCTCCAGGCTCGCGTTGGCATCCGCAAGCGGCCTCTGGATTTCACAGAGATGGTTGGAAAGCGCCTGGTTCTGATTGCGCAGAAACAGCATCAAGTCACCCAGCTCCTGCTGGACATGCTGGTAGGAGGCGAGGAGCTTCTTCAACTTGATCAGAAACAGCTTGTAGTAGAGGTTGGGGGAAATGACGTTGTGCTCGATGTCCGCCACCAGCTGATTGATGAACTTGATGTGATCGAAATGCTGCTGGATGAGCAGCTTCATGTGCAGGTTGTAGCCGATGCGATTGGTAAACTTTTCCAGAAAGAAATGTCCCTTGGCGTCAACCTTTTCCTTGGGAAAGATTTCAAACATCCCGATGGCCTGACTCTGGCCCAGTATCGGCGTCCACTGAGCGAGGGCCTGGTTGCCGCGAATGGGAAATATCCAACTTTTTTCAGTCTCAAGGGGGATGTCGGTGGCAGGCACCTCGAAATCGAGCCGCTTCTCCTCGGGGACGAGCCCGTCCTCACTGGTGCACACCTTTTCGAGCTGAAACGATCTGGGGTGAATGACGTACAACCGGCTTTCGAGACCGAAAAACTCCCTGGGGACCGCCACGCTGATGAGGTAAAGGGTCTCGATGCTCGTGTTTTCCTGGGCCAGGTCGAAGAAGGTCGCGAAAGCCTCTTCCTGGAGCTTTTCAAAGTTGTAACGCCGGTAGCTTTCCTTCTTCTCTCGAACTCGCTTGAAGACTTTTTCGTGGGCCGTATGAGACATGGTCAGTCCACCTGGCATGTATACTCGAGGTCCATTTCGTGCTTGAGATCCCGGTCCATGAGGTCCCGCACGGCCTCCCGCGGATCCTTGTCCTCATAGAGCACTTTGTAGACCTGGTCGCAGATGGGCATGTCCACTCCCATGCGATGGCCCAGGGCATGTACCGAGCGGGCCGTTTTGACCCCTTCGGCCACCATGCGCATTTCACCCAGGATGTCCTCGAGCTTTCTCCCCTGGCCCAGCTGCATGCCGACGGTACGGTTGCGGCTGAGGTCTCCGGTGCAGGTGAGCAGCAGGTCGCCGATCCCTGAAAGGCCGCTGAACGTGAGAGGATGAGCGCCCATCCGCACCCCCAGGCGGGTCATCTCGGCCAGTCCGCGGGTGATGAGGGCAGCCCGGGTATTGTGGCCGAATCCGAGTCCATCGCAGGCACCGGCCGCCAAGGCGATCACATTCTTGAGGGCACCGGCAAGCTCGACCCCGATGCGGTCGAGGCTGGTGTACACCCGAAAATAGGGTGTCGAAAAAGCCTGTTGGACCTCCCGCGCCGCCTCGATACGGTCCCCCGCCACCGTGATGGCCGTGGGAATCCGACGAATCACCTCCCGAGCGAAGGACGGTCCCGAAAGACACAGGAGGTGCACCAGGTCCTCGACCGGCAGGATGTCCCTCCAGATGCCGGACATGGTGAGGAGCGTGTCGTTTTCAATGCCCTTGGTGGCGCTCACCAGCAGAGCGCCCCTCTCCAGGAACGGAATCATCCTCAGAGCCACCTGGCGGTAAACGTGCGAGGGCACCACCATCACCAGGAAAGTCTGCCCCCGAACCACCCGCTCCAGGTCGTTGTGAGGCGTGATGCGGCTGTCAAGAGGGCACCCGGGCAGGTAGATGGTGTTCTCCCTCGAATCGCGGATGATCTCGAACAGGTCCGTTTCAAAGACCCAAAGGTCCACATCGTACCCGTTGTCGGCCAGCACGGATGCCAGGGTGGTGCCCCAACTGCCCGCGCCAATGACCCCTGCGCGTCCCATCGGTTGAATCAATTCTCGCCTTCCTCTCTCGACTCCTCGGATTCCCGGAGAACAGCCACATCCACGACCTGCTCGCCCTCGTCCAGGTCCATGAGCTTCACCCCCTGGGTGACCCGGCCGATCTGCCGAATGGGGCTGACGGGAGTCCTTATGAGCCGTCCCCGGTCCGTGATCATCAGGATCTCATCCTCGTCGGCCACCTGCCGAAATCCCACCACCTCGCCGTTCTTTTCAGTCACCCGCGTATTCAGGACGCCCTTGCCGCCCCGGCTCTGGCTGCGGTACTCCTCCGAAGGCGTTCGCTTTCCGAACCCTTTTTGCGTGATCACCAGGATGGACTTGCCTTCATCGATGACGTCCATGCCCACCAGCTGACTCCCGTCCAGGTTCATGCCCCGGATGCCCCGGCTGACGCGACCCAGGGGCCGAAACTCCCGCTCATCCACCCGAATGCACTTGCCCGCCTGGGACATGAGAAACAGGTGACGATTGCCGTCGGTGATGCGCGCACAGATGACCTCGTCGTCCTCGTCGAGCACAATGGCCCTGATGCCCGTGGAGCGCGGGTTCGAGTAAGCCGTGAGCTCCGTCTTCTTGATGATGCCGTTTCGGGTGGCCATCACCACGTAATGATCGGACTTGAATTCCTTCACCGGCAGAATAGCTTGGATCTTCTCATCCTTCTGCAGGGGGAGCAGGTTGACGATGGCCTTCCCGATGGCGGCGGGACCTACCTCGGGGAGTTCGTAGACCTTGAGCCAGAACACCTGGCCACGGTTGGTGAGCAGCAGGAGATAATCGTGGGCCGAGGCCGTGAAGAGGAAGGTCACCACGTCCTCCTCCCGTGTGCTCATACCCGTGCGCCCCTTGCCCCCCCGTTTCTGGGTGCGATAGATGGCGAGTGGAGTGCGCTTGATGTAGCCCGTCTTGGTGACGGTCACCACCATCTCTTCGTCGGCTATGAGATCTTCGATGCTGATCTCTCCCATGTCCGCGACAATTTCCGTGCGCCGGTGGTCCGCATACTGGCTCAGAAGCTCCTCGATCTCCTGCCGGATCACTTGGTCCACCAGGGCGGGAGAAGCCAGGATTTGGCGAAGCCTTTCGATTTCCTTGAGGATCTGCTCGTACTCCTGGACGATCTTCTCGCGCTCGAGGCCTGTCAGCCGCTGCAGTCGCATGTCGAGGATCGCCTGGGCCTGGGCCTCGCTGAGCTCGAAACGCTCCATGAGACCGGATCGGGCTTCGGACGGGCTGCTCGATGCCCGGATGAGCCCGATCACTTCATCCAGGTGATCCAGAGCCTTTTTCAATCCTTCCAAAATGTGGGCCCGCTTCTCGGCCTGCGCCAGCTCGTACTGGGTCCGCTTGACGACCATTTCGCGGCGGAAATCCAGGAACTTCTCCAGGAGCTCCTTGAGATTGAGCACCTCCGGCTTATTGTCCACCACGGCCAGCATGATCACCCCGAAGCTCGACTCCAGGGCCGTGTGCTTGTAAAGCTGATTTTCGACGACCTTGGGGTCGTCTCCCTGGCGCAGGGTCAGCACCACCCGCATCCCCTCCCGGTCCGACTCATCCCGAAGGTCCACGATGCCTTCGACCTTCTTGTGCTTCACCAGCTCGGCGATGCGCTCCAGCAGTTTGGCTTTGTTGACCTGGTAGGGAAGCTCGGTGATGATGAGGTGGGTCCGCTTGCCCGACTCCTCCACCTCGACGCGGGCCCGCATCTTGACAGCGCCCCGGCCCGTCTCGTAGGCTTCCTGGATGCCCTCGCGCCCGTAAATGAAGCCCGCCGTCGGAAAATCGGGACCGGGGATGTACTTCATGAGGTCGGCCACCGTGAGACTCGAGTCATCAAGCAGTGCCAGGAGACCCCGACACAGCTCGCCCAGGTTGTGGGGCGGGATGTTCGTGGCCATGCCGACGGCGATGCCCGACGACCCGTTCAACAGCAGGTTCGGAACTCGCGTCGGAAGCACTGTGGGCTCGAGGAGCGAATTGTCGTAGTTGGGTTGAAACGGGACCGTCTCCTTCTCGATGTCCCTCAGGAATTCGTGGGCCAGGCGGGCCATCCGGATTTCCGTATACCGCATGGCCGCCGGCGGATCACCGTCCACCGAGCCGAAGTTCCCCTGGCCGTCCACAAGCGGGTAGCGCATGGAGAAGTCCTGGGCCATGCGCACGGTGGCGTCGTAAATGGCGGCGTCGCCGTGGGGGTGATACTTACCCATGACGTCACCGACGATGCGGGCAGACTTCTTGTACGGCTTGTTGTAGTCGTTGCCCAGCTCGTGCATGGTGTAGAAAATGCGCCGGTGCACCGGCTTGAGCCCGTCACGCACGTCGGGAATCGCCCGCCCGATGATGACGCTCATGGCGTAGTCGAGATACGAAAGCTTGATCTCGTCTTCTATATTGATGGTCTTCAAATCCATGAATGCATATCCTGTTACGAAACTGGAAACCGTTATATATCGAGTTCCCTGAAATCCAGAGCATTCACCTGAATGAACTCCCGCCTGGGCTCCACCTGGTCTCCCATGAGGGTTGCGAACAGATTGTGCGCCTCGTACTGATCCTCGATCCTCACCTGAAGCAGCGTGCGCTTCTCGGGGTTCATGGTGGTCTCCCAGAGCTGCTCCGGGTTCATCTCGCCCAGACCTTTATAGCGCTGAATGGAGAGGCCCTTGCGAGCCTCCTCCATGAGCGTGCTGAAAAGGAGGCGCGGGTGGTCCACCGTGTTGACGTTGCCCTGCCCGTCGCGAATCTCGTAGGGGGTCTGATGCAGCACCCCCAGTTGCTGGTATAGTTCAAGGAGTCTTTTGAACTCCACCGACTGAAGGAGTTCGTAGCTCAGGACAAAGCGATCCTGCCCGTTCTCCTTCTGTCTGAGCTCCAGGTCATAGCCTCGCTGCTCCTCCTCGAGCTCGATGGACGTCACCTCGTAGCCGGACTTCTCCAGCTCGGTCTTGAGCACCCCGATGCTCTCCTCGTCGGCCGGCGAAAGCTCACGGGCGGCAAACACGCGGATCACCTGCTCGAGGAGTGTTTTGGGCATGCCTTTTCGGCTCTGTCGATCCAGCCACTCGTCGTACTTGTTGAAGACCTTGAGAAGACGGATCAGCTCCCTCGGGGTGAGGGGCTGCTCGGACCCGGCGAAGGTGATGGCCTTCTTTTCGGCGGCCCGCGTCAGGAGATACGCGTTCATGGCCTCGTCATCCTTGAGAAAGGTCTCCTGCTTTCCGACGGCCACGCGGTAGAGAGGCGGCTGGGCGATGTAAAGGTTCCCGCGCTCGATGATCTCGGGCATCTGCCTGAAGAAGAAAGTGAGCAGCAGAGTACGGATATGGGCCCCGTCCACGTCGGCGTCGGTCATGATGATGGTCTTGTGATAGCGCAGCTTGTCCGGATTGTACTCGTCCTTGCCCACGCCCGTCCCGAGGGCCGAGATCATGGTCCGGATCTCCTGGTTTTCAAGCATCTTGTCGAAGCGCGACTTTTCGACGTTCAGGATCTTGCCCCGCAGGGGCAGAATCGCCTGGAACTTGCGGTCCCGCCCCTGCTTGGCGGAGCCGCCGGCCGAGTCTCCCTCGACAATGAAAATCTCGCTCTTCTCAGGGTCCCGCTCCTGGCAGTCGGCCAGCTTTCCCGGAAGGGAATGGTCGCTCAGAAGCCCCTTGCGGCGGGTCAGCTCCTTGGCTTTCCGAGCCGCCTCACGGGCCCGGGCCGCCTCAAGCACCTTGTCGAGGACAATCTTGATGACCTTGGGGTTCTCCTCGAAAAAAATGGACAGCTTCTCGTAGGTCAGATTCTCCAGGACCCCCTTCACCTCGCTGTTGCCCAGCTTGGTCTTGGTCTGTCCCTCGAACTGAGGCTGGGAAAGCTTCACGCTGATGACGGCCGTCATCCCCTCGCGGACATCATCGCCCGTGAGCTTGTCGAGATCCGTCTTGGACAGCTTGGCCTGGGAAGCATACTGCTTGATGGATCGGGTGAGACCGGCCTTGAAGCCCGCCAGATGGCTCCCGCCCTCTTTCGTGTTGATGTTGTTGGCAAAGGTGAAGATTTTTTCATTGTAGGTCTGGTTATACTGAATGGCCACTTCAGCCACAATCCCCTGCTTCTCGCCCGAAAAGTAAATCACCTCGGGATGCAGCGGCTCCTTGTTCTTATTGAGGTATTCGACGAAAGACACCAGGCCGCCGTCGTAGTGGAATTCGCGCACCTTGTCGATGCGCTCGTCGGAAAGCTCGATGCGGACCCCCCGGTTGAGAAACGCCAGCTCCCTCATGCGCTGAGCCAGGATGTCGAAGCTGAGCTCCGTGTCCGTGAAGATCTCCGCGTCGGGCTTAAAGCTGATGCGGGTGCCGCGCTTCTGGGTCTCCCCCGTGATCCTGAGCGGGCCGGCGGTGATCCCGCGCTCGTAGCGCTGCGCGTAGACTTTCCCATCGCGCCGGATCTCGACATCCAGGTATTCGCTCAGGGCGTTCACGACCGAGACCCCCACGCCGTGAAGTCCACCCGAGACCTTGTAGGTCGCATCGTCGAACTTTCCCCCCGCGTGAAGCTTCGTCATGACCACTTCGACCGCGGGGACGCCTTCCTTCTCGTGGATGTCGACGGGAATGCCCCGCCCGTTGTCGTCCACGGTGACACTGCCGTCCACGTGGATCTGAACACGAATGTGATCGCAGTGGCCCGCCAGGGCCTCGTCGATACTGTTGTCCACGACCTCGTAGACCAGGTGGTGTAGCCCTTCGGTGGACACATTGCCGATGTACATGGAAGGGCGCATGCGCACTGCGCTCAGTCCTTCGAGCACGGTAATCTGCTGCGCCGTGTATTGGTCGTTCAATTGGTTGTCTTCAATGGCGCCAGTTGACATGAAATCACCTCATGGGGAAACGACGGCATTTCGACTTCCCGGCGCCCCGACGGGAGCATTCCGGGAAAGGGCCGAAGGCCGTTCGAACGACTCCGGTTCCTGTATTTCCAAAGCGATGCAGCATACACGTTTTCTAGCGGATTTTCAATTCATTTCACGGATTTGATTGAGCTGTGGAATCGAGTGCGGCGGGCGGGAATCACTCGCTTTTCCCCGGTCATGACAAGGATAAGGGTAACCGTCTTTCCCCGCTCTAGAGCGGTACATCGTCAATGCCGTCTGCGACATAGTCTGTGCCGCCATCAAAGGGATTGCCCACCAACTCAATGCAAAGGAGGCAAGAAGAAGCTGCGCACTGGCGCCACCGGCGCTGAACATTGGTTGGTCCGCGGAGCGCTCTCACTGAGACCTGTGAAGGCGCAAGGGAATTCGAGGAATCTTCCGACCGGAAGGGGGCCCTCCTGCTTTTTTTGTTCTTATGAACGTCGAAGTATTCAAGTCTCGTCGAAAGGTTGCCGTCAGGCTTTGAACAGCTGGGCGTGTTCCGCCGTGTTCCCGGTGAGCCAGGATAGGCTCATGAGACTCTCAACGTCGATTCGAGAGGCCCGCCATGTTCCGAATTCTGAAGAGGAAAGGTGCTGAGTCCGAAAAGGCTCCATCGCCGGCCGATGGTTCCAGGGGCAGGAGGGTCACGAGGGATCATGATAAAAATATCATTTACAGCCTGGGAACCGTCATCAATGTGAAGCCATCGGAACGATTCGACCTGTCATCCCGACCGAAAGGCTATTACATCATAGCCAGGGGATCGGCATCGATGCTCCTCGATGACCAAATCGAGATCCAATCGATGGGTGAGGGACAAGGGGTTTCCACTCTCACGCTTCCCGAATACGGGCTTTACTCCCTGTCGCTTCGCGGTCCCGAAGGATTCAAGCTCGTTCACGTGTCGGGCGCCGCCATTGACACCATCGATACGCCGGTCAAGACCGAAATCGAGAAAAACACTTTGCAAGCCGTCAGAAGAATAAAGAAATCAATTCCCTCCAGGGAGCCGTCCAGGGAGTCCCCAGGGGATTACGTCCGATCATGCCTTAAAAACGAGCGTCGCGAACTTCTCGGCCGATACGACAGCTCAAGCTTCATCAAGGAAGCCTTGGCTGAAGTGAGGAGTCTCCCAGCCGTCACCCAGAGATTCATCGGGCTGTCTCTGTCGGATTCGGTATCGAATGCGGAAATCACGGCGTTCGTCAAAAACAACCCGTCCCTGGCCACCGAGGTACTCAGAGTCGTCAATTCATCCTTCCACGGACTGCGCAACAAGGTCAGCGATATCAACTACGCGGTGCTTTACCTGGGTATCACCCAAATCTTCCAGATCGTAGCATCGGCCGGCCTCCAGAGCATGGCGTGCAAATCCACTCAATTGACCGGCATCACCAACCATTCCATCATCCTCTCGAACGTGGCCGGCCTGTTGAGCGCCGTCGGAGGGAAGAAGCCTTCACCGGTCGTCACCACCATCGGGATTCTCCATGATGTGGGAGAGATCTTCAAAACCCTCATCAAGGAAAAGCACAAGGAGATGGAGCTCTTGATCGATCATCTCAGCGGCCCGAAGCTGGGATCGATGCTTCTGGCCCAATGGGGGATTCCGGAGCCCATCTGCAAGGCCATCGGGTTTCAAGAGCAAAGCCCTTATTCATTGCCGGAAGAGCTCGACGAGGACTGCAGAAATCACGTGGCCTGTCTCCACCTGAGCCACCGGGTCTGCGAATTCGTCAACAAGGAGGGGGGGCTGCCGACGGACCCTCTGACCCAGGCCTACTCGAGATTCCTGGGCTTCGGCGACATGAGCCTCGAGCAGCTCGTGAGGCTCTACATCATCCCCGAGCTGAGAGCCAATACCAACAAGCTTCCCATCGAGGTGCAGGTCTTCTTTTCCGTGTGAAAGGCATGGCCCATTCAATACAGTATTGGGCTCCGTGTGACTTCCTTCAAGCTCTGGCGGGATTCCATCAATCGGTCCTTCATCTGGCGCAGCCAATCGGCATGCTCCCCGGCCTACTCCATGGTGATGAAAGCTTGTTCCGCCGGCTCGGCGTGCAGAGCAAGGCGCCTCTTTGAAAACCGTCCAATGGATGGCGGAAGGGCATGACACCAAGAAAACCGGCACGCTGGAGGCAAAAAAAAACTAACCGGCGGGGCTAGGACCGGTTAGCTTTTGAGGAGGAAAGAGTTTGTTTCTTGTGACTGCCGGATAGAAGCAAAGTACATACCATCTCCGGCTCAACGCCATTCCGGCCATTGTTAACCATTGGTTTTACTGATTAAAACATGTGGACCTCTCAATCGTCACCTGCCAAATACCCTCTCCAACAATTCTTAATCACGCCCTAATCCAGCCATACCAACCAAAACACGCCATCATTTCCGCCAAGGGTTCTTCCCGGACCCCAAGCCTAGTCTCAAAAAGCCGTCGTTTACCATCCAACCCCCATGCCCTGCCGGGTACAACGAACCATGAAAATGTTGCATAGAGTCGAGCCGCATTTTCATTTAAACCAGGCGGAATGGGCAGGTCGGAGCCGTGACCGTTTTTCTTTCAAGGCCCGGGCAGCAAATGTCGATGTAGTCGATGCGTCTTTCAAGGGGTGGACGAACCAAAACGGGGGATTAAGTAAATGTACAATAATCACAATAAGTTAAAACCCATGAAGACCGGATGGAACCTGGGATTCACTCTGCTGGAGCTGATGGTCACGGTTTCCCTCATGGCTTTCATGGGACTTCTAGCCGCCACATCCTTCGACACGGGAAGCTGGCTGGCTCACCAACGGCTGAAAGGTGCGGCGCGTGAGCTGTCCACAAACCTCCAGAAGGCCAGAATGAACGCCATCAAGCAAAACACCAGGTGGGACATCACCTTCGACCCGGCCAACAACACGTACACCCTTCGTTCGGCCGGCCCTGACAATGATTTTGACGCTGTCGCCGATAACGTCACCGATATCACGGCTTCACTGCCCGCCAGCGGCAGTGGTGTGGTCTACGGTTTCGGAAGAGCAAACAAGAGCATTTCCGACGGCGCTCTTCCTGGAAGTCCCGTGACCTTCGGAGCCAATCGCGTGGTGTTCACGCCCCGAGGTTTGGCCAATGGCGCCGGCACCTGCTACCTGACCAACGAACGCCAGGACTCGATGGCGGTCGTCGTCCGCATGAACGGTTCGGTAGACATCAGGAGATGGAACGGAACCAAATTTGAGTGACCGTCTGTCCGCAGAGAAATCAGGAAAGAGCCATGTCTGAGAATCAAAAAGGATTCACGCTGGTTGAGCTCCTCGTGGTGCTGGCATTGTCCGGCATCGTCACGGCGGCGGTATACAAGTCTTTCACCGCTCAGCAGCAGGTCTACGTGGCCCAGGATCAGGTTGCGGGCATGCAGCAGGACATTCGCGCGTCCCTTGAGATCATGATCAAGGAACTGCGGATGGCCGGCTACAACCCACTGGGAACCGCGGACGCCGGCATTCTGGTGGCCACCAGCTCCAGGATTCAGTTCACGGCCGACCACAACAGAAACGGTGTTCTGGTCACTCCGGGTCCTCCCGCCTCCAATGACCCCCATGAGGAGGTCACCTTTTCCCTCAAGCCCGAAGCGGATCCCAATGACGACGGTATAGCCACGGTCTTCCCCTCCGAACTCCGAAGGGCCGCCTGGGGGGTCCCACAGCCCCTGGCGGAAAACGTAGAGGTCCTCAACTTCGTTTATCTCGATGAAGACAACGCCGTGATGGCAACGCCGGTAACGGGAGCCGACCTGGATCGCATCCGGTCGGTGCAGGTCTTCATCGTTGTGAGGTCGGACAAAGAGGACAAAAACTACAAAGACACGTCGACGTATACCAACCTGCTCTACGATCGAGACCCGGGGGACGCTCAAGCCCTGATTTGGGGGCCTCCCAATGACGGCTATCGCAGACGAGTTCTCAAAACCACGGTCAAATGCCGAAACGCCGGGATTTAAGCCATGATGAGATCAAGGTTTTCACAGTCTAAAGGTTTCACGCTGATCGAGCTCCTTGCCGGCATCGTAGTCTTTTCGTTCGGAGTGCTGGCGCTCTATCGACTCCAGATTTCGTCCCTCGAGGGCAACTCCTTCGCCAATGACCAGACGCAGGCCGTGGTGCTGGCCGAGGGGTGCATGGAAAGGCTGATGGGCCTTCCTTACAACCACGAAGACCTCGAAGACACCAACGGCAACGGCACCAATGTGGACGCCAACCAGGACGGTGTGGACGACAGCGGGGGAGATTTCGGACTGAGCGACACGGTTGCGGGAGGGGCCTTGGCCGCGGACCAAAGCACATCGAGCGGCCGCTATCAAATCTACTGGAACGTGGCCGTCGACCAGCCCGTGAGACGCAGCAAGACTCTGCGAGTCATCGTCACCTGGCAGGATAAGCGGAATATCCTGCATCGAGCGGTGCTGAACTGCGTAAAGCCCGACAGTATCTGAGGCGCGCCGGCAAGCCGGCTCGGCATTGGCCAGACCTTCAGTTTCGTCGGAGACAGAGCATCAGGGGCCACTTGGGCACGAGGGTGGCCTTGGCCATTTTCGGGATAATGGGATGGAAGGCCCCGATGAAGAACTTTGGGGATTCGAACTGCCCGGTGAGCCGGCCTTTTCGCACCCCATTGGCAAATCGGGCGGATCTCTAAGGAGGGAGAAGATCACATGATGAAAAAGCTTCACGATGAACGCGGTTCCACCCTGCTGCTGGCCATGCTGGTCATCAGCCTGCTCGCCGTGGCCGGAATTCTCTCCAGCCAGACGAGCACCATGGAGACGCGCATTTCAAAGAATGACCGGCTCTACAAGCTCGCATTCTACGAGGCCGAAGGCGGGGCCGAGGCCGCAACCGAGCTCCTGGAGCAGAACATCGAGGAACGCGGGTTCTGTCCGGGGCTGGGGGCCAATCAGATATGCCGGGTGGTGGGCATGTCCATCGACACGGCCGTGTCCGACGACCCTTCCCTGAGATTCTACATGAACGATGCTCCGCCAGCCGGGGTCAAGCCCACCTCCACGGCAGCCGGGCGCGACGTCTACATCCAGAAGGGAGCCGATGCGGCCACCCCGCCCATCACCAACATCCTCATCGGTGGAGACACCGAGCTCTCCACGGGTGGAGCCATTCAGATGATCGCTGGCTACGAGGGCAAGGGCAAGGGCGCCGCGGGTGGCGGGGCCTGGGTCGTTTACGACATCCGATCACGGCATGAAGGCTTGGACAACAGCGACACCGTTGTGGAACTGGAGTGGAAGCACGTGATGTAAGCGCCAGCATGCGTATTGAGGCTTCGATGGGAAATTCATGAGTAAAAAGTGGCTCAACATATATTAAAAGGAATGATCAAATGAAAAGAGTTTTTCGATCATCCAATTTCATTCTTTTATTAGTTTTATCAATATTATTTTCATTTATATCTCCCATGGTTTCATTAAATCACGCGGAAACCATCGATGACTACAGCCTCGTTCCTCCTTTCGTCACGTCGGGAGTCCCCCCCCTGGTCATGCTGGTCATGGGTCGAGATCACAAGCTTTACTATGAGGCCTACAACGACACCACCGATCTGAACGGGGATGGACAATTAGATATAGGCTACAAACCACACATTGATTATTATGGATATTTCGACTCTTACAAATGTTATGAGTACAGCACTTCCAACACTCGCTTTGAGCCCACCTCCGTTACCACCACCAAGAAATGCGGCGGCGCCAACGAATGGAGCGGCGATTTCCTGAACTATGTCACCATGTCGCGCATCGACGCCATCCGCAAGGTGCTCTACGGCGGCTACCGGTCCACGGACACCGCCACCGAGACCGTCCTCGAGCGGGCGCGCATTCCCCAGGACGCCCATTCCTGGGGAAAGGAATACGAGAGCATCGACCGTGACGGCTACGACATCCGGGAATACACTCCCCTGAACCTTCCGATGCCGGGCACCCGACATCTGTTTGCCAATACAACGCTCTCCACAGCAGGAAATCCTTTGCTGCGAACTCTCACGGACAGCAAGTACCGCGTCTGGGAATGGGTTTCCATCGAACGGCCCGTGGCCGGCACAAGGTGCCTCCACGGAAGCACGGGCCCCAACTGCGCCTATGCCGCAGCGAATTTCACGGGCAGTCCAGCCAGCCACGCCGCATATGAGGACATGGTCTCGAACTATGCCAACGATTTCCATCTGCTTGGGACGAGGACACCATCCGGACCCAACGCCATCGACGGGAGCGGAAATCCCTTCACCAATCCCTATGCATCAGCCAGCGAATACTATCTGCACATTTTCAATGGCACCATCAACATTGGAGCGGGAGAAACGGGGACCTACGAGTTTGCCGTGGACGGTGACGACGCCGTGGAGCTCATCATCAATGGAGCTGTCGTTGCCTACTGGTACGGGGGACACGCCAGGTTAGGCACGACGCCCCCCACCTCCTATCCGACAGGCGCCATTGGGACGGTTAACCTGGCAGCCGGCCACCATGCCCTGGAGTTCAGGCACCAGGAGGCCACCGGACAAGACTGGTATCATCTGTGGTGGAAGGGGCCGGCCACGGGCGGCTCCTGGCAGAAGGTCCCCACGACAAGGTTCGTCACGGGGAGCCTCATCGAGAAGTTCTACGATGTCTATTCCCCGGCATCGGTCATGACGGACCGCGTGGTCCGGGTGAAGGTGGGCGTGAAGACCATGCCCGAGTCCAACTGCAAGCTCTACCCCGGCGCCAACGCCACCGACCCGTCGGACGACGTCTACAAGCCCGTCGGTCTGCTCCAGAGGAACGGCGAGTCCAACAGAATGTATTTCGGTCTCATGACGGGCTCTTACACCAAGAACGTCTCGGGCGGCGTCTTGCGAAAGAACATCGGTCCCATCACCGATGAAATCAACGCCAACACGGGGCAGTTCACCGCCGTGAACGGCATCATCAAGACCCTCGACAAGCTGAGGGTCGAGGACTTCAACTACAGCAATCACACCTACGACACCACTTGCGGCTGGATCACCACCCGGCCCATCAACGAAGGGGAATGCCGCATGTGGGGCAACCCCGTGGGCGAGATGATGTATGAAACCCTTCGCTACTTTTCGGGAGCGACCGCTGGAACACCTGATTATCTCTACAGCACTACCAACACCGGCCTCGACGACAACCAGATCGGCCTGCCCGTGGCCACCTGGCAAAACCCTTACAGCATCTACTCCTATTGCGCGAAGCCCTTCATGCTGGTCATCAGCGACATCAACCCATCTTATGATTCGGACAAGATCCCAGGCAACTCGTCGGCCTTCGGCAGTTCATTCACGGCGAGCAGTCTGACCTCCGCCACGGGGACGGCCTTCAATGCGGAAAGCCTGGCCAACACCATATCCACCCAGGAGGGGGTCACCGACAAGAGTTACTACACCGGGCACAGCGCTAGTAATACGCCGGCATACGACGGCGCCTGCACAGCCAAGAGCGTCGGCGGTTTCGGCAGCACGCGGGGACTCTGTCCCGAGGAGCCCACCAAGGAGGGCAGCTTCTACTCGGCATCTGCCGCCTATTTCGGTTTGAAGGAGGACATCAGCTCCGCCGCGGGAGAGCAAAATGTCGCCACCTACGTGGTGGGGCTGGCTTCCCCTCTCCCGCGCATCGAAATACCGGTCAACGGAAAGACTATCACGATGGTGCCCTTCGCCAAATCCGTGGGCGGATGCCTCGGGGTCGTCGGGACTCAAGGCGCCTATCAACCCACCAACGCCATCGTCGACTTCTACATTGAAACCATTACTCCGACCTACGGAAGGTTCCGGATCAACTTCGAGGACGTGGAGCAGGGCGCCGACCACGACATGGACGCCATCGTCATCTACGAATACCAGGTGGTGGACGGCACAGTCAGGGTCACACTCACATCGGAGTATGCCGCGGGATGCATCATCCAGCACATGGGCTACATCATTTCAGGAACAACCGCGGACGGTACCTATCTCGAGGTGCGTGACAACGACACGGACGCGGGATCCGATGTGCAGTATTTTCTGGATACCGGCAGGGCTGACGGGGTCACGACAGGCCCTCTGCCCCTCGTCAGGACAAGGGAATTCACCCCCGGCTCGAGCGAAGCCGCCAAACTGCTGGAGAGTCCCCTCTGGTACGCGGCCAAATGGGGCGGATTTGAGGACGCCAACGGCAACAAAATACCCGACGACCCCGGCGAGTGGGACAAGGACGGCGACGGGGTGCCCGACAACTATTTTTACGTCGTGAACCCTCTGCGCCTCGAAGAGCAGCTCAACAAGTCCTTCGCCGACATCCTGCGGAGGTCCTCCTCGGGAACAGCCGCCTCGGTCATTTCGAGTTCGCGCTCAGGCGAGGGAGCCATCTACCAGGCCATTTTCTATCCTGAGTACAAGGATGGACAGGGGAATACGGTAAACTGGGTGGGCGAGGTCCACGCCCTCCTGGTGGACGCCTACGGGAATCTTCGCGAGGACACCAACGGAAACGGCCAGCTGGATATCGAGGATGACTATTTCATCGAATTCAGCTCCACCTCCCTCGGCACTATTTACAAATACCGCGATGGAGATCCGGACTCCATTCCGATCAGGAAGGCCAACGGCAGGCTCGACGCCGAGGACCGGGTGAACCGCATCGTGATCCCGACCATCCGCGCCTGCCGGTCCGATGAGCTTCTGCGTCCCGTGGCCAACCGCCAGTGCGTGGCCTACCTCTGGTCCGCCAATTCATGGCTCAACGAGCTGCCGGACTCGGGCGGCTCTAGCGTCGCCACCCAGCGAAGCTACAGCAGCGCCACCAATCAACGGCACATCTTCACGTTCATCGACGGTCGGCAGAGTGACGCCGACCTGAACATGGTTCCCGATGCTGGGAGGAACGAAATCGTCGATTTCACGGAATCGGAGTGGGAGGCAATCTCTCCTTACCTCCATGTTTTTCCTCCTTTCGCCTCGACCTCGGAGCTGGATAATTTGCGCAACAACCACGCGTCGGTCTACAGCGATTTCATCATCAGGCAGAGCAAGCGCATCATCAACTTCATACGGGGGCAGGACCAGGCATCCTATACCTCAGCAACGACGCCCAGCTATACACTTCCGGCCTCCCGAAGCCGGCAGTCCGACTACGACGACGACAAAGTCACCGAAACCTGGCGCCTGGGGGATGTGGTCTTTTCCACCCCCACCATCGTGGCGGCGCCCGCCGAGGACTATGACCTGCTGTACCGCGATTCCTCCTACGTTCCCTTCTACCGCCAGTATCGCAATCGACGCACGGTGGTTTACACAGGGTCCAACGACGGGATGCTCCACGCCTTCAACGGCGGGTTCTACAAGAGCACGGAGAAGAAATTCTACCGCTCTTACGATCCCAGCTCGGGACAATACTCCGACACCGGCCTGCCGCTGGGTGCGGAGCTGTGGGGCTTCATCCCCTACAACCTCCTGCCGCATCTCCACTGGCTGGCGGAGCAGGATTACGACAAAGACGTCCACGTATCCTACGTGGACCAGAAGCCGAGGGTCTTCGACGCCAAGATTTTCTCGCCGAGCGCCACGCACCCCAACGGATGGGGGACGGTGATGGTCTGCGGCATGCGGTTCGGGGGCGGAAAAATCCGGGCCGACCGCAACAAGAATGGTGTCTTCGACGCCGGCGACCGGACCATGCGATCCTCCTACGTGATCCTGGATATCACCGATCCCGAGTCGCAGCCCAAACTCCTTGCCGAGATTTCCTCGGATGATCTGGGCTTCACGACCTCCTATCCAACGGTCATCGCCATGAAGGAGAAGACCGGAACGGACAATAACGACTGGTACCTGGTGATTGGGTCAGGCCCCCACGGGAGCAACCTCACTCTCGGAAGCGGAGCAACCGGCGACGCCCTTCGCAACGGCACCAGCGACCAGCCCGGCAAGATCGTGCTCCTGGATCTCAAGGCCCTGGCCTCCAGTGGACAGATCAGGACCTTGGACGGCAGCGGTGTGCTTTCCTCAGGAATTCAGGTTTTCGCTGAACTGGATTCCAACTCCTTCATCTCGGACCCCATCTCGGTGGATTATGACCTGGACTACAAAACGGAT
>Ga0073932_1004022_pt1 | contig 18295 bp, 19 predicted proteins | sample DewCreD2012metaG_FD_76967 | JGI IMG/M metagenome (GOLD analysis project Ga0073932, IMG submission 76967) | Hot spring sediment bacterial and archeal communities from British Columbia, Canada, to study Microbial Dark Matter (Phase II) - Dewar... ... | reverse complement strand
GGGGTGAAGTCGGCGCGTTACGCTGGCGACGGCGCCACCGACGAAGCCAACAACCGCTTGCTCATCGCCAGGCTTCAAGGGATCGAGAACCGGCGCGCGCGGTTCGTCTGCTGGATTGCTCTGGCCAGAGCGGGGCAAGTGATCGAAACCTTCCGCGGCGCGGTGGAGGGGCGGATTGTGGATACGCCCCAGGGAAGCAACGGATTCGGCTATGACCCGCACTTTTTTTACGAACCCTTCGGGTGCACGTTCGGCCAAGCCGAGCCGCAGCGGAAGATGACCGTCAGTCATCGCGGACAGGCGTTGCGGGCGATGTTCGACAAGCTCTCCCGCATCCCGTCTTGAGTGATCACATCGCCCGGCAATTTGTTACAGTCGGTCTAGAGGCGCGGAGCCGGTATATGGCGAAGAACTCGAATACGTCTGGGGAAGGGATGAAGGAATCTCTGCGCAAGCGCGGGGTGCGTTTGACCCGGCAGCGCCAAGTGCTCCTTGACCTGATTGATTCGACAGGCGAGCATCTGGACGCCGAGCACCTGTACCAACTGGCGCGGGAGCGTGACAGCAAGATTAACCGGGTCACCGTGTACCGCACTTTGAAGATGCTCAAGGAAGCCGGTTACGTGGATGAACTGGACCTGATGCACCACGAGGGGGATCAGCACTATTATGAGACCCGCCTGAAGCAGGAGCACGCGCACATCATTTGCCTGCGATGCGGCAAGGTGGAGGAGTTTTATGGCGAGCCGCTCCAGAAGCTGCGGCGGCAGGTCGAAACTCACCTGGGATTTCAGATTCTGCTTGCCCGCACGGAAATCGGCGGGTATTGCTCGCATTGCCAGGCATTGCGCGCCCAGGAAGTGCGGGAGGCGGCATCACGGACTCCCGAGACATGACGCCTCGCCAACCGGCGGTGCTGGTGGTTTCGCATCCCACCGGGCACAGTTTCCAGCGGAACATTTCCCCTTTCCCGTTCCTGATAGGGCGAAGCCCGGACTGCCACCTGGTTCTGCGCGACAGCCGCATTTCACGCTCCCACGCGCGCATTCTGCTCGAAAACGGCGAGCACGTAATCGAGGATTCGGACAGCCGCCATGGCGTGTTGGTGAACGGGCGCAAAGTGCGGCGCCACAGGCTCGTTCCGGGCGACCGCATTGAATTCGGGATTCCGGATTCCTATGTGCTGACGTTCCAGCCGGCGGGAGCGAACCTACGCTCGCTGCTGGCCGCGCTACCGGCGGCGAAGGCGAAGGAGGAAGATACGGCGGACCTGTCCCGCCTGCGCTCATTTCTCGAAATCGCCCGCGTCCTGGAAGGCGCCTTTTCCACCGACGACGTGCTTGCCGCGGTGGTGGACGCCGCCATCGCCGTGACACGCTGCCAGAAAGGGGTTCTGCTGCTCGATCACGCGGGCGAACTAGGCGTGCGGCTGGCGCGCACCGCCGCCGGCGCGTTCCTTGATCCGTCCGAGATTCAGATTCCGCTTCCCCGGATCCGCGAGGCGCTGAAGGGGAGGCGCGAATTGCTGGGGATGGTGCATGATCCGGAGTCCGGCGCGGTGTGCGTCCCTCTGGTGAGGCTGCGTCCCGGCGGCGCGGCGGAAACGCAGGCGCTGTCATTCGAGCGGGAGACGGTGGGCGCCATCTATCTCGACTCTCTGAGCGCGGCTGATCTTTCAGGCTCTGACCGGGACTTGCTCGGTTCTTTGGCGCTGGAAGCTTCCACCATTCTCGAGAACGCCCGGTTGCTCGAAGAGCAGCGTGAAAAGCAGAGGCTGGAAGACGAGCTTCAGATCGCGCGGGGCATTCAGCGGGACTTGCTGCCGCGCCGGCTGCCCCGCGAGGGTTGGCTCGTCGCGGCGGGCACGAGCATCCCCTCAAGCCACGTGGGAGGAGACTACTTCGACCTGCGTAGGTCGGGCGATGAGGTCTGGAGCCTGATTGTAGCCGACGTTGCCGGCAAAGGCGTCAGCGCGGCTCTGCTGGCGGCGGTGCTGCAAGGCGCGTTCGTCCTGGCGGGAGACGCCGACATGCCGCCCCACCGGTTGCTGGCTTTGCTCAACCGGTTCCTGCACGACCGCACGGAGGGCGAGAAGTACGCCACTGTCTTCGCCGCCGCCATCCACCGTTCCGGGGAGCTGCAATGGGTGAATGCCGGACATTGCGCGCCAATGTTGCTGCGCGCTTCGGGAGCGGTGGAAAGCTTGCGCCCCACGGCGACTCCCGCGGGGCTGCTCGAGGAAGCCGGCTATCCGCTCTCGGAAGCCAGGTTGGCGCCCGGCGACAAGCTGGTCATATACAGCGACGGCTTTCCGGAGGCGCAGAATCCCGCGGGAGAACTGTACGGCGATGAGCGGTTGCGCCGCTTCATCGCTCAGTGCGCGAATCTCGGCTGCGAAGCATTGGTCTCGCGGGTGGTCGAAGAGATAGACGACTTCGCGAGCGGCGCCGACCCGGCGGACGACCGGACGATTCTGGCTGTCGAGTATCAGGCTCGATAGATTTCCCGGACCAGCGCCCGCACCGTATTAGGCACCAGAGACTGCCAATCCTCTCCGGCCGCAATCCGCCGGCGGACCTCGGTGGACGAGATGGGCCGCAGGGCGGCGGGGATTTCCAGCTTCGACACCCTTCCGCGATAAGCCTCGGGCGGCTCGAAAGGCATACCACGGTCGGCCACCCACAGTTCGAATTCTTCCAGTTGTCTGGAGACGGCGTCCGGTTCGCCGTAATCCCAATGCAGGAACCGCTGTGCGGCGTCGGCGCCGCACAGGAACGCCAGCGCTGCGCCAGGGGGATAATGCGCGCGGCACTCCCGCGCGATGTCGATGAACAACCCGCCGCCGGTGACGGCTACGCTGAAGCGCGGGTCATGAGCTGTGGCCGCCAAAACCATACGGAGGCGATCTTCAAGGATGACCTCGTCGTAGCTCTTATGCGGCTGGGTGCGGGGGAGAACGAAGAGCACTTCGCACGCCCGCGGCAGAGCCGCCTGGGCCAGCGCCATGTGCGCCTTCGTCACCGGGTGGAAAGCCGACGCCAGGATCGCCAGCCTTGCGGGCGTTCCCTCGGCCTTCCTGTAAAACTCCATACCTGGATTGTCGCTCGAATTTGGGAACTCGTTCGCACCCCTTGCGTATAATCAATGCGAGGAGGGTTATGGCGCTCAAGGACTTTCTGAAGAAGCAGTTCATCGACGTCATCCACTGGACGGAGCCGGAGGATGGCATCCTTGCCTACCGCTTCCCGATGCAAGACATGGAGATTCAGAACGGGGCGAAGTTGACGGTCCGTGAATCCCAGATGGCGATGTTCGTCAATGAAGGGCGTGTGGCGGACGTCTTCAGTCCGGGTTTGTATACGCTTAACACACAGACGCTGCCGTTGCTCACGAACCTCATGAATTGGGACAAGCTGTTCCAAAGCCCGTTCAAATCCGACGTCTATTTCTTTTCGACTCGCATGCAGGTGAACCAGCGGTGGGGGACGGCTACGCCGATCACCATCCGCGACAAGGACTTCGGAGCCATCCGCCTGCGGGCGTACGGGATTTACTCGTGGCACATTTTTGACCCGCGCGCGTTCTACCTCAAGGTGAGCGGCACGCGCGAGAAATACATGGTCGGGGAGATTGAGGGCCAGCTCCGGAACACGATTGTCGGCCGGATGACCGATACTTTCGCCGAAAGCCGCGTTCCGTTCCTCGACATGGCGGCGAATCAGATCGAACTCGGGCAACAGATCGCGGAATACCTGAAGCCTACTTTCGCCGATTTCGGCCTGTCTCTTGACACCTTCGTGGTGGAGAATCTCTCCCTGCCGGAGGAATTGCAGAAGCTGCTTGATCAGCGGATCGGCATGACGATGGTGGGCGACATGGGGCGTTACACGCAGTTCCAGGTGGCGCAGTCCATGCCGGTCGCCGCAGCCAACGAAGGTTCGGGCGGCGCCGGGTTGGGCGCCGGGTTAGGCGCTGGAATGGTGATGGCGCAGGCGATGATGGGAGCCGTGCGGCCGCCGGGTCCAGCGCCCGAAACTCCGGCGGCGGCGCCAGCCACTCCGCCGCCGGCGCCTGCCGCGGGAGCTGCGGAAGGACAGGCGGGCGAGCTGAAGTTCTGCCTGGAGTGCGGCAAGCAGATTCCCAAACGGGCGAAGTTCTGCCCGGAGTGCGGCGCGGCACAGTAAGATGAGTAGGTCATGCTCGAAAGCCAGGGCTGTGAATGGCTAGTGGAGGCGCACGGGTGCGAGCCGGAGCGCCTCCGGTCCCGGCCGGCGCTAGAGTCCCTGTTCGCCGCGCTGCGGTCGGACCTTGACCTTCATCCGGTGGCCGTGGAGGAGTGGTTTTCTTTTCCCGGTCCAGGCGGATGGACGGGCGTGCAGCTTTTGGCGGAATCGCATCTTGCTTGCCACACGTTTCCCGAGTATGGCTCGATGTGCCTCAACCTGTTCTGTTGCCGGCCGCGCAAGGAGTGGGATTTCACCGGCTATCTGGAACGCGCGTTTGGAGCGCGGCGCGTAAAGGTGCGGCGCCTGGACCGCGCTTACAAGGAGACCGCATGAACGGCCGCGCTGCCTTCTGCCCGAACTGCGGGGCTCCCGTCCGGTTCCTGTGGTCCAGCGCGGTGCAGACCACCTGCGAGTTCTGCAAGTCCATCCTCGTGCGGCGCGACCTGGATCTGGAAAGAGTGGGCGTGACGGCGGACTTGCCCGGCGACGCCTCTCCGATTCAGTTATTGACGGAAGGAGTGTACCGGGGAAAGTCGTTCCAGGTGATCGGCCGCATCATGTACCGCTACGATCAAGGCGCCTGGAACGAATGGCACTGCGTGTTTCAGGACGGCGCGAGCGGATGGCTCTCCGATGCGCAGGCGGAGTACGCGGTTTCCTTCTTGACGCAGCCGCCCACGCCGCTTCCAAGTCCTACGGAAGTGAGTCGAGGCTTGCAAGTCAGCTTGTACGGCGCTTTGTATGAAGTCACTACGCTCACCGAAGCGTTTTATGAGGGCGTGCAGGGCGAACTGCCGTTCGAGTACTGGGACAAGAGCCGCTGCCTGTTCGCCGACCTCAGGACGCGGGATGCGCGGTTCGGCACGATCGACTACACGGAAACGCCGCCGCTTCTGTTTTTGGGCGAGTGGGTGGACTTCGAGGCTTTGAAGTTGAAGAACCTGCGGCAGTTCGAGGGTTGGTGAATGGCAACGGCGCCTCAGGTCAAATCGCTTTCCTGCCCCAATTGCGGCGGCGGAGTTCAAGTGCGGGGCTATGCGCGCACGCTGAACGTGGTGTGCATCAACTGCCTGAGCGTTTTGGATGCTTCCACGCCTGAGCTTCAGGTATTGCAGACCTTTCAGGCTAAGGAGCGAATCCGTCCCCTGATCCCGTTAGGATCGCGCGGCAAGCTGCGCGGCGACACCTGGGAGGTGACCGGTTTTCAGGTGCGGGAGATCCTGGTGGACGGCATCCCGTATGCCTGGCATGAATATCTGCTGTTCAACCCTTACAAAGGCTTCCGCTATCTGACGCAGTACGACGGGCATTGGAATTTTGTCTCGACTCTGCGGTCGCTCCCGGAAATGACCACGTCGCGCGGGCGTCCGGCAGTGCGGTGGATGGGCGAAACCTACAAGCACTTCCAGAGCGCCACGGCTGTCACCGCCTATGTCATGGGCGAGTTTCCCTGGCAGGTGCGGGCGGGCGAACAGGCCCAGGTTGCCGATTACGTTTCGCCGCCGCGGATGATTTCGTCGGAGCTGACGAGCGGCGAAATCACCTGGTCGCTCGGTGAGTACACGCCCGGCGAAGACATCTGGAAGGCTTTCAACCTGCCTGGCGCCCCTCCGCCGCCCAAAGGCGTTTATGCGAACCAGCCGTCCCCGCACTCCGGAAAGGCGAAGGCGGCATGGACAACCTGGCTGATTCTGAACATCCTGCTGTTTACGGTGATGTTGCTCACATCGGCGCTGACACACAATGAGCTGGTTTTCGACCGGTCGTTCCAATATTCGAGCGCCATGAAAGGCGAGGCGTCCTTCGTTACGGAGCCGTTCGAATTGAAAGGGCGGATTTCGAACGTGGAAGTGACGATCAGCACCGATCTCAAAAATGACTGGGCCTATTTCAATCTGGCGCTGATCAACGAAGCCACCGGTCAGGCATACGACTTCGGGCGCGAAGTCAGCTACTATTTCGGCCGCGACAGCGAGGGAAGCTGGAGCGAGGGGCGCGCGCGCGACCGGGTGATCGTGCCTTCCATTCCCCCAGGGCGGTACTATTTGCGCGTAGAGCCGGAGATGGCCACCGAGGGTTCGACGCCCGGGTTCTCCGATCACCGGGTCGGATACCGCATTCAGATCCGGCGGGATGTTCCGAACAACTTTTTCTTTTGGATTGCCGCGCTGCTGCTATTGATTCCGCCGGTGTTTGCCTCTTTGCGCGGAATCGGATTTGAATCAGCCCGCTGGCGCGAAAGCGATTACGCCGGCGGAAGTGGAGACTCGGACGAATAATGCTCAAGACGCCGTTTTTTTTGCTCTATGGCCTTATGATCGTCGGCCTCACCGGGTGGGCGAACTACCGCGGGTGGAGCTTTTCCAGAGTAAACGAGATTCGCGATGTACCGAAAAGCGTTCGCGACAATCCCGGCGCATACCGTTCGCCGTACGTGGGCCAGCACCGTTACACAGGAGGAAAGTAGATGGGCCAGTTTCATGTGGAGTACCTGATCAACGCTTGCGTCTTCGCCCTCTTGGGCATCGTGATCTTCATAGGCGCCTTTGCGTTAATCGACAAGATGACGCCGTACGCGCTGTGGAAAGAGATCGTCGAGGAGAAGAACGTCGCGCTCGCCATCCTCATCGGCGCGATGTCGATAGGGATTTGCATCATCATCGCCGCGGCTGTGCATTAGAAACCGCTCGGGATGACGGCTGTACTCTTCCTTTCGGTCTTCCTGATAGCCGCCTGCGGGCTCATTTATGAGCTGATCGCGGGCACGCTCGCCAGCTATCTGCTGGGCGACAGCGTTCTTCAATTCTCGACGGTCATTGGCGGCTATTTGTTCGCCATGGGAATCGGGAGCGGTTTGTCGCGCTTCATCCGTTCGGACTTGGTCTCCCGTTTCGTGACCATCGAACTGATGGTCGGTCTGCTCGGCGGCTTCTCTTCCGCGCTGCTGTTTCTCTCATTTGCTTACACGCAAAGTTTCCGGCTGTTGCTCTACTTGCTGGTCCTGATCATCGGCATTCTGGTGGGTTTGGAGATCCCGCTCTTGATGCGGATTCTCAAGGAACGCTTCGCGTTCCACGATTTGGTGGCCCATGTTCTGACGTTCGACTACTTGGGCGCTCTCGGCGCCTCGCTGCTGTTCCCGCTGTTGCTCGTTCCCCGCTTGGGGCTTGTGCGGTCGGCGATTCTTTTCGGCATCATCAACGCCGGCGTGGCGTTGTGGACGACGTTTCTGTTCGGCCAGAAGATGCGCGACCGCGCGAGACTCCGGCTGGTGTCTTTTGGCGTGTTAGGGGCTTTGGGCGCGGGGATGGCGGGGGCGGACAAGATCGCGGATACCGCGGACAGCCAGCTCTATGCGGACGAAGTGATCTTCGCCCGCACGACAAAGTACCAGCGCATCGTTCTCACCAAATGGAAGGACGACGTGCGGCTGTTTCTTTCTTCGCATCTCCAGTTCAGTTCCCGCGATGAGCACCGCTATCACGAGGCGCTGGTGCATCCCGGCTTGGCTTCCATACCGGGGGCGCGGCGGGTGCTCGTGCTCGGCGGCGGCGACGGGCTGGCGGTGCGCGAGATCCTCAAATACCCTGCGGTGGAAAGCGTCACGCTGGTGGACCTGGATCCGGAAATGACCAAGCTGTTCGCCACGCATCCCTACCTGAGGAATCTGAACGCCAATGCGCTCAACTCGCCCAAAGTGCGGATCATCAACGAAGACGCTTTTCCGTGGCTCCAGAAGAATGACGAGATGTTTGATTTCGTCGCCGTGGATTTCCCCGATCCGACCAACTTCTCGCTCGGCAAGCTGTACACGACGGCGTTTTACCGCCTGTTGAAGCGGCACATCAATGCGGGCGGGATGGCGGCGGTGCAAAGCACGTCGCCGTTGTTCGCGCGGCAGTCCTATTGGTGCATTGTTGAGACGATGAAGCAAGCCGGGCTGGAAGTACATCCCTACCACGTCTATGTGCCGTCTTTCGGAGAGTGGGGATTCGTGCTGGCGGGACACCGCAAATGGGAGCCCCCGCAACAGTTGCCGCAGGGGTTGCGTTTTCTTACTGCGGCGGCGATTCCGTCGCTGTTCCTATTTCCCACTGACATGCAGCCGGTAGAGGCGGAACCCAACCGTCTGAACGACCAGGTGCTTGTCAGATACTACGACCGCGAATGGAAACAGATCGTCCACTGAGCGGCAGCCGGCGCCGCTTTCTGGGAGCGGCGGCGCTGATTGGGCTCACTCCTAAAGCCGGAAGGCCCATCGCCGGGTCCTTCGTCAACGACGATCATCTGTTCGGTCATGAGCTCCGCCACCGCGGACAATGTTTGAAACGCCCGCAAGCGGCGCGCCGCGTTTCGGCGGTCATCGTAGGGGGCGGCATCGCGGGGCTTAGCGCCGCCTGGCGCTTCGACAAGCGCCGTTTCCGGGATTTTGTGCTTCTCGAAGCCGCCGCTTCCCCGGGCGGAAATTCCCGTTGGGGTGAGAACAGCGTTTCAGCTTATCCGTGGGCGGCGCATTATGTTCCGGTGCCGGCAAGACGTTCGGCTCCGCTGGTTCGGGAACTGATGGAGGAGTTGGGAGTTTTACGCGAGGGCGCGTGGGCGGAGGAGCACCTGTGTCATAGCCCCCAAGAGCGGCTCTTTCTGCACGGGCGCTGGCAAGAGCACATGGAGCCGGAGATCGCCGCCGGAGCTAGAGACCGAGAACAATACCAGAGATTCGCTGAACGGATGGAGCGTTTTCGGCGCAGCAACGAATTCACCATCCCCATGGAGCGCGGGGCGCGCCCGTCGCCGTTGGACCGCATCTCCCTGCGCCGGTGGCTGCTCGACAATGGTTTCGACTCGCCGTACCTGCACTGGCTGGCTGATTATTCCTGCCGCGACGATTACGGGGCGCTTTCCAGCGCCACGTCCGCCTGGGCGGGCATCCACTATTTCGCCGCCCGCGAGCCCGAGGACCGGGGACCGCTGGTTTGGCCTGAGGGCAACGGATGGATCGTGCGGCGGTTGCTCGAAAAACTCGGACGTTATGTGCGGACCAACGCTTTGGTCTACCATATCCGCCCGGAGGGACTGCGCTACCGGGTGCGCACCGAGGAATTTGACTATCTGGCGGACGCCGTGATTTTCGCCGCCCCCGTTTTTCTCGCGCCGTATGTGGTCGAGCCGGCGCCGGAGGTGAAGGGCTTTGAATACTCGCCGTGGGTCACCGCCAACCTCACGCTCGAACGCTGGCCCAAAACCAACGGAGCGGAGCCTGCCTGGGATAACGTGATCTATGATTCGCCCTCGCTCGGCTATGTGGTGGCGACGCATCAGAGCCTCAAGACGCGGCAGGAAAAAACGGTTTGGACCTGGTACCACGCCCTCGCGTATGCCCCGCCCGCCGAGAGCCGGAGGTTGCTGCTCGAAACCGACTGGAATTACTGGAAGGAGTTCATCCTCGACGATCTGGCGCGCGCCCACCCGGACATACGGCAGTGCGTGCGCTCGATTGACATTATGAGGATGGGGCACGCCATGGTGCGGCCGTCGGTGGGTTTCGTCTTCTCCGAGCCGAGGCGAGCTGTGGCGCGCCTCAACGGACGCTTTGTATACGCGCACGCCGATCTCAGCGGCTTTTCGATTTTTGAAGAAGCGCAATACCGCGGCGTCCAGGCGGCGGAGCACGTTCTGCGAGTTCTCGGCGGCTGAAACGCCGCCGTTCGGCGGACCGTGGGACAATAGAATAGAGGGGTTATGCTGGTTCGACGAGCTTGGGGGGTCCGTTCGTCTGAGATCACGCCGAAGAGCGTGTACCTCAACCGCAGGCAGCTATTAGCCGGAGCTGCTGGACTGATGGCTGCCGCCGGTGGAGCGGAGGCGGCGAAGTTCGAGGGGTTGAGGAAGAGCCCGTTCAGCACGGACGAAAAGCCAAGTTCTTTCAAGGACGTCACGCAGTACAACAACTTTTACGAGTTCGGCAGCCAGAAAGACGAGCCCGCCCGGCTAGCCAAGAACTTTATCACTTCGCCGTGGTCCATCGCAGTAGAGGGAGAGGCAGCCAAGCCTAAGGTCTTCGATTACGACGACCTGTTGAAGTTGGCGCCGCTTGAGGAGCGCATCTACCGCATGCGCTGCGTGGAAGGTTGGTCGATTGTCGTGCCCTGGGTGGGTTACCCTTTGAGCGAACTGCTGAAGCGCGTCGAACCCGGATCGAAAGCCAAGTTTGTGGCCTTCCAAAGTTATTACAACGCCAGACAAATGCCGCAAGCCCGGTTTTCGGGCATTCCGTTTCCCTACGTCGAAGGCTTGCGGATGGACGAAGCCATACACCCGCTCACCATCCTCTGCTTCGGGCTTTACGGCGAGACGCTGCCCAATCAGAACGGCGCTCCGGTGCGAATCATCGTCCCGTGGAAGTATGGCTTCAAGAGCATCAAGTCGATTGCGAAGATCAGGTTGGTGGAGAAACAGCCGCTTACCACATGGAGCCAAGCCAACCCGCGCGAGTACGGCTTCTATTCCAATGTCAATCCCAAGGTCGACCACCCGCGCTGGAGCCAAGCCAAGGAGCGCCGCCTGGGGGAATTCTTTAAGCGCGACACGCTGATGTTCAACGGTTACGGCGAGCATGTGGCGGGCTTATACGCAGGCATGGACCTGCGCAAGTATTATTGAGGTGCGGCGCGTGCTGCGCAGCCGCTGGTTCAAGGCAGGCGTTTTTCTGGCGTCGCTCACGCCCTTGCTCGCGCTCGTGTGGCGGGCGTGGCGCGGGGAACTTGGCGCGAATCCCATTGAAGCCGTAACGCACTCCACCGGGCTGTGGACGCTGCGCTTTCTGCTGCTGACGCTCGCGGTGACGCCCGCCCGCTTCTTGTTCGGGATTCCGGATCTCATCCTGATCCGCCGCACGCTGGGCTTGTTTGCTTTCTTCTATGCCTCTCTGCATCTGCTGACTTACGTGTGGCTGGACCAATTTTTTGACCTCGCCGCCATCGCAAAAGACGTGATCAAGCGGCCCTTCATCACGGCGGGCGCGGTGGGATTGGCGGCCATGGCTCCACTGGCGTTGACGTCCACCCGAGGTTGGATTCAGCGCCTGGGGGGAAAGCGCTGGCAGCGGCTGCACCGGCTGGTCTATGTAAGCGCCATCGCTGGCGTAGTGCACTACCTCTGGCTGGTCAAGTCCGACATCCGCCCGCCCGCGCTTTATGGCGTCATTTTGGGAATCCTGCTCCTTTACCGCTTCGCGCGCGCCATGCGGCGGCGCCTTTCGTAGCGGGCCTGGTTCGGAGCAAGCCCCCTCAACGTTTCAGTTGGCTCTTTCCCGGCATTGTCCATGGCCACCGGCTGACGGGCCGAGGCATCTTACGCCCATCCTGGGCGGTAGGGAGGGTCTACGTAGCGGTTTGCCTCGGAGTCATTCTTGATTTTCATGGCTTGGCTGTCCCACTCCAGGCGGCGTCCCGGGAGGCGTTGAGCGATGCAGCCGAGCAAGAACGCCTCGGTGACCGGCGCTTGAGCGGTGAACGCCGCTTCGGTGGCGGGACCGCCTTTACACGCCGCGATCCACTGGTCGAGTACGCTGTCGCGTTGCTCGCCCGTTCGCCTGGCAGGCGGCGCTTGATAGTTCGGATTGGGCGGCAGCAACCGCGGGTTCTGCCCGTTGAACCCCGCCAGAATGGAGCCTTTCTCGCCGACGTACAGGATGCCCTCCGCCCGCGGACCAAAGAACGCTTGCGCCTCCTTGTCCGGCAGGTCCTCAGGGCGCGGCGGCTTCAGCCCGCCGTCGTACCAGGAAAGCAGCAGCGGCGGCATTCCGCCCCTCGAGGGAAATTTCAGGCGGACGATGGAGGCTTTGGGATAAGTCTCTTCGAATGGCTCGCTGGTGGAAGCTTCCACCCACAGCGGGGCTGTAAGGTCGAGGATCTTGTATAGCCCGGCGAAGCTGTAGCATCCCATGTCGCCGAAAGATCCGCATCCGAAGTCGTACCATCCGCGCCAGACAAAGGGCAGATAGGCTTTGTGGAACGGGCGCTTCGGCGCCGGACCAAGCCACATATCCCAATCCAGTCCCGGAGGCACGGGCTGTTCGTCTTTCGGTCTCGGAACGCCCTGCGGCCAGTAGGGGCGGCTGGACCAGTTGTGAACCTCGCGCACGCTGCCGATGGCGCCATCGTGGATCCACGAACGGAGCAGTTTTGTGGCTTCCGAAGTGGGGTTGTTGACCGTGACTGAGGTTGCGACGCGGCTGTCTCGCGCCGCCTGCGCCATGCGCCGGGCTTCGCCGATGGAATGCGTCATAGGCTTTTGCCCCAGCACATGCTTGCCTTTTTTCATCGCCGCGATGCCTATGGGCGCGTGCCAGTGGTCGGGCGTGGCGACATAAACCGCGTCGAGGTCTTTCTCCTTTTCGAGCAATTCCCGGTAATCGCGGTAGGCGTTGCAGCCGGTCCAGCGTCCGGAGGGCTTGTGTCCGGCGTAGTACGCCTCCACCAATCGCTTGGCAGGTTCCCGCCCGCCGAAGCCGAAGCTCGTCTTGAAGGTGTTGGTTAAGAACGCTTCACCAGGCGAAGCCAGATCTTCGCCCCAGGTTTCGTATCCTGGACCTAACGTGCGCCGCGCCTGCTGGAGCATGGCATTACGGCCGTACTCGGCGTAATCCTTGCTGGCTTCGTTGCAGTCGCACACCGCCACGACCTGGACGTCGTCCATGCGCAGCAGGTCCATGGTCACCGCCAGGCCCTGCCGCCCCATGCCGATGGCAGCCAGCGTCACCCTGTCGCTAGGGGCGGTATAGCTTGCGCCTCCCAGCACGCGCCGTGGAACAATCGTAAAAGCCGGCGCCGAGATCAAAGTCCGCCGCGTCATCTCCCGCATACCGCCCATTCTGGAATTTCGGGGACAGGCTACGCAACCCCCAAATTCCCTCTTCGGACGGCGATAAGGGCTATTTCGGTCTGTCCGGGCCAGGAAGAAAGGCTGGATCTCCAGCGAAATCCCCTCTTCCGACGGCAAAAAGGGCTATTTGGGGGTTGCGTAGCCTGTCCCCGATACTGGCCTTGAAGGGGAATTTGGGGGTTGCGTAGCCTGTCCCCGAAATTTAACAATTGGAGAGGCCCGGGTGGCGAAATAGGCAGACGCAAAGGACTTAAAATCCTTTGTCCCGCAAGGGACGTGCGGGTTCGAGTCCCGCCCCGGGCACCAGTATGCGGTCCACTTTCTTCCGGATGGTGGCGGCTGCTTCGGGGACGTGCAGTACGTCGCATTCCGAGCCGAGAATGTGAGGATGGCCCGCCTGGCGCATGCGCGCTGTCAGTTCCGCGGCCATCTCACCCACTTTTTCAAGCGGCAGCGCGGCGTCGGAATAGAAATTCTTGGTCGGCAGGTTTCCAAACAGGACTACATCGCGGGGAATCACCGCAGCGTCTTCCCACAAGCGCCGGGAACTGCCGAGGCTCAGAATCACAGGACGCAGGCGCACACCGAACTGTTGGACCATCTCCGCGGTCAGTTCGCCGCAGTCGTGGAAGATCAGATCAACGCCCGCGTCTTCGAGCAGGCGCCTCAAGCGCAGGTTCGGTTGCATGACAAATTGCTCGAAGACGCCCGCTCCGGATCCGACCTGCTTGGGAGAAATATACACCCGGTTCGCCGCCGGCTCGCAGATCAACATAGCCTTCGCTCCGGCTCGAATCTGCGCCTGCACGGAGCGCTGAACAGCGCACTCGGCGAGCGCCAAAGTCCGTTCGGCGAGCAGCACCAACGGCTCTGCTTCCGCCGTCGCGCCGGCGCCTGCCATAGCCACAGCCGTAATCGGGTCCGCCATGAGTTTGGTCATTAACGAAAACGGTCCAATCGCCATGCCTACCGGCATAAGCGGCGTCCGCTCCGCGATATACCTCACGCTGTCGATGTGCGCCCGGTTCCGCGGAGCAAACTCTCTCTGCGCCGCGCTGCGGACGCGTTCGATGTCTTCCTCCGGCGGAGGCGCTCCAAAGTGAAACCCATCCACCCCGGCGTCCGGCGCCCCGAGCAGGCGCAACAGATCCGCCTTCTCCAACTTCAGGTCCATTAAAGGGAACGCCAGAGGCGTGCCGTAACGGGCGGCCGCGGCTTCCACCACGCGCCCAAGCGCCTCCCCGTCGAGCTTCACTGCCTCCGGATCCGGCTGCTCGTGCAAAACGAGATCCGTGCCGATGGGCATCCGCAAGCCTGAGGCGGCAAGCTGCAAGTAGAACTCTCTTTTCATTGGCCCGCCAAGGCAACATCATATCATAATATGAATTGCCTGCCGCGAACCGCCTCTTTTAGCGCAGGTCGAGCAATAGGGCGTCCAAGGCGATGCTCTTCTGAATGTTCCGGCGCACAAGACCTGCGATTTCATCCACCCGGGCGGTGGCGCGCGCCAGCCAATCAAACGTCAGCCGAGGCGCCAAAGCCTGGTACTCGCCGCGCAGGTCGATATTGCGGAGTGGCGCGTCGCAACCCCGGGCGTGAACTTGCAGCAAGTCTTCGAGCAATGAGTAGAGAACTTTGAAGTAGGCGTCCAGCTTCTCCGTACGCGCCGCGGCGACCTTCTCGGCATAAGGCGCCCATGCGGCGAACGGCGTGGCGCCGCAAGCCGTCTTGACCAGCGCCAGCATCGCCGCCCGGCGCCGGTCCCACGCTTCCAGATCCAAGGAAATGGCTGCCCCCGGGCTGCCGTTCGCCAGCGCCGCCCGGCGCTCAGGATCGCTGAGCCGGCGCTGCTTGACAAACGCGGCGATCTCGGCTTGAGAGAGCGGCGCGAGGTGCAAAATGACCGAGCGCGAGCGGATGGTGGGCAACAAATCGTACGGGTTCTCGGCGGTGAGAATCAACACCAGATAAGGGGGCGGCTCCTCGAGCGTTTTCAACAGGGAATTGGCCGCCTGTTCGTTCGCCCGGTCCGCCTGATCCACCAAGAAGACGCGCCGGTGGCCGCGCAACGGGGCGAATTGCGCCCGCTCTTTGAGCAGGCGCATCTGCTGAATGGAAATCTGCCTCAACGGCCCGTCGGGCGGGAAAGTGAGAAAGTCGGGATGCGCGCCAAACAGCAAAGGATCTTGCACGCGGTGCTCGGCGGGCCACTTTTCCCGCTCCGCCAAAATGGCCTGGTTGTCCGGCAGGCTCAGGTCGTCCGCTTCCACCCGCCGGCCATCGGGCAAAACCGCGGCGGCGAACCGCCGCGCGAGCGTCGCCTTGCCCACCCCCTCCGGACCGGCTAACAGGAGGGTTTGCGGAATGCGCCCGCTACGGATCATCTGCTCAAGCGCTTCGACGGCGCCGGCGTTGCCGAAAAAGCCTTCGAACATTTACCGCGCCACCCTCGCGATGAAAGGCGCCACCGCATTCCAAGTAGCCTGGAATACGTCCTCGGGCGGCGGCGCGCCGTCTATCACCCGGAATCGCGGCTCCCGCCGGGCCATTTCGAGATAAGCTTCTCTCACCCGCCTGTGGAACCCGGCCTCCTGTTCATCCATGCGGTTCACGCCGCGCTTGCGGGCGCGCGCCAAGCCCGTTTCCACGTCGACGTCGTAGCACAGCGTCAGATCGGGCTGCAAGCCGTGGCAGGCAAGCCGGTGCAATTCGTTCACCGCCTCCGGTCCCAGCGAGCGGGCAAACCCCTGGTAGGCCATGGTCGAATCGGTGTACCGGTCTGAGAGGACGATCTTGCCTTCGGCGAGCGCGGGCAGAATCCGCTCTTCAACGTTTTGGGCGCGGGCGGCGAAATACAGAAGCAGTTCCGTGCGCGGGCGCATCTCCTGGTGCAGCGGGTCGAGGAGAATGCGGCGAATCTGTTCGCCGATGCGCGTGCCGCCCGGCTCGACCGTCTCCACTACGCCATATCCCAGCGCGCAGAGCCTGTCCGCCAGCATTTTCATCTGGGTTGATTTGCCGCTGCCGTCAGGTCCTTCGAAGGTGATAAACAGGCCGGAGCGCTCAGTCATACACGTAGTGGAATACCTTCTTCAGATCTTCCCACGCCTCGCGCTTGGCGTTTTGATTGTACGGCCGCAGCAAGTAGGACGGATGGTAGGTAACCATCACCGGGATGTCCCGCCACTTGTACCAATTGCCCCTCAGCCGGGTCACCCCCTCCTTCTTCCCCAACAGGGCGCGAGCCGCCGTTCCGCCCAATGCGCAAATGGCCTTGGGCCGGATCAGGGCCAACTGCCGGAATAAGAACTGGCCGCAGATTTCCATCTCGTCAGGTTCCGGCGTCCGGTTCTCCGGCGGGCGGCACTTGACGACGTTGCAGATGTACACGTCCCGCCGCTTGAGCGGGATTCCTTCCCGCGCGGCGGTATTTTCAATCATGGCGGTGAGCAGTTGCCCCGCTCTGCCGACGAACGGCAACCCTTGGGCGTCTTCGTCGGCTCCCGGGCCCTCGCCTACAAACACCAGTTGGGCTTTAGGATTACCCTCGCCGAAGACGATCTTGTTGCGCCCGGCGTGAAGACGGCACCTGCGGCAGTCTCCCATGTCGGCTTGGATCTGCTCCAGGGAATCGTCCTGCGGCTCGAGGGAGGGCAAAACGGGCAGCCAAGCTTCCTGCGCCGGTTCCTGTGCGGGCGCTTCCGCCTTCTTCTGCTCCACAGGCCGAAGCTCCCTCGCCGGCGGCGCCTCGGAGACGTACAAATCTTTCAAGCCGAGGTCGCGGAAGAAAGCGAGATAGGCGCGCAGGTCTTCGGGCGTCATCCGGCGGAGTGCAATGCCAGGCGCAGACGCAAAGCGTGGTCGAAAATGTGGTCTGCGATCTCGCGCTTCGGCGCGCGGGGAAGTTTCACGGTTTCGCCGCCGGCCATCACCAGCACCACCTCGTTCTCGTCGGACTCGAATCCCACGGACTCGCCCACGAGATTGGCCACCACCATGTCGCAGTTCTTGGATTGCAGCTTGCGCCGGGCGGATTCGACCAGGTTCTCCGTCTCCGCGGCGAACCCGATCAGCATGCGGTCGCCCTTATTCTGTCCCACTTCGGCCAGAATGTCCGGCGTAGGTTCGAGCGCGATGGTCATGCGCATGGCTGTTTTCTTGACTTTCTGCGCAGGCGCATTCGGCACATAGTAATCGGCGACGGCGGCGCTTTTGATGATTATCGTGGCGCCCGCCAGATGATCCATCACCGCCTTCCGCATCTCGATGGCGGTCTTTACGGGAACCACAAGCACTCCCCGCGGTGGAGCGAGATGGACCGGTCCGGAGACCAGAATCACCTTGGCGCCCCGCGCCGCGGCGGCCTCGGCGAGCGCATAACCCATCTTGCCGCTTGATCGGTTGGAGATGAAACGCACCGGATCGAGCGGCTCTTGCGTAGGGCCGGCCGTAATGAGCGCCGTTTCGCCCGCCATGTCCTGAGGCCGCCCTCCGGCTGCTTGCACCGCGGCGGCGATTACGGCTGGATCAGCCAGGCGTCCCGGACCGGTCATGCCGCAAGCCAGCGGGCCGCTTTCCGGATCCACGATCACGCACCCTCGCTCGCGCAGGGTTCTCAAATTCGCCTGCGTGGCGGGGTGCTCCCACATGTTGGTGTTCATGGCCGGCGCCAGAACCACCGGGCCCCGAAAGGCCAAATATGCGGTGGTCAGGAAATCGCCCGCCAATCCGTGGGCGAATTTCGCCAAGAGGTCCGCCGTGGCGGGCGCCACCACCATCAGGCCGCTTTCCTGAGCCACGCGTATGTGTTCCACCGAACTGGCGAGCACCTCATCGGCGCCCGATGAGGGGAACAACCCGGTGATGACTTTCCTTCCGGTCAGAGCGGCGAAGGTCAGGGGGCGGATGAACTCTTGAGCCGCCTCGGTCATCACCGTTTGGACGGAGTGGCCCTGCTCCATGAGCAACCGCGCCAACTCGGCGGCTTTGTATGCGGCGATGCCGCCGCCGACGCCCAGGAGCACATTCATCGCCGCCCCGCTATTCTTCCGGCTGTTGCTCGCTCGCGGCGGGCGCTCCGTCGCGGGCGACGTCGACGTACTTCACCAACCCGCGGCGCACCTCTTCCATCGCGGTGACCGTGGGCTTCCGGTTGATGGTTGGCAGGAGCGTGCGAGCGCCGTTTT
>Ga0073932_1004021_pt1 | contig 18297 bp, 8 predicted proteins | sample DewCreD2012metaG_FD_76967 | JGI IMG/M metagenome (GOLD analysis project Ga0073932, IMG submission 76967) | Hot spring sediment bacterial and archeal communities from British Columbia, Canada, to study Microbial Dark Matter (Phase II) - Dewar... ... | reverse complement strand
GGCCTCTGCAGTTCCTTTCATCTCTGCAATGCTGTCACTTCCGGAGAGCTGGCGTATCTCATCCAGATCGAAACGTCCTTTCATTATCAGTTCTACCCTGGGCGATTCAAAATTGTCTATCATGTAGCTACCCGAGAAATCAGAAAGACCGGTACGGCCCTGAATACTGTCGAGACGCAGAAAGGAAGTGGCCATAGTATGCCCGGTGCCGTTGGAATACCATCCCTTGCAATAAAGCTGGCTGATGCTGATTCCGGAACGATGTTTTACCGTAGCGTTTTCGACCCCGAACTGCAGTTCAATCAACGGGCTTTTTTCATGATTGATTACCCCCTCAATCTTTCCGGTGAAATAGAATCTTCCTGTACTGGAAAAACCATCGAGCCGTTTCCGTGCGCTTTCGGGCAGCAGCGAGAGCACGGTCACAATGTCCATGTCGTTTCCCTTCAGCGCAATATCGCAGTTAAAGTCGGGATCAACGGTAAAATTCCCCGAGAGCGCAATACCCAGATCGCCGGTCTTGATTCTGCCGCTGGTAATGGTGTAGGAAGATTCGTTGAAATCAAATTCCGCAGTAATATACGCCGGTTTAATCAGGTAGTTTACATTTGCTGCCGACAATCGTGTGATTGTAAGCCCGCCGCTGGTGCTTACCGAATAACTCTCGTCGTAAAACGAACCCGAGACTTTCAGTTTTTCCGTACTGGCATCAATCTTCAGGTCCCCTGCCGCATTCCGGTAACGCAAATCGGTTCGCTTTAAGGTGACTGCCTGTAAACGGACGCTGACAGAACCGGACGTTTCTGTACTGTCTTCTTTCCAGAACTCATAATTGCCGTTGCCTTTTTTATCGTTAAGGATCAGTGCTGCCCCATCGTGAATTTCGATTGCCTTAATAGTGTATTTCTTTTTCAGGATATCGAAAATGTTGAAGCGCAGGTAAACAGCATCGGCCTTAAGCAAGGTGTCGGTATTCATCTTAGGGAAGTCGCCGTCGCGGAAATCTTCGGGCGAAAAAACAACTACGTCACTGAAAACAAGAGACGCATCGGGGAACATACTGATAAGTGAAATGTCAATCTGCCTTGCGGTTACCTGTGTGCGAATGTTTTTATTGATTTCCGACAGCATCATCTGCTTCACCTCGTCGGTATAGAACAATGAGATTATTGTAACAAATAATATGGGTAACAGAATGATAACCCCGAGCGAAATCAGCGAAATTTTTACGGCCTTCTTCATTACTTAGTAAACGTTAAGCCCTGTATGTACATTGTTTCAAAATTAAATGAACAGGTTTATGCTAATGTTCATGAATGGCAGAAGTTATTATCCACGCCGCACCATGATTTATCTGCCTGTATATATGAACATAAGATATGTTAAATGGCGTTTTTTTTAACAGAAATGCAGGTGTATTTTTAAGTAGTGAGTATGCCGACGCTTCCATGTCGCATATTTGCTCCTTTATATCCAGAACTTTTCCCCAGCGACGATGGAAGGTCGGCTTTAAATTCCGACATTCCATCGTCACCCAGCCGGAAACAGGTCGGGGGCTATGGTCTTGGCTGCTGGTTTGGTCTATGGTCTTGGTTTTAGGTAGAACTTAGCCCACAAACTATGACCTATTACCAAACCAGCTGCCCCAACCTTCAACCATGACCAGAAAACGTCGGGGTTTGTGGTCTTGGCAGCTGGTATGGTCTGGGATAATGGTTATAGGTAGAACGTAGCCCACAAACTATGACCTATTACCAAACCAGCTGCCCCGACCTTCAACCAAGACCAATAGTCAAGTTGGTCCCAAACGACGATTCCATGCCTCCCTTATTGTTGCGGTATGCTGTTTTCTTTCGGTTAGTCGGCGTTGGAATGTCGTTTTATCTTCCGACATTCCATCGTCACCCCAGCTAAAACAATTTAACTTAGAACTCCTTATTCTTGTCTATTGATTGTCTATTGGCGTGGTTATTTAATATCATACAAATGTTTGATTTTTGTTTACAAATTGATCAACTATGATTTACTTCAGAAATCTGCTGAAATTCTTTTTCGCTTTTTCATTTCTTGTTTTTTCCTTTTTTCAGCTGAATGGTCAGACCACCATTACCTATGCCCCAACTGACAACAGTTCAAATATCATTTACACCAATCCGATATGCCGTGACCAGCTTGGTGTAGGTGCAGTTCCGGCAAAATATACAGTAAGTGAATATATTTTCACAAAGGATGAGCTTAACAGTGTGGGTTTTAATACTTCTGGAGATATTACTTCTATTGCCTTTTACAAAAACTCGCAGACCTCGACCGTGGGGACATGCCCCAATGTTAAGGTTTACATGAAATTAGATGCCGCCTCAACGCTTTCTACAGGATTCTGGAGTTATACAGGTTACACTCTGGTATTTTCGGGGACCTACGATCATGGCACAAATACACAGACCGGTTGGAGGACAATTACTTTACAAACGCCATTTAATTTCGACAATTCCAAGAACCTTCATATTCTAATTACCAACGAAAGCGGTGTAGCAATCGGGTCCGGTGGTTCGGAAGGACCCAAATGGCGCTTTACATTATATTCAGGAGGAGACACCAGGTGCCGTTTTAACACAAGCGAAACAGCCCTTCCCAACTTTATAAGCGCAACCGGTAACCGTGCAAATATCCGCATTACCTATGTCCCCCCCTGTATTCCGCCCTCAATTACCGTTCATCCGAACACTTCTGCTGCGTCCACTTGTCAGAACGGCACTGCATTTTCGGCTTTAAGCGTAACAGCAACCGGTTCAACACCATTTTCTTATCAGTGGTATTCGAATACGGTAGCGTCCAACAGCGGGGGAACTGCAATCACCGGAGCGACTTCCGCAACTTACACTCCCTCAAATGCGACAGTTGGAACCTTATATTACTATTGCATTGTCACCAACAGTTGCGGTTCGGCTACCAGCAATGTGTCGGGAGCACGAACGGTAAATCCGCGTCCGGGTTTGAATACTGTAACAGGAGGAGGCAGTTATTGTTCAGGGACAGGTGGTGTGCCTGTCGGGTTAAGCAGTTCTGAAGCAGGAGTTAACTACACTCTTTATCTTGGCGGAGTATCTACAGGAAATACTCAGGCAGGAACAGGCGGAGCCATCGGTTTCGGGAACCAGACATCAGGCGGAAACTATACCGTAATAGCTACGAACGGCTTTGGCTGTACATCAACTATGACGGGAAGCGTAACGGTAACGGTGCTTACACCACCGGCAATAACTACGCATCCTAATACGGCAAGCGCTTCTACCTGTATAAACGGAACCGCATTTACCCAGCTGTCTGTTGCTGCCAGCGGGTCGGCCACGCTTTCTTACCAGTGGTATTCAAATACAACTGCATCCAACAGCGGGGGAACATTGATACCCGGAGCCACTTCAACCACATATACTCCACCCAACAACAGTTCCGGAACCTTGTATTATTACTGTGTTGTTACAAACGGATGCGGAACTGCTACCACGAATGTATCAGGACCGCGCATTGTGAATCCGCTTCCCGATGTGTATTCCGTTACCGGAGGCGGCAGCTCTTGCAGCGGGGGCAGTGGTGTTTTAGTGGGCGTAAACAATTCTCAGTCAGGAGTTAACTATAGTCTGTATCTTAACGGAACGGCTACCGGAAGTACTATTGGAGGAACCGGGACAGCCATTTCTTTCGGCAACCAGACCTCGGCAGGGACTTATACAGTAGTTGCCACCGGCAGCGGCTCGTGTACTTCTTCGATGTCGGGCAATGCGGTAATTACCGTAAATCCGACGCCTGCTGCTCAGACGATTACCGGAGGCGGCGCGTATTGTTCTTCAGGGAGCGGAGTAAGTATTGACCTTTCGGGATCGCAATCGGGCGTTAACTATACATTATATCTGAATAGTGTTTCTACGGGTAATACCATTGGAGGCACAGGAGGAGCAATAAGTTTCGGCAATCAGACCGCTGCTGGAACTTATACAGTAGTTGCAACCGGTGCTGGTTCGTGTACTGCTTCTATGCCTGGCAGTACAACAATTACCGTTAATCCTACTCCCGTTGCACAGACCGTTACCGGGGGCGGATCCTATTGTTCAGACGGAAGCGGTCAAGCCGTAGGACTTTCGGGCTCACAGTCGGGGGTTAACTATACCTTATATCTGAACAGTGTTTCCACAGGTAATACCATAGGCGGAACAGGCGGAGCAATCAGTTTCGGCAATCAGACCGCTGCAGGGACGTATACAGTAGTTGCCACCGGCAGCGGCTCGTGTACCGCTTCGATGACGGGCAATGCATTAATCACAGTTAATCCCGTACCTGCGGCACAGAATGTTACAGGCGGAGGGACTTACTGTTCAGGCGGAAGCGGTGTTCTCGTAGGCGTATCAGGTTCAGAGCCGGGCGTGAATTACACTCTTTATCTTAACGGAGTATCAACCGGAAATACGCTGGCCGGAACGGGTTCGGCCCTCAGTTTCGGAAATCAGACCGCTGCCGGTAACTATACAGTAACTGCCGTGAATGGAACAACATCCTGTTCGGCCGGAATGAGCGGAACGATTACCGTAAGTATAACAGCCCTGCCTAATATATACGAAGTATCGGGCGGGGGGACCTTTTGTGCAGGTGCTGCGGGGGCTCAGGTGGGCATGAATAATTCGCAGGCGGGTGTTACCTATACTCTTTATCTTGACGGCGTTTCCACAGGTCAGACTTTAAGCGGTACCGGCGGCCCCATAAGTTTCGGCAATCAGACCGCAGCAGGAACTTATACCATAATAGCCAGCTTAGGCGGGTCTTGTACACAAACCATGGCCGGTTCGGCAACCATCATTGTAAAACCACTTCCCCAGTTATTTAACGTAAGCGGCGGCGGTTCATACTGCGCCGGAGGCAACGGACAAAGTATAGCTCTTGACGGAAGCGAGCCGGGTACTACGTATGAACTTTATCTGGACGGTACTCCTATCGGAAACACATTAACCGGAACCGGCAATGCGCTTACCTGGAACGGTCTTACTGCCTCGGGCAGCTATAGTATACACGCCACAGGCACTACCTTGTGTGAATCCGATATGACAGGAACGGCCACCATAGGCATCTATCCCCTTCCTGTTATCAGCAGCGTGGCTACTACGGTCAATACCAGCTGTACCGGAAACAACGGAGAACTATGCATTAACGCAGCTGGCGGCACCGCCCCTTACACGTATTCGCTGGACGGGGTCAACTATATTACGGACAACACGTTCACTGCTCTTGCTGCCGGAACGGTTACCATTTATGTACTTGACCAGAACGGTTGTTCAGCGACATCCACCGCAACGATAACCGATCAGTCGGGCTTTGCCATTGACAGCATTCAAACCGTTAATCTCAGCTGCAACGGTGATTTAAGCGGCGAAATAATCATTTACGCTGTCAGCGGTTCTCAGTACAGCATTGACAATGGCATTACACTGGTTACCGGCAATCATTTTACCGGTCTGCAGGCCGGCACTTACCCGATTTATGCCACAGATAATCTGGGGTGTACGGCTACAACAACGGTTACTCTTACACAACCCGTTGCACTGTCTGTTACATTTACCGCTACCGGAGTTTCATGTAACGGAATGAATGACGGACTGGCCACAGCCAATCCGGCAGGAGGAACCGCTCCCTATTCCTACCTCTGGTCCGATCCGTCTGCTTCAACTACATCAACCGCAGGCGGACTTGCACCTGACCTATGGTATTTTGTAACCATAACCGATGCAAACAACTGCACACACACCGACAGTATAATGATTGACGAGCCGGCCGTTCTTCAGGCCATTTTCGACACTCAGGTAAATATCTCCTGTAACGGTGGCAGCGATGGCGCTCTTACAACAGTTGTGAGCGGAGGCACCCCATCGTATTCCTATCAGTGGAGCCCGGGTATCTCTTCCGTATCTGGAGTTGCAACCGGACTTTCTGCCGGAGTCACCTATACCGTTACCATCAGCGACGCACACGGCTGCTCCGTTTCTATCAGTCAGGAACTTACAGAGCCCGATGCTATGGCAATCGTATTCTCATCGCAAAACCCCACCTGCGGGAACAATAACGGAAATGCGTCAGCAGATGTAACCGGTGGTGTTGGTCCATACAGCTACTTATGGTCGAATTCCGAAAATACACAGAATATCAGCAATCTTTCGGCAGGAATCTACAGCGTAACCATAAGCGACAGCCACGGCTGTACACAGACTAACCAGATTACCCTGAGCGATAATGGAGCCGTTAGTATTACTTCGGTTAACCTGACCGGGACAAACTGCTACGGGGATTCAACCGGAACCGCTGTTTTGAATATATCAGGCGGCAACCCCTCATACACCATTCTTCTTTCCGGCGGAGACAGCATTACAACCGTCTCTTCCTCTGCAACTTTCAGCGGACTACCCTCAGCCGTTTACAATTATACATTAACCGATGCCGCAGGATGTACTGCTAACGGAACTTTTACCATCAGCGGCCCGTCCGCACCGGTTTTTGTTACAGCCGCGGTTCAGCACGTCACCTGTTTCAATGCCGGAAACGGATCTATAGCCGCCAATGCCGGCGGAGGCACACAACCCTATACTTACAACTGGTCGGGCGGACAGACGACCGCTACACTTATCAATCTTACCGCAGGCACTTACTTTGTAACCGTAACCGATGCCAATGGCTGCAGTTTTGCCAGCGATTCCATAACAATAACACAACCCGAACGACTGCTGGTGGAACTCACCGGCAACAGCCCCTCCTGCGGCGGCTATGGCAACGGCTCTGCTTTTGCTGACGCAGAAGGAGGAACGCCGCCCTATACCTATTCATGGAGCAACATGGCCTCAACGGCATCCGTTACCGGATTAAGCGGAGGAACTTACACTGTTACCATTACCGATGCCAACGGTTGTACTTTCAGCGCACCCCTTACCATCAGCGAACCCGCTCCGGTTATTATTACGGGAGAAACGGGCACCAATCCCGATTATACGGGATATATCAACACGACCATTTCGGGCGGAAGCGTTCCTTATACATTCCAGTGGTCGAACGGTGCCGCAACAGACGACCTGAGTGGCCTTGGCGCAAGCGGAACCTACACCATAACGGTTACCGATGCCAATCAATGTGTATATACCTACGACTTCAACCTACTGCTCGACATTATTATCCCTAATGTCATCACCCCCAATGCCGACGGAAAGAACGATGATTTTTTCATAACCAACATCGAAGGATATGAAAAGATATCGGTAGAAATTTTCAACCGCTGGGGAACACGCCTCTTTGTTTTTTCAGGCAGCGGAGCTGAATACAGCAGTCCGGGCAATCGTTTCGACGGCACATACGAAGGCAAAAACCTGCCCATGGGCTCCTATGTTTACATTGTCATTCTGAACGATACAGATGTTTACACCGGTGCCCTGCTCATTAAGTTCTGACCCTTTACGGATATTCTTAACCAAATATAAGTATATCAACACGTTCTTTCTTAAAAAACACTTTCGCAGGAAATTGTTTTTCATAGCTGGTTAATGAAAACGGTGGCTGCTGCCAGGCGCTGCCGTTTTTTTATTGGGATAAAATTAATCTTCATAAAACACGATGCACCAATGTATTGTCTATTGTTTGTCTATGTAAATATTTATGCCTTTTCTTCTGTAACAGATATTTTTGATTTCCATGAAAAGGACATTAACATTCCTATCAGCCATATTAATTTCTTTGGCTTGTTTATCTCAAACAGCTAATAATTCATATTCATCAGCCCCATCTGTAACTCTTAATTCAACTGTAAGCACATGCACTCCGAGCCCTGTCTTAAATGCGACCGGCTCAATCGCCGTAAGCAACCTTGGAACGGCAACACACGATGGGCCTTCGTCGGGGTATTGTATTACTACATTAGGGATTTCATGTAAAAATGTTTGGGTTAAGTTTACTATACCGGCCGGAGTCAATGGAATCGCTGTAGAAGGAACAAGCTCAGGGTCTTCACCCAGCGGAACTTCAACGGCTTCCGTTTGTTTATGGCGATACGCAAGTTCAACCTGGACCTGCGTTGGCGCAGGTGGAGGATGTTCAAACTCTTCCATCATTGCAAACTACAGCAGCGGATCCTGGAACTGGTCAAGAACTAGAAGAATAAATGTAACACCGGGTCAGACTTACTATTTAGAGATTGGAACATACAGTTCAACCAGCAACTTTAATTTTAATTTCAGAATTATATCCTACGGAGCAACACCTTCAAATATCAGCTGTGCAACCGCAATCAATGCAAACGGTACACAATGCAATAATGGCTCGGTTGCTCCGAACTTTGGTGCACCACTTTGCTGGCTTTACAATGAAAATACCGTGTATTTTACCTTAACAGCTCCGTCAGGCAATTTTACGATTCAGGCAAATAGTATCATATGCGATGGAGCATCGTCCGGATATCTTCAAATGGCTGTATATTCATCATGTCCTTCCGGTTGTACTCCGTCTCCTTCTCCACTGGGATGTGACGTTGGTTCTGGCGGAGGAAGTCCTTATCCGGCTGTAATTACCATATCCTCCGGAGTCTCAGCCGGGCAATTATTATATTTAATCATTGACGGTGATGCAGGAGCCGTTTGCCAATGGACTTTTAACATAATAAACAACACTCTGCCAGTTGAATTCAGGGATTTTAATGTTGAGTGCAGCAACAATCAGGTTAATTGTTACTGGAATACGGCCTCGGAAATCAATAATCATTATTTTACCATCGAACGCTCACCGGATGGCATAAATTATATTACAATAGGATACGTGGAGGGGAAAGGAACAACCAACTCTCCTTCGGCTTATACTTTCACTGACAGGAATGCTCCGTCAGGAATCATGTATTACCGGCTTAAACAAACCGATTTTGACGGTTCTTCGGTAATTCTTAAACAAGTAGCGATAAACACAGAAAAATGCACCGGCACTCATCTAACCGTTGATTTATACCCCAACCCCTTTTCGGAACAGTTTAACATTAACATATACTCCAAAGAAAACACAAACGCTGAGATTTTCCTAACAAATCCATCGGGACGTATTGTAAAAACATTGTTTTCTGGTTATCTGGAAGAAGGTAGCAATAACCTTAAATTTTCAGCCGGTGATGTGCCGCCGGGATTTTATTACCTGAAAGTTATTGCCGGCAATGAAGTAATCAACCACAAAATCATCAAACAATAGGATATCCTTTCAACAAGCATATCGCACGTTCTTTCTTTCAAAACTATTTCAGAAGAATTAGTTTTCATAGCTGGTTAAAAACGGTGGCTGCTGCCAGGCGTCGCCGTTTTTTTTACTTTTTGCCTGTTTGTCTGAATAATAGCCATAACACCCTCCTGCGCCTGTCTATTCATTGTCTATTCGTCCGCGTGCAGTTATTTGTCTATTGTACATATTTTTGACCTGAAACATTATTTTTCCGCTATGAAAACAACCTTTTTGCTGCTATTACTGATTTTTTCCATCAGTGTCTTCAGTCAGAATTGCGACACCATTACCAATCTTACTCCCGAATCGCCCTATTACATGTACGAATTTTCGAGTGCATGGGGATATATGGGCGGGCACAACGGAAACAATCTGGCCGAATGGGCCGAACAGTTTTCGGGTGTTTCGGGGACCTTTCAGGACATTCTGATACTTCCGGGCAGGGCTTATGCCGGCTCTTCCACATCTTACATCACAATGCGGGTACATAACGGCACTACAAGTCCCGGTACAATAGTGGCCAGTAAAGAGGTACTGATAAACAGTCTGCAGACGGATCAGTGGAACAAAATTTCGTTCGACAGCCCGGTTACGGTAAACGGGGGATTTTTTATAAGCTTTAAACTTAACTACACCCAGCCGCAGGATACTTTTGTAATTCTCTCTAATTCTCCCAAAGTCAACAATACGGCATGGATTAAATACCCGTATATGGGATGGCTGTCCTATCAGACATTTATGAACGGACAACTGAATACTTCGTTTGGAATAGCGGCGTTGTTTTGTGATTCAGCCACAACGGCGAACAAAAACAGTCAAAATGATTTATTGGTATGCTTTCCAAATCCCTGCAGCGATAAATTAAATGTTGCACTGAACCTTCAGGCAGAAAAAATCTGGATTGTAAGTCCCTCGGGACAAAAACATGAGATACGAGACCTTTCCGGAAATTTGTTTTTTGAAATAAACATGGCTGTTTATCCCGCAGGGGTGTATTATATTGTGGTACTGGACAAAAACGGACAGATTCATCAGAAGAAGATTTTAAAATTCTGAAAGAATAATTATCTTTATCCTGATTTTACGGTTTAAAGAATGAGATTCTTTTTTGTATTGATCATCCTATGGGCTCTGTTTCCCGACAATATGTGCCATGCGCAGAGCCGTGTAAAAATTCAGGTGTACGACATCATACGTCAGGTAGATGAATACGATGGTATTAAAATAAAGGCGGGTATGGATTCGCTGGAGAAGGCCCTTGTGATTGCGGAACAGTCGGGCGATGTGCTCCTGCAGTCCGATGTGCTGAAAAAGATGACTGAGTATGTCACTTCACGCCTGAATAACTTCAGCAAAGCCACGGAATGTGTCGAAAAAATGGGGAAGCTTTCGAGGGATAATCCTTCTGTTCCACGGCTTAAATCGGACTATCATAACGGAATGGGGGTGTTGTATTATTTTGAGAATATAGATCGTGCACGAGCCGGAATAGAATTCGAAAAAGCCATTAAAATTGCCAAGGAAAATCATCTGGAACCCTCTTTTAGTCTGCTGAACAATTATGCCCTGTCGCTTCAGGCCGACGGTCGGTATTACGAGGCAATGGAGTATTACAAGCGTTCACAGAAGGCATTCGCAAAAGACAGTATCAATGGAAAACGCAAACGCTTTTTACTGAAAAATTATCTGAACATTGGTATCTGTATGATTAACATGGCGAGGCACGACAGCGCCGAAATCTACTTCCGCAAAGGCATTGATGTGGCCCGTGAAACCGGCGACTCCGCATTGATTTTCAATGCACTGGCATATTTTACGGTGTTTTTACAGGAACATTTCAGATACGACGAAGCCATATCGTATTTTAATGAAGCGCTGCTGTACATCAACAGCAGCCAGACATACGAACTTAAGGCGTTGCTCTATCAGAGCATGGCCGACATATTCAAAGAGAAGGGGGATTTCCGCAAGGCACATGATTTCAGACAAACCGAGTTACTATACAGGGATTCACTCAGAAATAAAAAAGTAGTGGAAAAAGCCCTTACCATTGATTACCGGATTGAAGTTGATTCCATCCGCCACCAGAAGCAACTTTCTGAAATACAGATGCAGGCAGAAAGGGAAAGATATAAGGTTCATGCTTTTGCCATAATCTCATTACTTATACTTGTTGTGTCTGTCGCTACATTCTGGCTTTACCGGCTTCATAAACAAAAACAACTGAATGCCATACGGGCACAGAACGAAGCCATGGAAAAGGAAATCATTAAACAGCAGGCAGAGCTCGAACTGCTGAAAAAAGAAGAACAGCTTATCGCATCCAATCTGCAACTATCGGTAAAGGAAAGCGACCTGAATACCATCAAGGAGAAACTGCAGAAACACGTTGAAAAGAGCAGAGATCCTCAGTTTGACGAACTTAAGAAAGTCCTTTCGCAGGTCAAATCGTCGGAACGGAAAAGCGAACATCTTAAGTCAATCAACGACCTTATAAGTTCACGGCAGACCGAATTCTACAAAAATATCAAGAAAAAATATCCCCGATTAACCGAAGACGAAATGCGCCTGATTATGCTGCTCAGGTTAAATCTGAGTTCAGATGAACTGGTTATGCTTTTCAATATTTCCCGCAGCAGTTTAAATACGAAACGTTACCGGCTGCGAAAAAAACTGGATGTGCCCAAAGAAAACACACTGGAAGATTTTATTATGGACTTATAATCAGATTTACAGAATTATAAGCCAACCCTGCATTTCAATAAGTCTAACTGTTTTTTTTAGTACTATGCATTATCTTTGCATAAAACAATATTGTATGCGAACCCTGATTATTTTACTTTTCCTCGCTTTATCTCTTCATTCCTCCGCCTCTCCGGTAGATATGGCTACTGCAGAAAAAGTTTCATATGCCTTTATGAAACAGAAAAAGGGATGGAACGAAAATTATGTAATAAACGAGCGTATTAATCTTAAGGAGTCGGGACATACGGCGGCCTGGGGTTTCAATTTCTCAGGCGGCGGCTGGACAATAGTGGCTGCCGACGATGCTTTTCGTCCCATACTGGCATATTCATTACAGGGCCGTTATGATACCACTGCGGTTTCGCCTCAGGAACGTTACTGGATACAGCAATACCTTAAAGGAATAGGCAACAAATTACGTTCAGGTAGTCCTGACGAAAGACATCCGGAATGGAATGCATGGCTGGGCGGTAATATTACCAAAGCGACAAAGGAAGTACTTCCCCTTTGCACCACCCGCTGGAATCAGGGTTGTTATTATAATGAAATGTGCCCTTATGACACTGCCGGTCCATGCGATCACGCGGTCACGGGCTGTGTGGCAACGGCAATGGCTCAGGTTATAAAACGATGGAATTATCCTGTACGCGGTAACGGGTATCACGAATATCAGCATCCGGTTTATGGAACTATATCTGCAGATTTTGGAGCTGCCGTATATGACTGGAGCGTTATGCCCGACAGTCTCGGAAACTCATGCCTGCCCACAGCCGAACTGTTGTTTCATTGTGGCGTTTCGTGTAATATGGATTACGGTCCGGGAGAATCGGGAGGAGCTCTTATGGCTTCAGCATTCGAAAACTACTTTCGCTATTCCCTTAACGCTCATAATGTTTACAAATATCTCTTTAGTGAGGCAGACTGGATTGCCATGTTAAAAAAAGAAATTGACGAAGGCCGTCCTGTTCTTTATGCCGGATATCCCAATCTCGGAATCCCTGCTCCGGGCCATGCCTGGGTAGTTGATGGCTACGACAACAACGATTATTTCCATTTCAACTGGGGATGGGGATATACGGGGACCTATTACACCATGGGCGGGTTTTTCTATTCAGCGAACAACGAAGCCGTTATAGGCATTATGCCCGTAGCTTCGAACGATATAAAAATGCTTGACATGCCCTCACCGGTTCCTATGACCTTTCATGTGCCGCATCCGGTAAGCATAAGGGTTGCCAATCATGATACTCTTGCCATAAGCAATATTCCTGTTTGTTATATGATTGACGGGACAACTCTGGTAAGAGACACCATTTTTGGTACGCTTGCTCCATCGGCCGATACCCTTTTTCAGTTTTCGCAGTACTATAACTTTCCCGCCCAGCCCGGACATATTTTCGAAATAAAAGTTTTCAGCGAACTTGCCTCCGATGCCTATAAGGGTAACGATACACTTACATTTCAAATTGAAAACGTTCCCTGCACGCCCCCTGTTTATACCATGGGTTTTGAGCCGGGCGAAAACATGAACGGCTGGTTTACCGAAGACATTAACCACGACGGGGGCTGGAACAGAGCCAACAACAACGGCAATTTCGGAATATACTGCATGAACATTAATTCGCTGAATGTCGTGAACAACGACTACTTCTTTTCCCGCTGTCTTGAACTGGAAGCAGGCAAGGTTTATAAAGTCACTTTTTACTATAAGGCCTTTGCCGACTGGACCCACGAAAACATTGGGCTTTATATCGGTGACAGTTGTTCTTCTGTGGCCATGACGCAGCATATCGGTTCATTGTACGGCTTTAACAATACCACATGGCAGATGGCTGAGTTTTACTTCAACGTTCCGGCAAACGACTGGTATTATCTCGGCTGGCATTGCTACAGCGGCACCGACGGGCTGGTAGCTTTTGTGGACGATATTGAAATTACGGAACAGACCGCTACCGATGCTGCAATTACGCGCTGGCATTCATCACAGGGTGGCTGCGATCTGGGTGATGTACCGGTTACCGTTACCGTCAGAAATCTTTGCTCACAGACCTTCACGGACATTCCCGTTGCCTACACCTTAAACGGCGGCAGCCCCGTAACCGAAATCATCAATGGAAACCTGCTGCCGGGAGACTCTGCAATACACACTTTTGCCACACAAATCCCCATGTATTCCACCGGCGACTATCATCTGAAAATTTACGTTGAATATCCGGGTGACGTTAACGCTGCCAACGATACTCTTGCCATAACCATCCACAATGTCGTTGGTTCGGTTGCCCCGTACAGCATGGGATTCGAAAGCAGCGAGGATTACAGCCACTGGATTTCAGAAGACCTCAACAACGACAACCATAAATGGAAACATTGGGCAATCGGCGGTTACAACAATTCTTCCTGTATGCGTTACGACTACAGCTCGTTTGTTGCTGCCGACGACTGGCTGATTTCTGATTGTTTCAACCTGTCTTCTTCTGAAGTGTACCGGCTCGGCTTCCGCTATAAAATAGAAGACGCCTCCTGGCCCGAGAATTTTTCCGTGCACATGGGGACACAACCCACACATACCGCCATGAACGTATTGCTTAGCGACATGCCCGGCCTCATCAATCCTGTTTACCAGCAGTCATTTATTGACTTTACGGTTCCCGCCGATACGCTCTATTACTTCGGCTTTTACTGTTACAGCGATGCGCTTATGTTTAATCTCTACCTCGACGATATTACACTTGATATTGTTACCCATAGCGGCAAACAGGATATTAAACCCCTGTTTATTTCACTCCACCCCAACCCCGCACACGACATTGTTACGGTATATTTAAGCGGCAGTGAAAAAGGGCTTGCGTCATACAGCATTGTCAACTCAGAAGGAATCACGTTAAAGAATGGCTTGCTGAATGAAAACGAAAACATGATAGACATTTCAGATTTACCTTCCGGAATATACTATCTGAAAGTAACCACCAACCATAAAACTACGGTAAAGAAAATCGGCAAGCTGTAGTCGCAAACCATCATTATACCGAAAGCAATGCAAGGATTTCGGTATGCCGTGTATAGGGGAAAAAATCGAAGGGCTGAAGCAGATCGGCACTGTAACCCGCCGCTTCCAGCTGGTTCAGGTCGCGCAGAAGGGTATGCGGGCTGCATGACAGGTAGGCAAGCCGCCGTGGCTTCAATGCACAGATCCACTCCAGCAGTATCGTATCCAGACCTGTACGGGGCGGATTTACATAAAGATTCCAGCACGAACCCTCTATAGCTCCGTCTCCCAGCCATTCGTTTACCTGAGGAATACGTTCGTGGCACTTGCCCCTGAGTACGGTCGCTCCGGGGTTATTAAGGAGCGTCATCTGAACCGCCTCACCCGACAACTCAACACCGATACAGGTAAAACCGCAGCGGCTGAACCGCATGATTCCCCTGCCTGTGCCGCAATACAGGTCAACCACCCGCTCCGAAATACGGTCACAGTCAAAATGCGAAAGAGCCAGTTCCAGCGCTTTTTCTGCCAGAGGCCTTATTTGTTGCGTAAAACTCAAAGGGCCGTAGCGCAGACCGGATTCATCTGCCGACACCGGACTTCCCCAAAGCAAGGTAAGCTTGTCCTTTAAAAATATACGTTTTCCCGCCGAGGCGTTGTAATGCACCCACAAACCTTCTGCTCCTGCGGCTTCCAGTTCATTCACACAGTCACTCCCAAGCCACGAGAAGTCCTGCTTTGCATTGGTTTTCAGAACCAGCACGATCTGGCTGCCTGAATGAACGTAATATTTCAGCGGAAAAGAACTGTCCTGCGGCAGAAACTTAGCGAAGATTTCTACACAACGGTTAATAATTCCGGAATGAATGGCACAACCGGAAATATCCATGACTTCATCGTTTTTCATCAGTCCGAAATGCCAGCGACTCTCCCTGAATTCGGCATGTAAAACCGATTTGCGGCGATAGTGAAGACGATGTTCCGGTGGTGCAGGAATATAGGGCATCAGCGCGTGACCGGAAGAGGAAAACAGAGCCGTTGCCCTTTCAAATTTCTCGTCCGCAATTTTCTCGTAAGGATGCCGCGGGTAATGACATCCGGGACAGAGAGGGGGACAGGGAATATGAGACTCAGACATGATCGGGATGGTGTGGGGTCACGTTCTTTTCAGAAATTTCACTTCGGTCAGCCATACAAAGACTAAGAATACCGCAAAAAGAACAGAGTTGAGCACAAGCGGATGGCCTAACACCGGAAGATACAGCGATAATAACCATAGTCCCGGCGCCAGAATTACATAGAGCCCGGTTCTGAAAATCCGGTATGGAACCCGGAAATGTTTCTGTCCGAGGAAGTACGAAACCACCATCATGGCAAAATAACAGAAAAACGTTGCCCACGCTGCACCGGTATAGCCCATCAGCGGGATCAGAATCACATTCAGCACGATCGTAATGGCAGCGCCGAAAATGGCCAGCCACGCGCCATACTTCGTCTGATTGGTGAGTTTGTACCAGATGGAAAGATTAAAAAAGATACCCAGAAAAAAGTTGGCCATCAGCAGAATGGGAACCACATGGATCCCCTCCCGGAACTCTTCGCCGATAAACAGTTTCACAATATCCATATACAGCATTACCCCCAGGAATATTGTTGCACAGAAAATCACAAAATAGTGCATCACCCGTGCATAAATATCCCTGCTGTCGCTTTTCCGGGCCTGATTAAAGAAAAAAGGTTCAGCAGCAAAACGGAAGGTCTGAATGAAAATGGTCATCAGTATAGCCACTTTGTAATTGGCACCGTATATCCCGAGCTGATCCATGGCTACAGACGGATCGGCAAGATACTTGATCAGGATGCGGTCAATGGTTTCATTTACCATCCCGGCAAGTCCGGCCACCAGAAGGGGCAGACTGTATCTCATCATCTGACGCCAGAGTGCAGAGTCGAAATTCCACTTAACGGTGATCTGCGGAATAAGCATCACCAGCGTGGCAGCACTGGCAAAAAGATTCGACAGAAACACATAGCCCACCCCAATTCCGGGATTATATACCTGCTGCACCCAGCCCGCTTCACTGTGGGCAGGACAGTATACCAGCCAGAAAAGGTTCAGTCCGATATTGATACCGATGTTTATAAGCCGTATGAGTGCAAAACGCAGGGCCTTGTTCTCCTGCCGGAGCCGGGCAAAAGGAACCGCCGTAAGTGCGTCAAGGCCTACGATAGCTGCCAGCCATATCACGTATTCATGATGTCCGGGATAGCCCAGCCCAAGCGCAATGCTGTCGGAAAAAAGTGAAACAAGTACGATAAAAAACAGAGAGGACAGGGTAAGTGAAATCAGCGCAGTGGAAAAAACCATTCGCGGGTTCGTGTGTGTGGTGGCAAAGCGGAAATATCCCGTCTCCATCCCGTAGGTCAGCAACACCATCAGAAAAGAGACATACGCATACATCTCGGTTACCACCCCGTATTCGCCGGTAAGAAAGATGCGGGTATAAAGCGGCACCAGCAAATAATTGAGTAACCTGCCGATAATGCTGCTCAGGCCGTATACCGCCGTTTGCCCTGCCAGTTGACGGATGGGATTAGTCATTGTGCGCCTCCTTTATTGTCCATACTGTTTCCAGATCCCATCCGGCCCTGATATTGATTTCTTTATCGTAGCGCAATACCCTTTCGGGTTGTTTACCGGAAAGATACATGCCACTGTCCCATCTGCCGTTCCCGTTTTCATCAATATACAACATCAGCTTATAGCGAACGGCGGGCAGAAGCGGTATCTCTTTCTGTGTCTCGTCTTCCCAGGTATAGCGTGGACTTCCTTTTTCGTCCGTCAGAAGAAATACGGCCTTTGCCGGTGCATTTTCTATGATCACCCGAAGTGTACCATAGGTTTCTGCCGGGTAAACCGAAAATTTCCACTCCATACTGTCGGGAGGTGCCTGTAACGAAGGGGTAATAAATCCCGCTGCGGCTTTTATTCTGTACCTGCCTCCCGGATTAATCCGTGCCTGAATCAGCCAGCGGCAGGGATTCAGCGTATCCTTTGTGTACCGGACCGGAATGGGAATATACTGACTGTCGGCCTGCATTTCGGAAAGTGAAATCTTTTCATCCGAAAATGCAGTAATGGGGGAAGGCGATTCGAAATACAGACCTGCCAAAGGGTGAATGCTGCTGTTGTTGCCTCCTGAAAAACGGATAACGGTTGCCCTGATGGGTTCCTGTTTTCGTCCAGCAGGCAGGGGACTGAGCTTCAGAGTATCCAGCCTCATCACAGC
>Ga0073932_1004020_pt1 | contig 18299 bp, 12 predicted proteins | sample DewCreD2012metaG_FD_76967 | JGI IMG/M metagenome (GOLD analysis project Ga0073932, IMG submission 76967) | Hot spring sediment bacterial and archeal communities from British Columbia, Canada, to study Microbial Dark Matter (Phase II) - Dewar... ... | reverse complement strand
TTTTCAATAAACAACAAGGATCCGTCAACAATTCCAACATTCTTCATGCTCTCCCCCTTTGCTCTGCAGACAAAAATATTCTTTTTTTTGAACACTTTGAATATTGAATTGAAGTCTGCTTCCAGGTCAGATTCTCGATATCAGACAACCTTAAACCGGTAAAGCAGCTGAAAAGAAATGCATTTTTGATTATCGGATGATTAGTTTCAGAGTCATTAAGAAGCTTAATTTCATTAATTGTAATGTATTTAAGTGGGGTTTCGTGACTTCTTGGCTTCCTCACCTTGTCCATTGGATTAAAGTTCATTAACCCATCCTGAACTGCAATATTCAGGGCAGTAGTTATAACATTCCGTGATTTTGATATTGTATAAAAAGTTTGCATTATTCAAGATACGTTTTAAGATACGTTTTACTTATTTTATATAACAATTCTATTCATAATACTTCAATAAGCAAATTAGTGAAAAATAAGAATTATACAATATTAGCAAAGAAATAAGATAGGTATATTTATGGCGAAAATTAGCAAAATTATCCTTGACGCGGAAGAGGTCACAGATTCGAATTCTGTAGGACCCACTCCTTCTTAGTTCATTCTATCTTCATCAATAATAATTCATTTTTTATCATTCTTGATATTTTTGTTTTTATTTATTTATCAATAATTTCAACAATACAGGGGTAGAAAAAAAGAAATTAATTTATTATTTTTATCTTAATCGAAAACATTTTAATTAAATCATTCGTTATAGTAATAACTATAACGTTGGAAACAAATTCTCAAAATAAAAATTTTATGGATAGAACTGATACTTTAGTGATTGAGGAAATAAGTGACAGAGTAAAATTAAACGACACTCAAGTTGAGAATTTTGTTAACGAATGCAAAATTAGATTTAAAAAAATTGATGAGAAATTACTCCGAAAAGCATTTATCTGGTGTTTCGAATCCCATCAAAATAAAATCCTGAATTCAGGGAAACCGTTTTGCTCTTATCCTTTAGAAGTAGCAAAAATCCTGTTATACGAAATTCCCCTTGACTTCACATCAATAATTTGTGCATTATTGCACGAAATACCGAACTCTGGCGAGAAATATACATTGAAAGATATTAGAACAGAGTTTGGTAGCACAGTAGCAGAAATAGTAAATGGAATAAACAAAATTCAGGTTGCTGAGAATCTAAGTATTGATCAGTTCGAAAATTACCGGAAGTTGCTTCTATCTCTTTTCAAAGACGTCAGAATAATGCTGATAAAACTTGCGGCAAGGCTCTATCTAATGAGAAATTTGCATTTCAGCGAAAGAGATGAACAGAAAAAAATTGCAAGAGAAACTCTTGAAATCTATTCTCCTTTTGCCCATAGATTTGGATTGGGAACAATCAAATGGGAACTGGAAGATTTATCTTTCAGATATCTCCACCCTGAAAAGTATTTCGAGATTGAAAAGATGCTTCAACTCAAATATCAGGAAAGAGTTAAATTCCTTGAAGAATTTATCGAGCCGATAGAGCAAAATCTAAAGAAAAATGAATTACTAAAATCTCTGAATGTCAAGTTTGAGATTAATAAACGTGCAAAACATATATATTCCATTTATAATAAAACTCTAATTCGCCAGAAACCTGTTGATGAACTGAATGATATTTATGCTATCCGAATCATTCTCGATACAGATGATGAAAACATCTGTTTTTATGTTTATGGTATTATAAGCAAACTTTATGAGCAGGTTCCAGAGACATTCAAAAACTATATATCGTACCCTAAGAAGAATGGATACCAATCATTGCATATTGCTTTTAAAGGGGACGAAACCAAAAATGTCGAGGTTCAAATAAGAACAAAAAAAATGCATATCGTTGCTGAAAAAGGGGTTGCGGCACATTTTGTTTACAAGCGTGGTCTCATTCCGGCTCAAAGTATTCTTGAGGATTATGAGTTGTCCAAATGGATGGATGAAGTTAAAGATCTCTTTGAAAATGAGAATGCTGAGCCCCGTGAAGTTCTTCTGGAATCAATCAAAAAGAATCTTGCACTCGAAGAAATTTATGTTTTTACTCCGACTAATGAATTCAAAATTTTACCAAAAGATTCAACACCAGTTGATTTTGCCTATCATATTCACACAGAAATCGGCAATCATTGCATAGGAGCAAAAGTAAACGGCAAAGTTGTCCCGCTAAACTATAAGTTAAGTAGTGGAGATATTGTGGAAATTTTAACATCCGAGACACAGGTCCCTGATAGAGATTGGTTGTCCTTTGTTGCTTCTTATAGGGCAAGAGCTGGCATAAACAAATTTCTAAAAGAAGAATCAAAAAGAATCACTGAAATCGGGAAAAAAATGTTCAGCGATTTTCTTGCCTTGTCAAAAATAAGTTTCACAAAAGAAGAACTATATAAATTTTCAGAGTATTTAGGATTGAAAGATATTGATTCTATTTATGAAAATTATGCTTTGAACAAAATTGACAACAAAACGATATTGAATTATTATTCCGGAATGGATAATATTTATAGAAAAATTAAGAAGAAATTTAGCTGGAAATCTGATACCTATGATTTATCACAGGATGTAAGCGAAACAGAAAAAAGCGAAACAACTATTCCAAACTTACCGATTAGTATTGCAAGTTGCTGCAATCCTGTTCGTGGGGACTCAGTCATCGGAATTGTTGTTGAGGGTAAAAGTATTACTATTCATCGTTCTTTCTGTCAGAAAGCAAGAGAAGAATTATCCGATCATTCAAAAAATTTAATCAATATTGAATGGGATAATGTTAATGAAGAGCTTTTCTACACCGAATTGGTAATTGAAGGAAATGATAACCCTGATTATATTCAAAACATTACAAATATCATACTTCAATCCCATAATACGAAATTAATAGGGTTTAAATTCGATAATAGTGAGGATAATTTTAAATCAATTCTTAAAGTCAAGGTAACCCAGACAAGTGAGCTGGAAGATCTGACAGAAAAAATACAACAGCTCGAAGGAATAAAGAAAGTATATAGAATTTGATTTATTTAATATTTTTTTATATTTCGTTATTTTTGAACTTGTTTTAGTTTAAATTTATTATTTTTGAATTGCAGCATAATTTCAACAAAAGAGATATTTATGAAAAATAGGATATTATTAATTATAGTTTTCTTGTTTTTTTCAATTTCAATACTTAAATCATCATTTTTTATTACTGAAAAAGATTTTAACAGCTATCCAAGTGTTACCATTAAGCTTTTTCCTTTCGATGAAAAAGATCAATTAATTAACAATTTAACAAAAAATGATTTCAAGATTCTAAGTAATGCTAAAGAACAAATTCCAACTGATTATTTCTGCCCTGATCAAACTCCAATTGATAATATTTCTTTGGTTTTAATGATGGATTTATCAATTTCGGGTTACGACAGTTTGAAAAAGAATTTTCTTATCTCAAAAAAAATTGCAAAGCAAATAATTGAAAAAATAAAGACTACTTCAGAAATAGCTATTTCAAGCTTCGATGCAATTAGCTACCTCAATCGTGAATTTACAAATAATAAGACTATTCTGATTAATACAATAAATGAACTTGAAAATACAAACGGGTCAATTTATGATGCTGGATTTCTTTCTGAACCAACTGGTTCTATTTCAATAAGCAAAACAGGTAAAAACAAGAAAATTATATTGTTAATAACCGATGGAGCGGGATCTGCAAGTGCTGCTAAGATTATTGAATCTGCAAAATCCAACAATATTTCGATTTACTCAATTTGTATTGGCAATCACTTATCAAATGATATAAAAGCTATAACTAAACAAACAGGTGGACATTCGTTTGAAGCTGTTAGTGACTCTGTTACTATAAAAAATGTAATCAATACTTTCATCAATCTTTCATATAATTTTAAACCATGCACACTTAGCTGGGTAAATGAGCTTAATTGTGATGATATTAATAACGTTGAAATAATAAATAAAAGAGATAGCAGTAAAGCAAAATTTTCTGAAAAGATTAAAGATCAATTTAAAATTACGCTCGAGATTGTACCTCCATTTTTAAGATTTGGAGCAGTTCCACCAAGCTTACAGAAAAGCTTGAACGTTAGTTTCACAGCCAGAAACGGTGACGTTCTGCTCACATCTTTCATGGTTAATAATCCAAGATTTGTTATAGATTCAGGGAATATAGTATCTCCTAAATTATTGAAAAACGGCTCTACTCATACCATCAGGATAAAATTTACTCCTACTGATTCAGCCATAGTGTTCGACAGTCTTAGAATAACAAGCGATGCCTGTAAAGGAAAAATATTATATATGACCGGTGGATATCCAAATACCCCTCCGAAAGAAAGAACCCTGACACTGCTTTCCCCAAATTGTGGTGAAAAGCTTTTAGTTGGTGATACTTTTAACGTAAAATGGACAGGATTACTACCTGCTGATGTCATCCAGCTTGAATATTCAACTGATAACGGACGCAGTTGGGATACATTGGCTAAAGATATGGTTGGACTTGAATTTAGATGGGTTGTTCCTGACAAACCAAGTGATTCCTGCCTTGTTCGGGTAGTCCAGCTATGGCCCAACAATATTGGACAAACCATTGATTTACATCATTATTCAAGTGTCAACTCAGCAAATTTTAACAAAGAAGGAGATTTGATAATAACAGCGAGCAAAGATAGTCTTGCAAGAATATGGAATTCTAACAACGGAGTTGAAATATTCAAATTGAGAGGACACACAGGATATGTTAATTCAGCAGTAATTGACCAGTTCGATGTATTTGCAGTTACTTCGGGTGATGATTCAACTGCAATAATCTGGAATGTTAGGACAGGTGACTCATTAAGAACATTAAGAGGGCATACCAATACTGTCCGGTCAGCTAATTTTAGCCCTGATGGGTCTAAAATTATAACTGCCTCATCCGATAGAAGTATTAGAATTTGGGACACTAATACAGGTGCAAATATTGACTCTGTATGTTGTGATAACGCTCAGTTGTGGTTTGCAAATTATAGCCCAGATGGAAGCATAATCTATTCGACAAACAATATTGGAATAGTTAAATTCTACGATAGTAATACTCTTGAATTAATTAAAACATTCGATACAAAGAACGGGGTTATCCCTTATGCGAGCTTTTCCGCTGATTTGAAGCTATTTGTAACAGCAAGTTGGTTTGGTAAGGCATTAGTCTGGGATTATAATACCGGAGACACACTTTATTCGATAACGCATGATACTTCTATAGTACCTTTGAATACAGCCAATTTTGATTATAGTGGCGAGTATCTGATAACAGCAGGAAACGACTTTGTTGCCAATATGTGGAATGCCAAAAACGGAAGTTTTATAGCAAAATTGCTTGAACATACAAGTTCAGTTCAATCTGCTTCTTTTAATTTTGATAGGAGCAGGGTTCTAACAGCAAGCTGGGATAGCACAGCTAAAGTCTGGAATTTAAAGAAAAGAGACCTTCAAACAGATTCTTCGGATTGTGTCTTCTCGATAATCAGACCTGATATTGAGGCAAAAGACATTGATTTTGGTCCTTTAGCATTTGGGTCTGTCAGAGATTCGCTTATAACTGCTTTTATCAAAAATCGGTTACCGATTGAATTAGAGGTCAAAGATATTTACATATCAGGACTCAATGAAAATGATTTTAATCTTCTCGATGGATTTGCTCCCTTTAAGCTCTCCCCCGGTGATTCCCATACGATTAAACTCAGATTTTATCCGCTCGATATCGGGGATAGAATAGCGAATATAAATATTAGCCTTTCGGGTAGAACAATTACAAAATTATTAAAGGGTAATTCCTATGATCCGGGACTTTATGTTGTAACACCGGTAATTGATTTTCAGAAGGTGGAAATAGGTGATTTCAAGGATTCTCTTATAATTGCTGTGGTAAAAAACAGAACACCATTTGATATTCAAATCACAAAAATTGCGAAAACAGGACCTGATACAAATCAATTTGCTATCATACAGGGATATTTGCCAGTTAACTTAAAGCAGAATGAAGAGCATAAAATGCTGATCAGGTTTTCCCCAAATGAAATTGGCAGAACTATGTCATCAATTGAATTCAATCATAATTCTAAAGGCTCTCCATCGAAAATTCTTTTGTTTGGGGAAGGTATCAAACCAATTATTGACTCGGTAACTTTGAGCATTGGTGATATTTCCGGATTTCCTGAACAAATCATTGAAATTCCTGTTTTTCTAAGAAATGTTACTTCAACTTATAACCCATCAAATATTAGTTATTTTGAAATTGATTTGACTTTCAACCAAACTCTTCTTGAACCACTTGAAAACTTTCTGGATGATAAAATAGTTGCAGACAATAGAACAATCAGGTTAAGAATACCACCGGTTATACAGAATGATTCATCACTAACACGCTTGAAGTTTAAAGTCGGTCTTGGTAATGACACATTATCCTTGCTGTCTCCATCGAATATTTCTGTTACTGGAAAATCAAAAATAGTAATAAGTGAAAAAGCCGGGATTTTCAAACTTGATGGATATTGCAAAGAAGGAGGATTAAGACTTTTCGAACCGGACTCCAGATTATATTTAAGTCAAAATAAGCCCAATCCATTCGAAAATCAAACTGAAATCATGTTTGAGATTTTTGAGAAAGGTTTCACCTCTCTTTTAATTTATGACGTCTTTGGTAGAAATATAAAGACAGTTTTCGAAGAATATCTTAATCCGGGAAAATACTCTGTTCTGGTAGATTCGGATAATATGTCTTCTGGAGTATATTTTTATGTTCTATCCACACCTACTCAAAGGTTAAATAAATTAATGCAGATTAAAAAATAATTTTGAAATTAATAACAAATTTTATTAAATTATAAATTGAAATTAATAAATTTTAATAGAAATTGTTATTCAGACCAAAATATTATCTATATCTTATATTACTGATCTATCCGCTCATAGCTCATAGTACGGGGAATAATGATTATTCAATATCAAAGATTGATAATATTAAAAAAGATGTAATTCTTGACAATCTCGATGAAATAAATTTTGGACTGGTACTCTCAGGCGATTCGGCTGTTAGAACTATTTGGCTGACAAATAATAGTATAGAAGATGTTGAAATTGATAAACTATATGTTCTCGGATTAAGTGGCAATGCTTTCTCTGTCAATTCCTCTCCAATGATTCCTGTTATTCTAAAAAAAGGGGAAAAATTAAAAATTAATATTAAATTTAGCCCAATGATAATTAAAGAATTCTCAGATAGTTTAATTATTAGTTTTATTTATCCATTTCCGTTCAAACATACTATTCGTCTATCTGGAGCGAGTCAGGTTAAACATCTAATCTGGATTAGCGACACCTCTGCCGTTCTTGGTGGGAATTCTGTAAAACTGACCGTTAGAATCAAATTCTTAGATGTTTTTGAGATTTATCATAAATATAGTTACACCCTGAAAGTAAGTTTTGATGCTTCTGTTTTTTATCCTACCTCAGTAACCAGAGGAACAATTATCTCAAACGAAATTATTAACGGAAGAAGGGTTTTGGTTATTCAGGATGCAGGAATAACCCTTTATAACAATCCTAATATATTAACTGAAATTATCGGCGAAGTCCTGTTAGGTGAAAGCTCTTATACATCTATCGAAATTCTTAATTTCTATTGGAATGAACCATGGATTGTGCCTGTTCCATCAAATTCAATGCTATACGTTAGTCAACCATGTCAGTCCTCTTTGAACCAAATTCAATTATTAGAAAATCAAAGTATAAAAATCTATCCCAATCCGGGGGTGGAATCTACAAATATTGAGGTTGTTTTTCCCGAAAACGGTCGATACAATTTTCAAATTTATAGTTTAAATGGTAAATTAAAAAAAAGTGATTCATTTAATAATGTTAATTATACCAAAATTTCTAAATTTAATGTTCCTATAGACTTAACCGAATTTTCCTCCGGAGCATATTATATAATAATCAATACACCAACACAACAATTTAAAACATATTTTAGCGTTTTCAAGTAAAGTTTTATTAGATTTATTGGATTTTAGATGATTCAATCAGTAAGGGGAACAAAGGATATTCTTCCCGAAGAAATTTATTTATGGAATTTTGTTGAAAGCGTTTTCAAAAGATTATCAACAAATTTTGGTTATTCTGAGTTAAGAACACCGATATTCGAAAAAACAGAAGTTTTTGTTAGAAGTATTGGCGAAGAAACCGATATTGTCAATAAAGAAATGTATTCATTTCTTGACCGAAGCGGTGAGTCAATCACATTGAGACCTGAGGGGACTGCACCACTTGTTAGGGCAGCAATTCAAAATTCTTTGATACAACAAACAAATCTACTAAGGTTATGGTACTACGGTCCATTTTTCAGGTATGAACGACCTCAAAAAGGAAGGCAAAGGCAATTCCATCAATATGGTGCAGAATGTATTGGCTCGGACTATCCAGAAAGTGATGCGGAAATAATTAGCTTAGCCTGTAGTATTTTGAATGGTACCGGCATTAAGAAATATAATGTATTAATCAATACTCTCGGGAATAGTTCATCAAGAGAGAGATACCGGGAAAAGTTGATTGAATATCTTTCCAAACACATATCTGATTTATCCGAAGACAGTCAAAGAAGGTTCGGGAAAAATCCATTAAGGGTTCTTGACTCGAAAGAAGAAAGGGATACAGAGGTAACAAATTCAGCTCCTTCGATTCTGGATTTTTTAGATAAAGAGAGTATTGAACATTTCGAAGGAGTAAAAAATATTCTTACTAAACTCAATATTGAATTCAGTATTAATCCAAAACTTGTTAGGGGGCTTGATTATTATAACCACACAGTTTTTGAATTTCAAAGTTCAGAACTCGGTGCACAGGATTCAATTGGAGGAGGAGGGAGATATAATAAACTTTTCGAAGAATTCGGAGCCAAAAAAACCCCTGCAGTGGGCTTTGCTTTTGGCGTGGAAAGATTAATAATTATTCTTGAAAAACTGATAGAAAAAGATTATTTTAAAAAAAATCCAGATATCTATATTGTTTCTGGATTAAATCCCGATGATCAATACTACTTAGAAGTATTAAAAAAGCTTAGAAATATGGATTTAAGTGTTGTTACTGATTTAAACAGACGCTCATTTAAAGCTCAGATGAAGGAATCGAACAGAGTCAAAGCTAAATACGCTTTGTTACTTGGCGAAGATGAAAAAAACTCAAACAATGTAACTTTGAAAAGGCTGGAGAATGGTTATCAGCAAACTCTATCAATAGATTTGATTGACTCATTTAACTTTAATGAATAGTAGTGGCGAAGTCCTCAAACAAATCGGTAAGACTTTTCTGGTTGCCTTTTACTAAATGGCAAATCAAATTGATTTTAATGCTTGTTGCACTATTAATTGTATTTGCTGTTGTTATTTATACCAGAATTATCGTTGATGAACTTATCCAGAGAGAGCAGCAGAGCATAAAACTTTATACTGATATTTTCAAACGAACAACTGACCCGGATGCTAATCTTGAAGATTTATATGTCCTGATAGAAAAGATATCCCCAACATTATCTTTTCCAATTATAACGACCGATGAAAACAATGTTCCCATTTATCCTTATGAACAGTGGACTCTGAACATTAATATTGACACAACAAAAACAATTCAGGAGCAAAAGAATTTCCTTCTGAATTACATAAACAAAATGCAATCCGATTACGAACCAATTGTTGTTACTGATTCTGATGGGAAAATTCTACTTAAGTTTTTCTACACTCATTCAGAGCTGATTGATAATTTGGAAATGTTTCCTATAATAGAATTCTTTATAATTACAATTTTTATTGTCATTGGTTACATAGCTTTTAGTAATATAAGGAAAACAGAAGAATCAAAAGTGTGGGTTGGTATGGCAAAGGAAGCAGCGCATCAGCTTGGCACGCCGATTTCAAGCCTACTTGCCTGGATTGAAATCATAAAATTTAATAAAGGAGAACCAGAAAAACTGAATGAAACTCTTGTTGAGATGCAAAAAGATGTCGAAAGGCTGAATATGATTGCCACAAGATTTTCAAAAATTGGTTCTTTACCCGAAAGAAAGAGAGTCAATATTTCCGAAATTCTGGAAAATGTATGTAACTACTTTGAAAAAAGAATGCCTCATCTTGGCAAAAAGATTAGAATCGAAAGAATTTTTCAAAAAAATCTTTACTCAGATTTGAATGCAGAGCTTTTCCAATGGGTAATTGAGAATTTGCTGAAAAATTCCGCCGAAGCAATTGATACAAAGAATGGACGAGTATCTATCGAGCTTGCTGAACTCTCCCGAAATAAGATTGTTATTACAGTATCAGATAATGGAAAAGGTATGACATTGAAACAAAGAAGACAGATTTTCTTTCCGGGTTTCACAACAAAAAAACGTGGCTGGGGGCTTGGTTTAACTTTAAGCAAAAGAATAATTGAAGAATATCATAACGGGAAAATATTTGTTAAGGAAAGCTCTCTTGGTAAGGGAACAACATTTCAAATTGAACTGGAAAAATCTAATCAATAATTAGATTCATCACGCCAGATGCTAATCTTCCAATCATCATCAACGGAATTTCGCTTGATTCTTAGATTCACTCTTCCCTGCAACCTTACTACATCAGCAGGACTAAAAATAATATTAAGAATAAACCCTCTCGAAATGTCCTTGATTAAGGTATCACCGATTGTGAGCACAACTTCGTTCCATATCAAATCAAGATTTTGTGCAGCCTGAAATAATCCAGCAGTAGAACGCATATCTTCCTCTCTGCCCCAAGTTTGATTTGTTCCCTGATCATAATTCCAGTAAATAAAAGTGAAATCATCTGCCAGTAAATTCCCATAGACCAATGTATCTTTGAATACATAGGCATATCGAAAATTTTTGAATAGTCCTTCAACAGTCTTTTGATCACCGATTATATCACTATTGGCGTTCGATTCATCAATAGAGGGAGCAAATGGATTAATACAGGATTGTAAAAAGATTAAGATACAAAACAGAAATAATATGTAATGAATTTTCTTCAATTAAATTTTCTTTTTAAATATTGAGTATTGCTAATTTTTTGTAATTTTCTACCATTATATTTACGTTTGATTTCCATGAAAAGTTTGCCATAGAGAATTTTCTTGCATTGTCGCCTAACTCCATAATTAAATCTGGCTTTTTGGTTAGCTCCATTATTTTTTCGGAAAACTCATTGGTGCTATTACAAATTATTAGACCATTTTCATTTTTTGCATTAATTCCTTCTGCGGCTACCGAAGTTGCTAATACAGGTAGTTTCATAGCCATTGCCTCAATAATTTTTATCCTTATTCCCGAACCGACAAACAAAGGAACTATGTAAATTCCAGCTTTATTCAAGTATGGTCTAACATCATCAACATACCCGATAACATTAACCCCTTCGTTTTTATAATTTCGCAGATAATCAGGAATATCCTTGCCAATGACTGATAGTTTAATCTGTGGATTCTGTTTTCTGAGAATTGGAAGAACATTTTTAATAAACCAGATGAGACCATCAAGATTGTGTTTCCACGAAAAGACAGTGGCAATAATCAATTCAACTGGATTTCTTTCCACATTATCATCAGGGAACCAATATAAGTCATCAATTCCGGGACCAGCAACAATTTGTTTTGAATTCGGTGATAGTGCTAATGCCTTTTGTTTGTCAACTTCAGTTATGGGAAAGCAAATGTCAAACTTATTATAAACATTGCTTTCATAATTTTTTAGAAGATTAGCCTGATGCTGAATATAAAGCTTTTTGGGATGATAATCAGGTAAAACATCCGCATATCTTTTCCAGATCATAAACTCGATATTATGCAATCTCAAACCAATAGGTTTACCTGTAAGTTTTTTCAGATACACTGCAATTGGTGCCATAGCAGTATGGTCAGCATGAATTACGTCAAATTCAATATTATTTATAAGTCTGTTAAAAAAATTAAAGACTTTTTTCTCAGAATGTTTATTTATATAAATTGATCTGTTAGTAAGTATTGATTTAATTATACGAAGTATTGTGTTTTTCGTTGAGTGAGCAAAGAGAACAGGATTAGCATATTTTTTTAATTCTTCAATCGAAGCATTCGAAACTTCTTCATTTTTAAAAGTAAAGAAAGAAACCTCACAACCCTGCCTGAAAAACTCAATCAGTATGTTAGCTATTCCAATCTTGCCTCCATCATCCATCGGAAAGGGGAATCTTGGCGAAAGTTGGAGAATTTTTAATTTTCTACTCATTAATGTCTTTTTTAAACACTTTTCTTAATTTGTTCAATATCACTTGCTTAAAAAATCTCATTTGATTGTGAGCAACACTCACTCCGAGAGTGATATCCATTATTTTTTCTTCTGGAACAACATTTCTTTCGTTACGATATGTATAAAACATTATTGATAGCATACCAAAGAAGCCCTCGAAAATTGCAGATGGTGGAATTTTCGTAAAAATAGCCAGAAGAATCTGAAAAAAAATAATTTGAGCTGAACGCCACAAAGCCTGCCCAAATGGAAAATATCGCCAATTGTAACGAATATACTGTTTCGATGCCATAACCCAGCGATTTGCATTGTTTCTGTCAAGTGGTGAAGCAAAATGTAAGGTTCTGATATTAGGAAAATACCTCACGTTAAAACCTGCAATAATAGCTCTTGTGCAAAAGTCCAATTCCTCAAATCCAAATTCCCAGAAACCTCCGATTTTATCAAAAACCCTCCTTTTGATGGCTGCTCCTGTTCCGGGGAAAAAGTTTGCTTTGTAACCATTATCGGGAACATTTGTTTTATCAATGGGCAAAGGGTACCAATCCCATGATTGATTTCCCTTTCTAACTTCAATGTCTTCGGTGGCGATTATATCAATATCAGGGTGATTTGCAAAAATTTCTGCAACCCTTTCGAAAGTGTCAGATGATTCAGGATAAGAGTCACTATCTGTTCTCCATATGATATCGCCTGAAGACATTTCCACTCCCAGATTTATCGTTCTGATGTCAAAATTATCAGGCAACCAAAGGTATTTGATATCGGGATATTCTTTTTTCATCATTTCTCTTGTACCATCAGTGGAAGCATTATCAACAACGATGATTTCCTTATCCTTGTATGTTTGGGCAAGATACCCCTCAATAGAGCGTTTAACATCTTCCCGTCTATTTCTGGTTACGATAACAACACTAAATTTCATTATCAAATAAATTATATAAAAAAAAACAAATATATCAATTTTTCAGCTTAGCTATTGTTTTTGGCTTGATTTTTACTTTATTTTTGTTGTTGAATTATTTGTATTTCTGAATTTGAAAAGAAATAAAAAAATATATCACGATATTAAGCCAATATTGAAAAAACCAATATTACCGGCTATTGTATTGATATTCACAGTAATAGTCGGAACGCTTGGCTACTATATTCTCTGGATAGATGATTATAATGTTACGCTTTTCGATGCCTTTTATATGACTTTCATAACAATAACAACAATAGGATATGGAGAGATTTTTCCTTTAGATCAGACAGGAAGATTATTAACAATTGTCGTTGCACTCGTTGGTATATCAAGCTTATTTTTTATGTTCACTATTGTTATGGAAAACCTTTTTATTCTTCAAATTAATAATTATGGGAGAAAGAAAAAAATGGTGAAAACAGTTGAAAATTTGAAAAATCACACAATTTTGATAGGATATGGCAGGGTGGGGCAGCTTGCAGCCTTGGAATTACTTAGAAACAATGAACAATTTGTAGTAATTGATGATGATTTTCAAGAAAATGACATAATCAATCAAAAGGAGCATTTACTAAAAATCAAAGGAGATGCAACCCACGATGAAGTATTGATCAAAGCCGGAATAAAAAGAGCAAAAGGTTTGATAATAGCAACTGGTAATCCAGCAACAAATGTTTTTATTGTTTTGGGTGCAAAGGTTCTCAACCCAAATCTAACAATTGTCGCTCGTTGTGATGAGCACGAAAGTATTGAAAAATTGAAGAGAGCAGGAGCCAATCAGATTGTTAATCCTTTTTCTATTGGTGGACAAAGGCTTGCCCATTACATTATCAATCCAAATGTGATTGATTTTGTTGAGACAAATTTTGGAAATGGAGAAGAAAAGTTCAATATTGAAAATATTAAAATCCCTAAGGATTCTATATGGAATAAACAGACCTTGAAAGAAATGAATATTCGGGAACAAACCGGTGTAACGATTTTAGCTATTAAAAGAGATGACAAAACAATACTAAATCCTTCGGCTGATTTTTCAGTTAACTATGGTGACGAATTTCTTGCTTTTGGAACTTTGAAGGACTTGCAAAAACTTGAAAGAATGCTACTTATGACTAAATGATAGTCGAATCAATCTTCTGTATAACATCAACAACTTCAGACCAGTCCTTGCAAATTGCATCAGCTATTGAATGATTAGTTTTACTAACAAAAGTGCTTGATTTATCACCGATAAACTTAATTGCCTTCATTCCAAGCTGCTTTGCACCGATAATATCTGTTTCTTCGATATCTCCTATATGGAGACTGGCATCAGGATCAATTTGATACTTGCTAAGAATCGCCAGAAATGATTCTTTTGATGGTTTTGAATATCCTGTTTCATCGCTAAAGCTGAATTCAGAAAAATAGCTATAAATACCAGCATCGTATAGTACTTTTCTTAATGTCTTTCCCGGAGAAAAACCCGTGTCGGAAACAATCCCAAGTTCATAACCCTTTTCTTTTAATTTTTCAAGAGCTGGCTTGACACCCGGTAATAGATTTGGTGGATGATATATAATACAATCTCCAAATGCTTCGGCAACATTTTCGATTATCTCTGGATTCTTCGGTAAATTAAGGTAATCAAAAAGGAATTCCACTGTGCTTGCAGTTGAAGGGGTTCTATGTTCATTCCTCCATATATTATGAAAGTATCCCCATGATGCTTCAATTGCCGGATTAAATTCTTTTTCAGTGATTGAATAACCCAGTGCATCAATTTCTGATCTCAGGGAATTCAATCTGAATTGGTTTCTTGCAAAACCGTTTTCAGAATCAAAAAGTGTGTTCCAAAAATCTATGGTTATTAGTTTCAGGCTCATAAAATAAATTAGTTTTGTCTTTAATAAGTTGTTAAAGACGGCAAGACAATGCTAAAATTGAAATTTGGTTATCAATTGTGAATTAATATATAATGGAGTTGTTCAGAGATACTTATTTTCTTTGATCCGATTTTTTCAAAATTTTCTATTTATTTTTCAAATAAATAATGATAGATTTTTAAAAAAAAATTTTCTAAATTTAATTTATTGATTTTGTGGAGTTTAACATTTGAGATATGCTAATAATTTTTTAGATCCTATGTAACAAAGAAATTAATTATGTGTTAATTTAAATGTTTATTTTTTTTAATTAAAGGAACCACTATGAAGAAGATGATTCTTTTATTATTCATTATTGTATGCTTTCAAGCTATTACAGTCTTTGCTCAATGGGAACACAAATATCAGGCATTATATGAACAATGTTTCCTCGAACTGAATGGGAAGTTCTATCAAGGCTTTACAAATGGAATTTCGATTTATGATATAGAAAATAAAAAAAGACAATTCTTCTCGATGATTAATTCAGACCTGCCGGGAAATTACATTAACTCTTTTTTATTGCTGAAAGACAATAGTATCCTGGTCGGCACAAATGGGGGATTGGCAGTTATTGAAAATGGGATAATCTCGGCAAACAAGCCGATATGCAGCACTTACCCTGATAATGATGCAAGGTTCTTATACAAAGACGATAATTCAAACATCTGGACTTTTTCTGCCAAGAAAGTCCACTTATATAAAGATAATCAATGGAGGACCTTTGATTTAAGCACCCAAAGCATACCATTTTCTTATGAAATACTTGAATTGTTCATAGATGGTAATGAGGCTCTTGCCTTGTTCAATAATAAAAATAAATCCACAACCACATTCTATTACTCCAAGATACAAGATCTTCATGTTTCGATTGCAAAAATTAATGAAAATGGGATTTATGAATTATGGCTTGACAAAAAAAGTTTTCCTTACAGGCAAGCCGGGTATAGCTTTATCAGGGTAGGTGATGAATTATGGCTTCAGAATTACGATTCCGTTTATACTTACAAAAATCAAACATGGCAACAAAATAAAACATTTAACTTCGGTGATTATAAACCATACTTCATTAGTAGTAGTTTGTCTTTGCAAAAGGATAAATTGGGCAGAATATGGACTGTTCTCGAAGATACCAAAAAAAAAATCAGGGTACCAGCAGTATTCGACCCGACGAGCAAACAAGTTACAGTTCACCTTGAGAACGAAAATCAGTCATATTTTTACCTTTCGATATTAAGCGATGGGAGAGTTATTGCTTGGAATAATAATAATATTTTCATTTTTGATATAGATAAAAATGCTTGGGAGAAAAGAACTGCCATATCCTCAGGAGTGCCTCAAAATTGTTATTTTGGAAGACCAAGAATAATAAACAACAAGATATATGTGTATCTTACCGCTATTTACTCAAATTACAAATATGATTACTCATATTATGGCAACCTGCTATGTATAGATGACCAGACGACCATTCCAAAAATTTATGAGGGTTTGCCTTATGCCTCAATCACACAGTTTGCCATAAATAAAAAAGGCCAAGGGATATATCAGGGAAGATTCATTGGGGAAGAATTACAATATCAAACATCAACAGAATTCATAAAACCGCGTTTCTATTCGAATGTCGTACCTACAATTCCAACTTATGATGGAAATGTTTATTTTACAAAGCTGCAGGTTAATAATCAAAATCTTTATTCAACAATAGCTACATGGGACGACACAGGTATGAACTACCTCGACATGGGTTTCATCGAAAAAGGTTCAGATATAGAAAGTATAGATTCTTATCAGGAAAATATAATAACTTTTGGGTCATATAGTTATGATTCAGGAAATGACTCATTGACAACTTGCCTTTCGATTTATAATACCAAAAACAAAACGCTTAATAAATATGACAGGTTCAATTCAGATCTGCCTGATTATTACTACCTTAGGGATGGAATTTTCAGAATGTCTATGGATACCGTACCGCTAAGCTTTAGTGCAGACAATGATGGAAATATCTGGCTTATGACATCAATGAGTCTGATAAAATTCAAAGATGGAAAATCGCTTATTTACGATCTACCAAAAAGCACTACCGGAAAACCAATTACAAATATTATCCATATCCATTTTGATGGAAATACAAAACAGATTCTGGGTTATTACGAATCATTTGAGTCTTATAATTATCCAGGCGATAGAAAGCTATACTATTTTGATATAATCACAAGCCAATGGGATAGTATAGAAACAAAAGATGCAGGTTTCATCGGTAAATTTGTCCGTTTGAAAAAGTTGCTTGACGGCAATGTTTGGGCATGTGACAATCTCGGTTATTTGTATAAATATTCTGGGGATGGTAAATTCATTGTATTTGATTTGAGAATCAATGATAATCCGAACCTTCGTTTTCAAATTAATGATTTCATGATTGATGTAAATGGTTATTTGCATCTGGGAACAGATATAGGTATCTTGACGAATAGGTCAATCTTGCTGAATGTTGAGGACAAGCTGGAATTGGATGGGAAATTATTAGCCTATCCGAATCCGTTCAACAGTCAAATTTATATTGATCATACAGCGCAAAATATAATGGAATTGGAGCTTATTGATATTTTTGGGAGGTCAATGGTTAAAGCTTTTGGCACAAATGTTATAAATACTGAGAGTGTTCCTTCAGGAATATATATATTAAGAGTAAAAACATCGAATAATGATGATCAATCGGTTAAAGTGATTAAATTATAATAAAAAAATCAAAATCTACAACCTGCTCTGGGAGTGTGTATTCTCAGTAGCACAGACGTTCCCATCTGTGGACAGTGGTCAGACAGGAATGTCCGACCTACTAAAGATTGATGTTTCAGGCTTGCCGGCGGGGGTGTATTTTGTCCGTGTTGGGGATTGGGTGGGGCGGTTTTTGAAGATTTGAATAGCCACGACTTTCAAGTCGTGGGCAAAAGAAAAAAAATAATGTCATCCGGTAGAACAGACATTCTTGTCTGTTCTTCCATCTGTCATTCCCACGAAAGAATATAATAATAAATTTATTTAAAACCTTATATTTCTTCTAAACCTTAGTAGAAGGAAAATGAATTAAAGCAA